>Ga0114969_10000793_pt1 | contig 27333 bp, 31 predicted proteins | sample M_130807_MF_Meta_FD_87316 | JGI IMG/M metagenome (GOLD analysis project Ga0114969, IMG submission 87316) | Freshwater microbial communities from Lake Montjoie, Canada to study carbon cycling - M_130807_MF_MetaG | ecosystem: Environmental > Aquatic > Freshwater > Lake | place: Lake Montjoie...
CAGGGGCTTGGGCATAAGGCTGTGGTGCAGCATTTGGGTCGACGTAGGGCTGTTGCAGAGGCATAGCTGGAGCATAGGGCTGGGCTGCAGCATTTGGGTCAACATAGGGCTGTTGCTGAGGCTGAGCATTAACATCATAGCTGTCAGTGCCAGCTGGCAGCTGGGCGGCATCAGCTGAGGCTTGGTCTTGCCAGGCTGGAGCAACTGGCGCAGTCTCTTGAGCTGGAGTGAATGATTCTTGAGGGACAGCTTGTGCTGGGGTAGCATTTGGATCATAGCTAGCCGGGTCTGTAGGCAAAACTGCCGGCTGAGGGTTTACAGCAGGCTGAGCAGCAGATGCCGCTGAAGAATTGGCATCATCTGTAGCTGGCATTGGAAATGTATTGTCTAATGGATCTGGCATAATTACCTATAAATATTATTATAACAAGTAGATAATAAAATGGCTATGCTTATAAGGTTTTTACTAAATAGTCACTAGTTATGAAGTTCGTGCAAGCAGCACTAATGTATGTAATAATTATATTCATGCCTAAAACAAGTTTATTTACCGATATAAGTAGTTACTACACCGAAGATAATATTTTGGCCAAAGACCTAGATATTGACTCTGAAGATAGCATAAAAATATGGCGCCTAAGCTACAGGCCCAGTACTCTTTCTGAGGCTAATGAATGCTTTAGTAGCTGTGGTGCTGTTTTGTTACCTGCTGATTTTAGCCTTAGCCCAGATCATACTGTTTCAGAACTAGTAGAGCCCATAAGGCTAGGCCTGCTAGAAAAATGGCAGACTGGCCAGCTAGACAGTCTCACCAAGACCAAAAACTATGTGGCCTACAACATGACTGAGCGACATATGCGAACAATTGCCTACCCAGACGTCTGCAAAAATCTACCAGAAATTATAACGCTCCAAAAAAGCCTCCTGCCCTTCATAAAAACTATCGCTGGTGATAGTGAGACAGAAATATCTACAGATAGCGACGAAGGTACAGTTGTAAATCTGCAGGTCTTCACAGATCAGCCCAAAAAGTCCACTAGACAGCAGCACGGTGCCCACTCAGACCGAGTAGACACCACAGCAGTGGTTACCTTAGAAAACATTGGCCCACATGGAGACCTAGTATTTATAGATAACTTTGCCGAAAGCTGTGAAGAGCTAGGGCTAGACCAACATCAAGATTTCAATCACAACCTCAAAGAGATTCTAAAAACAAAACCTCAGTCTATAAGATTTAGAGTTCATAAAACCTCGCCCGGCACTATCGTCATAGTAAGAACAGATAAAGATATTCACTTCATTACTTCTAAAAGCTCAGAGGATGTTTTGTTAAACATTACCCCAGATGAGCATGTTCTATTACAAAACAATTCTCAAATACTAGGCAGAGGCATTATAAACATGGCTTTTGAAACAAAACGCTGCAGAGAGATAGATAGAATATCTAAAGAAATAGAATCAAAATTTGACTTCTCTTCAGCCCATCAAGACTATAACGATTTTTTCAAAAAGCTCAATAGCTCACTGGAGAATGCAGGGCTAGAAAAAGATATCAAAGAAGCCGTTAGGGGCGCAATAATAACTCGTGTTTCAGCTCAAGATCTATACGGCGAAAACTAGTTAGATTTCTTGGCGACAGCCTGCTTTGCGGCTTTTATTTCGTCCCAAGGCTTTATTATTCCGTCATTTAAAATAATACTTTTTTCATCACCTTTGCTAAGAAGCACTACAATGTCGCCCTTCTTGGCTTTAGAGATAGCAAAATCAACAGCTTTTTTTCTGTCTGGCTCAATAAAATAATCTTTATCTTGTTTTTTGCCTTTAGCTGTAAGGCCGGTCTCTATTTGAGCAATGATATCGCTATTTTTTTCACTTCTTGGGTCATCTTCTGTGAGCACAACTAGATCACAATATTTAGCTGCTTCTTCACCTTGGCGTGGGCGCTTAGATTTGTCTCTTTCGCCTGGGCACCCAAAAACAGCTATTAGCCTGCCTTTACATATTTGTCGTAACTCAGAAAGTACTTTTGAAAAAGCTTCTGGGGTATGCGCAAAGTCTACAATAATACCAAAATCTTGGCCAGCATCTACGTATTGCATTCTACCGGCAACGGCCTCAAGCCCAGCTATCCCCTTCTCTATGGCTTCTGCCGGAATACCAAGCTGATTTGCTGCTGTTATTGCAGCTAAAGCATTGTCGATATTAAAACCACCCAAAAGCTGGAGAGTGATTGGTATTGTTATCTTACCTGTCTTACTTGTCTTGCCAATCTTGGCATCAAACTTTGTTAGTTTGTGTGAGCTATGTATGTTTACTGCGGTAACATCTCCACCCTGGCCGTAAAAAATAGGATTTTTGATAGCTGCACTGAAGTCTTTATAGTGTTTATCTTTTCTGTTAATCACCCCTACCCTAAGGCCCGACTTGTTTTTGTTAGTAAGCTCAAATAGCCTTACTTTTGCAGACAAATAGTTTGCGAATGTTTTGTGGTAGTCGAGATGTTCGGGGGTAATGTTTGTGAAAACAGCCATATAAAAAGGAATACCCCATAGTCTGCGCTGAGCCATTGCATGGCTGGTCACTTCTAAGACCAGGTATTCGCAGTTATTTTCTTTGGCCTTTTTCAAAAGACTGAAAAGCTTGCTGGGCTGAAGAGTAGTCATTCGAGTTTCATTAGCCTTCTCGCCCTCTCCTACGTCAAAAGAGACTGTAGTGAGCAGTGCAGTCTTGTGGCCATTGGCCCTTAAGATAGCCGAGATCATAGTTGATGTTGTAGTCTTGCCATCTGTTCCAGTAACGGCAATAACTTTCATTTTTCTAGCTGGAAAACCGTTTACAGTCTGGGCAACTCCTGCCTCTAGATAGTGCTTGGTTGCTTTTAGTTTTTCTATCATTGAATAGTAACTTTCATGGTTTCTGCAGGACACCGGCCAGAGTGGCTTTTTTCACAATTTGCACAGCTAATGTATAGCTTGTTACATACAGCTATTGTGCAGTCTAGATAGCGATCACATGGCTTTTGGCAGTGGGCGCATTTACTCAAAATGTTTTTGCCACTTTGGGTATCACTATTTGTCACCATTCTTTCATCAAAAACAAAGTTTTTACCTTTGAAGTAGCCGTTGGGGTACTTTTCGAGATATTTTACTATTCCACCTTCTAGCTGAGAAACGTCTTCAAAGCCCTCTTCTTTGAGTAGTGCGCTGGCTTTTTCACAGCGAATGCCCCCAGTGCAGACTGTAACTACTTTATGTGACTTGTATTTATTTAGGGCTGATATTTTTTGAGGTAGTTGGTAGAATTTGTCTGTACCTGGGTCTAGAGAGCCTTCAAAATGACCTACTTCATGTTCATAGCTATTGCGCATATCAATAACTACCATTTTAGTTTTTTGTTCAAACATTTTATGCAGATTTTCGGGGCTCAAATACTCAGCAGAATTTTTTAGATCAACTTGCTTACCAAGTGTAACTATTTCTTCTCTCATCCTTACAATCAACTTGCTGAATGGCATTTTTGCTGCAGCTGTTCGCTTAAAAACGATGTCTCCAAATACCGGGTGAGAATTCATATAGTTAGTGTATTGCTTTAGCTGAGCAGAGGTACCTGCTACGGTGCCGTTAATACCTTCACTAGCAATAATAATTCTGCCTTTGAGCCCAATGCCTGAGCAGACCAGCTTGTGCTGCAAAACCTCAAAGTCTGGCTGTGGCACTTTAGTATATTTATAATATAGTAATACGTATATGTGTGAGCTCATAATAGCTGTGATTATACCTGAAAATATATTTTTTTACTAATAAAAATATTATATTACAAAAAGTTATTATGCTTGTAGAAAGCCGTAGATTATGATAAAAACAATAGCGATGCCTCAGACAAATTAGGAGAAAAATGGCAAGTTCCTTACATCCACAACTACCCGGTATTCATGTTGAGTACCAAAGAAAGTCTAAATACAAGCGCATACTTCTCAAACTCAGTGGTGAAGCTCAAGGCAAGACTTACAAACTTGCTGACGGCTCCACTCTTGTGGCCGGATTCGACACAGAAAAAATGCGTCAAGAAGCCAAAGAAATTAAGTCTGTGATTGAAGACCTTGAGATTGAACTAGTCATAGTAATAGGTGGCGGCAATATTTTTCGGGGCAAAGATGCTGTTGGCATCAACAAAAACACCGCCGACTACATGGGCATGCTTGCCACCGTGCAAAATGCCATGGCTTTTGAGCATATCTTGAACAGTGAAGGTGTAGAAGCGGTAATGAACTCTTCTCTAAGAATTGAAGAAGTTGCAGAGCCCTATTTGTTTAAAAAAGCTAGCCGCAGACTGCAAAAAGGCCAAGTGGTAATTTGCGCAGGTGGGCTAGGTGAGCCTGGCTTTACAACCGACACGGCAGCAGCTCAGCGTGCTATGAATCTTGGTTGCGAAGCTATTTTGATGGCCAAACAAGGCACCGACGGTATTTATACCGGCGACCCCAAAACAAACCCAGATGCCATCAAGATGACTGAAATGACTCACCTTGAGGTAATACTTAAAGACCTCAAGGTAATGGACGCTACTGCAGCAACTCATGCCAAAGAGCACGCGATTGAAATTGTTGTCTATGACGGCAATCAGCCAGGCATGCTTGCCAAGGTGCTGTGTCACCCAGAGATTCACGGCACTCTAGTAAGAACGGCTGCTTAAGAGAGCCAAGGCCCCAACTCATACATTTGAGTTGGGGTTATTTTTTTACGTAAAAACTAGCTGTTAGTTATTATAAAACCTGCAATAATAGCGCCCAGCCAAGCTAGCTGAGACAAGGTAAGTGAGGCCACAGACCAAAATAAAAGTTTTTTATTAAGCTTTTGAAAGCTTACACCTTTGTTTTGCTTAAGGGCTTTCTGAACAAAATGTAGATTAATGCCGTTAATAAATATTATTACAACCAGCACCATCTTAAGCTGGGTAAGCGGTCTTGAGAGGTTGGGACCCAAGACTATACCCGACACAACCAAGCCCGTGAGTCCGCTCCAGATAAGTATCTGGGCGGGGCTGCTGACTTGCATGACTTGCTCGTTTGTTCTTTTGCCTAAAGCCCAAAAAAAGCCATAGAAATCAACAAAGACAATTGTTCCATAGGCGACAATTAGTGATATTAAGTGAATAAAAAGAAAAGTTTTGTACATAATAAATTTACTACTTTGATAGCGCCACAATTTCAGCCAAATCTTCAGAGCCAGACCAGCTATTTACAATAATACCATTTTGGTCAACTTGAACGTAGCTATTTTCAAATGGTACTTGGTATTTTTTTCTCATGGCTAAGTTTTTATCATAGTCGACGCTTAGAATAGTAAGATTGTCTGGTATCTTGGCGACCTTGAGGTCTTTGTCTATCTGTTTACAAGTATTGCACCACTTGGCATTAAAAAATAAAACCACCTTGCCGTCGCTAGCCTTAGCAAGCAGGCTTGGGTCATACAGCAAATACTCCCCTGGCCTGCTTTTTGTGGCTTGGCTAGCGGGCTCACTTACAGGGCCTTGCTGTTGAGACGAAGTGACTTTCTTAGAGTTCTTGTTGGCTTGATATTTTTTGTAGCCATAAAAAATTCCAGCAGCTACGCCCACTACAAGTACTACCGAAATAGCTATTGTGAGTGCCTTTTTCAAGCCGAGCTACTTTCTGCCTAGACCAGAAGTAAGAAGCACTTTTAGCAGTATAGTAATCACTAGAATACCTACTAGCCAAAGATCTAGAGTGCGAGTAATGACTTGAGCAATTATTGCGATAGACAAGATGCTGACTATAGAGAGGTAAACAAATCTTTCCATTAGGGGCATCTCTGGGTTGTCTTTATGTTTTTTGAGCTTGCGCCAGTGAGAAACAATAAATGCCAGTATCATCAGCATAAAAAATAGCAAGAAAATTAGCTGATAGTCTGCAGAAGCAGCTGTATAGAAAGGCACCATAAAAAATAGCCCCATGGCAAAAATAATAAATCCAATCAATACCTCGCTACCAAATCGGTGATTAGAAAACATGTCGTCTTCTTTGATATGGGCAGGTGCAGACTTGTGATGCACTTGCTTGGCTTCGTGTTTTTTGTGACTGTTTTTACTCATAGTTAAATTGTACCACACTCTATAAATTACCAAGAATCAACTTAGTTGCGGCTGAGTTTATTATTAAAATAAAAACCCACCTTCAAGGTGGGTAGAGATATTAGAGATCAAGCTCTAATTGGTGTATGGGCTTTGACACTTCTGCCAAGGCCGCTCTAATTTCAGTAACAGAATTTTTACCAATGTTGTAGTACTCAAGTAGCTCGGCGTCTGTTTTACAAGCTAGCTCGGCGACAGTTTTGATATCCATATCAAATTGCCTTTCTACTTTTTTGCCATCCGGGCCTTTGCCATATGAATATGCCTCAGTAAGAGCATTTCTGGTCTTGGTTTTTAGCTTGAGATCGGCAAAAGTTGGGCCAGTATAAATATCTGTAATAGAGTTATGCTCCATACTATCTTCACTACTGCCAGGAATTTCTTCAAAAACTATAGAAGTTACTTTTTTGAATCTGTTCTTACCGTTTTGGTGCTTCATAAACTTTTCTAATGCGACAATCGGGCTGTCTTCAACAACTAGAGTAATTTTAGTGTGCACGTGGTCTCTTTTCTGCTATTTTTTTTACAAGGTGCAAAGCAGTCGCTATAATATACCTATTTTAGGTATTTGTCAATCACTAGTAGTAGCTCTGGGTGGGTTTTTGAAGCCATCATTTCTGCCCTAAGTTTCGCTGAGCCAGCAAAACCATTGATGTACATTTTCACAAACTTCTTAAGTGGTTCGAATTTATTACCTTTCCAGGTTTTTTGATGCAAAAGAGTATGTTTTTTGAGAAGAGCGAGCATTGTCTGCAAGTCTTGCTGGTGAGCTTCTTCAGCGAAAACAAAAGGATCATAGAATATTCCCCTGCCAATCATAATGCCGTCTACGCCACTTGCCTTGGCTTTTATAATTCCGTCGGCTCGAGACAAGACATCTCCATTGCCAACAATAATTGTTTGCGGGGCAATCTTGTCTCGAAGCTTTACTGCTCTAGCAATTTCGTTCCAGTCTGCTGGCTCCTTACTCATTTGTCTTCTGGTGCGGCCATGAACGGTGATTGCATCAAGGCCTTGCTCTAGTAAAAACCCAATCCAAGTCTCAACATCTGGCGTGCTAAAACCAATTCTGGTCTTAACGCTTATTGCTATATCGCCACCGGCATCTTCTATACCAGCTTTAGTAGCGGCAATCACTGCAGCTGCAAGCTCGTGATTTTGAATCATGGCCGAACAGGCCCCTTTTTTAACCACATCTTTTACGGGGCAGCCCATATTGATGTCTATTCCAACAAAGCCCATTTTTACCAGATCCTTAGCCATAGTACGATAGTTTTCTGGTTTAACTCCCCATATTTGAGCTATCAGCGGCTGTTCTTGCTTACTAAACTTAAGTCTAGGTAGAGTAGCCTCTAGGCCGGGTGAGCAGTAGCCGTCGGCATTAGCAAATTCTGTCATCATAAGATCTGCAGGTGCTGTTTTAGCAACAATCTGACGAAACACAGTATCGGTGACGTCGTCCATTGGAGCTAGAACAAAAAAAGGCTTTTTTGCGCTTAGCTTTTGCCAGATGTTATTAGGATTTCTCATAGTTCGCAAATAATACCATTTTTTAAGTGTTTTTACCAGTCACAATCTTGGCGATAATAAGTTATAATAAAGTACAGCTATGAAACCCCCAAAAAAGCCAGACTTTGAATACGACCCTACTGCCGCTAAGGGCAGTAAGTCACTTGATATAAAGAAGCAACCCCAATCAAGCCTAGACAGCTCACCACTCGATAGTGATTTTGTATTCGAACCAAATAAAGACGATATCAAGAAAATGCCCAAAACACATCAAAAAGACGATTTCTCAGATCTACAAAGCAAAAAAAAGCCACTCTGGAAAAGAATTATTAAGTGGTTTTTTATTGTACTACTTATTTCTGGTATTATTGCCGGCTGTTTTGCAGCTTTTATATACCTCAAAGCAGGTAAGATTTCCTCTAATCCCTTTGATCTCAGTAGTAAGCTAAAAGGCGAAAGCGACGGTCGGGTAAATATCATGTTGCTTGGTGTAGGTGACCCCGGTCACGCCGGTGAAACACTAGCAGATACCAACATGGTGGTGAGTATTGATACCAAATCTCAGCCCAACAAAGTTACCATGATAAGTCTGCCACGAGACCTAAGAGTACAAGTACCTGGTGAGGGCTACCATAAGATAAATGAAGCCAATGCTATTGGTGATGCTCAAAAACCGCCCCAGGGCACAGAGCTGGCCAAAAAAACCATTGAAAATACACTAGGTATACCAATCCACTATTACGTAAAGGCTAATTTCTCTGGCCTAAAACAAGCTGTTGATGCTGTAGGTGGTATTGAGATAAACGTCAAAGAGCCACTAATTGACCCTGAGTATCCTTGCGATAAGAACGAAAACAAAAGTTGTGGTCTAAAAATAGCTGCTGGCACCCAAAATATGGATGGAGCAACTGCTCTAAAATATGCTAGATGTAGAAAAGGCACCTGTGGTGATGATTTTGGTAGAGCGCTGCGCCAACAAGAAGTGCTTACAGCCATACGTACTAAGGCACTATCAAGTCAAACCCTAACAAACCCTGGAAAAATTAATGACCTACTAAGTGCTGCGAGTGACAACGTCAAGACAGACTTAAGTCTGCGTAATATCAATAGAATTGTCGAAATATCAAAAGGCATCAACACCTCAGACATCACCAATGTTGTCTTCTCACTGCTGCCAAATGGCTTCTTGGTAAGCTCTAAGACATCTAGTGACCTATTGCCTGCCGGTGGTAACTTTGACGATATTCAAAAATTTGTGGCCAATATATTTGAGCTGGCCCCTATCTGGAAAGAAGATAGCAATATAGTAATTCAAAACGGTACCACTACAGTAGGTCTGAGTGGCAAGCTAAAAAATAGCCTAGTCACAGACGGCATACCTATTGCTATTGATAGTCTTGGTAATGCAAAGACAAAAGACTACACTGTGTCGCAAATAATTGACTACACTGGCGGTAAAAACCCAAATACAGCTAGCTACTTGTCAAAGATAATTGGTGTAGAAGTTACCCAGCCGGCAACACCAGTAAAATCACCTACAGTTGATTTTGAGATAATTCTTGGTACAGATTACGTCACTAAGACAAGTCCTGATTCTAGCAGCTCTACCCAGTAGAGATAGCGGTCAAAAATATAACTATTTTCTGCCCCATTTAATGTCTGCCCAAATTCGCTCGTGCAAATAGTATAAAATTGTTCCTGTAATAGCTGTGATGCCAGTTATAGACAAGCTGTCATCTAGGCTGCCAGTGGTAATATAGGTGACGCTAAATATTGAAATAATAATAACTACTCGATAGGTCAGGGTCTTTACTAGTGAGCGAGCATGAGTTTCTGATGGCCCTACTTTTGACTTGGTGCTGGTACGAATAAGCTTTTTTTTCAAATCAATACCCTAAAAGCTTTAATAAGTTCAAAAATACCCAGCAAGCCAAACACAGCAGCTACTATATATTGGCCCTTGGTATTTACTATATCTTTAATGCTATCTATTCGATTTTTAGATTTTATAAGTACTAGCATTACCGGAGGTATTAATACCGGTAAAAGGGCAAAAAATATCATTACAGCAAGTAGCTCAATCTTAACGCCATCTGAATAGTAAGAGGCCACGTGAGCGGCAGGTAAAAACATAATAATAGTCGAGGTATTTAAGGCCATAAATATTACGCCCATAGCTAAAGTCTTGTAGCCTGAAAGGTTATTACTAGCTTTGTTTTTGGTTTTTTTAGAGAGCATTTGAAAAATAGCAAAGCCAATAAGTAAAACTCCAATTAGCAGGTCAATAACTGCATCTCCTGCGGTGGGCTGTCTTGCGGGAGATACTCTTGAGAGAAATATAAAAATTGCTGAGCCTATTGCTGAAATAGATACAAAGGCTCCAAGCAAGAAAAGCATCGATTTCAAAAAAGAGTTATTTTTTTGGCTAGCAACCAAAAGAGCAACAGTAAAAATCAAAGGACTAATTGCTGCTGCAAGAGCAAAAGGTATAATTTCAATGAATTCTTTTGGTATAAGCATAAGCTAATTATACTACTATTTTGGCTAATGCTTTTAAAAGAATATTCTTTAAGTCAGTCTTGCTCTGACTCCACCAAATAGTTTCACAGAAATCATTTAGGGGCAGCCAGCGATAGTCATCTGATTCTTCGTTTAAGACAATTGGTTTTTGGTGCTCAGTAATTACTAAATAAGCCTGTTCTAGGTACTTTATTTCTGGATTTTTATTAGAGTAATAGTCAATTTCTAGAGGAAGCTTAGTAATATTTTGGGTGTCAACAATACCCGTTTCTTCTCTTACTTCGCGCTGGGCAGCCTGCTCTTCACTCTCCCCTGTCTCGATTCTGCCGGTAACAACATACCAACGCGAGCCACCATGTTTTGGGCTTGGCGAGTTATGACGGGCAAGAAACTGATAGGAGTTGTCTTGTTTGCGGGCGATAAAAACCATTACTTTGAGTCTAGTACTATTTTGTTTCATACTAGTACTATACAGTTATGCTTATAGCTAGAGCAAATTATTTAAAAAAACAGACCAACACAATAGTTGGTCTGTAAAAAACTAAGCCTGCTTGAGCTGGCCTAGTGATTGAGTTATGAGTGTTAATTCTGCCTTGAGCTCACGCGCCCTAAGCTCTAGCAGATGAATGCGACGCTGTGTTTCTTCACTTTCGTCGAATTTATCTGGCAATGTCTCATAGCTGGTATTTGTAATCATTTGCATTCACCTCCTGAAGTGAGTAAGCATTTGAATATGCAAGATTATAGACCGACTACAAAAGTTTTACAAGCATAAGTGATACTATTGCCAATCAAAATAGTTCTAATTGAAAAAATCTTGAGTATTAATTTTGCAAAACTAGCTCAATAAAAGTTTTCTAGTCTATATAAACTTGTGTTTTATTCCATACCTAAATGATAAATAGCCGGGCAAAGTAGGTATCCAGAAGGTAATAGTTCTAAAAATTGTAACGGCAGCTGTAGCAGATACTGAATCTACCCCAACAAGCATTAGACCACCTATTAGAGCCGCCTCGACTGTACCAATTCCCCCAGGAGCTGGGCCACAAGACCCCACAGCGTTAAATATTAAGAAAATAAATACTGCCTGCCAAAACGGAATATTTATACCGACAGCCAACAGGCACAAATAAAAGACTGTTAGTGTAGATGTGTAGCTGAGTAGCATTAGGCCAAGAGCAGCAAAGCTATTTTTGGGCTTTTTTAGAATTAGCCTGAAAGATCTTATGACTTCTTTTAGCTTGTCTTCTATTCTGGCGATCAGGTCTAAGGCCCTAAAGATGATATATATAACGCAGACCACAATACTGACTATAAAAAATGTCTTCCAGTCTGGCGTAAAGCTGGGCGAAAGACCCACAGAAGATAGGCCTCCTCCAAAATATACTACTGGTACAAAGTAAAGTAGCCAAGCGCTAAAATACACCAGTTCCACTGCCCCCACATAGCCCAGGCCTTCTTGAGCGTTATAGCCAGACACAATCGCATATCTATACATTAGGCCGGGCCCACCCAAGCCGGCTGGTAAAATCTTATAGGTAAAGGCCATTGCTAGCTGAATTAGACCAGTTTGCTTAAATGGCATAGGCTTAGTTGCGAGCAAACTCATAGCTAAGCCGGTAAAAATGAAAGTAAAACAAAAAACTACACATGCCAACGCAAGTAATGTCGTGTTAGCTGAGCTAATAATTGCTAGAATTTCTTTATAGTTAACTACTAAGGGCCAAATCAAGAAAAGCATAAAAACGAATAGCAAAAACATTCCGCCTTTATACAGCCAAGGGTGAGAATGTTTTTTGCGGCTATTCTTTTGCTGTGAAAACCACGAAATGTCTTCGCCGGCCTGAGTGGCTGGACTACTAGATACTTGCTGTTGATTTAAAGAGTTAGACATATATACAATTATAACATCTTAGCATGGGCAATGACTACGAATTGGCAAAGGTAGTATTACTCGATTTAATTCGTGACAAAGCCAGTACTTTTTGGTATAATGTGGCCATGAAATCAAATAAAACAGCGACATTATTTATTGGCTTTTCACTAATTCTGTTAGGCCTATACATGCTGGCTAGTCTACTAGCAAAAACTAGCACAACCACCAATATTTTAGACTTCTGGCCAGTACTGCTAATTTTTACCGGGCTACTGTCTATCAACCCAAGCAACCCAGACTCCCTTGGTACATCACTAGGCCTAATGGGCTTTGGTGTTTTTGGTGGACTTTACCGTATTGGAGCTTTTCAAACCAGCCAAGGCCAGGCCCTGCTTGGAGTACTTCTGGGCTTAACTGGAATAGTAGTTCTAGTAATGGTAGTAGCTAGATCTAGTGACAGAGCTGCAGATAGTAAGCACTCAAGTCAGCCAATAAATAAATCTAGTCGCTAGATAGTTATTTTTTTGAATCTTCTTTAGACTTACTAATTCTGTTGAGGCGTTTTTTATGGAATCTTTCTCCATAATTTCGACTGATGTTGTTGATAAAAAACAAGAATACACTAATTCCAAAGATTATATAAAAAATAGTAAAAATTTTACCAGGAGTTGTCACTGGTACCATATTGCCATAGCCGACTGTGGCTAGTGTTGCCACGCAGAAAAACATCGAGTCTAGAAACTTCCAGCGCTCAACAATCATATAAAATATTGAACCGCCAAAAAACAATATAAACATTGCCCCAAATAGATAACGATTTTTTATTCTTTCCATAGACTTCATTGTACCATTGTGCAGAATCTAATCAAGTAAGTCTTATAAATAAAGCAGCTGCAACTACTTTCTTCCTAAAAATATCTGCGTAATCGCAAAAATCGCTATTGCTGCCCAAAAAATATTCAAAATAATGGTCTGTTTTGTTCTCTTGTATACTGAAATTATTAGTATACCAATAGCACCAGTAAGATTTAGTAGCTGATAAAATAAGCTAGAAGAACTAATTAGACTTAGACTTATCATAAAATAGGCACCAATAATTGCTAGGGCGCCATACCAGCCAGCTATTTCAGCAAGAATATTAACTTTAATTGTTTTTTTGGGGGGTGATTTTTTGATGCTAGCAAGCTCCTAGGTTTCTCTTGCGTAAATACTGCTGATGGTACTCTTCGGCTTTCCAGAAAGTAGTTGCAGCTACCAGCTGGGTTACTATCGGGTCGCTGTATTTTTTTGATTTTGTAAGTTCAGCTATTTTTTGTTCAGCTAGTTTCTTCTGATTGGCATTGTGATAAAAAATCACACTCCGGTAGCTATCCCCTACATATGGGCCTTGTCTATCGAGCTGAGTTGGGTCGTGTTGGTCAAAAAAAATGTCCAGTAGATCTGCATAGCTTGTCTTGGTAGTGTCAAACTCTATTTGAACCGTTTCAGCGTGTCCTGTTGTGTGGCTACAAACTTGCTCGTAGGTAGGGTTGTCTACATTTCCACCTTCATAGCCGGCTGTGGTTTTGATAACTTTGGCTTTGGTGCGAAAAGTTTCCTCTACTTCCCAAAAGCACCCGCCGCCAAAGTCTGCTAACTCAATATTATTATTTTTCATAAATGAATATTACCTCCCAAATAAAGCTTATTTGATATATATCTCATCTATATAGCACCAGCGCCAGCTAGCATCTGGAAATTCTTCTATTATTGGGTGCTTGGTAGCATCAAAGTGCTTTTTGGCATGCTTGCCCACAGAAGAATCGCAGCAACCCACGTGCCCACAGCTGAGACATTTTCGTAGCGCCACCCAGGCTAGCTTTTGCTCCAAGCACTCTTGGCAACCTTTTGGGGTCTTGGCCTTTATGTCTAGCTTTACTTCATTAAGATGTTGGCATTTTATTGAATTATTGTTTTCCATATTTTCTTTCATGTTTATTATACATCGTTCTGCTACAATATAGCCATTAGCTAAACAAGGATACAATATATGGCCATCAAAGCACTAATACTAAATTGCACTCTCAAGAAATCTCCTAAAGAATCAAATACAGAAGCCTTGATCAAAAAGGCTGTGGCCCACTACCAAGAATTGGGCGTTGAAGCTGAGGTTGTAAGGATTATTGACCACAAAATTCTTACCGGAATTAGCTCAGACGAAGGTCAGGGTGATGAGTGGCCAATGATAAATGCTAAGGTCAAAACTGCCAACATTATTGTTATAGCCACGCCTATTTGGTTTGGGGTGAGGGGCTCTGTCTGTCAAATGGTAATGGAGCGTCTTAGTGGCGGCTATGACGAGGCCGACCCAGACACCGGGCAGTACCCGCTGTACAATAAAGTAGGTGCCTGTATAGTTACTGGTAACGAAGATGGCGCTCATGACGTATGCTCTAATACTCTTTTTAATCTCACCCACCTTGGTGCTACTATCGCCCCCAACTCAGATAGTTATTGGCTAGGTGAGGCTGGCCCTGGCCCAAGCTACATAGAGATAGGTCAAAAAAATCTCTACACCAACCGCACTATTTCATATTTAACCCACAACACCACTTACATGGCAGAGCTTTTGGCTAATAACCCCATTCCCACTAATCTAAAAGATCTTGATGAAATTGCTAAAAATGTCAGTGATTCTCCTACAAAAAAACACGTTCGAATATAAAATGTTGAGCTACTAGCCGCCTCTTTTGCGTGTAAAAACAGGGCTACTATCTGAGTTGCGACTATTATACATATCTACCCATAAATCAGTCACGGCAGTGGCCTGTGCGCTAAGACTTGCGCTAGTTTGACCAGAGCGAATCCATTTTGTTAGGGCCCCTACTCCATCGCCGTAGCCAACTGCTAGCATAGCTATGCCTGCCTCAGAGTTTAGATCTATGCCTCTGGTCTCAATAAATTTTTTGTTTACATAGTCTATAAGCCAGCAGCCATAGTCTAGATTTTCTTGGCTGTTGTGCATATTGTAATAGCTTCTTTTTCTAAGGCGGGCTATTTCTTTAGCTGTACTAGGCATTATTTGCATTAGCCCAGTAGCCCCAGAAGTGTTGTCAATATTTTGACCACCAGATTCTTCGGCCACTATAGTTGCGACAAGATATGGGTCTAGGCCGTAATTACTAGCGCTTTGCTGTATATCTAGCCAGTTTTGCTTTACAGCTACTGGCCACCAGCTAGCTGGCTCTGGGGATTGCACGACTGGATTTTGTTCTACCTGCGGGACATAACTAGACTCAGCTGAAGCCTGCTGAGAGTGCAAATCTTGAGATGAAATTTGCTCAGTGTGACTGGGTTTTTCTGCTACCGGCGCAACAGGCTCGCTAGTATTTAGCCTATCTGCCGCTCCGGCCCCCAGCAAGGTCAGCCCTGCAGCAGCAAACAGCCGAGCTTTTTGGCTAGGCTGAATTTTTCTTGGTATATCTGTACTCTGGCTGGGTGATTTTTCCATTATTCTCACGTAAATTGCTAATTATATTCTGCAAAAGAATAGTAATTTGTTAGCTTTTTTATTTATTGCATATTTATATTGTACCCAAAATGCTACAATAAGCATATGAATAATGACCAAAAACAAGCGAAGCTAGCAAAGCTTAGTGATATAGCTCGCGATGTAACTCAAAACAAATGTAGGGAAGCACCTTTTAGCGGTAAGTACGTAGACGAACATAGCGACGGTAGCTATCACTGCGTAGTCTGTGGCCAAAAGCTTTTTGAGAGTGATACAAAGTTTGAGAGCGGCACTGGCTGGCCTAGTTTTGATAGAGCAATTCCTGGCTCTGTAGAAATGAAAGATGATAATTCTTTTGGAATGAAGCGCACCGAAGTAATCTGCAGTAAGTGCGGTGCTCACCTGGGTCATATGTTTGAAGATGGCCCCAGCGATACTACTGGCCAGAGATTTTGCATCAATTCGTGCGCGCTTGACCTACACAAAAAGCAGGCTGAGTAATGAAATTAAAGATTGTCTTAGGCTCAGTAAGAAAAGGTCGGCTTGGCGAAAGAGTGGCTAAGTGGGTGACAAGTGAGCTAGATAAAAATAAAGTGGAATATGAGCTACTAGACCTCTTAGACTATAAAATGCCTTTTGTTGATGCCGAAAAAGTTCCGTTTGAACTAAATAAAAAATACCCTCATGAGGCCGTTCAGCGTTGGTCTAACAAAATAGATGAAGGCACAGCTTACATATTTATTACCCCAGAATACAATCGGGGCTGCCCGGCTAGCTTAAAAAATGCCATAGACTGGCTAGGCATGGAGCTCTGGTCTAAGCCAGTGGCATTTGTGGCATATTCAGATGGACCCATTGGGGGCGCCAGGTGTGTTGAGCATCTGCGTTCGGTTGTTAGCAATTTTAATATGTACGATATTCGTAACTCAGTATTGATAGGAAAAGCAGACCAAGTGATATCTACCGCCGGAAAATCAAATATCCCAGCTTTAGACGAGCAGATAGCAAAAATCGCAACAGAACTATCTAAACTTTCAGACGCACTATAAAATTTAATACAAAACGCTACAAGATCTGGCTAATCTGCTGCTTGAATGGCTTGGTTTTGGCATAACGCAGAGTTTGTAGACCGGCAAGCTTTGCGGCATTGAGATTTTCAGCCGAATCATCTATAAGTAAAACCTGGCTAGGCTTAAGCTCAAAGCTTGCTAGAACCATTTCATATAAACCGGGGTCTGTTTTGGGCAAGCCAAGTTCTTGGGTGGTCTTAATAAACTGAAAATAGCGCTTCACTTTGCGCTCTTGCAGCCAGCCAGACAGATCGGTGCTTATAGCCGAGACAATTCCAAAGCCATATTTTTTATTATTGTCTTCTATGAATTCAAAAATTTCTGTATTGAGCTGGTCTTTTGCTGGAAAATACAAAACCCCATAAAAATCCCAAATAATAAACTTTATCATAGGGCCTCAAGCTGAGATATCCAGCCCTCAATTATAGTAAAGCTGCCCTGCCAAAACTCTGCACTTGCCATATCTATTTCGGCTTCTTGCAAGACCTTTGCCGGGTCTTGTGAGCCGCCAGCGGTTAGTATTTTTTCTATTACTACAATAAAGCCATCTCCCTCATTTTTATAGCGCTGGTAAAGAGCCATGCTTAGCAGCTCTCCAAAATTATAGGCATAGCAATAAAAAGGGGTGTGATGAATGTGTGGAATATAGGCCCATTCGTGCCTAAACATTTCATCTACCTCAACGCTTTCACCAAACTGATCATGCAGTGTCTTCATCCATAGGGCAGATAGCTCTTGCTCTGTTATGCCCTCTTGAATTTTCTGATGAGCCTCAATCTCAAATTTCACAAAAAAGTTTTGCCGCAATATAGACGCGTAGCTACTGGCTATTTTGTCTGCCAGCATAAGCTTTTTCTCGTCACGATCTGTGGTCTTGGCAAGTAGTTTTTCGAATAAGACCATTTCTGCGAAAGTAGATGCTGTTTCGGCTAGTGGCAGGCTGGGGTGCTGACTAGAAATACTATGCTCTTGAGCATATATACTGTGTACGCCGTGCCCTAGCTCATGGGCGAGAGTACTTACGTCACTGCCCTTTCCAGAGTAATTAAGCAATACATAGGGCTTTGTGCTAGGCGCTATTGTTGCACAAAAAGCCCCAGATCGCTTGTTTGCGCTAGGCAGGGCATCAACATGATTTGAGGCTATAATTTCTCTCGCTTTACTAGCAAAATCGGCGCTAAAGTCATCAAAAGATTCTAAGACTAGCTCTAGTGCAGACTCATAGCTTAGAGTTGTCTTGAGTTCTCCAATAGGTGCATAAATATCAAACCTTCTGAGTTTTTCAACACCCAGCATCTTGGCCTTATAAATAAAAAATTGCTGAAAAATATCGCTATTTTTTTCACAGACCTGCATAAGTGTTGCGATGGCTTGATCTGAAACATGATTGGCAGAATTTCGCATACTAATTGCACTATCATAGCCCCTAAGCTTGGCTTCATAGTTCCAGTCTTTAACAATAGCTTGGTATATAATAAAAAACTTATCAATATTTTGGGAGTATTGCTCAAACCTAGCCCGATAAGCCTCCTCTCTAATATAGGGGTCGGCTGAGTATGTAAGGCCATTGATCTCTGCTAGTGTCTCAATAATCTCTACAGTCTTGTCTTTGGGCTTAAAGCTAAACTTAAATTCTGTCTCTATAATATCTCGAAGGTCGTTTATTACAGACACGCCATTACTATCTTTTGCGATCACAATACTTTCTTCTTTCTCGTCTAGACTATGGCCAGCTTGCTTGCGAGAATAGTGCAGAACATAGCTAAGATCTGGCACTGCCAAAAAAAGTCTTTCGGCATTTGAGTCATCTAGCACGGTCTTGCCTGCTACCTCGCGCCCTTTTAGCCATTGGCTTATTTTCTGAGTCTTCTCGCTTGAATATAGCTGCAAATCTTTGAGCTGATTTTTGAGCTTTAGGGCGACTTGATCTTTTTGGTTTACAGACTCCATGAGGCTAGCTCTGCCGCCTAGTCTTTGCATGCCCTCTATTACTTCTTCATATAAATTTGAGAAGTTAATAAATTCTTGGGTGCTCATTTCTGGAGTCATAGCATCATCAAACATTTTTGACAGCTCATCTATTTGCGCACTTGTCTTAGCAAAAAGAGCTGGGTATAAATCTAGGCTTATGATGTCATCTAGATTCCAGTTGAATTGGGCTTTTTTCATCTCTCTATTGTATCTTATATCTACTAGTTTAGTGAGCTTTTTTTAGAGGTATCACAGCTAGCTAGTAGGCAAGCACGCACATTAGTGTTATTACAACCGAACAGAGGTGCCATATACCGTGGTAGACGTCGTATTTGTGCTCTTTGCCAGTCAATAAAAAATAGAATGCTATAATCACAAAAATTATAGCGACAGAAAAATATGGCTGTTTAAAGTCTGATAAATATAAAATATATAGATTTGAAAAAATAACGGTATAGGCCAAGACCTTGTCGGTTCTCTTAAGGCCAACTTCGTCTGTGTGGTGATAGTACAGAGAAACCAATGCTGCGGCAGCAATTATTGCACCATATAGCCATAGGCCCTTATAGCATGCAATTGCAGCAGGAATAAAAAACGGAAGGTTGCTCCAGAGTGGGATAATATCTTTTTTAGATATAAATGTTGATGTTTTTGTCATAGCTTCAATTATAGCAATTTTATTTAAAAAAGGCGGTACTTTTTATAGTACCGCCCTTACCAGGGTCACTTTAGGTGCTTGATGATATCGAAAGAATCAACACCTTCGATATTTTTTAAATAAGTTTTCTGAGTATTTCTAGTGCATTATTTAAAGTGGGTTTATTATTTTTCATAGTCACTATATATTTTATAGCAGAATGCGAACACATAAGCTAATTATTCCAATAGCTATTACTAAAAATATCATTTAGTACACCTTGCGCCGGTGCGCCTTCGAGCAAGCGGGGCTGGTAGTATTGCTCGATTTGGATTGGAATTAAATCGGCTTTGGTCAGCTTATCTCCCTCAAAAGTCGTCGATAATACCGCCCCCTGCTTAGTTTTGAGGCTCTGCTCTTGGTCGAATACAAAATTACCCAGACTATATGCTATTAGCGTATCTTTGTACCACTCAATCCCCTGAACCCAGTGCGGGTGGCTACCAACGACCATGGTTGCCCCAGCATCAATTGCTCGGTGGGCAACTTGACGCATTTGTTCATTAGGCTGATGGGTATATTCGGCACTCCAATGAAAGTAAGGGACGACAACATCGGCTTTAGTTTTGGTCAATTTAATATCCGCTTCCATTTGTGCGATGCTCGCCTCATCAAATGGATACCATGGAGCTATCTTTATAAATGCATTACCCGTTCTGCCAGTTCCAGATTCTACATTCCCGGGAATTGAGGTATAGCCCAAGAATGCCACCTTCACGCCTTTAATATTAGCTACATATGGAGTGTGCGCCTGTTCATAATTGCGTCCTGCCCCAAAATATCCTATTCCTCGGGCTGTTAAATTATCCAGCATCTGCTCAAAAGCCGGTGTTCCACCGTTCATACTATGGTTGTTTGCCAAGCTCACGGCATCGATACCAGCATAGGTTAGGCCGTCTAGAGATCTAGCTGGCGAGCTAAAGTTCAACCCCTGCAATGGATGCGGTATGCCGTCTGCAGCCGTCCATTCGGCATCGGCCACAGTATAGTCGGCGTCCTGTAATAAATCCTTAACCTTAGCAAATGAGCTTGTGTAGTCATTGCGTCGCATTTCTTGCTCATACACCGTTCGGCCAATTATAATATCCCCCGCTATCTTCATGGTCCAGCTGGCTGGCTTAGCTAGGCTATTGGCCAAATTGTCACTTATTCCCCCGAGCTTACTATCTAGTTCTTTGGGGAGTTTTATATAGCTAATGGATTTAGTAGTCGGCTCCACGATATTTGCATCAGTTAATGTTTTTGGGCTTCCTATAGGCTGGGAGTTTAACTCGATAAATCCATCGGCCGATAGTGCCGATATAACAACTTCTGCTGAATCAGAATCTGACCTAATTACTTGATACCCACTTGTTTCTAATTCCTTAGAAATAGCATCGTAATATATTGAACTATTTTTAATATCAGCCGGTACATAAACGGAAATAGCTTTTTTGCTCTCCGACTGCTTAATATATTTGTTCTTTATGATAAGCCAAGAAAAAATTAACAATATTACGCTTAATGATACTGCCGCCGTAATCAATAAAATATTTCGAGTCTTTGGCTTCATAATAATTTATCTACTGACTACTCAGTTTTTGTGTCGAGTCATACAGCAATGTGTTTATGCCCAAAACCTTCGTCGCATTCAAATAGCTTTCGATATCATCAACAAACAAAACCTCATAAGGCTTAGTATTCAATTTATTTAGTGCTGACTTATAAAAATTTGGGTCAGATTTACTTACGAAAATTAAAGCAATCGGAAAATACGGTAGCTTGAAGCCAGACAAATATAATATGTAAAGATTAGCGGTTATTACTCTATATGCCAAAAGCTTATCTAATCGCTTCAGACCCTTTTCACTGGACAAATGATAATACAGCAAAACACTAGCAGCTAGTGCGATGAGCAGCCAGTAGGCCCAAAGACCTTTCGTGAAGGCCAGCCCAGCAGGAATGTAAAACGGAAGGTTGCTCCAGAGTGGGATAATATCTTTTTTAGATATAAATGTCGATTTCTTTATCATACTTTCAATTATAGCAATTTTATTTAAAAAAGGCGGTACTTTTTATAGTACCTCCCTTACCAGGGTCACTTTAGGTGCTTGATGATATCAAAAGAATCAACACCTTCGATATTATTTAAATGAATTTTTGTGCTTGGCAAAAACTGGCTATAGTAACAAGCAAGTGTTGCTCTAATGTTTTGTTTCACCAAACTGCTGGCGACAGGTATATGATTTTTTAAGTCATTACCCACCAAGATGACGTGCATGACAGGGTGCTCCTCTATATAGAAGTCGACGTAAGAACAAATATCATCATCTATATCGCTGTCTCCAATCTTAGGCTTGCGAATGACAGACCAATTTGATCTATCGTTTAACTCCATTAAGACATCGTAGTTCCTGTTTTCTCGCTGGTTTGTGAAAGCAACCAGCTCAAGACTTATGAACTTATCGGGGTGACAGCTGTGCAGATATCGCATGCAAGCAAGCTCTAGCTTATAGTACTCGAAGCCAGCCGCTTGAGATATTTTATTATCTGCATAATGCGTTCTTCTTGAAACATTTACATTAGGTACATCTATTACCACTAGGCATATTTCACTGGCTTTGATTCTGCGCTGCATGGCATCTCTGCCGTGATTATGCTTCTTGCGGTTGCTCGCTTTAATCAGTGACCGACTTGGCCCCTTGTTTTTTGACACATAAGCCTCCTTTATTGGTCTGCTTATACCTACTATTATAGTTTATTTGTAGTATTTGTCAAGGCAAGCGTTTATAAAACAATAGGCCACCTTTCAATAAAAATTGAAGTGTGGCCTATGGTGCGCCCGGCGGGATTCGAACCTGCGACCTTCAGAACCGCAATCTGACACTCTATCCAGCTGAGCTACGGGCGCTTAGAACAGCTGTAATTATAACCTATAAAGGCCTTTATTGCTAGCTTAAAACCTCAAGGCCCTAAAAATTTTATCTGCTACATCATCTCTGTTGTCTACCTTGGGTAGCATTTGGCTAAGGGTTTTTTCTAGCTCGTCTACTTGGTTCTGAGCAGGCGGCAAGCTTACTAGAGTACCAAATCTTTTATTTGGCACCAGTTCTAAGACTGGCTGACCGTAGTCACTAGTCTCATAGTATGAGCCAAAGTCATCAAATAAATACTTTTTTTCACCCAAGACAACGCCATAGTTGGTGACCTGGTACTTGAGTATTCTAGGAGTTCTATTGGCGTAAATTACCAGTACGACGCCCATAATAGCAAAAAGCCCAACTGTGAGATACTGGCGAGTAAATAGGGCCAGTAAGATGAGCACTAGAAAAAAGGCTCCAAAACCAAGATACCAGCCAGCTGGCTTGTGGGTTTGTACAAATTCTGGAGCTTGCCAGCTCATGAGAGTTTGTTCTGGCACTTTTTCTTTGTTTAAATTTTTGTGCTTAGTCTTAGTGTCGGTAGGTTCTGGTTTTTTAGAAAAAGGACTAAAAACTGCGGCCACAGCTGAACGTTTTTTAGGCTGCTCTAGCTGGCCACTTTCTGGCTTCTCGTCTGCCCTTTTACCTACAAGTTCTATATCGTTTTGAGCACCGACTGTGGTGACTGGTGAGTCTTGCTCTGGCTCTAGTGGTACTTGTGTTTCTTCTTGGGCTGGTGACGCCATTTCTATAGGTGCTGTAGTACTTTTTTCAAAAGGATTAGGGGCCGGCTTAAATGTAGCGGCTGGGCGGTCTTGTGAGTCTTGTGGCTGGGGGTTATTAGAATCTTGCCTAGTCAAAATTTATTATGCTTTATTGTACCCGCAATGTCCACAGCACGTACCCGTCAACTAATAGCGGGCTTGCACTATTACTTCTGTGGCTGCTCTTACTCTATGAATCCAACCGACAGCAATTGCTGGACAATTCAAACACCTGTATATAACAAAAGCCCGAGACTGGTTCGGGTTTTTGTTATGGCAGTGTGCGTTCGAAAAAATTCGAACAGATTTCGCCCAAAATTTGTAGGGCGGGCGTAATTCCCCCCAAACCCCCTTCCGCCCGCCAGCAGAAACGACCCTTTCGGATTGGACGATTTCAAGTTTTTCTTTGGTGGCAAATTTTTTTAAAGAGAAATACCAAAACCATCTGAATTATAAACCTTCATCGATTCTGGCAAATATAACCTGAGGGCATCTTTCAGTGTTGGATGATCAGTCCCAAGTTTTTGTGAAAATGCTTGCCCTACATGTTGAGATATTACTTTTTCCATTTGTGTAAAAATATCTTTTCTTTGTTTGTCTTTTTCCAAATAACCAAGTTCTTGGTTTTCAATTTCTTCTTTCTTTTTTATAAGTTCTTCCAGCTCTGTGGCATCAGCATGATATCCAGTTTCGGTTTCTAAATCGCTTATTATTTTTCTACAGCGATTGTCTATGTACGCATAGCCCATTTTGGCAAGACCTAAGGGTAAATCGGCAAGTGGCGTGTCTAATAAATCAGCAGGTACCATAACACCAATTATCTTTTCTCTTTTCACTTCATGCCTAACGAATGCCTCGTCCGGATATCCACTATCTCGAGAAGAACCTTTAGGCGCTTTAAATGCATGTTCCCCTGCAATAACAAAACTAATTCCTCCCTTAATATAATTGCCAAAACATCCGAAAGTAAATGAATCGTTTATTGCTGGTGATTCCGCCACAGAAACACTATCGCCCAGATTATAACCGCCATAATTTCTTGTTAATTCCACCCCTTTCGTTTGAGCTGCCTGTTCTGACAAAATACCACTTTCTAAAATATTATGGAGTCTTATTAGGTCAAAACCAACACCATGAAAAACTAATGATTTATCATATAATATTTCGCCGTATTTTGGTTCCTGTTCTATAGCATCTCGTAGCCTCTCATCAACAGCCTTACTTAGAAATCTTGCTCTTAGGCAAGCTTGCTCAAAGTTAAAATCTTTTAAATGTTCTAGTTCTTCAGACTTTTCAGCAAGTCTAGCAAGCAAATCGCTTCGATTAATAAGCTTAATAGCTTCTAAGGTTTCTTGTGAGCTTAAAAATGCTAAGGCCAGGCCCTGGGCAGCATCCATTGCTTGCATGGCATCAGTAACTGCTCTAATATCTGGCTGTATTTCTGTGAGGAGAGCTTCGTTTTGGCTAGGGCTATGCCCAATAAAAGGTTTGTCATTAAATTTTTGTAGGTCTTCGTTGGTACTGAAGGCTTCAGGATTATAGGGTTCAACTCCCTCAACCCCCGATTCCAATGCCTCAACGAAACCTGCCTCAATTAGCCTAAATATTTCCTCAGCATTATCATGCCTTTCTACTTTTGCACTTTGTTGTGCATCTTTTATAGCCACGTTTATAGTATCCTTCAAAGCTTCTCGGGCTTCTTTTCTTAGGCGCAGTTTTAAACCTTTAACTTCTGGCAATTCTCCCGTTGCCCAACTCAACCTTTCCTTGACGCTCTCTGGAAGAGCAGCAACAAAAGCTTTTATATCTGCAAATTCTGTTGATTCAAGGCTAAGGCCCTCCAGCTCGGCTATGCGAGCGCGATCATTTAGAATTTTTTCGACCTCAATTGCTAGCGGAGTTTTTGGAGCTGTTTCTTGAGGCTTACTCTGGCCGCTCTCTGACTCTTTAAGTGAGCGTGCTTCAGCTTGAGCAAGTTGTTTTTCTAAGCTTTCAGGTGTATTAATCTTAGCAAAAGAAAAAGGTGGGCCCACATCTACACCGCCCAATTCTTCCATTTCCCTGGTCATTACTATGGTTTCTTGTATGGAGTCGGCATACTGGTGATGTTCAGGGCTTCGCTCAACACCTTCACTATCAACAAAGCTCTCTACAAACTCTGGGGTGGTGTCGACCACTTCTGGTTGCGGCTGGGTGCCCACTAATTCAGGGTCTGAAATGATTTCTGGGTTTGGCATTTTTTTATAACTTTCTACTTTAACACTAGTTCATTGCAGTCTCTATCGCAAGCATTACATAACTATTTTGATTGTGCTTGAAATCATTCACCGATGTTCAATATTTAAAAATACTAGAGAGTTTCTTGTTTCAGCAAGTAGATGTGACACGCCAAGTGTTAGTGAGGCTAATTTTTTATGCAGCGAATCAGCTGCTGGGCCACTTGATTGAAATAAAAAAAAGCTCTTCTGAGCTTTTAATATAATTCATGGCGGAGAGGGTGGGATTCGAACCCACGAGACCCTTGCGAGCCTGACAGTTTTCAAGACTGTTCCCTTCAACCACTCGGGCACCTCTCCAAATTGATTTGTATAAGTCAGCTAGATCTAGACTGGCGGAGAGGGAGAGATTCGAACTCTCGCGGGGAATTACTTCCCCCTACCGGATTAGCAATCCAGCCCCTTCAGCCACTTGGGTACCTCTCCGTATCGAGAACTGACTCGTGTAATTATATCTCATTGTGAGCAATATGCCAAGCGCCATAATCTTGCTGGCGAAAATAATACATACACCGTGAAACAATTTGTTATTCCTGTGAAATTAGAATTATCAGATCAAAACGCAAGTTTGAAAAACGATGGGCGTATCCGTGAAATCAAAAATGCCAGCGAATTTGCTGGCATTATGAGTTGGCACTGGCGCTAGCTATTGGTACTTAGTAAATTCTAGTTGCTGCAGTCTGCTCGCGTATTCTTGCTGCCTAGCAGTGTCTGCTGTTAGCCGGTAGAGAGTGACGGCTTGTTTGTTGAGCTCCACACTAGAATTATCTAGCGCCAAGCCATCTTGCAGTCTAGCTATTGCTAGGCTGATGTCCCCTCTTGCAGAAGCAAGTTTCGATAGCACTAGCCAGTCACCTGCTGTTTTTTGCTTAAAATCTAGCAGCCTACTCTCCCCTATTTTATATACCCTAGAATCTACTAAAAAATAAGCTGCCTCTCTACCGCTCATTGCTGGCCTGCCAGCGTCTAGCGCTACGGCATCTGACAAGGTATCACCCAGAATAATACAATCTGCAACGGCCTCTCTAGCAGGCTGGCTCTCGAGAGAAAGCTTACTAGCCTGAACTGCCTTATTGCAGCCCTCAGTGGTCTTGCCAAGATTATATAGAGCAGAAGCCTCGCCCACTAAGCTCTCGGCTGTGGTCTGTTTCTTGCTGGCCTGTGTGTAGTATTTTAGAGCCCGTGGATAATCTTGAGCCCCAAGTGCCAAATCACCCATTGCTATGAAGTTGGGCTGACTACTTGAAGCATAGGCAGCAATAGCTTTGGCTGTGTCTCCCCTGCTCTTCCAAAAATCTACTAGGGCCTCTGTAGCCACAGAACTACTACTATCTATCATATGAGCTTGCTCGAGTAAGCTAAGCTTTTGTTTAATGTCATTTTGAGTCAGCGATTGCTCAACGAGCCTGCTGGCTAGGCTAGCTCTGTATCTAGCTATTGCTGGCATAAAAAATGCCCATATTACTGCTGCCACCAAAATAACGCCAATTGCCCCAATCAAGGCATATCTTTGCTTATTATGCTTATTTTGCTTCAAGAATAGCCTCTAGAGCGCTAATTTCGGCCCGTACTGTAACAAGCTTGGCCTTCTCCCCTTCTACAAGCTCGGCTGGAGCGTTTTGAACAAAAGCTGGGTTGTTGAGCTTGGCTTCTGTAATCTTTATTAAGTTGAGCTTGGCTGATATTTCTTTTTGCAGCTTGGCTGCTTCTACCTGTTTATGCTGTTTTTGCTGAGCTGCCAAAATAGCAATAATGTCTAGTTCGAATTGTTTGGCCATTTCAGCATTGGGCTTAAGCAATTCTTTCGGCCAAGTTTCGGTAATCAAGATAGAATCTTGCCAAGGTAGCTCTTGCCAAATTGCCTCAGTTACAAAAGGCGCAAAAGGGTGGGCCAGGCGAAGCACTGTATCTAGCGCATAAGCTAGCATCATTGGGTTGGTGGTTTGCTTTGAATATTCTATATATTGGTCTGCCAGCTGGTCCCAGAGCAGGGTATATACGGCTTGGCCGGCTTCAGAGTAGCGGTAAGTTTCAATACTGGCAGTAGTGGTAGATATTGCTGAGTTGATCTGTAGCGCCATCCAGTGATCTGCAGGAGTTTGTAGCTCAA
>Ga0114969_10000794_pt1 | contig 27275 bp, 24 predicted proteins | sample M_130807_MF_Meta_FD_87316 | JGI IMG/M metagenome (GOLD analysis project Ga0114969, IMG submission 87316) | Freshwater microbial communities from Lake Montjoie, Canada to study carbon cycling - M_130807_MF_MetaG | ecosystem: Environmental > Aquatic > Freshwater > Lake | place: Lake Montjoie...
GGCGGTCTGCTGCCCGAAATTGCCGTTCTGACAATCAGCCGCAAGAGCTAGCCACCGTGAGGGGCGTGAAGCACGTGAAGACAGCGTTTCGACGCCTTGGGTAAAACCCGTCTTGACCAACTGATCGTCGCGCGCGGGCTCGCCGCGTCGCGCGAACGGGCACAGGCACTCGTCATCGGCAATCACGTCACCGTGAACGGCGTTGCCGTGACCAAGGCCGGCACACAGGTCGATGACGGTGCAGATGTGCAGCTGAAGACGGCGGACCATCCATGGGTCAGCCGCGGTGGACTCAAGCTTGTGCGCGCGCTCGATGCCTTCGCGATCGATGTGACGGGCGCGCAAGCGCTCGACATCGGGGCGTCCACCGGCGGCTTCACCGATGTGCTGCTCCATCACGGCGCGACGCGCGTGGTGGCCATCGACGTCGGCCACAATCAGATCGACTGGAAGCTCAGACAGGATCCGCGCGTGGTCGTCCGTGAAGGCGTGAATGCGCGTTATATGGTGCCGACCGATCTTCCCGAGGACGCGAGGCAATTCGACATCGTGACGATCGACGTGTCGTTCATCTCGCTCGCGCTGATTCTGCCGGTCGTGCCCGCGCTGCTCAAGCGCAGCGAACATGGAGCGCCGAACGGCGCTCGGGTTGTGGCGCTGGTGAAGCCACAGTTTGAAGCGGGTCGAGACGACGTGGGCAAGGGCGGCATCGTGCGAGATCCGGAGGTCCATGCGCGTGTCGTCGCCGACGTCACGCGCGCGGCCGCTGAAGTAGGATTGAAACGCCTCGGCCTGGAGCCCTCGCCCATCGAGGGCGCCGAAGGCAACAAAGAGTTTCTGCTGTGCCTGGCATTGGTCTGATCTGTCGCGAAGGTTCACCGGTCGCCGACGCGGCGCGCACTGAGGCGGCGGCGTGGCTGACGGCCCATGGCCACGCGCCGGTCATGCTCACACGGGAGTCTGGCAAGACCGCCCTGTCAGCGATCGAAGTGGTGATCGCGTTCGGCGGCGACGGCACGCTGCTCGGCGCCGCCCATGCGGTCGCCGTCGCCGGGCTGGACGTTCCCGTTCTCGGCATCAACCTCGGCCACCTCGGCTTTCTCACTGAAGTCAGTCGCGCTGAGATGCTCGATGCACTGCAGGCCATGCATGACGGCCACACGCGTCGAGAGACGCGCCTCATGCTGCGCGGTCGCGTCGAGCGAAGCGGTCAGGTGGTCGCCGAGCGCCTCGCCCTCAACGACATCGTCGTCACCCGCGGCGCGCTGTCGCGCATGATCGAAGTGGACGTGTCGGTGGACGACGTGCCGGTCACACATGTGAAGGCCGACGGCGTCATCGTCGCGACGGCGACAGGCTCGACCGCCTACAACCTCTCTGCGGGCGGACCGATTCTTCTGCCGTCCGTCGATGCGATGGTGCTGACGCCGATCGCGCCACACGCGCTCAGCAATCGGCCTGTCGTGTTGCCCGCGACGGCCATCGTGGTGCTGAAACCTGACATTGATCCGCAGGAGGACATCGTCGCCACCTTCGACGGCCAGTTTGGCGTCAAGCTCCAGCCCGGCGACGCCATCATCATCGCGCGCGCCGAGCGCGTCGTCACCCTGCTGCGTGTGTCGAACCGCACGCACTTCGACATGCTGCGAGAAAAACTGCGCTGGGGATAGGAATTCCGACTTGCGGTTCGACCGCTCGGTTGACAGAATTTCGTGATGTACAAGACCCGTCGGTTGAGGCTTGTGGCCGTGCTGTGCGCTGCGGCTGCCTCTGTGATGATCGCGTGTGGCGGAAGCGGCCCGAGTGCGCCGAGCACCACAACGACCACCACCAGCACCACCACGACTCCCACCACGCCGACGCCGACGACTCCGAGCATGCCCCTGCTCGAGAGCCTTCCCGTGAATCTGGCCACACTCGACTACGCCGCGATTATCGCGAAGCGCGGCGCCTTCGACTCGGACTGGCTGCCGCTGAACGACTTTGGCTTCATCATCCCTGCGAGCTCCGTGCGCCCGAACCCGCAGGCCAATCCGCAGCCCACGTTCTACGCGCCGCTCGGCACGCCGGTGGTCGCCATCGTCTCCGGCGTTGTCACGTCCATTACCACGCTGTACAGCTCCGACTTCTCCGTAATGGTGGGCGCCACCGCTGGCAGCAGCGGTCCGTTCTGGGAGATGGAACACGTGATCAACGTGCGCGTCCGTGTGGGCGACACGGTGGTGGCCGGCCAGACGATTGCGGATGCCAGCAACTACGAATGCGCGTGGGGTCGCAACAGCCTCGCCACCGACCCGATCTGTCTGTCGCGACTGGGGCTCGTGGAAATGGGCCTGCTCTACGGTGGCACGCCCCCTGAACACCGCTGCCCCTTCGACACCGACGTCGTGGCACCGTCGAAGAAAGATGCGATCTTCGGCCAGCTTGACTCGGCTCGAGCGCGCGTCGAAGCGGCATTTGGCGACACGTCGAAGTACAACCTAGTGTCCCGCGCCTCGTCCCAGTGCATCACGCTGGCGCGGATCCTGGGATAGCGGCTCGCAGACGACCCGCTACTTCCTGCGAATCTGAAACGTGTGCACGTTCTTGTTGTGTTCGGCAAGCGTCTCCGCGAACACATGCGTGCCGTCATTGCGACTGACGAAGTACAGGTATTTCGATGTCGCCGGATGGCGGGCGGCTTCAAGCGACGCTTTGCCGGGCGAGGCGATCGGGCCCGGCGGCAATCCCGGATAGCGGTAGGTGTTGTAGGGCGAGTCGAGCGAGAGGTCGGCTTTGCGGATGTTGCCGTCCCATTTCTCGCGCAGCATCATCGCGTAGATCACGGTCGGGTCGCACTGCAGCGCCATGTGGATGCGCAGGCGATTCGCATACACGCCGGCAACCTGAGTGCGCTCGGCCGACTGGGCGGTTTCCTTCTCGACAATCGATGCGAGCGTCACCAACTCACGCGGGCTCATGCCTTCGGGGAGCGGCGCAGAGCCGAGCGCTTTGCGGAACTCCTTCACCATCGCGCGAATGACGCCGTCCGCGCCGGCGCGGCGCGGGAGCGAATACGTACTCGGGAAGAGATAGCCCTCGAGGTTGCCGGCGTCCGGATCGATGTCTGACACGAGCGATGCCGTATTGGCGGCGCGCACGAACTCGTCGGCCGTGCCCATGCCCGACTTCTCGAAGATGCCGGACATCTCGCGAATCGTGAGACCTTCGGGGAACGTCAACGCGCGCGTATACGTGTCGCCGCGAACCAGTCGATTGATGATTTCTTCCTGCGTCGCCGCCTCAAGGAATCGATACTCGCCGGCCTTCAGCTTGCGATCAGCGTTGGCGATCCGCACCGCGAGCCGAAATGTCAGCGCGTCAGACACGACACCGGCGCCGGCCAGCGACGCGGCGATGTCTGCCGTGCGCGCTCCTTGCGGAAGATCGACGAACACTTCGGGATCGGTGAACCCGCGATACGGCTCGTGCATGCCGCGCCACACCGCCCATCCGCCGCCGGCAGCCATGGCGGCGAGGACAACCACGAGCACGATCAGGCGACGCAGCATCAGCCGCGGACTCGCGAGTCGAGAAAGTCCTGCAGGATGATCGCCGCGGCGACCGCATCGATCTGCTTCTTTCGTTTCTTCCAGTCCTTCTCGCGCGTCGCCAGCTGCGCTTCCGCCTCGACGCTCGTCAGACGCTCATCGACGAGGAACACGTCGATGCCGGTGATCACCTCGAGCATCTTGGCGAATACGCGAACCTCGGCCGTCTGGTCGGTATCTTCCCCACTCAATCGGCGCGGGAGGCCGACGACGATGCCGTCGACGCTTTCTTCTTCGTTCATGAGGCGCGGAAAGAAGTCGGCGATCATGGCCGCGGATGTTTCCGGATCCGGGTCCGGCATCGACACGACTTGCCACGGCCGGGCCAGGAACGCCGTCGCGTCCGAGATCGCCAGTCCAATTCGTTTTCTGCCGTAGTCCACGCCGACAAATCGCACGTCTGAAGGATATGACATCGGGAGTCGTTTTCTGCCCGCGAGTCCCGAAGGGCGAGCGAAAACGACTCCCGATGTCTTATCCTCAGCACATGCGCAAGCTGGCACTTGTTCTGGCCCTGGCCGTGGTGGCATCGTGCAACGGTAGAGCCCCGGCCCACACGGGCAAGCCGAAAATGGTCATTCTCGGCTTCGACGGCATGGACCCGGATCTTGTCCGTGACTTCATTGCGCAGGGTCTCCTGCCAAATATGAAGAAGCTGTCGGACCAGGGTGGGATCTACGATCTGGGCACGACGGTGTCGGCGGAATCGCCCACGGCGTGGGCGTCGTTCGCGACGGGCGCCAATCCGGGCCAGCACAACATCTACGACTTCCTCGTGCGAGACACGTCGACGTACGTGCTCGACCTCGGCATGGTGAAGCGCATTCCCGGCGAGTTTCTGTTCGACTACATTCCACTGAAGCGGCCGCGCGTCGAGAGCTTGCGCGGCGGCGAGTCGTTCTGGGTGACCGCGGGGCGCGCCGGCGTGCCGTCGAGCATTCTCACGGTCCCGATCACGTTTCCACCGGAGGACGTGCCCAACGGGGAACTGCTCTCCGGCCTGCCGCTGCCGGACATTCGCGGCACCATGGGCACCTTCTACTACTTCGCCACGGATCTCAGCCGCTACGAGGAGGGCGACACGGAATTCGGCGGCATCCTCAAGCACCTCACGTTCGAGGGCAACACGGCCAAGACGGAGTTCATCGGTCCGCCGAACCCGATCGTGAAGACCAAGATCAAGAACATCTACGCCAAAGGCGGCACGCTGTCGGATACCGATCGCGCGGCGATCGGTGAACTCAAGAGTGTGGAGTACGCGAACCTTCCGCTCTCAATCAACTGGACGCGTGGATCGAATCAGGCGCTGATCGACCTCGACGGCCAGAAGATTCCGCTCAAGACCGGCGAGTGGAGTCAGTGGGTCTACCTCGACTTCAAGATCAACTTCCTGATTCGCGTGCACGGCATGGTGCAGCTGCTGCTCATGAACGCGAACAACGAGTTGCAGCTCTATGTGTCGCCGGTCAACTTCCGCCCCGATAATCCGCCGACGCCAATGTCGTCGCCTGCGGGCTTCGCCGGCGAGATCTTCAAAGAGATGGGCCCGTTCCGCACGCTCGGCTGGGCGGAAGCGACATGGCCGCTCAACGAGAACCGCATGGACGAAGGTACGTTCATGGCCGACATGTACAAGGCGTTCGATGATCGCGCGCACGTGATTCTCAACCGACTCGCGTCGAAGAACTGGGACGTGCTCGTCGGCGTCATCGAGGCCACCGATCGCGTGCAGCACATGATGTGGCGCCTCACCGACAAGAAGTCGCCGCTCTTTGACGCGGCGCTCGCGGCCAAGTACGGCGACTCGATTCAGAAGGTGTACCAGCGCGCCGACGCATTTGTCGGCCAAGTGGTCTCGAAACTCGAGCCGGGCACGGAACTGATGGTGGTGTCGGACCATGGATTCCATTCGTGGAACAAGGCCGTCAACGTCAACACGTGGCTCGTGGAGCAGGGATACATGGTGCTCAAGAACCAGAACGCCTCGCGCGACAAGAAGCTCGACGACCTCTTCGGCGGCGGCGAGTTCTGGGAGAACGTCGACTGGTCAAAGACGCGTGCCTACGCGATGGGCCTCGGCCAGATCTACTTCAACGTCCGCGGCCGCGAAGGTCAGGGCACCGTCAGCCCCGGCGCGGAATACAAAGCCCTCGCCGATGAGCTCGTCACCAGACTCAAGAGCGACCTTATCGACCCGGCAACCAAGGAGCACATCGTGCGCAATGTCTACAAGCGCGACGATGTGTATGCGGGCGAGTTTCTGGGCAATGCGTCCGACCTGCAGTTGGGCTTTGCCGACGGGTATCGCGTCTCCTGGCAGACGGCTCAGGGCGGCACGCCGAAGGGCATCGTCTACGACAACATGCAGAAATGGTCGGGCGACCACGGCGGCTTCGACTACGAGACGACGTCGGGCGTCCTGATCACCGGCCGCAAGATCGCGATCGACAAGCCCAGCATCATGGATATTGCCCCGACAGTCCTGCAGCATTTCGGGGTGGCCGTGCCAAAAGCGATTGATGGGAAACCGTTGTTTGGACCGGTCAAATAGCCAGCTACAATCGTCACCAGTCTATGTCTCCACGTTCCCGCTGGATCCTGTTCGGTCTCTCGACACCGCTTGTCGTCATTGCCGCCGTCGGTGGCCTGCTCGGCGCACCGGCTGCGCCGCAGAAGGGCTTCGAGCACCTGCGGGTGTTCGAGGATGTCGTGTCGCTGATCAGCGGCGCGTATGTCGAAGACGTCAACGTCGACAAGGTGATGGAAGGCGCGATGCGTGGTCTGGCAGAAAGCCTCGACTCGTCGAGTGCGTATTTGCCGCCGGACGAAGTCGCGCTGATCGAAAACAAAACACCGCTGGGCACCGGCGATCCGGGGCTGACGATCACGCGGCAGTTCTATCTGCGCGTGCTCGGCGTGAAAGATGGCTCGCCGGCCGCGCGCGCGGGGCTTCGTAGCGGCGACTTCGTGCGTGCGATCGATGGCAAGCCGACGCGTGACATGTCGGCGTTCACGGGCACACGTCTGCTGCGCGGCGCGGTCGGCTCAACCGTGAAGCTTGTCGTGATCCGCGGCAACGCGGCTGAACCGCACGACATCACGCTCACGCGCGACAAGATCGATGCGACCGTCGTCTCGAGCGAGATGGTCACCAAGGATATGGTCGGAGTCCTCCGGGTCAAGACATTCGCCGCGGCGGGCGTTGCGGATGCGCTCCGTCAGCAGGCCGAGAAACTGCAGCGGCAGGGCGCCAAAGGCCTCGTCATCGATATTCGCGGCATCTCCGATGGGTCGTACGACGAAGCGATCAAGGCCGCGCAGGTGTTCATTGCCGCCGGCACGATCGCCACGCGCGCCGGCCGCGACAACGCGAATAAGGAAGTGATCACGGTGCCGGCCGGCAACAACGCCATCACGATTCCGGCCGTCGTGCTGCAGTCGTTCGGCACATCGGGCCCAGCGGAAGTATTCGCCGCCGCGATGTCGGGCAACAAGCGCGCGGAGCTGGTCGGTGAGCGCACCGCGGGACTCGCGGCCGAACAGCATCTGGTGAAGCTGCCGCAGAATTTCGGATTGTGGATGACGTATCGCCGCTACTTCACGAGCGCGAACGTCGCGATTCTCGAGAAGGGCCTCGCGCCGGATGTGGTCGCGGAAGAACCGAATGTGGAATTCGGCGACGTCGCACCGACCGCGGATGACATGCGCGCGAAGGCGATTGAGCGCGTGAAGGCCGCGAAAGCGTCGTAAGATTTAGTGCATGAACAAACAAGAGCTCGTTGCAAAAATCGCGAAAGACTGTGGACTCTCGAAGGTCGGCGCCACGGCGGCCCTCGAATCCATGATTGATGGCATCGTCAAGACGTTGAAGAAGGGCCAGACGATCACGTTCGTCGGCTTCGGCACGTTCAAGACTTCAATCCGCAAGGCGCGCCTCGGCCGCAACCCTCAGACGGGTGGCACGGTCAAGATCCCGAAGCGCCGCGTCGCACGGTTCACGGCCGGCAAGGGCCTCAAGGAAACGCTGAACTAGTCGCCAATCTCGAATTGCCAATCGCCAATCGGGGATCGGTAATCTGGGGAATCGGGGAATCTGGGGTCGCCGGGCATACCGGCGGCCCTTTTTGTTGGTGCCGTACGGTATACTTCCCTTTCGTATTTGGCGCGATGTTCGCGACAGATAGGCGCGTAGCTCAGCTGGTTAGAGCGCCTGCTTGACATGCAGGAGGTCCGCGGTTCGAGTCCGCGCGTGCCTACCAACTTTTACTCATGATCACGATCACTCTGCCCGACGGGTCCCAGCGCAGTGTGCCCCCGGGCACACCAGTGCGGGACTTTGCCTCCGGCGTCCTGCCGATGGCCGTGGTCAAGAAAGCCATCGCGGCGTATGTCGACGACGCGCTCGTTGATCTGACGCATCCGCTCAATGCGGATGCCCGCCTTCGGCTCGTTCTGCCGGAAGGTCCTGACGCATTACAGATGTATCGGCACTCCACCGCGCACCTCCTGGCGGCGGCCGTGACCAATCTCTTCCCAGGCACCCAGTGCGGCATCGGCCCGGCCACTGACGAAGGCTTCTTCTACGACTTTGTGGTCGAAAAGCCGTTTGTGCCGGAAGACATCGAACGCATCGAAAAAAAGATGCGCGAGATGGCGCAACAGGACCTCGTCTACGAACGGCAGATCTGGCCGCGCGACGAAGCCATCGAGTTTTTCAAGAAGCGCGGCGAGCCCCTCAAGGTGCAGTTGATCGAAGAGAAAACCGTCGGACAACAAGAAGTGTCCTGCTACACGATCAAAGACCGCGAGACCTTCGTCGATTTCTGCGTCGGCCCGCACGTGCCGTCCACCGGTAAACTCAAGGCCTTCAAGCTCCTCACGACTTCGAACGCGTACTGGAAGGGCGACGCCCACAACCAGCCGATGCAGCGCGTCTACGGCACCTCGTTCTTCAAGGACGAGGACCTCAAGGCGCACCTCACGCAAATCGAGGAAGCCAAGAAGCGCGATCACCGCAAGCTCGGCAAGGACCTCGGCCTGTTCATGTTCCACCAGTGGGCGCCGGGTGGCGCGTTCTGGCTCGGTAAGGGCACGCTCGTCTACAACCTCCTCGCCAACTACATGCGCGAAGTGCTCTTCCCCGCCGGTTACGACGAGGTCAAGACGCCGATCATCTTCAACAAGGCGCTGTGGGAAACCTCCGGCCACTGGGCGCACTACCGCGAGAACATGTTCCTGGTCGAATCCAGAGACGTGGCGGCGCATGCGCACACAGACGGGAAAGCGGCCGAACCCGACATGGCCACCAAGGCCATGAACTGCCCGGGGCACATGCTGCTCTTCGGTAGCGAGACCCGCAGCTATCGCGATCTGCCGCTGCGGTTCCACGAGCAGACGGCGCTGCATCGCAACGAAGCATCAGGCGTCTTGTCAGGCCTCACGCGCGTGCGGCAGTTTTCGCAGGACGACGCGCATTGCTTTGTCATGGAGTCGCAGATTGGTGAGGAAGTTGAGCGGCTGCTCAACCTCGTCAAGCGCGTCTATGGCGACTTCAAACTGCAGTACAGCGTGAAATTGTCGACCCGGCCGAACGAGTATCTGGGCGAGTTGGCGACGTGGAACCACGCCGAGAGCGAGTTGAAGAAGGCCCTGGACGCGGCGGGCGTTGCCTACACGGTTGACGAGGGCGACGGCGCGTTCTACGGCCCGAAGATCGACTTCGACATCACCGACGCGATCGGGCGCAAGTGGCAGTGCGGCACGATCCAGCTCGATTACCAGATGCCGGCCCGGTTCGGCCTGAAATATGTTGGGGCCGATAATGCTGAGCATCAGCCCGTGGTCATCCACCGGGCCATTTTTGGCAGTTTTGAGCGGTTCATCGGCATCCTGATCGAGCACTTCGCCGGGGCATTTCCCCTATGGCTGGCGCCAATTCAGGTCACCGTCCTGCCTATTGCCGACCGGCAGCTCGAGTATGCCGAGCGGGTCCTGGAACAGGTGGCCGCGGCCGGCCTCCGAGTCACGCTGGACCGACGCGTAGAGAAGATTGGTTATAAGATTCGAGAGGCCCAGCTGCAGAAGGTCCCCTACATGCTTGTGATCGGCGACCGCGAGGTGGCCGAAGGGACCGTTTCTGTGAGAACAAGGGCCGGCGGCGATCAGGGCGGGTCCCCGGTTGACGCATTTGTGACGTCCGCGCGGGATGAAGTCGCGCGGCGAGTGTAGAAGGTAGGGGGCAGTTATCGCTTTTGATCGCACGCCGCGTCGAGACGATCGCACGCGGATTAATGAGCGCATCCGAGTCCGCGAAATTCGCGTGATTGACGATGACGGCCAGCAGCTCGGCATCATGCCGCCGCCGCAGGCGCTGGCTCTGGCAAAGAGCAAGGGACTGGATCTGGTGGAGATCTCCCCCACGGCCATGCCGCCGGTCTGCCGGATCATGGACTTTGGCAAGTTCCAGTACGAGCAGCAGAAGAAGGCCCGCTCGGCGAAGAAGCACCAGAAGGTCATCCTGGTGAAGGAAATCAAGTTTCGTCCGAAGGTGGACGAGCACGACTATCAGTTCAAGAAGAAGCACATCGAGCGCTTCCTGGCTGACGGTGACAAGGTGAAGGCCACGATCTTCTTCCGCGGGCGCGAAAATGCCCATCCGGAAATCGGACGCCGGATCCTGGATCGACTGATGGACGAAGTGGACGACATCGCGGTGGTGGAATCCGCCCCGCGTCAGGAAGGCAATCAGCTCCACACGATTCTCGCGCCCAAGCCGGGTGCCGCGAAACGGGTGGCTGAAAAGCATAAAGACGAAGGCAAGCTGCACGACTTGAAGCCGCACGACGACGAGCAAGAAGCAGAGCAGTAAGTAACGAAAAGAGACGAACGACGATGCCGAAACTAAAGACACATCGGGGCGCGGCCAAGCGCTTCAAGAAGACCGCGACGGGCAAGTTCACGCGGACCAAGGCGTTCAAGCGCCACATTCTCACCAGCAAGCCCTCGCAGCGAAAGCGTCACTTGCGCGGAGCCGTGGTGGTTTCTCCGGCGGATGCGCACAAGATCAAGCGCATGCTGCCGTACGATTAAAGGAAACGTAGACCATGCCGCGCGTTAAACGAGGAACTGTCAGGGCCGCCAAGCGCAAGAAACTGCTGAAGCGAGCCAAAGGTTATTTCCTAACCAAGAGCAAGCTGTACCAGTCCGCTCAGGAAGCCGTCGCCAAGGCGGACAACTACGCGTTCTCGGGTCGTCGCCGCAAGAAGCGCGACTTCCGGGCACTGTGGGTCGTCCGCATCAACGCCGCTGCCCGTCTGCACGGCCTGACCTACGGCAAGCTGATCAACGGCATGAAGATCGCCGGCATCGAACTCGACCGGAAGACGCTCGCTGAACTCGCGGTGAACCACGCCGGCGCGTTCGGTGTGGTGGCCGAAAAGGTCAAGGGCGCGATCGCCAAGGCGGAGCCGAAGAAGACGGCCGCAGCCAAGGCGAAGAACGAAGGCTCGATCGCCAAGGCCAAGGCGGAAAGAAAGTAGAAAGTCCGAAGATCGAAGTCGGAAGTCTGGAGGGCGCCTGAAACACTGGGCGCCCTCTGTTTTTTCGTACAATGAGCGCCACGCGATGATCGACACGATTCAGTCCCTGAAAGTGGAAGCCATGGCCGAGATTCAGGCCGCGGCCAGCCTGGAGCGGCTCGAAGAACTGCGGGTGTCGCTCCTCGGCCGCAAGGGCCGCATTACCGAGATGCTCAAGGGGCTCGGCGCGGTCGACATGGCCGATCGCAAGACCGTCGGCGCGCTGATCAACGCGCTCAAGCAAGACGCGACCGACGCGATCGACGGCCGCCGCGCCACGTTGATGGACACGTCATCGGTGCTCGCCCGGCCGATCGACCTCACGATTCCCGGCATTCGGCCGCTCGACGGTGGGCTGCATCCGACGATTCAGATGATGTACGACCTCAACGACGCGTTCGCGGCGTTGAACTTCGAGATCTTTGAAGGCCCGGAGATTACGAGCGAGCTGTACGAGTTCGACCACATGAACTTCCCGCCCGACCATCCCGCGCGCGAGAGTATGGACACGTACTGGCTCGAAGGCGGCGGCGTTTCGGCGGATGCGAGAGGTGCAGACCGGCTGGCGATTCGTCCGCATTTGACCGGCGGAAGCGTGCGCTACATGCAGCGTCACACGCCGCCGTTCCGCTTCGTGTATCCCGGCCGCGTCTATCGCAACGAAACCACCGACGCGCGACACGAGCGCGCCTTCTTCCAGTACGAAGCGCTCATCGTCGAGAAGCATCTGCCGTTCAGTGCCGGACAGCTGTTGATCAAGACCGTGCTGAGCACCGTCTTCGGTCGGCCGGTCAACACGCGCATGCGCGCGGGGTTCTTCCCCTTCGTGGAACCCGGGTTCGAGATCGACATGGAATGCGTGATCTGCAACGGCGCCGGCTGCAAGGTATGCAAGCACGTCGGCTGGATCGAGGTGATGCCGGGCGGCATGCCGCACCCGAACGTGTTCAAGGCCGGCGGCCTCGACCACAACGAGTGGATGGGCTTCTACGTGAACGTCGGTCTCGACCGCCTGGTGATGATGCGCTACGGCATTGACGATGTGCGCCTCTTTCATAGCGCGGACCTGCGCTTTCTGTCTCAGTTCAGGTAACCGTCGATGAAGATTTCACTGAACTGGATCGCCGACTACACCACGCTGCCGGCCGGGCTGACGCCGAAAGAGATCGCGCATCAGCTGACGATGTCGACGGTTGAAGTCGAAGGCATCCACGAAGCGGATGGTGATGTGGTCCTCGAGATCGACAACAAGTCGCTCACCAATCGCCCGGACCTCTGGGGCCACTACGGCGTGGCTCGCGAGCTGGCCGCCATCTATCAGGTTGCGCTGAAGCCGCTGCCCAGTGAGGAGCCCCGCCTTCGCCCTTCGGGCTTCGGCGAGGCAGGCCCGCTCATCGGCACGATCGACCCGAACGTCTGCCGGCGTTTCACAGCCACGCGCATTGAGAACGTCACCGTGCGCGAGACGCCGGAGTGGATGAAGCGGCGGCTCATCGCCATTGGCCAGCGCTCGAAAAATCTCTACGCGGACCTCACCAACTACGTGATGCTCACGACCGGCCAGCCGACGCATGCGTTCGACGCGGATCGCCTGATGCTGCCGCTGTCGGTTCGTCGCGCGGTGCCGGATGAAGCGTTCGATGCGCTTGACGGCACGCACCTCACGCTGTCAGCGGCGGATTGGGTCGTCTCGGACCAGTCCACCGCGGTGGGTCTCGCCGGCATCATTGGCGGCCTCAACTCGGCCATTCAAGGTGACACGAAGAACGTCGTCTTTGAAGCCGCAAACTTTGATCCGCTTGCGGTCCGCCGTACATCGGCGACGCACGGCGTGCGGACCGAAGCGTCCTCGCGCTTCGAGAAGTCGCTGTCGACACATCGTATCGATGAAGCGCGTCGGCTGTTCTTCCACATCCTGAAGCAGATCGATCCGGGCGTCCGTGTCACCGGCTTCGACGATCGCCTGAACGTGGCCACCGAGAAGGGCTTGATCCACGCGAACGCGGGCTACCTGCGTGATCGGATCGGCAAAGACCTGTCGATCGATGAGTTGCGCACGCCGCTGACGCGACTCGGCTTCGACGTGGCCGTGTCGGGCGACGATCTGACGGTCACCGTTCCCGAGTGGCGTAATACTGGCGACGTCTCTGGACCCCACGACCTCGTCGAAGAGATTGCTCGGCTTCACGGCTACGAGCGGTTCGAGTTTCAGCCACCGCAGGTTCGGCTCGACAAGTCGGCCCGGGACTACGCGCGCGGCACCGAGCGCCGACTGAAGGAATACCTCGCGTTCGCGTGCGGCATGCAGGAAGTCATCAGCTACCCCTGGACCGAGGATCGCTTCGTGACAGCGGCCGGTTTCAGCGTGGAGGCGGCGGCCCTGCGTCTGAGTGCGCCACCCGCGCCAGATCAGGCGACGTTGCGCACGTCGCTCGTGCCTGGCCTGCTCCGCGCGATCGAATCCAACATCCGCTGGCACAGTGCGTTCCGCGTCTTCGAGACCGGCACCGTGTTCCTCGCGGGTGCACGCGCCAGCATCGACGACCTGCGTGAACAGTTGCCGCCGCAGACCAAACGTGTGGCGGGCGCCTTTGTCGGTGACGACGCGGAAGTACTGTTTCGAGAGGCGAAGGGCGCCATCGAAGCGATCGGCGGACACGTGCATGTGGCAGACATCACCGCCGCGTCGAGCGCGTCGGCCGCATGGGCGGACTCGGGCGCCTGTCTCGCGATCGTCAGCGGCGATCGCACCATCGGCGCCCTCGGCGTCTTGAGTCGCCGTGGCACACGAGCGGCCGGCCTCAAGCACGCGTTCGCGGCCGTCTTCGAGTTCGATCTCGACGGCCTCGCCTCATCGCCGTCGCGCCACAACAAATACATCGCGCTGCCCGAGTTGCCATCGGTCGAAGTCGACGTCTCGCTGACGTATCCGGATGCCGTGACCTGGTCGGCGGTCGCCGATGCGGCACACAGCGTCAGCCCGCTGATTGCGGCCATCGAATTTGTCGATCAGTATCGCGGCAAGGGTATTCCGGACGGTCACAGGTCCATCACGCTGCGCGCGCGGTTGCAGCCGACATCGCAGACGCTGACGTCCGAGGAAGCGGCGGCGGTCGCCACCGCCATTCGGGAGATCGCGCGGCAACAGCTCGGCGCGATCGAACGGTAAGGTCAACTCTCTTAAGTTGGCGCGGGGCCCCACCCCCGCGCCTTGTCACGCTCAGCACTCGCGCTTACGCGCTCGGCTTCGCGGTACTCACCGTATAGGCTTGCCTGCTGCGTACGTTCGTGGCACGATTTCGGCAATGGCAAAGACCTCAGTCGATTTGCAGCCGATCGATCGGCTCGAAGAAAAGATCAAACAGCTCGTCGGCATGGTTGATACGCTACGCGCCGAACGCGCCAAGGCGCTCGACGAAGTGACGCGCCTCCAGCGCGACGTCGACACGCTGCGCGCCCGTCTCGGTGATGCGGAAGGCGCCACCGCCGAAGCCTCCTCACTGCGCGAAGAACGCGAGCTGATCAAGAGCCGCGTCGCCGAGATGATCGCGCAGATCGAAAAACTCGGAGTCTAGTCCCCATGAGCATGAGCGGACGCGTCGTCACTGTCGATGTGCAGGGCCAGAAGTACGCCGTCCGCAGCGAGCTCGAGCCGTCGTACATTGCCGAGCTCGCCAATTACATCGATCAGAAGATGCAGCTCGCCGCAAGCGAGCTCACGACCGCCGACGGCGTGCGCGTGGCGGTGATCGCCGCCATGAACGTCGCCGACGAACTCTTCCGAACCCGCGCGGCCCGAGACGGGGTCGAACGCCGCGTGCTCGACCGTACGACCGAAATCGAACGCCTCGTCGACGCCGCGCTCGGAAATGTATCGGCAGTTCGCATCGAGAACGCGGGTTAGCTATACTCAAGTTCCTGCTTTGCTCGTGAATGGTCGGAATGTCGTCTGGGCCGATGTCTTTCACAACAAAGTGAGTCGCGATCCCGTGTGGTGAGCATGCCTCCGTGGTGAGGAAGCCTAAAGCGCGGTTTTTATAGCGGCTCCACCTGCTATGCAGGTCCGCTCGACTTCCCCACACGGCAAAGCGGGGTTTCCCTTCCCAATGTTGATTTCTGACACAACTGAACGCGCTCTGATCGAACGTATTCGTTCGCGTGTACCGACGATGCCCGACTGGGTCACGGTCGGCATCGGCGACGACGCCGCGGTGCTCGAACCCGCGCGCGGCGAACTCGACGTCGTCACCACCGACTGTCAGGTGGAGGGCGTGCACTTCGATCGCAAGTGGATGTCGATGCACGACATCGGCTGGAAGGCGCTGGCCGTGAATGTCAGCGACCTGGCCGCGATGGGTGCGACGCCGCGTGGTGCCACGCTGAGCCTGGCGCTGCCCGCCACATTGCCGCTCGCCGACTTCGATGCCCTCGTCGACGGATTCCTCGCGCTGGCCACGGAGACGCGCGTGCCGCTCATTGGCGGCAATCTGTCGCGATCACCCGGCCCGATCGTGATTGACGTCACGCTGATTGGCGCCGGTCGTCGTCGACGGCTGCTCACGCGCGGCGGCGGACGCGCAGGCCATCTGCTCTACGTGACGGGCACGCTCGGTCGCGTCGCGGCGCACGTCGCCGAAGCGCAGCGCGGCGCGCTGACACCCGGCGCGGTCGACCCTCCCCGGCTGCTGCCGGTGTCACCGATCTCCCGATTGCAGTGCGGCCAGCAGGTCGCCTGGAATCGGGTGGCGAGCGCGTGCATGGATATCTCAGACGGTTTGGCCGATGCGGTCGTCCAGATGGCGGCAGCGTCGGGCACCGGCGCCCGTATACTCTCGTCCAAGATACCTGTGGATGTTGCTGCAACACTCGACTTGGCTCTTTCAGGCGGCGAAGACTATGAACTCCTCTTCGCCGTGCCACTCCGCCGACGCCGGGGATTTGAACAGATCGCCGGGCGGCACGCCGACGTGACCTGCGTCGGCGAGCTCACGGCCCAGCCGGAAGCAGTCCTCGATCGCCATGGCGTCTCTGAGCCTCTCTGCCAGGGCTTTTCCCACTTCTAGGCCGACGACGTCATGGTCTGGCAGCTGACAAAATCCGTTCTGCAGCGATGGACCGAGAAATTGCTGCACGTCCACGACACCCCTGAGCGCACGGCCGCGGCATTTGCGATGGGCGTCGTGCTGGGTTTTTCGCCATTTCTCGGCCTGCACACGGCGATCGGCCTGGTGCTCGCGTTCGCCTTCAACTTGAATCGCGTGGCCGTGCTGATCGGCGTCTATCTCCATCTGCCGTGGATCATGGGCCCGTATTACGCCGGCGCGACAGCTCTGGGGGCTCTACTCACCGGGACGCGGATGCCCGCGGATTTCCTTCCGCGGCTTGAAGCGGTGTGGCGGCTCGATGGATGGTGGGTCAGATTCGAGGCGCTCGGCGGCCTGCTCCGACCGCTCCTTCCCGCGTATCTCATTGGATCTTCAATACTTGCGCTGATTCTCGGGGCCATCGCCTACTGGGCCAGCCTGGCGCTGATCCGGGCCAGACGACGGGCCCATCCCCATCGTCCTGAGCTACCCTAGGAGGGTCGGGGAGCCGATAAATCAGTCGGCTCCAACGGCCTTCCAATGTTCCTGACGCGATCGATTCGCTACCAGCTCGTGGCCACGACCCTCGCGGTTGTCGGCATCCTGTTGCTGTACGACGCAACCGTCATCGACTCCCGCAGAAGCAGCGTCGTCACCCCGCCGGCCGACACGCTCAAGCCGACGGCGGGTGCTCGCCTCCGTTTCATGACCACCGCGTACTGCCAGGGCCAGACCACCGCGTCAGGTGTGGGCGTGACCACCGGCATCGTGGCGGCCGACAAGAAGCTGCTGCCGGAGGGCTCGGTCATCGAGATCGACACGCTCCCCGGCCGCTCCAACGGCCTGCCCGAGAAGTACCGGGGCATCTACACCGTCATGGACACGGGTCCGGCCGTGACCGGTCGGCACATCGACCTCTACATCTGGAGCTGCACGGAGGCCCTGACCTTCGGCCGCCGCGACGCCGTGATCACCGTCCTCCGCCTCGGCTGGAACCCGAAAAACACCCGCGTCGAGTAGGACCGACGACTGAGAAAACATCGGGAGTTAATTCGATGAATTAACTCCCGATGTTTTCTCGGACGCGGGAGAGTTCGTAGAGGCGGAAGTAGAGGCCACGGAGGGCCAGCAGTTCCTGGTGCGTGCCGCTTTCACGGAGCTCGCCTTTGTGGAGGACCAGGATGCGGTCCATGTCCTGGATGGTCGAGAGGCGGTGGGCGATGGCCACGACAGTCCGGTCCTGCATCATGACCTTCAACGCGTCTTCAATCAGGGCCTCGGTCGCGGTATCGACACTGGACGTGGCCTCGTCGAGCACCAGGACGCGCGGTTCAAAGGCCAGCGCACGCGCGAACGACAACAACTGCTTCTGCCCCACCGACAACGTCGCGCCACGCTCGGCGACCTCTGTGGCGTAGCCCTGCGACAGGCGGTCGATGAACGCGTCGGCGTGCACGGCCTTCGCGGCTGCGGTGACGGCCGCATCGGTGATGTCGTCGCGCCCAAGTCGAATATTGCTCGCCACAGACCCAGCGAACAGGTGCACGTCCTGCAGCACCAACCCAAACGTCGCGCGCAGCACGGCGAGGTCCATCTCGCGGATGTCGACGCCGTCGACCAGGATGCGGCCACGCTGCACGTCGTAGAACCGCATCAGCAGGCTGATGATGGTCGTCTTCCCCGAACCAGTGGCGCCGACGATGCCGATGCGTTGGCCGGAAGCCACGACGAAAGACACATCCTTCAAGACCCACTGGGGCTCACCGCTCGCCTCCACGTAGGAAAACCAGACGCGGTCAAACTCAATCACATGGTTCGGGGGGGGCGGGAGGTTCGGAATGTGCGTGGGGTTCGTGATCGTGACTGGCGTGTCGAGCACCGTGAAGATGCGCTCGGACGCGGCCATGGCGGCTTGGAGGATGTTGAACTTCTCCGACAGGTCGCTGATGGGCTGAAAGAAGCGGCGTGAGTACTGGAGAAACGCGACGAGGACGCCGATCGTGACGATGCCGTCGCCGGCCCAGCCGCCGCCGATCCAGATGATGAGGGCCGCCGATAAGGCCGCCATTGTCTCGATGATGGGATAGAACAGCGCGTAGTAGAAGATGGACCCGATGTTGGCATCACGGTGATCGCGATTGATGCCATCAAAGCGCTCGAACGCATTCGCTTCCTGCCGGAAGAGCTGCACGGTCGACATGCCGGTCAGGTGCTCCTGCAGGAACGCATTGATCTTTGCGACCAGGCCGCGCACCTGTCGATACGACTCGCGCACGTTCTTGCGGAACCACTGCGTCGCCGCGAGGATGCCGGGCAGCACCACAAAGGCGACGAGCGCGAGGCGCCAGTTCATCCACAGCATCGCCGTAATGATGCCGATAAGGGCGAGCACGTCGCCGAAGACGGTGACGACGCCAGAGGCGAAGAGATCGTTGAGCGCGTCGACGTCGGTCGTGACACGGGTCATCATGCGGCCGACGGGGTTCTTGTCGTAGAACGCGAGGTCGAGCTTCTGCAGGTGGCCGTACACCTCGAGCCGAATCGCGCGCATGATCTTCTGCCCGATCGTCTGCATGACGACGGTCTGCACGTATTCGAAGACAAAGTTTGCGACCAGCAGGCCAAAGAAGAGTGTCGCGATCCACTGAAGACCGTCGACGTCTTTCTGGGCGATGTAGGTATCGATCGCCCTCTGCGTCAGCCACGGCTGCGCGAGCTCGATGAGCGCTCCGCCCACGATCACGACGAACGCCACGGCCACCGCCGGCACATGGGGCCGGAGGTAGACGAGCAAACGCCGCATCAACCGCGCGTCATACGCCTTGCCGATGACGTCGTCCTGTGCGCCGCTCATGACGCGGCCAACTCTTCTTCGAGTCGCTGTTGCTGCTCCATGCGCGCGTAGAGGCCGGCGCGCTGCACGAGGTCGTCGTGGGTGCCGCGTTCCACAATGCGACCGCCATCGAGCACGAGGATGAGGTCAGCGTCGCGCACGGTCGAGATGCGATGCGCCACGATCAGGCACGTGCGCCCGCGCCGCACGTCGCGCAAGCGGTGCAGAATCGTCTCCTCCGTCTGCGTATCCACCGCCGACAGCGCATCGTCAAGAATCAGAATGCGTGGATCGGCAGCCACCGCGCGCGCAATCGCCGTGCGCTGTTTCTGCCCGCCCGACAGCGTGATCCCGCGCTCGCCGACCACGGTCGCGTGGCCGTCAGGAAAACTGGACAGGTCGGCGTCCAGGCCCGCCGCGTACGCGGCCGCATCGACGCGCGCACGGTCGCGTGCAGGATCGAACCCGAACAGGATGTTTCCAGCGAGCGAGTCGGAGAACAGAAATGGCTCCTGCGGCACCATGCCGATGGCGCCGCGCAAGCGCGCGAGTGGAATCTCGCGCACGTCGATGCCGTCCACGAAGAGTGTGCCCGGCGCCGGATCGTGCAGCCGTGGCAGCAGTTGCACGAGCGTCGACTTGCCGGATCCGGTCGGCCCGATGATCGCGACGGTCTGCCCTGCCGCGATCGTGCAGGAAATGTCGATTAACATCGCTGCCGCATCGTCGGCGCCTTCGCCGGCGCGGGGCGCGTAGCGGAATGACAGATGGCGAAACTCGACGTCGCCTCTGACGCCAGCGGCGAGCGCATCCGGCCTGGCGTCGCGATCGTCAATGGCGGGTGCCGTATCGAGAATCTCGATCATCCGACCCCACGACGCCAGGCCGCGCTGCGCGATGTTGATCACCCAGCCGAACGCGATCATCGGCCACGACAACATCACGAGATAGCGGAGGAAGGCCACGAACGAGCCAAGGGTCATGGTCCCGGCAATCACGTCGCGGCCGCCCATCCACAACACGATCAGCGAGCTCACGCCGAAGCAGAACGTGAGACTGGGGTAGAAGGCTGCCTGTAGCCGGATCAGGCCACGATTGCGGTCCACATACTCGTCATTCGATCGTCGAAACCGCATGACCTCTGTGTCTTCCTGACGATAGGCGCGCACCACGCGCACACCAGACAGCGACTCCTGAACGACGGCGCTCATATCTGACAGCTGTTCCTGGATCCGCTCGAAGCGGTCGTGAATGGCCTTGCCAAAGTAGCGGGTCGCCACGCTCACGATCGGCATCGGGAGCAACGCGATCCATGCCAGCCGCGCATCGATCGAGAACATGACTGCAAGTGCAATGACAAAACCGAGGGCCGTGCTGGCGAAATACATGACCGCCGGTCCGACCATCATCCGGACGGCGCTCAGGTCATTGGTGGCACGAGACATGAGATCACCAGTACGGGTCGACTGGAAATAGCCGAGGGGCAGGCGCTGCAAATGGGCAAAATAATCATTCCGGAGGGCATATTCGATAGTGCGGGACGCGCCGATAAGCTGTGTGCGCATCAGATATCGAAAACCGCCGTCAACCACCGCCAGGCCGAGCATTGCGAGCGCATACCCGGCCAGCCGGCCGCGGCTCACGCCACCGATCAGACCATCGATGGCGTACTTGAGGACCCACGGTGAGGCCAGCTGCACGACGCTGGCCACGAAGATACAGGCCACGCCAATCACGAAGGCTCGTCGCGACTCGCGCACGTAAGGAAGCAGCCGGATCAGTGCGCGACGCATCAGAAAATTATAGAGGACACCGCAATGACACGGATCGGACGACTCACGATTAGCATGGCCTTCTTGCTCGCGGCGGTCGCCACACCGGCGGCGGCACAGTACTCGGCGCCGCCACTGAAACCACAGGGCGTGGTCGGCGAGTCGTACCACATCCAGGCGTCCGCCGGCCTCTGGAGCCCGAGTCTCATTGGTGTGATCTCCAGCGAGCAGTTCGGCCAGATCGGATCCAAGATCGACTTTGTCACCGACCTGAAGTTCCAGCAAACGCGCTTCGCCGACTTCCGTGTCGAGTTGCGGCCCAGCAAACGCAACAAGCTCTTTGCCCAGTACACGCCGATCTCCTATTCGTCGGACACGACGCTGGCCCGCGAGATCATCTTCAACGGGCAGAAGTTCACGGCCAATCTGCCAATCAAAGCCACATTCGACTGGAAAGTGTTGCGTGCGGGCTACGAGCTCGACATCCTCTCGCTGGAGCGGGGCTTCATCGGCGCCATCATTGAAGCCCGCATAACAGACTTCGGCGCCAGCATTGTGGCGCCGGCCTATCAGCCTGAATTTACGCGCGCCAAGGCGCCCCTCCCCGCCTATGGCGGCATCGCCCGCGCCTACATCCTGCCTCGACTCGCCGTCACCGCGTCAGCCACGGGATTCAGCCTGCCGCAGTCGCTCGCCGACAAACTCGACGCGACCGGCAACTACCTCGACATCGACATCTACGCGACGTTCAACATCAACAACTACGTCGGCGTGCAGGGCGGCTGGCGCAAGATGACGACGACCGTGACGCTGAAGAAAGACTTCGGCGACATGGAATACAAAGGGATCTGGTTCGGGGGCGTCGTTCGCTACTAGGAGCGGGGTTGGATCCAGACGCCAAGCAATCGGTGATCGCCGCTTCCTGACGTCTTGTCCGCAGGCACAAAGCCCTCGCCCGAGGCGATGCGCACGGTGGCCGTGCCGGCCGGGGTCAGCGGGACGTCCACGTCCTGCTCCTGGAACGGCGTCAACACCAGCAGGCGCTGAAACGTCCCAGACTCAATCGTGACGGTGTTGCTGGCCCCACCGTTGCGCACGAGGATGCGCACGGTCAGCGGCGACACGGGACTGTTGACCGACGGCACGAGCATGAACTTCGCGGCCGATCGACCGTGCACCCAGAAGCCTTCGCCCTCGAGAAACGCCTGATCATCGAGGAACATGACGTCAGTGCCGCCGTAGTGCGCGGCCGACTTCATGGCCACCGCTTCGCGCTGCGGCATGGCGTCTTCAACAGCCAGTTCAACTCTGAGCGCCGCACGCGCGCCGGCGTCGGTGTCGAGCACGACACGTGGCACGGCGGTCGGCAGCACAAACGGGAACACGAAGTCGCCGGCACCCGGCACCGTGAACTCGCGCCATGGCGATCCCGAGTCCCCTACGAACAGCCGCAGCGGCAGGCTGAATGACGATGACGAGTGGACGCGGACGTTGAAGCGGGCGCCGGGGACGTCGTGGAATTCAAGCAGCGGCGGCACCGGGCACTCGTCTGATGGCCCGGGAGCCATGGCCCGCAACGTCATGGCGTTCTTGAGCGAGCGGACGCGCATGAAACGGCCGTTGTCGATGGCGTAGACGCGCGCACCGCGGCCCTCACCGTCGATCACCTTCAACTGCGCTGGCGCAGGATCGAGACTGCGCGCGCCGGTGAGCGCCCACCCCGCAGGCGCGAGGCACAACATCGTCACGACGGACCAGAGCGCGGTGGCGATGCGCGGTGCGGCGACGAGTCGCTTGACCACAAGCCACACGATCACCGGCACGGCCACCCACAGCGCCGCGTGCATCGGAAACCGCGACTCATTCCAGAAGAAGCCAGGCCACGCGCGCGTGAGGTTCACGACGGGCGACAGCCACTCGAGCCACGCGGCGTTGTTGCAGCGATAGTTCCAGGCGAGGCCCGCGCGATCGACGCTCAACACCACCGCCGTCACGCCTGCACCCACTGCGACGAGCGCGGCCGACAGCGTCCGCGTCGCCGCCGTGGCGCGCGTCCAGGCGGCTGCAATCGGCGCCGCGACGAGCGGCAGGATCGCCATCATGAACCGTCCGGGCGTCGCCGGATTTCCGGCCCACCACATCCGCACGGTCGTCACCGCGGCGAGGTACGCGAAGACGATCAGCAGCAGCTCGATCGAGAGTCGGCGCGTCCATGTCTCTGTCCGTCGCCACCAGCCGACCACCACCAGTACGACGGCCGGCGCATACGCCGCGATGCCGAACTGCCCGTCGACGAACAACGCGAGGATCGCCGGAACAATCCATAACAGCCGCTGCTCTTCCGGCCCGTATGGTGCACGCGGATCGATGGTGCCGTAGTGCGCTTGGAAGAACCAGAACCAGAGACCAGCGCTGATCACGGGTACAAGCAGCAACGCGATGAGGCGAATGACGCGATCTTCGCGCGTGATTTCCGGATCGGGATCGAGCGCCGCAGTCAGTTCACTCTTGCGGCGCGGTGGAATCGCGCTCGGCGCAACCAGTCGCAAGGCGATCGCCGCGCCGAGGCCGCCCGCGAGAATCGCAAACCGCGTGTGCAGCCAGGGCAACGATGCGAGCGCGATGCCGGTCAGAAACACCGGCACCGTGCCCGGCAGGTCTCCACGCGACAACTGCACCAGGAGCAACGCCGCGGCCGCGACGATGAGCAATCCAGGCGCGTCCGGGAAGACCATGAAACTCTGCAGCGCAAACGTGGGCGTGAGCACCACCGCGGCCCAGCCGCACCACGCCGCCGCGGCCGAATCAGTCACCCGCCAGCACAGCCGCCACGTGAGCATCGCGCCAATCGCGGAAAGCAGCACGAGCAGGCACCGCGCCCCGGTGTAGCCGAAGAACTGAAACACCGGCGCCACGAGCACCGACACACCCGGTGCGTGGATCGAATACGCCTCGCCGTGCAGGCCGCGCACCCGCAGATCTGGTCGCAGGTCGCCGCCGATGAACGACTCCCAGTCGCGCGCATCGTGATTATTTTGAATATCGATGTCACCGTCTTTCAGAATGCTCTGGGTGATCATCAGGTAGTGCGGCTCGTCGCCACCCGGCGTGCGCGGATCTGCGGCCCACGCCGCCAAGCCTCCGAGCGTTGCGGCCAGCACGAACGCCGCCACAGTCGCGTCATCGGCGTCGAAGAGATTGAAGATACGCGCCAGGAACCGCAGCGGGTCGAGCCCCACCGCGAGCGCCAATGCCGCGATGATCGGCACCCAGGCCATCGGGCCGGTGAACAGCAACGCGATCGCCGGCATCGGGATCGGCAGCCACGGCAGAATGGTGAGCAACACGGGGAGCGTGGTCAGCGGACGAGCGCGCCACCGTGGCACCGCCGCGCCAACGACCGTGCCGAGTACAAACATCCACCATGGCGCCGCAACGGCCAGACGCGCGGTCGCCGAATCCGGCGAACTGACGGCGACGGTGCCCGCCGCGCACCACACCGCGATGCCGATGAGCAGCGAGCCGATCACCGCAGCCGCTGCAGTCTCTGCTCGGCCGCAGCGAAGGTCTCTTCCTTCTTGCAGAAGCAGAAACGTAGTTTGGTGCGGACCGACTGCGTGCTCCGATAGAAGCTGCTGCCCGGCAGCGCGACGACGCCAATCTCGGTCACCAAGTGCGTGGCGAACGCTTCGTCGTCAGCAAAGCCGAAGCCGTCGATGTTCGCCATGATGTAGTAAGCCCCGCGCGGCGAGTAGCAGGTGAAGCCGACGCCTTCGAGGATGCCCAGTAGTCGCGCGCGCTTGGCGTGGTAGTCCGCCGCCAATTCCTGAAAGTAGCTCGCGGGTAGATTCAGCGCCATCGCGCCGGCGGCCTGCAGCGGCGCGGCCGGTCCCACCGTGAGCTGCTCGTGCACTTTGCGAATCGCCGCCGCCCGATCGGCGGGCGCAATCGTCCACCCCACGCGCCACCCGGTCACGCTGAACGTCTTCGACAAACTGCCGATCGTGACCGTGCGGTCCCGCATGCCGTCGATCGTCGCCATCATCACGTGCTCGGCATCGTCATAGACGATGTGCTCGTAGATCTCGTCCATGATGGCGACAACATCCCACGTCATGCAGAGTGCAGCGATCTGGCTGAGTTCTTCACGCGTGAAGACTTTGCCCGTGGGATTGTTCGGCGTGTTGATGATGATCGCGCGCGTTTTGTTGTTGAATGCCGCGGCGAGTTCATCCAGATCGAAGGTCCAGTCGGCGCCTGGCGCACTCGGTTCATGCAGTCTGACGTATCGCGGCGACGCTCCGGTCAGCAGCACATCCGGACTGTAGATCTCGTAGAAGGGCTCGAAGATGATGACTTCGTCACCCGGATCGACGATCGCGAGCATCGTGGCGATCATGGATTCGGTGCCGCCGCAGCAGACGGTGATGTTCGCGTCGGGGTCGACAGCCAGGCCGTGTCGCGTGGTGACGCCGCGCGCAATGGCGTCGCGGAGCGCCTTGGCGCCGGATGTCGCGGCGTACTGATTGATATCGCCGGCGATGGCCGCGCGAGCGGCCTCTTTGACCTCAGCCGGCGCGGCAAAATCTGGAAACCCCTGCGACAGGTTGACCGCGCTGTGTTTGATCGCCAGCCCTGTCCACCGGGGGAACACTGAGTCGCTAAGACGCGACGCTTTCTCGGACGTGCGAGCACGCGACATGAAACGGTCTGCCTAGTGCCCGCGCGTGGGCGACGTTCGCGGATACAGCGCGCGGAAGTCGTCGGCCGTGCCCAGAATACGCTTCAGGTAGTTGGCGGTCTCGAAGAACGGGATGTTGTCGATGAACTCGTCGCGATCGGCGCCGGGGTATTCCTGCACCCACTTGCGATAGCGGCTGCCACCGGCGTTGTAGGCCACGAGCGCGCCGACGACGCCGTCGTACGTCTTCATGAGGTCGGCGAAGTAGGCCATGCCGATGCGAATGTTGACGTCGGGGTTGGTCAGCTTCGACACACGCCACGGCGTCACGCCGACCTTCGTCGCGTAGCTGCGGCCGGTGGATGGCAGGATCTGCATCAGTCCCCAGGCATTTGCCCCCGACTTCACGTCGGCCTGGAACGTCGATTCCTGCGTGATCAACGCGGCCATGAGATGCGCGTCGAGTCCGCGACCGTCCGCGTATTTCTGGATCAGATCCCAGTACGCCATTGGAAACAGCACGCGGCGAATCTCGACAGGCAGCGTCTCGCCGCCGGCGGCCATGAACTGCGGATACGCGCGCTTCATCAGATTGATCGCCGTGCGCAGTTCGCCTTTACGGTTCCACGCATACGCCTGAGTGGCGGTGAGGAGCGGTGTCGGGCCGAGGTCGCGCTCTGCGCGCTTCATCTCGCCAATCGCGTAGTCGTAGAGCCCGACCTCGAGTAGCCGGGTGATCAAGCGCGCGTTGGGCGGCGGATCACCTGGCGCGAATGCCACCGGTGCGTCAGCATGCAACGGCGTCGTGTCGAGTTTCGCGCGTGTGACGGTCGCGCCCGCCCCACCCGTCAGTGCGGCCAGGCCCTTGTTGGCTTCACGTCCGTAGTACGAGTTCTTGTAGAGCGCAACGACGCGACGGTAGCCCTCGGCGGCCGTGTCACGCTGCCCCATCTGCTGCCGCGAGCGCGCGGACCAGTAGCTCCACGCGGAGCGATAGTCGGAGCGGCCGTACCGTGTGAACGCGTCTTCAAAGACGCGCGCGACCTCAGCGTAGTTGCCCCTCAAATACGCCCACCAGCCGGACTTCCACGCCGCGCGCTCGGCAAACGCGCCGGATGGATAGCGGCGATACATCTCGGTGAACACTTGTGCCGCCGCGGCGTCGTCGTCTTCAAGGATATAAAACGTCGCGAGATCGTTCAGCGCGGCTTCCGCCCAGGCCGTGTCCGCGAACGCCGCCGCAAACTTGCGCGTCTCGGTGACAAAGTCGTCTTTGCGTCCAAGACCTTTCGTCGTGCCGAGCAGCGCGTACCCGGCCTCTGCGCGGCGGTCGCCGCGTTCGGCGAGCGGCAGCAGCGCCGCGCGAGCAACCGCGAACTTCTTGAGGCCGAGGTCGCATTCCGCGAGTCGCAACGCGACGAGGTCGCGTTCGCCGCCCACCGCGACGGGGCGCAACACGTCGAACACCTTGCGCGCGTCCGTAAATCGCTTCGCCGCGTAGAGTTGCTCAGCGCGGCCGAGGTCCTGTTGCGTGTTCTCGCGGCTCGGCACCGCGCCGGGATCAGCCATCAGCGTCAGTTCCGACTGCGCGTCGGACGTTTCGGTCGACAGCGCGAATTCGTAGACGACCTTGCTGAACGCCGCGCGCGCCACGCCACGCTCACCGGCCTGCTTGGCGGCGCGGCCCAGCCGCAGATACACCGGCGCACCGGCCAGCGGCTGCATCTCGGCCGCGCCC
>Ga0114969_10000795_pt1 | contig 27239 bp, 37 predicted proteins | sample M_130807_MF_Meta_FD_87316 | JGI IMG/M metagenome (GOLD analysis project Ga0114969, IMG submission 87316) | Freshwater microbial communities from Lake Montjoie, Canada to study carbon cycling - M_130807_MF_MetaG | ecosystem: Environmental > Aquatic > Freshwater > Lake | place: Lake Montjoie...
CCGAATATTTCAACGGAGCTTTTTGCAAATGTTTTGAATGTTGCCAACCCAGCCTCTCCTTCAACGGCTCAAAGAGTTGACCTTTATTCGTCAACGGATTCAATTCAGACACCTGCAAACTACGCCAGAATGCAAATCTTTCCGAATCAAATTGATTTCGACGAGGTTGGAACAGGAACGCTTGGCGGTCAGTTTCGGTTGACCCACAACAACACTGCTCGACAAGTTTTTGATTTGGCGAATTCAGCCATTGTTACAGGAAGCGGAGGGGCTTATGGGTGGTCGTTAGCATCTGCACCAACATTGTTTGGTCAAGACACATCTATCAAAAGAAAGGCACCAGGAGTTGTTACAGCTACAACCGTTTCTGTAGTCGACTCTGGTCAATTCTCCTCAATTAACGGGCTTTCAATCGGTTCAATTTTTACGCAAACCGCAGATGCTGCGGTTGCAAACACCGTCACCGAAACGTCAATTCTAGGCACTGGCTCTGGAACAAAAACGGTTGCGGCTGGAGCGATCAACACAATTGGAAGGACGCTGAGGATTCAGGTTCGAGGAATGATTTCGGTCAATGTTGGGTCGCCAACCTTGACGGTTCGTTTTAAGATTCAAGGGGTAACAATATCAACGGGAGTGATTGCCGTGAATGCCGCATCGAGCAATGCGTTTTCAATTGACGAGCTGGTGACAACTCGAACCACAGGTGCAAGCGGCACGTTTGCAAGTAATGGTGAGTTTTCGTACCAAGATACTCTCAACGGCTCGCCTTCGGTGGGGTTGCTTCAACCTGGGACATCCACGACCGATTTGACCACCTCAAAAACAATTGACATAACAGTGCAATGGTCGGCGGCTAATGCGTTATCAACAATCACGTCGCAAGTTGCGACCATCGAGATTTTAAACTAAAGAATTATGGCTATTGAAACAAAAGCAAATCAGGTCGAGCAACCTGACACAATCAAGCGGCGGACTTTTAAAGTGATTATTGAATCACCCATGAGCGAGTCACCAGAGATAGTTTTGTCCCGTGAAATTGTGCCGTTCAAAAACGGCGTTCAAATTGTTGGCGGATCAGAATTTCAAATCGCCCGCGAGTTTTCAAAAGTGCAAGATGAAACAATTGCAATGGCTGACGGGTTCTTGCTGACCGTGGCTCAAGTAGCGCAAGCAATCGCGCTTTTCGGTGACAAATGGGATCGTGAAGATCACGGCTTGTGAATGATGTTTTTACAAAAGGGGGATATATGGAAACGATAAAGACCGGATTATTCGGGTTGGCTGGGACACTCGGCGGGGTGACGGCTTCACTCAATCTCGCAAGTGACATCCTCCGGTTTGCGTCTCTTGTCGTGGGTTTGACCATCGGGTTGATTTCGCTGCGTAAACTATTGAAGTCCAAGAAAAAGTAACTTTATGAATGATCAAGTTTTGTCAATTTTCAGAACGGTTTTAAAAACTGCGGGCGCAGTGCTCGTCACGCGTGGCTCGATGACTGACGCCACTCTGGAGGCTCTTATCGGCGGGCTGTTGGCGGGCGTTGGTCTGTTGCTTTCTTACCTCAAGCATCGGAAGGAAGCTTGATTTTACTTTCGGCGATTGTCAGCGCGTGTTTGCCTGTGGTTTCGTTTTTAGCTCTCCAATTTTTTAAAAATTATTACAACCCTGAGCTACAAAAACGGAGACACAATCAGCGCGTTGACGACGCCATTGCTCGCAATGACGTTGATGCTATTAATCGCCTTCTGCGGGAGCGGTTGTAGAGTGTTACACCCGCTGGATCCAAGTCTCTCAGGGGTTACCTTCGGGCGCAAAGGCGACGTGCTCACGAATGATTTTTACCTTGTGCCTCCGCTCCTCATGAGGGACATTCTTAGGAAATAACTTTCAGCACTTTTTAAAGTGCGAAAAACGCGGGGGTGCCGTTGAGTTCTTGTGATCTCAACGGCGTTTTTTTTGAGAAATAAAAACCCCGCTCCAGACTCCCAGAGCGGGGGAAACGTATGAAACTTAACCTAGCATGATCAGGCTAACCCATCGTTTGAATCTTGTCAAGTGCTCCGAAAGCTCGGCCAGTTGCAATCAATGAAACCGCCAACCTCGCGGATCCTTGAGACCATAGCGGGGTCGGTGCTCGCAACAAACTCAAGCTCGGTTTGGTTCGTGATGATGATGAGCCGGTGCATCTTGAAATACACGCGGTCAACGATTTGAAAGACCGTTTGCAAGTCCCAGTCGGATCCTTTCCGGCGGTGGAACTCGTCTAGGACAAGGAGTTTTTTAGAGGTGAAACCGTTCAAGGTCTCAATCTCGTCTCGTTTTGAGTCGGCGCGGAAGCAATCGCGCAGGGCAATTAACAGGTCGAGCGTTGTTACCCATTGCGCCGACTGTCCTTCGTTGCAGGCCGCACGGATCGCCTCAACCCCGAGCTGTGTCTTGCCGGTGCCCGGCTTCCCATGAACGACCCAGATGCCGTCTGGGCGTGAGGAAACAAGTTCAAGGGCAGAGTGCCAGTCGTCATCCATTAAACGCGGGGCGCGTGAATGCCTCGCGGGGATGCCCGAGGCTTTCAATAAGTCTTTGGCACGTATCAACTTCTCGGCGTTGACGTGTTCGGCAGCGCGATCCATACGCTCGGAGATACCTGCAAGTTTCTCACCTGAAAAAGCGAGGTTCAGGCGGGAGCAGATTTGCTCGGTGGTTTCGGGTGTCATATGGTTTAAATTAAACACACCTCTATCCGAACCCCAACATCAAAGGAAGTTTTTCCGCCCGTGTAGACCTTCATTATTCTTTCCCTCACAATCTGGGCGTCGTCTCCGTAAACAACACCCGTCATCGCATCCTCAACAGCGCGTGCAAGTTTTAGGACGTCCGGCCTACCTGTGGGATAATAAGGTGCAGTTGATTTCAATTCCCCTAGGTTTTTTCCTTTTCCGTAATGAGACTTTGGGCGTGGCAAGGAAAAGTGAAGAAAAACTTCAATCGGGCCAACAAACGGCGTTGCTGGGGCATGCTTTCTTGCCTCCGCCTTCACGGTGGCTTGCCAACTCTTGGTCTTTTTGCAGGCGTCCATTACGACAGTTCTCCCTGTGTAAACCCCGCCTTTTTTAATCGCAAAGGCGGTTTTCGATCCGGCGGGTTTTGGGATCCCGGCGACAAAAAATGTGATTGAAGTCATATTTTTTGATCCTTAATTGTTGTTTCCACCCTTGAAAGATGTTCGTCGCAGATCTGGCACAGGCTCGCTAGAAAAACGCTTTCTTTCTGCTTCCTCTCAAAAATCAACTCTTTCTTCGCCCACTTTACATCCCTCTTTAGTTTGGCAACCCAATGACGGCTCGAACCGCGCCTCTCTAAATTTTCCTCATTCAGGGCGACGATTATAGCCGCGCTTATCAGGGGGCTGTTCATGAGAAACCTGTAATTTTTTAACTCTGTCATTTCATCGGTGTTCATAATTTTTGCAAATAAACCGGCACCTCGATCTGCACAACCTCCTCAGAGTATCCACCCCAAACACCTGACTGAACGCAGTCAATCAGTCTGTTTAGATCCTCGGTATAAATCCTCCTGCCAAGCTCGATAGCCTCGGCGGAAAGGTTGTAAACGACGGTCAAATAAGGGGCGACGGTTTCCACGGCAAGAAGCACAAAGGCTTCACGGCGCGTGGCGTAATGCGCGTAGAGGTCAAGGTAGAACGCTGCTTGGATGTGGTAGCCGAGATCAAAGACCTTTTTACCGAACACCTTGGGGCTGGCGTCCGCTGTGGTTTTGAGATCCACCAAACAGTTGGTGGAGAAGGGCGGCACGAAGTCAATCTTGCCTTTGACTCCGATCGTCCCGTTGATGCCTTGGAAGTCGGCGACAACTGCGACCTGCGCGGATCCTTCCGAGAGCAGGCTGGCGGCGTATTTGTTGTCAAATAACGATCGCTTCATGGACTCCAATTCAAGTTGATCGGCTTCTGACATTAGGATCCTGTCGGGATCCTGCGCAGCTATCCACGCTTTTGACTCCTTGGTGCGACGATCGAAGGTGGACGGGTAAACGCTGAGCCTCTCCCTAAAGTTTGACGAATCAAAGATCATCGCGTCAAAGTTGCTGCCTAACTTCATTGCCGCTGTCGGCTCGAAAGGGGCGGTCTTTGAATGCAGGTAATGCTGCGGGGAACGCCTGAAGGCTTTCAAGCTCGACTGTGAGACTCGATCGAGGGCGAAGTAGTCCACGTCGAGCATGTGCTGTATTCCGTTATCAACCTTCACTTTGCACCTCCAAATTGATCACGGGGGTTGCTCCTGTCGTTCGGATGTCGGCAACCTCCTCGGTGCTCAACAACCCCTTGAGTGCATCGCCGAATTGATCACGGAGGGCAAACGTGCGAGCGCGGAACTTTAGCATCCTTGCGGGGAATTGTTTCCAAGGGCCTTCTTTACCCCACAGGCCTGCGCTCTTGGCGTCGGCAACTGTAAACCTTACGAAGCTGGGGGAGTAATCGCGGCGGTGAACAAAGACCGTCACACCGAAGTCGTCGGCAGTCTTGTTGAGTTTGGGTTGCATCTTGGCTAGTTCAATTCGGTCGGTTTGAGCTAGGGACTCGGTTTTGTTTAAACAAAGAGCGCGAAAAAACGGATCCGTCTCTGCATTCGTTTCCATTTCCTCGAATGCCAGGAGTAGACCCGTGCCTCGAACGATGGCGAGTTGGGCGTCACCGTAGATACTGGGCCTGCCGTTGATGATAGCGATGTTCTGGAGCGCAGACATCGGGGACATCCGCAACTCCAGACCCATCTGAATGGCAATTGCTATTGCCTGCGGGGTGTTGAGTCCTTTTGGAGCCAGTCCGCTTTGGTGGACGCATTGCGCGAAGCGAAAGAGGCTGTCAAAGTCCGTGAACTGAACGCCCGTATTGCTCATGGCGATTGACTGCTTTACCGCCACGGTCACGGTGGAAGGCGGCGGCGGTGCAGGTAGGGCGTAGGATGTTGCTACCGTCGTTTGTTCGGTTTGGATATGTTCAGGGGTCATAGATTTAATTTCGGTTGGTGTTTTTGAAAATGTCGGCGAGGATCGTGGCGCAAAACAGGCCGAGGATCGCGACGATAATAATGCTCAAGGTGCTCATGGTGTTTGTGTTTGAGTTTTGAGGAACGAGGTGATGATGTCGGTCACTCCGTGGCCGAGCTTTATTCCTCGGGCTTTAAAGTGACGGCGTAGGTCGGCGTGAACCGAGTTTGGCACTCGGATCACGGTTGTATTCTTTGAGCTGTGTTCGTTTTTGTCTGAGTTGTCCATGTTTGTAATGTTTTCTTCTGAGCCGATTTAGGCGCAGACTTCCACGCCTCGAAAGGCGCGGCGTGTCTGTGACTAAACGGGAGGTTCTGCGGCTAACTTTAGCCCGAAAGAGTCCAGTTTCTCTTTGATTTCGTTCAATGTTTTTTTGCCGATGTTACGACTTCTCAAAAGCTCCTTTTCCGTTTTTGAGGTTAAATCTCCGATACACGATATTCCAAGGAAGCAATTCCACAAAACATGCATGGTTCGGTTGCTCAACTTAAGGTTTTCAATTGGCGTAAATATTGTTGGCGTGATGGTTGCCAAACAATACCTGAAAGCATTGAAACCAACAGAAGTGACGCTGTTGGGGATAACAACCCGAGTCAACCCCGAACACCCAGCAAATGCCCAATTCTTAATCTTTTTAACGGGCAAACCGCCAATAGTGGCAGGAATAATCAATTCACCCGTGGCTTTGGTGTCGCAAGTTTTTATCACGATACCACCAGCCTCCTGAGAGTAGGTCAGAACATTCAAAACGTATGCCGCTTGATCCTCGATTGCTTCGGTCAAAAGGGTTGCGCTAATCGTGAATGACCCTTGGTCAATGCCAAAGGTTTCGCGGAACTTATATGCTGCCTCGTCGGCGGTAGTTTCGTCAACTGTCCATGCTTTTGACAAGTCGTTTGTGCTTTGCCAATCGTCCGATTTAAAGTCATGGCGGGCGTAAGGGTGGGTGCAGTCTGGAATGATGATGATGTAAGTGTTCATGTTCGTTTTTGTTTCGGCTAATTGCCGACCTCAACCCTCTGCGAAGGGCTGGCGTCGGGAATCAAACACCACATTTAAGCTGGCCGGGGAAAAGATAAACCGATCTTTTGCCGGAACGGATCCGGTAGCCGTCGCCTTCCTCTTTCAATAACCATTTGCCAGCGCGTTCCCATGCTGCCAAATGAACATTGTTAATAACCGTGGTGCGATAAGCCGTGGCATAATAAAGGTAACCGCCTTCCTTCAGAAGACTGATTGCGCCTGCAAGATTCTTTGGCCCTACTTCGTAAAATTTGTCGTTCATATTCGTTTTTGTCTCGGCTGATTGCCGACTACAACCTCCTGCGAGAGGTTGGTGTCGAGAATCAAAACGCGCGGTAAAAACTTAGCTTGGTGTTGATGGCTTCAAGCAAAGGGATTGCGGTAAAATAATCGGTCAAAGCAATGTTGAAGGCTTTGTGAAACTTTTCAACGGCCTGTTTTTCGTTCGCAGCCTCAACCGTCCATGCCTGGGTCAAATAATCAGTGCTCTCCCATTCGTAAGATTGAAAGTCGTGGCGAGCATAAGACCCAGCGCAGCCTGGGATGATGATAATGTAAGTGTTCATGTTGTCTTGGAGCTTGGCGTCAGCGGTGTCCATTTCGGCAATCATTTCGTTGAGCGTAGCCTCTAAATAATCTCGGTTGCTGATTTCGTTTTTCATGTTCGTTTCGTTTTAAAAATTAAACTGCGGCCAGTTTGGCTGCTTTGGCTGCGGCCAAGGTTACGAGGAGGGCTTGGTAAACTGCTGCTTTGCGAGTTTTCTCCGCCGCATTGCGAATTTGATTTTCAAGGTTTTGGGCGGCTGCTGCTGCTTTCATCGAGGAAACTATGCAGCTAGCTGATTTGCGCGAGGCTTTGGCGTCTGCGGCGATGGCTGCGTCGCGCTCGGGGGTGCTGACTGAGGCTGCGAAAGCGGCGCGGGAGGCGAGCCAAGCAATCGCTTTTTTGTCACCGGCTGCTGCGCTCGCAGCCAGAGCGGCTTCGTCAGCGTCGATCCGGCGATTGATCGCAAAAGCGATTTCTGAGTTTGTCCGGTTGTTTTGATTTAAGATTTCGTTCATATTTTTTTTCGTTCGCCGGAGGATTCATCCCTTCGACACCATTACTTTCGCATGATTCCGCGAATCGTGCAACAAAAACTTTCATTTATTTTTCAGCGTGCATCAAACCCTTGATTCCATTGATCAGAACCGCTGTTTTATTTTTAAAGCAAAACAGATTTGCGCGGAGAATATCGGCAAAAAAAACATTTAAATTCAATTTCAGCGTGACAGATTTGATTTCATGTGATATGGTCTGCGAATGCCTGATTTTAATAACGTAGTGTTTTCGGGAAACTTGGTGCGCGATCCCGTTTTGCGGAAAACCACTAAGGGCACCTCGGTGCTCGGTTTTACCTTGGGGGCAAGCAAAAGCAAAAAGGACAACACCACCGGCGAGGTAAAGTTCAATGTGATCTACCTCGATGTTCAGGCATGGGGGAGCCAGGCGGATGAGATCGCGGAAAAGGCAAAGAAAGGAACGCCACTCCTTGTCGAAGGTCGGCTCAAGCAAGAGAACTGGGACGATAAAACCACAGGTGCCAAACGGTCAAAGCTCGTGGTTGTTCTTGAGAGTTTCCAGTTCAAAGATCAAACCTCCCTCGGCAACCCTGAGTCTGTTTGTGCGGCCAACACACCGCCTGCAGCTAATCGTTCACCTCAAGCAAACGTGGCGCACGCGCAGCCCAAGCTACCGCCACAACCTCAATCTGAATTTGATGATGTCCCCTTCTGAAAATACTTTGAGAAATGTTCTCGACAGAATCACCACCTCACCTGTACAATCCAACCGAAGGGCGGAGCTACCCGACCCATTCCCTTCCCTTCCGAGTCCCTTTTCCCAATCCCCATGTCTTCAATTTTCCTAAAGAAAATTGCCCCCTCCGGCCCCATTCCCTCCGGCGGGTATCGGGGCCATGACTGGAATCCTGATCAAGGATCATGATTTTTTTAAAAATCATTTGAAAATTGGAAAAACAAAAGCGGGAACGGGGAGCGATTTCTTTAAAAATCGCGGGACAAGAAGTGGAACGGGGACGGGGAAAGACGGGGCACTTTTAGAATGGAAAAGAAACAGGAACGAAGTCCAAAACAGAACCATGAATGAAACCGAATCTCAAAGCAATGAACCAGAAGATGCCGATGAGCTGGAGCGTCTCAAACTCGGGATGGATCGTTTGTTCTCGTGGATCACCTCCAACGGCTGCGCTTCCTCCTCTTGCGTTTCGCGTCGTGCTCGCGTCATTTTTTGGGAGGTGGGTTTCGATAATAAAACCAAAACGTGGGCTGATTTCTCGCGTCGCTACGGCGACTCCGAGCAGGTGGTGTTTGAGATCCGTAAAGACTTCACCGAGAACTTTGGAGTGGGATTTGCTGGGGGGTATGCGTCGAAAAATAAAAACAAAAAAAAATCTGTTTTGCTTTGACTCGTTTTTAAATTTCAGGCACAAAAAGTGACGGTAAAACCGAACCAAAAACTAAACTTAAAATGAACATTCCAGAAAAACCTTTTTTTACACCGTCCGAGCTTATTCAGATACTAGGGGTTGATCCAAGTCACATTCATAACTTGATCTCAAATGGACAACTCTCCGTTGTAAAAATCGGGAAACTCTACTTGATCGAACGATCTTTGGTGGTTGAATTATTAACACCATCCACTGTTATTCCTGCGGCTACAGTGCTGTTGCCGAAGCCGAAAATAAACCCCGAAACTTGGATGATGTCGGTGGTTGATTATTACAAAAAACTAGGTGTGGATCGTGCGTTTTTTACGAAGGGAACAGTTTTCAAGCTGATGAAAAAGGGGTTGGTATCTCAAACTAATCAGGGGGTTTCAAAGGGGATATCCGGAACGGCGTATTCTGCGCTTTTGGCTATTCGTGATTTTTTTGGGGGGGAAACTGTTAAAGAGTTGGGCGGGGCTAAACTCACTAAAATCAAAATTAACTGCGCAACAATTTATTTGCAGACGATTTATTTGATTGAGTTTGTTAGGGAGAAAGGAACCCCCATCCCAGAGCCAGTCGTAACGGGGCCATCTTCGGCTGTTGGCGGGGTTCGACAGGATCAAGTTCAGCCAGTGGATCCTGCACTCGCTTGGTTGGGGAAGGTGGTTTTAGCGATTGTTGAAAATGGCGGGTTAGGTAAGGATTTTTCAGCAACTGACATTCTGGAGCTTTGCAAAAAAAACAGCGTGGACATTCGCTCGATTTGTTCGATGAACCTTTTTGCAGGAATGCAGTCAATCGGCAAAATTTTGGCGCGGATATTCAGAGAAAAAAAACAGTTGGTTATTGAAAACCACATTGTTGAACGCACAGTTTACAGGGGCAAATCAAAGAATCGCCCACTAACCAAAATCTATACCGTAACCAAGCAGTCTTGATTTTGTAAACAGGGCTACTTCACACACCCCCCCCCTAAGGAATCTATTTAAGGGCTTCGGGAGCTGGCAGGTGTCCAAAAGATACTTTCCTTGCTTGTAAATAATTAAAAAAACCGGTTTTACTAATGAAAACGATGAAAACAGCGAGTTTAAGGCACCTTCGCCCAGATGTTTGGGAGTTTTTAGCGCGGGTTCCTTTGAAAGGCAAAGTTAGGGTTGACTCTTCTCTCGGGAAAATGCTTCGGAGCACAAAAAGCCGTGATGGCAAAGCTCTTATGGCTTGCGTCGAGGCTGGTTTGCTTTACTTTGTTGAGCACACCGACAACGACGACGCTTACGTCACTCGTGAAAAACCTCCTGAGTCCGACCTTTTTAATTTAAACAAATGAAAACCCTTCCCCCTGGTGCTTTGGAGTTGCTGGAAAAGGTTCCCCTAAAAGGAAAAATCAAACTTGCGGATGTGGTGGGTCTGACGCACTGGGTGAGCTACACTCGCGGGCGTAACATGCTACGGCTGTGCCTTGATCAAGGCCTGTTGCACGTTGTTCATGACCCAGCTACTGGTCGCTCGTTTGTCACACGGGAGAAACCCCAGGAGCCTTCCCTATTCGATGCGCTTGCCGAAAAAGGCATCGTTGCAAAATTCACATGAAACCACCTAAAACGCACCCCACAAATCCACGAATGCGCTGGATTATTCGCTACGGATCCGGCTCGTGGGAGGTCGAGCCTTGCAAGGGGAACGCCTTGCCGACACTCCCACAGGATAACCAGAAGAAGAAGCACCTCATGAACGGATATCTTCACGACATCCCTGAGAGTGTGGCTGCTTACGATGCTTGTCGCTTGTGGCAGGCTGCAAAAGGGAAGCGGGTTCGAGAACAACGAAAACACGGCACCGACACCGTGTTGTTTAAAAAGTTTCGAGCTTTGGAATTGATCGCGGAACAAAACAAAGTTGAAAAGCAAAACGCGCGTTTCGTTGCGCTTGGGAAAAACAAACCAAAGCCAAGGATTGATCGGGGGCTGTCGTTGGACAAAAGAGCACCCGCTACAAGATACACTCCCGAGGTCCACGCTATCACAAAAAAAATCTATCTCGCTCGCAAATCTGCATTGACGACAAACAATTTAAAGCTGGCGGCTGAATGGGACGCGAAGGCGGTCAAGCTGATGTTTTTAAAAGATCGAATGTTGGTTGCATTGGCAAAGAAGTAAAATAATGCCCAAGATTAAAAAGCAATCGGCTTCCGCTTCGTTGCCTCCACAGAATCCAGAGCGCAAAACTTTGGACGGCGTAGAATTGACCGGCACAGTTTACGACAACCCCGCTTTCGCTGCGGTTGGCTTTGGGATTTCAAAAGCTCAGATCCTTTGGGCACGGAAACAAGGTGCGCCTGGGTTTGCTCAAGGTCGGATCCATCACGACTTGCTATTGCCTTGGCTTCGCGAAAACGAAGCGAAGCTGTTTGACGACGAGTTGGACAAAAACGCTTGGGAATGCCGACGGTTACGCCTTCAGTGCCAAGCGATCGAGGATGAGAATGAGCGGATTCGTGAAGGATTTGTTACAAAAGAAGTTTTTGAAAACATGAAAAAGGAGATCGTGGCGGCTTTTACGATGCAAGTTTACTCGATCCCTTCGTGGCTTTCGATTGATGTTGCCGGCAATGCGCCGCATGAGACTGAAAGAAAAATGGTGGCGGCTTTTGATTCGATGATGGCGAAGCTTTCCGAGGGATGAACTGGCGAAAATACATCAAGCTGAAAAGCCGTGAGCCAATCTGGCGGTGGCTTGAACAGTTTTTATTTTTAAAAGGATCTCCTCACGGAAATAAGTTTCGGGCGGATTTGACTCCGTGGCTGAAAGAGCCGTTGTCAGAATTTGGCGACAATAAGAACCGAGAGATCACCTGCCAATGCTGCGTTCAAGGCGGCAAAACTACAGTGCTCCACGGGGCTGCTGTGTGGGCTATCTCTCAGGATTGCTCGACCATGTTCATCACGATGCAGACCGACGACGACGCTCGGGATTTTGCAAAGGAGCGGCTGAACCCCTCATTCGACAAACTTGGCGTGGAGCAGATCGACTTTCCAAAGGAACGAACGCGGAGGGCAACTTGTTACATCTCCCTCCCTAACGGGTTCCTTTTGGTTCAGGGCGCGAACGAAAACAATTTACAAAGCAAGTCCGTCCGCTGGATCCTAAACGACGAGGTTTACCGATGGAAGCCAGGGCTGTTGGATGAAGCTCGAAAGCGGGGGACAAGGTTCTGGAATCGGCGGATCCTGAATTGCTCAACTGCTGGCGATGCCGGTGATGACCTAGACCGAGCGTTTAAAGCTGGGGATCAGAGGATCTGGCACCTACGTTGTCCGGCTTGCGACAAGCTGACACGCCCGCAGTGGGCAAGGATCAAGTGGGACAAGGAAGCTTGTCTTGTGGATGGCGAGTGGGACTACCTTAAGTTGAGGGACGGGGCGCAATACGAGTGCGAGCACTGCGCGGCACGCTACTTTCACACTCCTGAAACTCATCACCTGCTCAATTTAAGGGGTGAATTTGTGGCAACCAACCCGAGGCCGTCACCGCAAACGATCTCTTTTCAGTGGAACGCGCTGTGCCTTGCGCCTTCCGAGGTCTCGTGGGGTGAGCTGGCGGTTGAATGGGTGAAAGCTGATGAGGAGTGGCGGCGGGGAAACGAGTTTCCACGCAAGGAGTTCATCACAAAACGGCTTGCGGAATCGTGGTCGAACGAGGTTTTAACCCTAGAAGTTGACCTGCCAAAGTTGGAGGAGTCGAGCTGGGAAGGGGAGAAAGCGCGGTTCCTCACAATCGACGTCCAAGAGGATCACTTCTGGGCGATTGTTCAGGGCTGGAACGCGGCGGGCGACGACTACATCCACTACGCGGATCGGTTGCTGACGTTTTCAAACCTTCGGGAGCTTCAAGAAACTTGGAATATTCCTAGCTCATGCGTTTTTATTGATTCAGGGCATGACGCGCGGCGAGTTTATGCAGCCTGTGTGGATTACGGGTGGACGGCGTTCAAAGGTGAGGATGTCGCGACGATGCGGGTTTCAACAAAGGAAGGTTTTAAAAATTCCTTCTACTCGTGGCCACCAGGCAAAGGAGATCCGAACCTAGGCAAGACCTATCAAGGGCGCGGCGGCGTTTGCGCTTTGATTCGATGGGCCAAACGTGGCGTGCTGGACATTGCAGGCAACAGGCGAGATGCCCGAGGTGGAAAACAAAAGTGCTTTGTCTCTCCCACGGTCGGAGAACAGTTTCAAAAACAAATGTTCAGCGAGCAGCCACGAATTGAGCGCGACAAACGCGGGCGCGAGTTCCGGCGGTGGCATCGGATTGGATCCAGACCGAATCACTTGTGGGACTGCTACTGCATGGGTGTAGTCGGTGCCTGCATGACAAGTTTTATTGGTGGCAAGGAATAGTCTGATTTGATTTCACCCCAAGGGTAGATGGCCCTAGGATTATTTGTTTCATTTTCAAACGCGCAGTTGATCGAGATGCGCGACTCGGCGCAGCTGCAAATGATCGACGGCAAAAACCGCGTTATCACCGGCGCAGGGAGCGGAGATGTAAATTCTCAAAAGGCTTGGCAACTTGAACCTGCGGTTTTCTGGGAGGAACTCAACTGGGCACTGATGCGCTCCGGCTCTCTCACCCGTAAAGTAACTCGCACAACCCCCCGCTACGTATGAGTACAACCCACAAAATCAACATGCGGCGGGGCATAGAGCAGGACTACAGAGCCTCGGATAACATTTGGAACACCTCGGGGCTGACGGCTGACTCGATGCGCCCTAGGCGAACGGTGACGGCTGTGGACGGATCCACAAAGCTGGCAATCACCCCAAACGATTTTCAAAAGACGCTTAGTCTTTCGCGGCAATTGTTCGCTCGGGTCACGGAAGTTTCAGGGGCGTTGCTTCAGAAAAACAACTACGTGATCGGGGACAGTTGGGAGCCTCGGTTCGACGGCGCGGATCAAGAGTGGGGTCGGGAGGCAGAGGATTATTTAGAGCGATGGTTCAAAGTTTGCAACTTGCGGGGCGAGCCGTTCGATTGGACAACGTCTCTTTATGTAGACTCGCTCTCGATTGATCGGGACGGCGACGCGGCAATGATTCTTGCGGTGGTGGATGGTGAGCCGAGGTTGCAATTTGTTGCGGCTCATCAAATCGGGTCGCGCTCGATTGCCGTTACAAATAAGGACGGGACAAGCACGGTCAACGGCGGAAGATTTTCCGGTGCGAAAATTTACAACGGCGCAATCTTTGGGAAGCATCAAAACGTCATTGGCTACAATATCCTCGGCGAAACTTCAAAAGAGGATCAACAAGTCGGCGTTGAAAGTTGCCAGCTACTTTACGAACCCGAGTGGTCGGATCAGGGGAGAGGCATTCCACGGCTTGCATCGTCGATACTGAATTGGATGGACTATGAAGACATCCACCACTTCCTAAAGAAGCAGGTCAAACTCGATTCATCACAGGGCATTCTCCACTACAACGAAACCGGAGAGGCTGCTACCGAATCCGACTTCATTCTTGGGCGTGACTCTGCCAGCGTCAATCAAGACGTCAAAGTTGAGCAATTGCAAGGCTCTGAGATTATGTATTTTAAGGCTTCCGGCGGGGGCAAGATTGAGCCTTTCCGTTCGGATCGTCCTAGTCCAAACGTGGACGCTTTCACGATGCGCCTTGTCAGGGGTTGCCTTCAGTCGATGGGTTGGTTCTTTGAAATTTACGATCCTTCAAAGGTCGGCGGATCCTCTACCCGCCTCATCCAAGACATGGCCAGAAGCTCGATTCGATCGAAGCAGAGGCTCGTGCAGCGTCGGGCTATGCGTGCCGTAGCCCACGCTCTTGGGGTGGCTATGGAAAGCGGGGCACTCCGTCAAAACGACAACGTGGATTGGCTGCGCTGGAGCTTTACGCTCCCCTCTCGCATCACCGTTGACGCTCATTACGATGATGAAACTTCCATGAACCGGATCAAGTTGGGTGCTGGCACCTACGCTGAGTTCTTCGGGGAGAAGGGGAAATGGTGGGAGGATGAGGTTCGGCAACGGATTAAAGAGCAGGCTTTCTTCATTGCAGAATGCGCACGCCAAGGGGTGGACGTGGATCAAGTGCAGCTGCTAACGCCTAACGGAATGCCTAAAGACATTGGCACACCCGCACCTGAACCAGCACCGGAACCCACAACGACCGGATTATGAACCTCGCTGAATTTCTCAAATCGAATTACGACCCGCTCGCGCTCGATCTTCAAAAGCATTTGCGGGCACAGGTGTTTTCCCTCGGGGGCACGGCACAGGCACCGGATAAAGTGCCTGGCGTTCGCGTGATCAGAGTCAACGGCTTCATCGGTCAAGGCGCAGGGTTCGAGTCTGACATCAACGAGATCTCAAAAGAGATCGACGCGGCGGTGGCTGATGATTCGGTGCGCACGATTGCTTTTATTTACAACTCGGCGGGGGGTGTTGCCGGTGGTGTGCCTGAACTTGCGGAAAAGATCCGAGGAATCACAAAGCCAAAATACGCTTTTGCTGCGGGACTCGCAGCCAGCGCGGCTTATTGGTTGGCGGCTGCGGCGGATCAAGTTTTTACAACGCGAACCGCAGAGGTTGGATCCGTTGGCGTGTATCTTGCAATTCTCGACGAAACTCAAGCTCTTGCCAACGCGGGGGTCAAAGTGGAGCTGTTCACCTCGGGGGCACTCAAGGGGATTGGTCACGTTGGCGTTGCAATCACCGAGGATCAACGGGCATTCCTTCAGGCGCGGGTTGATTCACTCGCGGCAATGTTTAAATCAGACGTTCAGCGGTTCAGGGGTGGTGTTCTGGATCAGGTTTTGCAGGGGCAAACACTCCTCGGAGCTGACGCGGTCAACGCTAATCTGGCTGACGGATTGCTTGCGGACGAAGCTGCATTTCTCCGCCTAATTTCAAGTCCAATTTGATTTCACCCCTATTATAGAATGACGACATTACCTCAATTCATCGAAGCTGGAATGAGTTTCTTCCGTGCAAAAGCGGCGGCGGAGCCTCTCCCTTCACCGGCAACATCACCCGCTACAGAACTTGCGGCAACACCCGAGGAGATGCAGGCGGAAATTGACTTGCTCAAATCGCAAGTCGAAAACTTGACGAATGAAAATGCACTTTTGAAAGCTGAAAACGACAAGCTTAAATCCGACCTCGGACAAAAAGCAGCTGCGTTTTCAGATCTTGAAAGCAATTTCGTGAGTGCAGGGCGGCAAACTGCGCAAGCTCTCGCCTCGGTTGCGGTGGCACCTGTCGCGGTTTCGGCGACTCCAACAAACGCGGTCAAAGGTTTCGTTGAGTTGGTTCATGAACGAATTGAAAGCGGAAAAACCAAGGCTGAATCAATCGGCTTTTGCATTAAAAATCATCCTGCGGAATATCTTTTAGCACGTCAAAACGGCGGGCTGGGAAAAATTTAACAAGTGGAAAAATATGGCATCAAATAACGATACGGGTTTTGCAACTTTCACCGCTACGGCGGTGGCAATCGCGGCTTACACCCGCGTCAAAGTAGACAGCGCGGGACTCATTTCAGTTTCAGGCGCAGCGGCTGACTCAATCGGCGTTGCAATGGAAGACATTGCTGCGAGTGGAACTGGCGAGGTCAAACTGTGGGGGGCTCCGGGTACATTCTTCTGCACGGCCGCTGGCGCGGTTGCACGGGGCGCGGCTCTGTTTTCAATCGCTGCGGGGTTGGTAGATGACGCGGGAGTGACCGGCATTCCTTTGGTTTCATTGGACGCAGCTGCTGCGGCTGGCGACATCATCGAATGCGCTCGCACAATTTAACTTTTAAAAAGGAATAAAATTTTATGGCATTTTCAAATAGTGGGGCGGTATTAAGGGCGGACATCAACGCGATGGTGTTGGAAGCGGCTGCTGCTGAAAACTTTTACATCGGAGCCTCGGTGCTCCCACCTCTTGCGGTTACCGCAAAGAGTGGGCAGTATCCCAAGTTCCGCAAGGCTGGGGCTGAGTTGCTCAATCCTGATGCAGAAGCTCGCGCAGCTACTGCTGGATATTCACGGGTCGTGCGTGAATACGACAACGACAATTATTCAACCGTGGAATTCGGTTTGGAAGAACTGATTGGCGACGCTGACGGTGCGGAAATCGCACGCTTTTTTGATCTTGAAAAAGTTGCGGCAAATCTTGTGCGCCGACAAGTTCAGATCGGGCACGAGTCGCGGGTGCAGGCTGCAATCCAGAACGCAACCACGTTCAGCGCAACTACAAGCGCGGTTGCTTACACGGTCGCCCTAAAAGCTACCGCTGATTTTGCCTCCGACGTACTGGGCGTCATCGACACCCTTAACGGTCGTGGCGAACAGCCAAATACGATCGTGATGAGCGGCGCGGTGTTCACTCGGATCAAGGGTCAAACTCTTTTCCAGAATTTCGTGCGTGGAAACCGCCCATCCGACATCACCGCCAACCTCTCGCAAGGCGCGGTTGCTCAAGCGTTCGCTGATGCGGGCATTACCAATGTTTATGTTGGGCGAGCTGCTCGCAACTCGGCAAACAAAGGCGCGGCGTTCGTTGCTTCGCCTATTTGGAACAATACACACGTTTGGGTTGGTCGCGTTGAGACCGGCGACGTGATGAGCGGTGGAGTTGGTCGCACATTTTATTGGTCTGAGGACTCCGAGCTGTTCACCACAGAGACTTATCGTGATGAAGCTCGCAGGTCATCGGTTGTGCGAGTTCGTCAGCACGTCGCAGAGAAAATCATTGACGCAGATGCCGGTCAATTGATCACAACTCAATTTGCTTAATCTTTTAGTTTGGTTCAGGGACGCGGGGCGGGCAGATGATGTTCACATTTGTCCGCCCTTTTTTTAAGATTTGAAAATCGGGGACATGATACGGGACGGGATCGACGAGCTGATGATTGACCTCAGCGACGCCGATTTGACAACTCCAAAGTTTACGTGGAAAACGGTCGAGATTGATTGCATTCCCATGATGGCGGACACCGGCGCGTTGATAGTTATTGGCGGGGTTGAATCAACTTTCACTTGCTCATTGATTGTGCGGATCCGTGACTTTCTTTCGGCAGATTCTACATTGGTCACGGCTGACTCTGACATCTATACGGTTGACGCTGGCGTGCCGGTTCCGTTGGTTGGAAAGTTGGTAACCTTCCGGCAAAAGAGTCAGCGTATTTTGATGACCAGCATTGACGCTTCAAGTGCTTTTATAAAGGTAACACTAGGCAACCCGAACTCATGACCGCGACGTTGGACACTCGAAATTTTGATGAGGCTATGCGGTTCTATGCGGCTGCGGTCAAGAAGGATTCGGCGCACATAATCAACCGGCAAGCTCTCAACGTGCTTTTGAAAACTGTGAAGCTAACGCCAAAAGCGGATCCGAAAGAGATCAAAGGAAAGTTGCTGAGACCTGATGGCAAACCGAATGCAAGGGTCTATCGGATCTTGAGCATGAGGGACAGCGGAGGGGAGTTTGCTGAAGCAAACGCAAAGAAAACATCGAAAGGTCGAAGGAGCGCAAAGCTCAAAGTTGCAAAAGCTTTTGTCGGTAAGAGGTTGCGGGCGACGGGTTACATCCGAGCCGGTTGGTTTACGGCCACCTCAGTTTTAGATCGGTTGCTCGGCAAAAACGTGAGCCTCGGAAATGGCGCGGGTATCCGCAAGAAATTCCCGAATTTAACGGGGCACATTTTAACAGCGAAAGAATCCGAAAAACCATTTGCAGAGTTTGGATCCATGGCAAAAGCGGCTGGAAAAGTTGGGCTTGCTGCCTTGCAAAAAGGCATGAACGAAGCGGCGGCGGACATGCGGCAGTATGCCGAAAAAGTCATGAAAGAAACGGCGCGGAAAGTTGCAAAAGTAAGCTGAGATGAGCCTCAAAAACAAAATAGAAAGCGCGTTTAAAACGGTGTTGACGGCGACTCCGTTGGCAACGGGCGTCACTGTGTTTTTGGGCGTGATTGACGAGGAGCAAATCAGACCTTGCGTCGTTATCAACTGCGAGGGTGGCAAGGAGGATCCGCTTGGATCCGGCAATCGTTGGATGGATGTCAGCGTGACGGTCAAGTCACAGGTCGAGGATGACGCTGGATTGGTGACTCATCACGCGTTGATTACATCCGTTGATTCTCGGCTCAAGATTGACGAACTCGCGGTTGATCTTTCGGCAACAACATTGCTATTTCACGTTTTTGATCCAGCGCAAGACGCGGGGCAGGTTTCTTTGGTGCAAGGTAGGGCGGCGGTTCATGAGCAGAAGTTCATGATCTACTGCTGCGAACAAGATTTGATTTAACAACAATAACAAAGGATAAAATATGGCTTCGGTTCAAACAGGAAAAGCGGTGGTTTTTGGGTTTCCGGGTACGTTCACAGGGACAGTTTTTGCGGCGACTTACATCAAAGAATCCGGCGACGTTTCTTCAAATATTAAAATTGACGAAATTCGCGACGAGGATAACGAGTTAGTGGGGTTAGTTCATAGCGGCGAAACTCTTGAGATGACGCTTATGATGACTCCAATAGGGACGGGAGCAACAGGTCAACTTGCAAACGCAAAAGATCAACTGTCAGCTCCTGTGATGGGGTCTAAAATTACGCTTACTGGTTTTCACGACGATGCAACTGCATCCCCGGGAGTTCCATTTATAAATGGCAACTGGGCTTATGTCGGCGGTTTCAAAGTTGCTTTCAAAAAAGACGGAATTGCGTCTTACGAAATTAAATTGATGAAGCATAGAAGTAATGACATTGCTCTTGCACTCACGTAATCTGACCTCGTGCAAAAGTATTCCACCGCAATTTTACCTGAGCGCGTTCTCCTTCTGGGACAACGCCTCCAACCGCTATCTATTGGGCATTGCCTCGTCCTTGAGAGGATGGGCAATCCCTTTTTTGTTGGTGGCAAAATTGAGGTGGAGCACTTGTACGAGGCTGTCTACGTTTGCTGTCAAACGATGAACGAGGCTTGGGGTTCATTCTTTGACGACAATTTTGCAAAGAAGATTTTGAAGTGGCACAAGATGACGAAGCTGGTCAACTTCCAGCATTCTTGCGAAGTTTTCACGGAATACAAAGAAAGCGCGATGAGGTTTCCGCCGGTGACAAGCAACGGCGACGAGCCGAAACGCGAACTCGGCACGCCTTACCTTTTGCAACTCAAATTGGTTTTGCAAAGTAAGCTCAACTATCCAGAGGCTGAGGCTTTATCAAAACCGATTGGCGCGGCTATCTGGGAGGTTTACGGGCTTGCTGAAATGCGCGGCGATTGTCGAGTGATGAACTCGATTGAGGAAGAGATTGCGGATGCTCACCGTGAGTTGATCGGGAAAGATACCTAATGGCGTTCATGGAATTATCAGCGCGGCTCGGGCTTGACGGGAGCGCGTTTAGGGCTGGGCTTGACAAGGCTAAGGCTGGGGTGGCTTCGCTTCGTTCCTCGATTGGCTCGGGGATTGGCTCTCAAGTTGGTGGGATGTTAGGGGTTGCGGCAATTGTGGCTTATGCAAAATCCACGATTGATCTGGGCGGGAAAATCTCTGACACCTCGGCACGGCTTGGGATCAGCGCGGAGGAGTTGCAACGGTGGACTTTTGCGGCAACTCAAACGGGAGCAAGTGCGGAAGATATCACGGGATTTTTTGAAAAGTTGGCGGTTGCAAAAGCGAAAGCGTTAGCAGGGGACAAGGCTGCAATTGCATCTTTTAAAGCTCTCGGCGTCAGCATGGACGACCTGAAGAAGAAAAAGGTCGCCGACCTTGCGGTTCAGGTTGGTAAGACAATGCAAAGTGGCAACGTCGAAGACTTGCTGCCAAGCCTCCGAGAAGTTGGGGGACGAGGTGCAGGAGCTTTAATCCCTGCTTTCAAAAGTGATTTTGAAAACGTGATGGCGAGTGCACCCGTGATGAGTAACGAAGCCGTTGCCAAGATGGATGATGCAGGGGACAAGATTGATGAAGCAATGCTGCGGCTTAGAGTTCCGATGGCGGAATTGTTGGCGGCTTTGACGCCTCTTATAGAGTTTTTCGTTGACGGTGTCAGAATGATAATTGCGGTTTTGAAAGATGCTGGCGACACTTTTGTTGCACTCGGGACTGACTTGCTTGCATTTGCCAAGTTGGATTTTTCGTTTTCAGCGTCAGCAGCTTCAAAAGCAAAAGACGCGGCGGAGGGTAACAATCTCGACAAACTGATTTCCCAGAAGAACGAAGAAATGGCGGCGGAAGAAGCTAGAATTGCAGCAAAAGAAGCGTTGAAAGCAGCGGGGCCAGCGGCACCAACTCCAGAGCCTACGGCTGCGGCTGTGGCAAAAGCAAAGCCAGAACCTCTCCCACCAATTGCACCTACGATCCGAGATTCTCTCGCGAATATCGGCGGTTTTACAATGGCGCAAAACAAAGAAGTGCTCGACGTTCAAAAAGTGCAGGTTTCTTTGCTTGAAAAGATCGTGGACAACACCGACAAAATAGAGGCTCCAGCTACAGTTGATGACGGTCTCGATTAAAAACTCATGAGCGTAGGAACAGGCAATGCAAATGCGGTTCGATCAGGGTGGGATCAACAGTTTGATCCAGCTTCGGGCTGGGTTACCGTTGAAACTTGGAAAGGCACCAAGGCTCAAATTGCGGCTATTGCTCCTATCTTTCGAGGTGCAGGGGCTAAAACTGGGGTCTCGAATGAGGGCGCACTCTGGACTTTGACCGCGACTTGGTCGGTGGAATATCCGACAACCTCGGGCGCACCCGCAGCCGGAACCCCTGCAACAATTGAAGTTCCAACTGAGACTTGGAATGTGAACGTCGAGTTAGTTCAAGCTGATTTACGTGGGGCTGCGGGGATTCGTGCAATTTTTGGGACTGGCACTCTTGGCGATGAATTGATAGCAGGCGCATTTGCTCTTGCTGATGACGCAATTAAGGCTCGTGAAACACCTGTTCAGTATCTTGCTAAAAGATTACTTCCCCCATTGCCTAAAAATTATGAGGCTGCCTACATGAAAGTGTATCGCCTCAAAGTTCGGGGCGCAAATGCAATTGAGGAAAAACGTCCGATTCTCACACGGAATCGAACCTATTCAGCAAGATACGCGGAACCAATTAAAATTTACGGGTCAGACGTTATTTACCCAACCGTAAAGTTAATCAGTGAGTTTAAGGTTCCAATATTGATTCAAAGCAAGCTGCCTAATGATCCACCAGTTACTTTAATGGAAGCAGGGTGGGGTTGGAAACAGCGGCGGCAAGACGGAACTTACGATGCCTCAAGAAATAGAATTCAAGAGACTTCAGACTGGGTGTTTGCTCAGTGGTCAGATGTAATTTACACTTTTGCAAAATGATGCTACCTCCTCAACTTCCAATAAAAGGCCCGTTCAAAAGGCTTTACGGGTGGCTCAACGACTTGCGAGAAGTTGTGAAGTCGCAGCAGCATCTTGATTCGATTGATTCAGTGACGAGCGTGACTGCTTTGGGGACGTATCGGGAAAACAGAAAGTCGTCAGATTCGGTCGACGTAACTGCCCCACGATGGGGTTGATTTTTAACAACGAAAGAAAAGGAAAATTATGGCTGGAGAAATTGTAATCAGTTTATCGGTGGTTGGATCAAAGGGTGGGGCGACCGCGAGTGTTACCGCTTCAAACGTGGTTGACATGACGTTGGCAGGTGTTGACATAAGCTCGCAAACTCACTCTGTCACAAGTACTAGTGCAATAATTCCTGTTGGTGCAGTAGCGTTGGGGGGAATCATGGTTATTAAAAACATGTCTACCGCAGTTTCAGTTTACATCACTAAAGGAACTGCTGTTGTAACTTCTCCAATCCTTGTTAAATACGGCGAGACTGTAACGTTCCGAACAACAGCGGGCACTCCTTATGAAGCAGTCACGGCTTCAGGAACCGCGTTGATTCAAATTGTCTGCTTTGAAGATTAAACCGTGTGGCGACAACATTCCCCACCTCTCCATCGGTCGAAGTTGGCGAAGTTTTGTCGTCAACCAAGCTGGCGCAACAAGCCGACGCGGTCAACGCGCGGCTTCGTTCTGGGCTAGGTGAGCCGTGGCGGATTGTTTTTTTGATGGCGAGTTTGTTCCGTCAAATGCGGAACCCCGAGGGCACAGCGTTCCCTCCTCAATTTGAGTTCTTCAGATTCTATCAGCATTTGGATCCAAGCGTGGGGCAATGGGGCGCACCTGTCGGGGATCCGGGCGGAATCAATGTCACAAGCTCCCTAGCCTCGTTTATTTACGGCGTTGACTCGGCAAATATCGACTCGGAATACTCAAACCTCCAGAGCGTTCCTTTGCTCACGACGGATGACACACCCCCCACTACACCCTCTGAGTTTTGGACTTTGGCGAAGCGGCAACGCGGGGCGGTTGAACTTGTCACGGGTTACTCTGCTGCTCCGATGCTCGATGCTTCTGACAAATTTTGGCAGCTTTATCAGGGGCCGCGAAGCCCACACGGTAACGCTTTCGGGGCTTTGCTTCCGGGGCCTTCTGAGGCTTCACCTTGCCCAGATGGAACAGTGCCGCTGGAGTTTAAGCTCACAAAAATAGGGTCTAATCCAGTGGTGACGGTTTCGTGGACGACTGATTGTGACCTGACTCCCGTAACAGGCACGCAAGTCGGCACAAACGTTGCTTTCATATTTGCAACGGAAACGTTGTGGTATGTTGTGAAAATCAACGGATCCTTTGAGACGTTCCCGAGGTCGGAATACATCGAGGGGCCTTACACCGAGCAGGCAAAGCTGCGGAAAACCTCGGCAAAGATGTTAGATCGGGTCATTGCCTTATTTGCTTCAGAGTTCAGGGGGAGCCTAGAACAGAGGGAGCTTTTATCTGATCGGCTCTCTTACGCTTTCGACTATCAACGGTTTTTCACAAGCCAATATCTACTGGCTCCGGCTCGCGGGCAAGTAGTCGGGGACTCGATCATTCCTCTTTATCCACAAGCCAAGATGGACTGCTCGGAAACGAACGCAAAGGGGGCAAGGTTAACGTTTAACGGCGGAGGAGGGTATCCGGTCACCTCCGGTTTCGTAATCGCCAGCGCAATCGTTAGAGCGTTTGGGCTTCCGCTTTCCTCGCTGACGATTGATTTTAGAGTTGGGGAAAATATCGCAGAACAGTTGTCAATTTTCTTGGACTCCACCGGCAACGGCGAAGCACTTCACACGTTTTCAAATCCGCCTAAAGCTGGATCGGCTTTGATTGTGACAATCGGGGACAGGATCGAAGGCAAAGCAGGGGCAAGGATTGAAGCTGAGTTTGCGGAGTTGAAAGAGCACAAGCCGACCATCTGGGACGCTTACACCCTGATTCGATTATCAACGGGCGCGGTGGCATCGGTGGAGTCGCAAGGCACAACTGAGACGGGTGCAAAGGAGGTCTTTAGAAGTTACGTAACTAAAGGCTGCGTCACGAGTATCAACGGGGCACTTTCCTTCCCAGATGCCCCTGAGAATATCAATCAATCGGCGATTTACGAAACGGCGCGGAGGCTTTCAAAGAATGTTCGCATCATCCCGAGGCAGCAACTCTTAGGCTACGAGGTCACCGGCGGCAAAAGCATCCTTTATTTTAAGCGGCACGCTTTCAACCTTGGTTTTGTTGACGCTTTTGAAGGCATTGCCCCAACTGCGGCGGAGATTCTAAAGAACGCAAACGCAAACGGGATCCGAGCTGTGGCACCTTCTGGCGGGTGGTCAAATGAATGGTTGATGGGCGTGGATTTTAAAAACTCCTCGGGGTTCAACAATAACACGTCTCAATTTAGACCAGAGGTTTACTCCGACTATTTTGCGCTCAATAATCGGTGCCTCTTTCACTCCGCAAGTTTGGCAAGCGGTGTCAATTCACGAACGCGGAATCATTTTGTTCCTGGGCTTGCAAACGTTGCGACATCGACGCTGAATGGGAACCTGATTGCCGAAGCTCCGAGCTCTTGGAACTACGGGCCAACCGATAACTACGGGTCGAGCCTTAACCTTGAGGTCTGCGGGGCAATGGACACGGACTGCATCACAAACCGTCTCAACTTTTATAAGTCATGCAGGATTTATGAGCCTTGGCCTGAGATCGAAAGCGTCACAAGTCAAATGGAAGGCGGCGTTGAGGTTGCCAAAATCACTTTCAAAGGTCGGATCAGATCAACGGTTGGAGAAACGTGGGGGGCTCCTGCTACAATTTCTCGTGATATATCTACGTGGAACATCACTGATTTAAAAGCAGAGCCCTTTCGTTGTGATGAAAACGGGATTCGTGAGTATCTTTGGATGCAGTCGAGCGGTGTAAAATGTGAGTTTAATCAAGCGGGCAACTTCGCTCTTGACGCAACATTGGCTTCGCTTCCAAGCGGGTTAGCTGGTGCTTGTTTCCCTGATTTCCTGTTTGTAAAACTGATTGAAAAACCGTTTGCGGACGACAACACGGCGCAGGACACCAAAGATAGCCCCGTCACTTTCGATCAAGAGGTTGCAAAAGAGGTTTATTTGAGGGCGATTTGTGAAAGTTTTGTGGACAAACTTACCACCGTAAACCTGAACTGTGTGACTAACTTTTCAGGGGTTTACAATTACACGTTTGAAAACCTTCAACATCAAGCGCACGGCAATCAATGGCTGCCACTAATGTCTAAGGGCGACCGTCCCGACGCACCGCGAGGCTTCTGGCCCGTGCCAAACACTGTTTTAAGAGCGGAGCGGTTCAATCAATTTTCGCAAGCGGTCAACCTGTTGGACACTATCCCGTTGATGATTCCTATCAAGGTCGAGGGGCGGTTGACCACGAAGTCGGGGACGAAACTGCACACGGGTATTGGATGGCCCAACCCTGCGGACGCGTGCGCGGTGCCAAACGTGGCGGCGGTGCGTGCCTTAGTTGAGATTTCCAATATCGAAATGCCAACAGTGGTTGTCGGCGCGTGGTTTTTAATTAGCGGAACGCAAAATTTAACCGCCATTTCTGTTTTGTCCGAAGGTGTTTGCGGCGCGGGCGGGGAGTGGACGCAAATTCAAGACACCGACAGCCTTGAGATTCGCACGGTTTTAGATCTTGGCGATCAATTGAGCGCGCTTCCACCAACAATCTCGACCATGGTGACAAACGGTGAGGCTTCGGTTTTGTATAAAACGGTCAAAACGGAAAACTACAACGGGATTGAATATTCGGTAAGTTCTGCTGGCACTTACTGTTGCGGTGCAATTGATTCAGTGGATCCTACCATTTGCCACGGAACATGGTTTCACGACGGCGCAACGCACGGCTACAACTTCCCTTCCCTTGGTAGTGCTGAAACAATTTGCAGAGTGAGCGATGGGTTGCAAATTCACGATCCTGCGCTTGAATTTACACCGAGAGGCGTGTCATTCATCCAAGGCGACGGCGGCGCGTCTGGGGGTTGTTCTGGAGGTTGGGCGGCTTATCTTGTCGTTGACGTGCTTGGATCCGCGTTTGACCGTGTGCTCAAAATACCTTTGACCTAATGATTTTTAAAATAACAAAAAAGTCAGGCATCAACTGCAAACAAATGATTTCAAACGTTTCACGAGACGCTGTTAGGGCTGCGACGTTGGCTTTGCAAGGCAAGAGGGTTGCGGCAACAGGCGCAGAGATTGCGGCGCGGGTGCTCGTGTGCAGCACTTGCCCAGCGTTCGACGCAACGATGAACAGGTGCAAGGATTGCGGCTGCTTTCTGCGATTTAAGCAAGGGCTGGCATCATCTCGGTGCCCAAGAGATTTGTGGGCAGTTTGATTTGAAGGCTTTTATGATGAGACTCGCGCTTAGGTTCCTGATTATTTTACTTTTAACGACTGCCGCTGTAAACGCTCAGCAGCTCGTGATTGGCGTGGGCACAACTGCTAACGATGGATCAGGTGATCCAGTCCGCACGGCGTTTCAAAAGGCTAATACCAACTTCACTGCTGTCTTTTTGAACATTTTGACGGTTTCAAATACCGTTACCTCAACTGTTGCAAATTTAACAACAGTTTCAAACTCTGTGGGAACCGTTGCGGCAAACCTGACAACCGTTTCAAACTCGGTCGGTGTCGTGGCTGGGAATTTGACAACAGTTTCAAACGCTGTGACGGTCAACACGGCAAACTTGACAACGGTTTCAAACGCTGTGACGGTCAACACTGGCAATTTGACAACGGTGTCCAACTCGGTTGGAACTGTTGCTGCAAATTTAACGGTGGTTTCAAATTCTTTGACGACGGTTTCTAATTCTTTGACCGGCAAAATCAACGCACAAACAGGCACCACCTACTCTTTTCTGATCGGTGACGCTGGGAAATTAACGACGTTCAGCAACGCCAGCTCAGTCGCTGTGACCCTTGGATTCATCGGGCCGTTTGCTGACGGCACAGTTTTCCACGCAAAAAACATCGGAGCTGGGGTTGTCACGATTACTCCCACGGGGGCAACGATTGATTTTGCTGCAACACTGATTTTGACCAAGGGGCAATCTGCTTCGATTTTCTCAGATGGGACAAATTACAGAACGACGTTGATTCACCCGAATATTTCAACGGAGCTTTTTGCAAATGTTTTGAATGTTGCCAACCCAGCCTCTCCTTCAACGGCTCAAAGAGTTGACCTTTATTCGTCAACGGATTCAATTCAGACACCTGCAAACTAC
>Ga0114969_10000796_pt1 | contig 27221 bp, 18 predicted proteins | sample M_130807_MF_Meta_FD_87316 | JGI IMG/M metagenome (GOLD analysis project Ga0114969, IMG submission 87316) | Freshwater microbial communities from Lake Montjoie, Canada to study carbon cycling - M_130807_MF_MetaG | ecosystem: Environmental > Aquatic > Freshwater > Lake | place: Lake Montjoie...
CCGTGTAAAGCGTCTTGCCATCAGCGGTGGCGTGCACCATGTGCGTCGTCGTTTGGCCGGTGCCGATCACCCAGTCGATCATCCTGGACACCGTGTTGTAGCGTCCGACGACGCGGCTGGTCTCGGACGTGAAGAAGAGCTTGCCGTCAGCGAACGCCAGCCCGTGCGGTCGCTGCAGTGGGCTGACATCGAGGCGTCGGGTCTCTTGTTGCGTGGAGAGATCGATCACCGAGATCGTATTGCCGGGCGCGGCCGCGTCACCGTAGTTGGCGGCAAACGCCATCGTGCCCTCGGTGTTGGTCACAATCTCATGCGGACCAGCACCGACCGGGATCTTCGCGACTATCGCGAACGTGGTCAGGTCGACGATGGCCAAATTGGCGTCGGTCTTGTTGAGCACCAGCAGGGCCGGGCGCACAGGCGCCGGTCTGGCGACGATGGGGGAACCGAGGGCGATTGCGAAAAGGGCGATCGTTCCAGGGCCGAGTGTGCGCATGGCCGCCATCATAGCGAAATCAGATATCCCGATAGCCAGATCCCCGGATAGCCGGATAGAATTCTCCCGCCCCGAGGGTGGCCGCATGAAACTGTCGTCCGTTGTGAAAATTGCCAAACGTGTTCTGGTTGGTGCGCTGGTCGCGTCAGCTCCGATCGCTCTGCTCGCACAGCAGAGCAAGCCGGCTCCCAAGTCGCTGGCGAAGCTCACGAGCGCCGATCTGGCGTTGGCCAAACCGGGCCGCGATCCCAATCAGGCGATCGACGAGGCCTACACCGCCAACATCAAGAAGTACACGACCGAGCCGTTCTTCCTGTCGCCGCTCGTGGACTACATGCCCGCGATGAAGGGCATCCCGACGCCGTGGGCGATCCTGGGCGATGTGGCCGGCGCCGAAAAGAAGCTGCCGAATTCGAAGGAAGTCTATGACTACATGCGCCTGCTCGCGAAGGCGCTGCCGGGCCGTGTGAAGGTCTACACGATCGGCCAGACGGAAGAAGGCCGCGACATGCTCGCGGTCGCCGTGGCCTCCGAGTCGCTGATGACGAAGCTCGAGGCGAACCGGGCCGATCTGGCCAAGCTCGCCGATCCGCGTACGATCAAGATGGACGACGCGGTGGCCGACGAGATTGCGAAGAAGGCCGCGCCGATCTACTACATCACGGGCTCGATTCACTCGACGGAGGCCGGCGCGCCGTCGGCGCTGATGGAGCTGGCGTACCGCGTGGCGGTGGACGACGCGCCGTATGTGCGCAACATCCGCGAGCACGTGATCACGCTGATTACCCCGATCGTTGAAGTGGACGGCCGCGATCGCATCGTCGATCTCTACGAATACAAGAAGAAGCATCCGACCGATCAGGTCAATGGCGCGCTCTACTGGGGCAAGTACGTCGCGCACGACAACAACCGCGATGCGATGGGCGTCACGCTCAAACTCACCGAGAACGTGCTGAACACGTTCGTCGACTGGAAGGCGACCGTGCTGCACGACCTGCACGAGTCGGGGTCGTTCCTCTACGACAACACGATTGGCGACGGGCCGTACAACGCGTGGCTCGATCCGATCCTCACCAACGAATGGCAGATGGTGGGCTGGAACAATGTGAACGAGATGACGCGCATGGGCATGCCCGGCGTGTTCGCGTTCGGGTCGTTCGACACGTGGTCGCCTGGCTACCTGATGTTCATTGCCGCAACGCACAACGGCATCAGCCGTCTCTACGAAACGTTCGGCAATGGCGGCTCGGCCGACACCGTGGACCGCACGCTCTCGGCCAACGAGACGTCGCGCACGTGGTATCGGCAGAACCCGCCGCTCTCGCGCGTGAAGTGGTCGTTGCGCAACAACAACAACTACGAACAGACCGGCTTGCTCGTGTCGCTCAACTACATTGCGAACAACCGCATCTACTTCCTGCGCAACTTCTACGAAAAGAGCAAGCGCTCGATCGCGAAGGCGAAGACGGAAGGGCCGGCGGCCTACGTGTTCTCCGCGAATGATCCGCGCCTCGGCTCGCAGTCGGAACTGATGCGCGTGCTGCAGAAACAGCGGGTCGAGATCTCGCGCGCGACGGCGCCGTTCAGCGTGCAGGTGCGCGCGGCGGTTCAAGCCGCAGTGGCGCCGGCCGGCGGCGGACGCGGTGCGGGTGGCGCGGGCGCGGCCGGTGGTGGTGGCGGACGTGGCGCGGGCGGTGGTGGTGGCCGTGGTGGTGGCGGCACACCGACGCCGACGATGGAGACGAAGGAATTTCCGGCCGGCTCCTACATCGTGCGTATGGATCAGCCGTACTCGCGCATCGCTGACGCGCTGCTCGATTATCAGTACTGGGCGCCGAACGATCCGCAGAAGAACCCGTACGACGACACCGGCTGGACATTCCCTGAAGCGTTCGGTGTGCAGGCCGTGCGCGTGACCGATGCGAAGGTGCTCGACGTGGCCATGGAACCGATCAAGGGCGCCGCAGTGGCCGTGAGCGGTGCGACGGGCACCGGTTCGACGTTCGCGATCAATTACAGCGCCGACAACGGATTCATCACGCTGCGGTACGCGCTCAAGGACGCCGACATTCAGGTGGCCGAAGAGAGTTTTGAAGCGGCCGGCACCAAGTTCGCGCGCGGCACGTTCCTCATCAAGGGCGTGGCGCAGGCCGACCTCGACAAAGCCACGAAGGACGCGGGCCTCAAGGCCATCGCCATCGACGCGCCGTCGGTGAAGATGCACCCGGCCCGCGCGGCGCGCGTGGCCCTGCTGCACAGCTGGCAGTCGACGCAGACCGAAGGCTGGTGGCGCATCGCACTCGACCAGAACAAGGTGCCGTTCGACTACATCGACCCGGCGTTCATCGGCAAAACCACAGACCTGCGCGCGAAGTACGACGTGATCCTGGTCGGCCCCGGCGTCGGCCAGCAGGCCATCGACGGCGCGCCGATGTGGGGCAACCCGATGCCGTGGAAGAACTCGGCAGAGACACCGAGCATCACGAAGCTCGCCGAAACCGACGACACGCGCGTGGGCATGCAGCTCGAAGGCTTGCTCAACCTCCGCAACTTCGTGAATGGCGGCGGCGTCCTCCTCTCTGCGACATCGAGCGCGAGCACATTCATTACGGGCGGCATCATCAAAGGCGTCACCTCGGTGAACGCCGCCGCGACCTCACGCGTCGTCGGCACGTTGCTGCGCACGCAGGTGGCTGACGAGTCGAGCCCGATCATGTATGGCATCCCGTCGAATCTCGCTGTGTACTCGGATCGCGGTGCGAGCTGGGCCGTGGGCGGTGGCGGCGGCGGCGGCGGCGGGCGCGGCGGTGGTGGTGCAGCGGCTGGTGGCGGTGGCGCGGGCCGACAGGGTGGCGCGGGGCCGACCCGTGCAACCGGTCGCGGCACACCGACCGATCCCGACGTCGTGCAGGGCCGTCCGGCCGATCTCGGTGCGGCGGCCGCAGCAGCGCCGGCGGATCCGAACGCGGCCGCTGGCGGACGCGGCGGTAACAACGCCGTGCCGACGCCGCTCGAGTTCCAGCCGCGCACCGTGCTGCGCTTCACGCCGAACGTGAACGACCTGCTCGTGTCGGGGCTGCTCGATGGCGGCACCGACATCGTCAACCAGGCGGTCGTCGTCGACGTGCCGTCGCAGAAGGGCCACTACATCGTGTTTGCGAACAACCCGATGTATCGCGGCGAGACGGTCGGCAGCTACGGCATGGTGTGGAACGCGATCCTCAACTTCGACAACCTGGGTGTGGGACGGAAATAGCAAGAACCCTGGATCCGGGCATCTGGTTATCTGGTCATCTGGTTATTTGAGGAGCGGGCGCCGAGAGCATCGGCGCCCGTTTGTTTTTGGAGCCGCCGGGCTTTAGCCCGGCGGATCAGACATCGCGCTTGACAGCATACGTATGACGACGGTATTTGTATACGTATGCAGAAGCTGACGCTGAGCGTTGATTCGGGGGTGGTCGTCAGGGCCAAGCGGTATGCCGAGTCGCGCGGTACGTCCGTGTCCCGGCTGGTGGAGACGATGCTGCACATGGTGTCGAGCGGCGGCCAGGAGGCGGGCACCCGTGCGACGCCGCCTGTGCTGGCGAAGCTGCGAGGTTCGCTGAAGGGCAAGAAGCTCTCAGTGCACGACTACCGGAAGCACCTGGAGCGCAAGTACCTGTGAACCGGGTCTTGATCGACGTCAATCTGATTCTCGATGTGCTGCTCGATCGACGTCCGCATGCCGCAGCGGCATCTGCCGTCTGGAGCGCGGTCGAAGACGGCCGCGCACTCGGTTTCCTGTCAGCGCACGCCCTGACAACGATTCACTATCTCAACGAGCGCGCGGTCGGCCCACACATGGCCAGAGACACGACCGAATCGCTCCTGTCTGTGTTCAGCGTCGCGATGGTCGATGAAGGCGTGCTGCAGACCGCGGCCGCGTTTGGCTGGGCCGATTTCGAAGACGCGGTGACCGCTGCGGCGGCGCAGCGAGCGAAATGTGGGGCCATCATCACGCGCAATACCCGGGACTTTGCCAAGTCGCCCGTTCGTGTGCTGGCTCCGGTTGAGGCGGCGGCGTGGTTGGGCGTCGGCGGCTGAAGAGTTAGCTGTTCGAACCCGGTCTCCTATTGCCATGCCATAGCAGGCGCGGCATGATGCCTATGGCAAGGCCATAGGAGGCCGGAACGCATGGGTGGAAAGACGGATGTCTGGCAGGGCACGCTGGCGCTGATGGTGTTGAAGACGCTCGAGGCCATGGGGCCCCAGCACGGGTACGGCATTGCGCGGCGCATCGAGCAGACGAGCGGCCATCGCATCACGCTCAACTACGGCACGCTGTATCCCGCACTCCTGAAGCTGGAACAGGAGGGGGCCGTGACCGCCGAGTGGGGCACGTCCGAGAACAATCGCAAGGCGAAGTTCTATGCGCTGACCAAGGATGGTCGCAAACAGATTGCGCGCGCGTCGCGTGAGTGGGCGGCCACGACCGCGATCATTGAACGGTTCATGTCGCCGCAGCAGTCGTGAGAACCCTGCGACGTCTGTGGCGGCAGCTGATGGCGACGATGCGTCCGGGGCTGGCCGATCGCGAACTCGATCAGGAATTGCAGTCACACCTGCAATTGCACATCGACGAGCACGTTCGCCGCGGCACCCCGCCTGTTGAGGCACGGCGGCTGGCGCTCATCGAGGCCGGCGGTCTCGAGTGGGCGAAGGAAGCCGTGCGCGATCGGCGCGGCGTACGGTGGATCGAGCAGCTGATGCGCGACGGCCAGTACGGCCTCCGGTTTCTGCGGCGGAGTCCCGGATTTACCGTCGCGGCGGTGCTGTCGCTCGCGCTCGGCATCGGGGCCAACACCGCGATCTTCTCGATCATCGACCGTCTGATGCTCAAGCCGCTGCCGATCAGTGATCCGCAACGTCTGGCGCAGATCTTCGCGACCGGCGATCGCGTCAACTTCACGAATCCGATCTGGGAGCAGTATCGCGCCAGACCGGAACTGGCCGAGAGTCTTGCCGCGTATGCCTCCGCAGACTTCAACATGGCAGATCGCGGCCGCACGGACCTTGTCAAAGGGATGTGGGTCAGCGGGCGCTTCTTCGACGTGTTCGGCGTACGGCCGCTTCTCGGCCGCTCGCTCCGGCCGTCCGACGATCAGCGCGGTGGCGGCGCCGACGGACCGGTGGCCGTGATCAGCGAACAGTTCTGGCGCGCGCGGCTCAACGCCGATCCGGCCATTCTGGGCCGGCGCCTGAGTGTCGAGCACGTCACTTTTACGGTCGTGGGCGTCACGCCGGCACCGTTCTTCGGTCCGTCCGTCGGCACGCGCTTCGACGTGCTCGTGCCACTCGCGACCGAGGCCCTCATCCGGGGCAAACAGAGCGCGCTCGACCGGCGATCGTCGTGGTGGCTCCGTGTGGTCGCGCGACTGCGGCCGGACCAGTCGGTCGAGCAGCTGTCTGCCGCCGTGGCCGCGGCGCAGCCGGAGATCCGGCTCGCCACGCTGCCGGGTGACTGGTCGGTGAAGGAGCTGCCGAAGTATCTCGAGCAGCCCGCGCACGCGGTGGGTGCCGCACGCGGGGGGCAGTCGTACTTTCGTTCGCAGTATCGCGATGCGCTCATGGCCGTCATGGTCGTGGTGGCGTTCGTGTTGCTGATTGCGTGTGTGAACATCGCGAATCTGCTGCTCGCGCGTGCCGACGCGCGCGCGCACGAACTGAGCGTGCGTCTCGCGCTCGGCGCGTCGCGCGCCCGACTTGTGCGCCAGCTGCTCGTCGAGAGCAGCCTGTTGTCGCTCGCCGGCGGCGGTCTGGCGTTGCTCTTTGCGGGATGGAGCAGCCGGGTGCTGGTGGCCCAACTCTCGACGTGGGGCGACCCGATCGACATCGACCTCACGCTCGATTGGCGCGTGCTGGGTTTCACGGCCGCCGTGGCCGCCGGCATGACATTGCTGTTTGGCCTGGCACCGGCGCTGCGCGCCACACGTGTGGAAGCGGCCGACGCGCTCAGGGAGCGCGGACGCAGCGCGCGAGGTCATGCGCGGTGGGGTGTGGCGAGCGCGCTCCTCGTCATGCAGGTGGCCCTCTGCCTCGCGCTGGTGGTGGCGGCCGGCCTCTTTGCGCGCACGTTCACGTCGCTCGCCGGCCGGCCTCTGGGCTTTGATGCGTCCCACCTGCTGACGGTCACGCTGTCAATGCCGCCGAGTGATCAACGCGACAACGCGGCGCGCCTTGATCGGTATCAGCGCGCGCGCGATGCGATCGTCAGCGTGCCGGGCGTTCGGCAGGCCGCGCTCTCGGTGCTGACGCCGTTCTCGAATTTCCAGTGGCAGTCGGTCATCGACAAGAACGACGCGCCGTCGCTGTCGGAGGAGCGGCGCGAGTACTGGGTCAACGCCGTCGGGCCCGGATGGTTTGAAACGGTTGGTACGGCCCGGCACGCCGGGCAGGACGTGTCGGCCGCGACGACCGCGAAGGGACCGGCCGATGTCGTCGTCAATGACGCCTTCGTGCGTCAGCTGCTGCCTGGCCGCAACCCGATCGGGCAGCTGCTCCACGACGCCGGGGATCCCGGCACGCCCGGTGACGCACGCACGATCGTCGGCGTGGTGGGCGATGCACTCTACGACTCGATTCGTGATGAGGCGCCCGCCACGATGTACCTGCCGATCGAGAAGATGGGCCTGCCGGCCACCGAGATCGTGTTGAACATTCGCATGGCGGACGATCCGCCGGCCTCTGTGGCAACGGATCTGGCGACAGCGATTTCGGCGGCCACACCGGAGCTGTCGTTTTCATTCCGTCCCATGGTCGAGCAGGTGTCAGCGCGTCTGGTGCGGGAACGCACGGTGGCGCTGCTCTCGACGTTCTTCGGCGCGCTCGCTCTGCTGCTGGCCGGCCTCGGCCTCTTCGGTGTCGTTTCATACAGTGTCGGCCGACGACGCACTGAGATCGGAATCCGGCTCGCGCTCGGTGCTCGACCGTCGAGCGTGGTGCGGCTGATCGGCACGCGCGTAGCGGTTCTGGTCGGCGGTGGCCTCGTCGCCGGGCTCGCGCTCAGCTGGTGGGCGGCGAAATTTGCCGGCGCGTTGTTGTTCGGTCTCACGCCCACCGATCCTGCTACCTTTGTTGGTGCCGCGTGCGTGCTGGGGCTGGTCGGGCTGGCCGCGGCGGCAATTCCGGCGATCCGGGCGTCCAGAACCGACGCCGCGTCGGTCCTTCGGGAGGGGTAACTGACCTCAGAACAGGTCATTTCTGGGGACAGAGGTGCTGGCACCCTCCTTGCTCTATCAGTCACCGGAGGTTCGTATGCGTCGTTTCTCGAGTTACCCAGTGCTTGCAGCTTCAGTGGTTATGGTGGGCATGCTTGCCGTTGCCGGCCAGGCGAGTGCGGGTCAGGAGCGTCAGCGCTCGGCGCCGCCGTCACGCGGGTCGTCCGGCGCGGGGCAGAGCTCGAGCCAGGGCAGCGGCAAGTCGACGCAGTCTGACCGCGGCAATTCGCAGAGTCAGAGCCAGCGCCGTGAGTCTGCGGCGCCATCGCGCCCCCAGCAGACTGCGCCGTCACGACCGCAGCAGTCAGCGCCGTCGACGTCACGTAATGACTCGCGCGGGAATAACGATGCGCGTGCCAACAACAACTCGCGCCCGTCGACCAGCACACGCGGCGGCGACAACCGCACCACGTTTGACTCGCGCAACAACAGCAGCCGGAACAACGACGTGCGCGGCAACGACAGCCGCACGTTCGGCAGCGGCCGCAACGACAGCCGGAACAACAACGACAGCCGCTACGACAGCCGCTCGGTGCCACAGCGTCAGGCGATTCCCGCACAGCGCGATCGCTACGTGGACCTGAATCGCAACGGCCGCGACGACCGTTACGACAATCGCTCAAGCGGCATCGGCGGTTTCCTCGGCGCGCTGCTCGGTTCGGGTCGCGATGGTCGCTACAGCCAGCGCTACACACCGCGCTACGGCTACTCGTCGTCGTATCGCTACAACGACTACCGCTACGGCAGCTCGCGCATCTATATCGCGCCGCGCAACTACACGCGCTTCTCGAGCTCGTGGTTCTCGTTCCGGCCGTATTCGCGACTCAGCGTCGGGCTGACGATGGGATACCCGGTGTTGTTCCCGACCTGGTATGACCCGTATGTGGTCGGCTCGAAGAGCTACACGCGCCCCTCGATGCCGTATGGCGGTGTGAGCTTCGATGTTGAGCCGCGCGATGCCGATCTCTGGGTGGATGGCGAATACATGGGCCCGGTGTCCGACTACACGTCCTACGACCCGCCGCTCACGCTCGTCGCCGGCCGTCACCACATTGAGCTGGCGCTGAACGACGATCGCGCGCTGGAGTTCGACATTACGGTCGTGGCCGGACAGGTCATCCCGTATCAGGGCACGATTCCCTACATCCGCTGAACCGCGGGGAATACCGATAGAATGGCAGCGCATGCGTCAACGCGCCGCCATTTTTTTGATTACGTTCTCGGGTCTCGTCTTTGAAATTGGTCTGACCCGCATTTATTCCGCCACCATCTGGTATCACTTCGCGTTCGTCGCGATTTCGGTTGCCCTGCTCGGATGGGGACTCGGCGGCATGACGGTGCATCTGCTGAAGAAGCTGATGCCGTCATCCACCGAGAAGGCTGCGCTCTTCAGCGTGCTTTACGCGCTCGCGATTCCCGCCGTGCTATGGCTGCTCGTGCGGTATCCGTTCGAGATTGAGCGCCTCTCGCTCTATTTCCTCGCACCACTGGTCCCGTTCCTGCTCGCGGGCATCGCCCTCTCGATGGTCTTCGACCTGAACCGCGCAGAATCCGGGTCGCTATATTTCGCTGATTTGCTCGGCGCATCACTCGGCGCGCTCGCGGTCACCTTCTTCCTGCAGCGACTGGGTGGCGAAGCCACGTTGCTGCTTGCCGCTGTGGCCCCGATGATCGCCGCGGCGTATCTGTCGAAGCCGTTGCGCCTGATCGCGTCGATTGGTGCCGTCGTGCTGACCATCGCCGCACTGACCAACGGCACCACGCAGCTCATGCGCGTGATCCCGGGAACAGTTAAAGCGATGCGCAAGGACCTCGACGCGAATCCCGGCGCGAAGGTGACACAGGAAGGCTGGAATGCCTACTCGCGCATCTCCGCGGTTGAGCCGATTGCGCCGCCGTATGTCGCGCGGCTCTACATCGACTCGGATGCGTGGACGAGCATCTACCCGTGGGATGGTCAGATTGAACACGCGACGGATTTGCGCGACTCGTATCGTGCCCTGCCGTTCAAGCTGACGCCGAAGGGCGAGACACTGGTCATTGGTCCAGGCGGTGGCTCGGATGTGCTGGCGGCGCTCGCGTCAGGCCAACGCAAGGTCACCGCGGTCGAACTCAATCCGCTCATGATTCAGTTCGTGCGCCACTACGGCGCGCGGGCCGGCAACATCTACGCGCGGCCCGACGTGGAGATCATCCAGAGCGAGGGCCGCAACTTCATCAGCCGCACCGATCGCAAGTTCGACGTGATCTTTCTCGGCTTTGTCGACTCGTGGGCCTCGGTCGCGTCCGGTGGTCTCTCGCTCTCCGAGAACTATCTCTACACGTCGCAGGCGTTCAAGGACTACTACGACCACCTCACGCCGGATGGTGTGCTGGTCATCCTGCGCTGGGATCTCGACGTGCCACGTTTGGTCTCGAACTCTGTCGCCGTGCTCGGCGCCACCGAAGCCGCCAAGCGCGTCGCCGTGTTGATGGAAAAGCGCGGCAGTGCGCGCGCGGCCGTGGATCCGTCGCAGATGTTGTTCATGCTCCGCAAACGTCCGTTCGACAGCACGGAACTGGCGACGATCAAGAACGACTGGACACTCGCGAACCCGGTGATCTTGCCGGGCGAGGCGCCCGCGCCGTACGACGATCTTCTCAGCGGCCGCAAGACGATGGCCGCGTATGAGGCCGAGTCGCCGAACTTTGTGGGCCCGGTGTTTGACGACAGTCCGTTCTACTTCGCGACCGAGCGTCCGTGGGGCATGCCAGGTGGCATCGCGCAGCGTCTCTTCACGTGGTTGATCGTGCCGTCGATTGGTCTACTGGTGTTGTTTGCGTTCCTCGGCAAGCCGAAAGGGCAGCCGCTGGCGCCCTATGCGTCCTCGGTGATCTATTTCTCGGCGCTGGGCTTCGGTTTCATCTCGGTCGAGCTCTCGCTCCTGCAGAACCTGACGTTGCTGGTCGGTCACCCGATCTTTACGTTGTCAGTGCTGCTGTTCACGTTGCTCGCGGCCGGCGGCATCGGCAGTGCGATGACCGGACGGATTCCTGCCGGCGCGGCGTGCCTTGGCGTGGCGGTGATCGGCATCGTGGAGTCGTTCGTGCTGCCGCGCGTGGTGCCGTCCCTGCTGGCGCTTTCGCTGCCCATGCGCGTCACGGCGGCGATGCTCTTCATCGCGCCGATGGGCGTGCTGATGGGCATCCCGTTCCCCAGCGGCCTGCGCAAAACCGGCCAGGGCTCGCTGCCCGCCCCTCCGTTCTACTGGGGCCTCAACGGCATCCTCTCGGTCATTGGTTCCGTGACAACCGTATTCGTCGCGATGCTGTTTGGTTTTCAGGCCGCGATGATCGTTGGCTGCAGCTGCTACGTGATTGCGGCAGCGACAGCTACTCGTACCTGAGCGCCTTCATCGGATCGATGCGCGATGCCCTGATCGCGGGCAGCAATCCCGCCAGCATCGCGATCGCCGCGAGCAGCGTCACCGACACCGCCAGCACCCACGGGTCGCGGCCTTTCATCTGATAGAGCAGTGACTCGACGAGTCGGCCGACGTAGAGCGTGATGCCGACGCCGACGGTGGCGCCGATTGCGGTCATGATCGCGACCTGCTTCATGACCATCAGCCGCACGCGTGATGGGTCGGCGCCGAGCGCCATGCGCAGACCGAACTCGCGCGTGCGCTGCGAGACCGTGTAGGCGAGCACGCCGTAGAGGCCGATCGCCGCCAGCATGGTGGCGAGCACGGCGAACGCGGTGGACAGCGTGCCGATCATGCGATCGATCGCGGTGTTGTCCTTGACCTGATCCTCCATCGTCCGCAGATCCTGCACAGGGAGGTTGGCGTCGAGCTCGGCGAGCGCTTTGCGAATCGCGGTCATCGTGGTGCCGGTGTCCGCGCTGGTGCGCACGTAGAAGTTCATGTCGCCGAGTTGTTCGTCCTGCATGTAGGGCGAGAAGTAGAGCGGCGGCGGTGCGTCTTTGACGTCGTTGTATTTCGCGTCCTGCACGAGGCCCACGATCTCCATGTCGAGCGTGTTCTTCGGGCCGTCGTCGCCCATGAGCTTGCCCACGGCGTCGCGGCCGAGGTTGAATTTTCGGGCAAACGTCTCGTTGACGATGGCCACTTTCGGTCCGCCCTTGAGATCACTCTGTGAAAACTCGCGGCCGGCGATGAGCGGCACGCCCATGGTCTTGAAGTAGCCGGCGCCGACTTCGTTGAAGCGCGAGCCGTTGTCGACGTCGGGGCCTTTGGCGAAGCCCTGCACCTGCACGCTGTTGCCCCAGCTGTCGCCGGCGAGGATGGGGACGAGTGACGCGGTGACCGATAGCACGCCGGGAATGGCGCCGATGGATTCTTCCGCGCGCCGGAAGTAGGCCTGCGACCGCTCGGGCGTGTAGCCGTTCAGCCGCGGCGACACCCCGAAGGTCACCATGTTGTCGACGGTGATTCCGAGATTCACATGCGAGATGTTCATGAGGCTCTTGGCGAAGAGCCCGGCGCAGATGAGCAGCGACGTTGAGAGCGTGATCTGGAGTGTGACCAGACTCCAGCGGAAGAACGCCGCGCCGCGCGTGCCCGACGGCTGACCCGACACGCCTTTGAGCGTGGACGCCAGATCCGGCCGCGTGGAGTGCAGGGCCGGGAAGAGACCGAAGATCAGGCCCGTGGCCAGCGACAGGCCCGCGGCAAACAACACAATCGACGGCTCGATCGTGAACGACATGGTCCGCGTGGCATCGGCAGGCAGCATCGACCAGATCAACTGCAGCGTCCCTTTTGCGACCAGCAACCCCGCGAGCCCGCCCATGATGGCGAGCACGCACGACTCCACCAGGAGTTGCCGCACGAGCTGCGCGCGGCTCGCGCCGATCGAGAGGCGCACCGCCATCTCGCCAGATCGCGCGGCCGATCGGGCCAGCAACAAATTGGCGATGTTGGCGCACGCGATCAGCAACACGACGCCGGTGACGCCGAAGAGCATCGCGAGCGGCGTCTTCGCCTCTTCATGAACGGAACTCTGCCCGCGCGCCCCAGGCGTCACGGTCGCCGACTTGACGCGGAACTTCGCCATCGTGGCCTCGCTCGTGCCGATCTGGAGCGGTGCCTCTTCGCCGTTGATCACCGCGTGATAGCGCGTGTTCAGTGCAGTCGCTGCGCGATCGATCGACGTTCCGGGTGAGAGACGCGCAAACAGGTAGATCCAGTAGCTCCGACGATCGTCGAAGCCCTTGAACGGCGCCTGCACCTTGCCGCGCATGGAGATCGGCACGAACACCTGTGGCCGCGACCCGAGCGTCGTCCCTTCGAACCCACGCGGCCCGACGCCGATGATGGTCATCGTGACGCCGTTCACGATCATCGTGTCGTTGAGCACCGTCGGGCTGCCGCCAAATCGCGTCTGCCAGTAGTCGTGGCTGAGGACGACGACGGGTGCGTCGCCGATGGTCTGATCGTCGTGTGCGTCGATCAACCGGCCGAGTGCCGGCTGCAAGCCCAGCACGCTGAAATAGCTGCCCGACACGAGCATGCCCTGGCTGTTGAGGGTCTGTCCTTTGTAGGAGAGGTTGGTGCCGAAGCCGCGGTGGGCGGCGATGCCGGTGAATGCCTTGTTGTTGTCTGTCTCGAGGTCACGGAACATCCGGTAGCTGAACACGTCATCGCAGCTGCCCGCCTGGCTGCACGACTGCGACCCCGGCTTGGGGCCCGGTGCGCCGAGGTCCACCCGCTCGTAGGGTTTGGCGACCGGCAGCGGTCTGAGCAGCATCTGATCGAACAGCGAGAAGATCGCGCTGTTGGCACCGATCCCGAACGCCAGAGAGACGATGGCGACGATCGTGACAAACGGGGTCCGAAACAGGGTGCGGAAGGCGAACTTAAGCGTGCGCATGCTCACGGGTTGGACGAGAAGACCGCCGAATTCGTTGGTAGAAAGATGCGTGTAAAGATATCCGCATGAAACAAATCGTTGCCGTCGCGGTTCTGGCCCTGTCGGTCGTCTCTGTTGGGGCCCAAACAGCTCGTCCGAGCCAGATGTTTGACAGCCAGGCGCTGCTCAATGACCTGAAGACCCTGTCGTCAGACGAGATGAACGGCCGCGCGGTGGATTCGGCCGAGAGCGCCAAGGCGCGTGCCTATCTGATCAGCCGATTCACGGCCGTCGGCGTGCAGCCGCTGGAGAAGTCCTTCGAGCAGCCGTTCACCTACAAGGCGGCCGGCCGCGGCGGTGCTCCCGAAGTGACGCGACACGGCGTCAACGTCGTCGGTGTTGTGGAAGGCACCGCGAGGCCGATGCGTTACGTGATCGTGAGCGCGCACTACGATCATTTGGCGCCCCGCAATGGCGTGGTCATGAACGGCGCAGACGACAACGCCTCGGGTGCTGCCGCGTTGGCCTCGATCGCGTCCTACTTCACGAAGCACCGGCCGACCGCCTCGCTCATCATCCTGGCCTGCGACGCCGAGGAAGCGGGGCTGCGCGGTGCCGCGGCGTTCGCGGCTGCGCCGCCTGTGCCGCGCGAGTCGATCGTCGCCAACGTGAACCTCGACATGATCGGGCGAGATCCCGATGACAAGCTCTTTGCCGTCGGCACGCTGCTCAATCCGTCGCTGAAGCCGCTGGTGGAGGCTACCGCGAAGGTCGCCCCGGTGAAACTGCTCATGGGCCACGAGGATCCGGCGGTGAAGGGGCAGGATGACTGGACGAAGGACTCGGACCATTACGCCTTCTGGCAAGCCTGGAAGCTGCCGTTCATCTACCTGGGCGTTGAGGACGAATCGCAGCATCACAAACCGACCGACGACTACGAAACGATCTCGCACGACTTCTACGTTCGCGCCGTGGAGACCGGCATCCTGCTGATTCAGCAGTTCGACAAGAACCTGGCGAAGATCGGGAAGCTCTGAACTCTGAACGGTACGCTTCACGTTGGAACGATGTGTGCACAACTGGGTCGTCAGCAGCAAAGCGGCCCACTAGACTAGGTATTGACGATGTTGGCGACGTGGAGCGAGATCTATTCGAATTCGGCGATGTGGCGAACGGTCATTTTGTTTGGGCATGTCGGCGGGCTGTTGCTCGGTGCGGGTTGCGCGGTGGCGGCAGATCGCCTGACGCTGATGGCGCCCGTCGGTGACAGCCATCAATTGAAGGCGCTCGCGGGCGTGCATCGCGTGGTGCTGGCCGGTCTCGCGGCGATGTTTGTGAGCGGCGTGCTGATGCTGGCCGCAAATCTCGACACCTACCTGGTGTCTCGCTGGTTCTGGCTCAAGATGTTTCTCGTGGCGATGCTGCTGGTGAACGGCGTGCGGCTGGCCCGCGCAGAGCAGGCCGCCCGCGCTTCGGACCCGGCCGCGTGGGCGCGACTGCGGGGCGCCTCCACTGCGTCACTGGCGTTGTGGTTTCTCATCACGTTGCTCGGAGCGGTTCTGCCCAATGTCTGATTGTTCGCGTCGGTCGTTTCTCTCCACCACCACGGGCTGCGTCGCCGGTGCGATCGCGGTCGTGGCCTTGCTGCCCGCGGACCTGCGCGCCCTCCCGATTCATGTGGTCGACGGCGTGCCGGTTGGCGTATTTGCGGAGAAGTCGTTTCTGGTCCCGCCCGCCGACAGCGTCAACATCGATCGCACGTCGTCCACGATTCTGGTGCGCGCGCAGGGTAAAGTCTTTGCCTTCGCGCTGTCGTGCCCGCATGAACGCGCGGCCGTGAAGTGGATCGACAAGGAAGGCCGGTTCGCCTGCACCAAGCACGACTCGAAGTATCTGCCGGATGGCAAATACATCTCGGGTCGCGCCACCCGTCACATGGACCGGTTTCCGATTCGCAAAGATGGCGGCAATGTCGTGATCAATCTTGCCGCGGTGTTTCGATCGGATCTCGACGCGGCCGGGTGGGCGGCCGCAGAAGTCGCCGTCTAAACCTCCTGCCGTGCGTGTATCCTTCTCTCGTCAGGGAGGATAGACCATGCGAGTGCACGTGTTTGTGCTGGCAGCCGCGACTGCGGCAGCCGTCACGCTACAGGCGGCGACGCCGAAAATCACATTCACCGACACCAAGCTCAAGAACGGGCTGCGCGTCCTCATTGCGGAGGATCACCACGCGCCGGTGTTCTCGGTGGCCATTTCCTACAACGTCGGTTCGCGCGATGAGCGACCCGGCCGCACGGGCTTCGCGCATCTGTTCGAACACATGATGTTCAAGGGCTCCGAGAACGTGGGGCCAGGCGAGCAGTTCACGCTGATCTTCAACAACGGCGGCAGCATGAACGGCACGACCAACGAGGATCGCACGCTCTACTACGACACGTTGCCGGCCAATCAGCTCGACATGGCGCTGTTTCTCGAAGCCGATCGCATGCGCTCGCTCGAGATCACGAAAGAGAATCTCGACAACCAGCGTCAGGCGGTGCAGGAAGAGCGCCGATTGCGCGTCGACAACGTGCCGTACGGCACATCGGGCGAACGCTTCGGCGAGCTGGCGTACAGCAACCCGGCGTATCGCCACTCGGTCATTGGATCGATGGCCGATCTCAGCGCGGCCACGGTGCAGGACGTGAGCGCGTTCTTCAAGACCTACTACGCGCCGAACAACGCCGTGATGGCGATCGCCGGCGACGTGAACCCGGCACAGGCGCTGGCGAAGGTGCGACAGTACTTCGAGGCCATTCCGTCGCAGCCCGCGCCGCCGCCGATGGACATGACCGAGCCTGCGCAGACGAAAGAGAAACGCGAGACGATGGCGGACGGTCTGGCGCGGTTTCCACGGGTGACCATGGGCTACCACGTGCCGCCGAGTAGTCATGCCGATACCGAGGCGCTCAGCGTACTGGCCACTGTACTCACGGGCGGCCGCAGCTCGCGCATGTATGAGACGCTCGTGCGTCAGAAGCAGCTCACCACCGGCGTGGGTGCCGGTCTGAATGGGCGTCGCGGTCCGCAGCTCTTCATGCTCAACGCCACGGCGAGCCCCGGCAAGACGATCGCCGACATCGAATCGGCGATTTACGCGGAGATCGAGCGTGTCAAGACCGAGCCTATTCAGGGCTGGGAACTCGACAAGGCGCGCAACAACGCCAAGCGCAACATCGTTGGTGGCCTCGGCATCTCGCTGAACACGGCGGTCAGTCTCGCCGAGAATGCGCTCGCCTACAACGACCCGGGACTGATCAACACACAGATCGATCGGATCAACAAGGTGACGGCGGCCGATGTGCAGCGGGTCGCCAAGCAGTATTTCAGCGATACGAATCGCACGGTGCTCATTACGACGCCGAAGCCGGCTGCGGCCGCGAAAGGAGGCCGTTGATGCGCGCCCATTTCACGCCCACGACGTTGGCCATCGCATTGATCTCCGGGGGCGCATTGATCGCGCAGCAGGCACCGCCGGCCACACAGGCGGTGGTGCTCAAAGGCAAGGCGCCGGTCTCGAATGAAGTCCTGAAGGTCAAGTTGCCTCGGCCAGGCGAAGCGGACCTCACCAACGGCGCACACCTGATGGTGCTCGAAGACCATCGCGCACCCCAGGTCTCGTTCACGATCTCGATGCCGGGTGGCGGTGGGTTCTTTGATCCGGCCGACATGGTCGGTCTCGCTTCGGCCACCGCGTCGCTGATGCGCGAAGGCACGGCCACGAAGACCTCCGCGCAGATGTCCGAGCAACTCGAGACGATGGCCGCATCGGTGGCCGCAGGCGCGGGACTAACGAGTGTGGATGCCACGCTGTCGGGATCCAGCCTGACGGAAAATTTCCAGCAGACACTGGCCATGGCGGCCGATGTGCTCCTGCATCCCACGTTTCCGGAAGACGAACTCGGTCGCTACAAACAGCGGATCAAGCCCGGTCTGGTGCAGCAGCGATCGAGTCCCAACTTCCTTGGTGCCGAGCTGTATCAGCGACTGATCTATGGCACGCATCCCGCATCGCGCATTTCGGCGACCGCTGAGAGCATCGACAAGATCACGCGCGATGCGATCGTGCAGTGGCACACGGCGCACTTCGTCCCGGATCACGCGCTGATTTCGATCTCGGGCGACATCACGCTCGCGGAAGCGAAGCGCGCCTTTGAAGCGGCGTTGACGGCATGGAAGAAGTCGGCAGGCAGCGCGGGCGCGATCAGCGAACCGTCGGCGATGGGCCCAGGTCGTGTCTCATTCATCGCGCGGCCCGGCTCGGTGCAAACGACACTGATGGTGGGCACGCAGGCCATCTCGCGCACCGATCCGGACTACGACGCGTTCATGGTGATGAACAAGGTGCTCGGCGACGGGCCGACGGGTCGATTGTTCACCCATCTGCGCGAAGAGAAGGGCTACACCTACGGTGCCTCGAGCGCGCTCGGTGCCGCGCGGTGGCGTGGCGATTGGCTGGCCTCGCTCGACGTGCGGACCGATGTGACCGAAGCGGCGATGAAGGATCTGATGGCGGAGATCGCGCGGATGCGCGATGAGATGATTCCGCAAAAGGATTTCGACAACGCGAAGCGAGCCATGATCGCGACGTTTGCGTTGCGGCTCGAGTCTCCCGCGGCCGTCCTGGGCAATTTCGTGACGGCGCGGACCTATCAGTTCCCGCTCGACTACTGGGACAAGTATCCGGAACGCATCAACGCAGTGACGCAGGCCCAGGCGTTGGCCGTGGCGAAGAAGTATCTCGATGCGAAGCGGCTCAACATCATCGCCGTGGGTGATCCGAAAGTGGCAGATGTGTTCAAACAATTCGGCACCGTGGAGCTCTATGACGCCAACGGCAAGCCCGTTGTGAAGTAGCATCACGCGCGAGTGACCAAGCGCAGCATCGGGTTCTGGACGGCGGTGGCCCTCGTGATGGGCAACATGATCGGGTCGGGGGTGTTTCTACTCCCGGCCTCGCTCGCGCCGTATGGCGGGTTGGCGTTTGGCGGCTGGCTGATCTCGGCCGGTGGTGCCGTGGCGTTGGCGCTGGTCTTTGCGCGCCTCGCGCGCGCGAATCCTGCGGCCGGCGGCATCTACGCATACTCGCGAGCGGCCTTCGGCGATCTGGCGGGGTTCCTCGTCGGATGGGGCTACTGGACCGCCGTCTGGGTCGGCTGCGCTGCGCTCGCCATCGCGTTGGTCGGCTACCTGCAGGTCTTGGTACCGGCGCTCGTGCGCGAGCCACTCCTCGCGACGGCCGTGGAAATCGGCGCAGTGTGGGTGCTCACGTTCGTCAACCTGCGCGGCGTCGGCAGCGCCGGGCGCGTGCAAGTCGTGACGACGGCGCTCAAGATTCTGCCGCTGCTCGTCATTGGCATCGCCGGCCTACTCGTGCTGAACCCGTCGCACTTCACCATGCCGGCATCGGTGACGAGCGGCGGTGCCAGCATCCTCGGCACGCTGATGGGCGCGGCGACGCTCACGATGTGGGCACTGATGGGCCTCGAGACGGCGACCATTCCTGCCGACAGCGTCGAGACCCCGGAGCGAACGATCCCGCGAGCGACCGTCATCGGCACCGTCCTCACCGCAGCGATCTACATCGTGAGCACTGCCGGCGTGATGGGCGTGCTGAGCCCTGATGTGCTGTCGCACAGCACGGCGCCATTCGCGGACGCGGCGCGGCGGTTCTTCGGCGACACGGGCGCGCTCATCGTCGCCGCAGGCGGTGTCATTTCGTGTTTCGGTGCACTGAATGGCTGGATTCTGATTCAGGGCCAGTTGCCCATGGCCGTCGCCAAAGACGGCCTCTTCCCGAAGGTGTTCGGTCGCCTCAGCCCGAGCGGGGCTCCCGCGTTTCCACTGATTGCCGGCAGCGTCCTGTCGTCGTTGTTGATTGCGGCGAATTCGTCGCGGGGCCTCGTGTCGCTGTTCACCTTTGCGATCACGCTCTCAACGCTCAGCACACTCGTGCCGTATGTCTTCTGCTCGCTGGCGCTGATGAAGCATGGGCGAGTGTCGGTTGCCGCGGTCGTGGCGCTGTTATTTTCGCTCTTCGCCATCGCTGGTGCGGGAACGGAAGTCATCTACTACGGCGTCGCATTCTGGGCCGCCGGCCTGCCGATGTATTTCTGGCTGAAGCGCGCGCGAACGGCATGAACGAGTTTTCTCCGATGACTCGACTCCTCGTCAAACACGCCCGAGATGCCTTCGGCAGTCAGGAGGCGTGCGACCAGCAGTGGCGTGATCTCAACTTTACTGACGCGCCACAACTACCTCGCGCGATCGCGGACTACGACGCCTTTCTCACCCACATCTTTGCGGCAGGTGCGGCGCTGGAGTTTCTGCCGCCGGATCCCCGCGTCGGCCTCGACTCGATCTACGTGAGAGATGCGGCCCTGGTCTCGGATCTCGGCGTGATTCTCTGTGAGATGGGGAAGCCGCAGCGCTCGACTGAGCCGGCCGCTCAGGCGGACGCCTATGCCGCGCTCGGCATACCGATCCTCGGCGAGATTCGCGCGCCCGGCAAGATCGAAGGCGGCGACGTGGTGTGGTTCGACGAACACACGGTTGCCGTCGGCCGCGGCTACCGCACGAACGACGACGGCATTCGGCAGTTCCAGCGCCTGCTTGGTCCCGATGTCGAAGTCATCATCGTGCCGCTCCCGCACTATCGCGGAGCGTCTGACGTGTTTCACCTGATGTCGATCATCAGCCCAGTGGCGCACGACCTCGCGGTGGTTTATTCGCCGCTGATGCCCGTGTCGTTTCGCGAGTGGCTGATCGCTCGCGGCATCGCGCTGGTGGAAGTGCCCGATGCGGAATTCGATTCGATGGGCGCCAACGTGCTCGCGATCGCGCCGAGACAGTGCGTGATGGTCGGAGGTAATCCGGTGACACGGCAACGACTTCAGGCGGTCGGCGCCACGGTCGCTGAATACGACGGCCGCGAGATCAGCATCAAGGGCGGCGGCGGGCCCACGTGTTTGACACGGCCAATTGCGCGCCGGAAATAGGGTCGGGAGGTATTTTGAAATACCTCCCGACCCTATTTCGCATTTTTGACACAGGGGACAGTCAATGAACACGAGACGACGGTTTCTGACGCACGCGCCGCTCGGCGCGATTGGTGTCATGGCGGCATGCGGCAAGGGCGAGCCACTCACGCCACCGCCGATCGCGGCGCCCGCAGCTGCGCCAGTGAATGGCCCCGTGGGGCCACGACCGCTGATGATGGCGGTCCCGGCCAACGCGCCGACATTGACGTGGACGCCGAAGCACGAGGATCTCATCTACACATTTGGCGGAGCAGAGCCCAAGCACCGCATCGTCTCTGGCACGCGCATCGTGAGTTGGACTGAGGACTGCTTCGATGGCGCGGTGAAGACCGCCGCGGATCTGCCATCGAAGGTCATGGCGCCGGGCCACGACAATCCGCAGACAGGACCTTTCTACATTGAGGGCGCAGAGCCGGGCGACACGATCGCTGTGCACATCCTGAAACTCCACCCCGCGCGCGACTACGCGGTGTCGTCATTCAGTCCGGGATTCGGCGCGCTGGTCGGCACCGATCGTACGGCGATGCTCGGTCCCGACATGCCCGAGACGACGTGGCGATATGACCTGGGCGTGACCTACAGCACGGCGACAACGACCACGCGAGACGGCAAACATAAGTGGGACGTGGCGGTCGAGCCGTTTCTCGGATGTCTCGGTGTCGCGCCGGCGATGAAGGAAGTGCGCAGCACCATCGTGCCAGGTCCGTTCGGCGGCAACATGGATTGCCCGGATGTGCGCGTGGGCAACACGGTCTTCCTTGGCGTCAACGTGCCGGGCGCGCTGCTGTCATTTGGTGATGGCCACTACGCGATGGGGCAGGGCGAGATCATGGGCGCCGCGGTCGAAGGCGCGTTGAACGTCGAAGTCTACGTCGAGCTCATCAAGAAACGCGCGACACCGGTGCCGCGGATCGAGAACATGGACGAGATCATGTTCGTGGGGTCTGGGCGTCCACTCGAAGACGCCGCGCGCGTGGCCTTCAAGGCGATGGTCGGCTGGGTCCGCGACACGCACGGCATGACCGAAGTCGATGCGTATCAGTACGTGTCGCAGACCAGCCGAGCGCCGATCATTCAGCTCGTCGATCCCGAATACACCGTGATCGTCAAGCTGCGTAAGAGGCTCTAGATGAAATTCATCTCACGCGTGAGATTGTCTGTCCCTAGTGTTTGAGATGCTTGTCCCAGAAGAGTTCCACACGGTGCCACGCGTCTTTCAATACGTGTTCGCGCGTGAAGTAGTGGAACTCGCCCGGATACGACATGAAGCTGACGAGGTCGCCCTTGCCCTGTTTCATGACCTCGTCGAGCAGTTTCACCGAGTGTAAGTAGGGCACATTCACATCGGCCGTGCCGTGCAGGATCAGGAGCGGCGTTTGCAGTTTGTCCATGTGCGACACCGGCGACGCTTGCGCGTAGACTGCCGGGTTTTCCGCTGGTGTGCCGATGCGGCTCGTGGTCCAGGTGCCGTGATACGGATCTTCGTAGTAGAGCGCGTAGTCGGACACGCCGGCGACGTCGACGGCAGCGGCATAGGCCGTGGGCATTTCTGTGACTGCAAGCAGCGTGAAAAAGCCGCCGTAGCTCAGGCCCCAGATGCCGATCTTCTTGTCGTTCACGTACGGCAGTGTCTTCAGATACGTGTTGGCCATGCCCGCGTCGCGGAAGTCTTTGCCACCGACATCCATGTAGACGCCTTCACGCCAGTCGGCGCCGTAGCCGATGCTGCCGCGATAGTCGGGTGCGAGGACGACGTAACCCTGCTGCAGAAAGTACTGATGGATGCTGTAATAGACGGCGTAATTGCGCTGCACGTGCCAGCCGTCGTAGTTCTGATTCACGCCGTCGCCGTGCACCCACACAATCGCAGGATGCTTGACGTTCGGATTCATGTTCTTCGGTACGAACAGATACGCCGGCACATCCTTGCCGTCGGGTCCCTTGTAGTGCACGAGCTTCGGCTCAACAAGCTGCGTCTTGTCGATCGACGCCGGCATGGAATTGGTCAGGCGCACCGGCTTCGCATTCGGCGCCACGGCATCGACCACGTAGTAGTCAGCGGAATTCCACGGGTCCGTGTGCTGGTACAGCACCCTCGTGGCATCCGGTGACCAGATCGGGGCAATGTCGGCGCCGCGGCCCGACGTGATCAAACGCACGGTCGCCTTCGCCGGATCTCCGTTCAGCGTGACGATGCCGATGTGGCGCTGGCCGTGGTCGGCCTCTGTGTTCTGATCAAAGACGATGCGCGTGCTGTCGGACGACCAGGAGGTGCGCCACGTCTCGAACTTGCCCTTGGTGATCTGCACGGGCGCACCGCCGGCGACCGGCGCGACGTAGAGCTGGTCCCATCCGTCTTTGTCGCTGAGAAATGAAATCCATTTTCCGTCGGGCGAGATCTGCGAGCCGGCCTGCGCATCGCCGGTCACGCTCCAGAACTTGTCTTTCGGATCATCCTGGATCACGCGGAATGTGTTCGTCGTGATGTCGAGCGAGCCGATCTGCCGGCCCTTGAAGTTGGGCAGATTGCGGTCGACCAGCATGTGCGTGGCATCGAGCCAGCGGTTTGCGCCGCCGCCGCGTCCGCCCGTCGTGAACTTCGTCGGTGTGCTGTTGGCCGTCGCGGTGACGACCCAGTTGTCGGCGGGCGCGCCCTGCGCGTTCTCGGTCGAGCGGTAGAGGATTTTGGCGCCCGAGTAGTCGGGCGTGACGTCGTGGAAGATCTGCTGCCCGCGGCCGCCACCGGTCGTGTAGGTCAGGCGCTGGCCGTCGGGTGTCCAGGCGAGGCCGGTGACGGGTCCCTCGACCGTGGCGACGACGAAACTGCCGCTGCCGTCGCCTTTGAGGACCGAGATGGTGCTCTGCGTTGATCCGGCACCTGCCGCGACCACCATCGCGCGTTTCGTGCCGTCGCGCGATACGACGTCGCCGCTGGCGCCCGCGACTGCACCGCCGCCGGCCCCGCCACCGCGCCGTCCACCGCCACCGGCCGGCGCAGCGCCTCCGCTTGCGAGCGGTACCGGCGGCGACATGCCGTCTGCCGCCACGGAATAACGGGTCACGACGCCTGCGCGATCCCAGGAGAAGGTGACGGACTTGCCGTCAGTCGCCCATTGCGCGGCTGACGGGTGCTTGATGTCGATGAGCTTGTCGATCGTGAGCTTGCCAGCCGCATTCGCGGTCACCGCGGCAGTCTGTGGCCGCGTTTGTGGCCTTGGGCCAGCCTGCAGCGTCAGCGTGGCGGCGCCGATCGCCACCGCCGCCACAACGGTACGTTCAATCCGATGACGAGCCATGGGGTGCTCCTGAAGGGCAATTGTTAAATATGTAAAGAAACATCGGGAGTTAATTCATTGAATTAACTCCCGATGTTTTTTGGGGGAACCTACTTCTGCGAGAACGAGAACGTCACGTTGACGCGCAGAATGCGTGGTCCGAGAACGCCGGTGGGCGAGAGGAACGACGCGATGTTGGTCACTGGGTTGGCCACCAGACCCGCCTCACGCACGCCGGTCACGCCGGTCGTCGTGCGGACTGAGAACGTCGTGTTGGCGTTCGTCAGGTTGTAGAGGTCCAGGCTGACATCCAGCTTGTTGGCTCCGAGCTTGAAGAACCGGCCAAGGCGCACGTCCGCGACAGCGAGCTTCGACAGTTCGACGCTCCCGCGCGTTTCGGCGTTGACCGTCACTGCCTGACGCAAGCAGTTAGTGAGGATCGTCGTGGAGCACGCGCTGATCGCCCACGTACGGGTGATCGGCAGGCCCGACTGCAACGTGAAGTTGGCACCAAACACGATCTGGAACGGCAGCGTGTACGAACCGCTGAGCTTCAGATTGTGCCGACGTCCGCCGCTTTCACCGCTCGCGTTCACGTACGCCGCATTCGGGTTGGCGAGCGTGACGAAATCCTGCTTCGTGTGCGAGTAGGTGTAGCCGGCCAGCACGGTCCAGCCATCACGGAAGCGGCGGTTCACGGTGAACTCGAGGCCGGTGTAGCGCTGCGCGAGGCGATCATCGTTCACCGTCTTGCTGATGTTCACGGTGCCCGTCGTGTTCTGGTTGTACACGGTGATCGGTGTGTCGTCGGTCGTGCCGAGCACGCCGTCGCGGCCCGGATCGGTGAGCGTGGCCTTCGTGTACAACGCGTCCCACTGATCGAAATTCTGGTCGACGTTGGTCTGTACGTCCTTCTCCTTGCGGTAGATGAAGGTTGCGCTCGCCAGCACGGTCGGCACGACTTCGCGGTCGATGCCCACCGTCAGCTCGTTGCGCTTCGGCCGGCGCAGCGTCTTGTCGAACGCCGCCGGATTGGGAATCGTCGTCGCGGTGAGTGTGCCCAGTTCGCCACCGACGTATTTGGTGCCGTCCCACGTCAGCGTGCCGGGCTGAAACACGAGGTCGCCGTTCGGATCGGTCCAGTTGTAGGTCTGGCTGATCGAGCCGTTCGGGTTGGGCGGTGTGCCGGTGTTGATCTGGTCCAGGTAGCGGCCCCATGAGGCTTTCAGCACCGTCTTGCCATCGCCCGTCAGATCGTAGGTCGCGCTGACACGCGGCGCCCAGTTGGTCCACAACGGATCTTCTCGCACCGCGTCAAACGTCTTCTTGACGGTGTAGTCCTGCACCACACCGCCAATTGACACACCCTTGAACACGTGTCCTTCAGGGAAGTAGCGGCTCGATGGCGACGTTTGCGCCGGCAGAAAGCCTTCGACACGTTCCCAGCGAATGCCGCCGATCACAGTGAGACGGCCCGTCGAGAAGGAGTCCTGCGCGAAGAGCGCCGTCGAGTTAATCGCGGACACGACGTGCGTCGGTGAGTTGAACAGCGTGACCGTCGATGCCTTGTTCGTCGTGCTCAGATACACGAGGTTGACGTCGTCGACGCGAAGCGTGTCGGTGTCGGCGGGCGTGTAGCCGAAGTCCACGCCGCCCTTGAATTCGTGACGGCCACCAAACATCGACGGCACGAAGTACTGCCAGTTGGAGTTCATCTGCAGTCGTCGGCGATAGAACTGGCTCTCGCTGGCCGAGTTGCGATAGCGAATACCGGTCGAGTTGTCGAGAATGGACTGCAGGCCCGTCTTCTGGAAGAGCGGGAAGTGGATGTTGTTGTAGCTGATCTTGGTGTCCGCAAAGAGGCGATCGGTCAAGAGCAGGTTCCACGCGCCCTGAAAGGTGTTGCCGTAGTCGAGTTCCTTCTGGTTGGAATCTTGCGTGTTGGTGGCGCTCGCCCCGCGATTCGGTTTGTCGTAACGCTGACGTTCGACGAACCCCTCGAAGCGGTTGCGCGGGTTGAGCTGGAAGTTGAACTTGCCCGTGCCGGTCAGAATATCGGTCGTGTCCTGGTTGTTGGTCTGAAGCTGCACTGGCAGGAGCGGCGACACGGCGGGGAAGCCGGGCACGTTCACATGCGTCGGCTGGTAGTTGACTGACGCGAAGAAGAAGAGCTTGTTCTTCACGAGCGGTCCGCCGATCTGCGCGTTCGAGTTGGTGATGTAGTCGACCGAGTTGGAGTCCGACCGGAAGCCCGCCTTCAGCAGCGCGCTGTCCACGTTCATCGACTGCGTCTTCAGGCCTTTGCAGTTGCCCTGACAGGTGAAGAGCGCCTGGCCGTTGAACTTGTTCGTGCCGCTCTTGGTGACCATGTTGATGAAGACACCAGCGGTGCCCACAGCGATGTCCTGCGCGCCGCTCGAGACCTGAATGTTCTCGAACGAGCTCGGGTCGTAGTAGTTCATCGAGAATCCTTGCGCCGAGGGGTCGTTCACGTTGACGCCGTTGAGCATCTGCGTGTTCTGCGCATTGGGCGTACCGCGTGAGGTGAACGCGCGCTGGAGGCCGGCCTGATTGCCGCCGACGTCGGGCGAATCAAACACGATGCCGGGAGCTTTCGACTGCAGAATGCTCCAAATGTCTTTGCCGCCAGGCGTCGTCTCGAGCAGGTCCTTGTCAATGTTGACCTTGACGTTCGCGCTCTTCGTGTCGACTACGGGCGGTTCGCCCTTGACCGTCGTCTCTTCGGTCATGCCGCCGACGCTCAGTTGCGCGTCGATCGAGACCGTCTGACCCTGCAGCACGGTCAGGCCGTCGCGTACGCTGGTCTTGAAACCCTGCAGCGTGACGCGAACGTTGTAGGTGCCGACGGTGAGTGATGGAAAGCGATACGTGCCGGCGGTGTCCGTCACACCGTTAAGTGGCGCCGGCAGAACAGGACTGTTGATCGTGACTGTGGCGCCGGGAACGACCGCGCCTTGCTGATCGATGGCCTTGACGACGATGCTACCGGTCTGGACCTGCGCAAACGCGGATGGTGCAACTGCCAGAACGAAGGCCAGCAGCATCACCGCCAGCCTCGTATTTCTCACTCTTGTCGACATGTAACTCCCCCTCAGGTGGCACACGCGCCACCTCCCGAGGAGAGAGTAGAGGGGCTGACCCCCTCGAAGCAAGGTACGTTCGTGTTTGGCGACACGTGGGGCGGTTCGCTTATCGGACGATCAGCGCGCGGCACGCGCACCCATGGATTGCGACACAATGA
>Ga0114969_10000797_pt1 | contig 27220 bp, 20 predicted proteins | sample M_130807_MF_Meta_FD_87316 | JGI IMG/M metagenome (GOLD analysis project Ga0114969, IMG submission 87316) | Freshwater microbial communities from Lake Montjoie, Canada to study carbon cycling - M_130807_MF_MetaG | ecosystem: Environmental > Aquatic > Freshwater > Lake | place: Lake Montjoie...
AGGACCCCAAGGCCACCAAGATCATTCGTGCCAAGGGTGCGAAGAACATCTCGGTGGGCGTCGCCAACATTCTCGCGACCTTCAACAATACGCAGGTGACGATCACCGACATGCAGGGCAATTCCCTGGGCTGGAGCACCTCCGGCCGCGTCGGGTTCAAAGGCTCCCGGAAGAGCACTGCGTTTGCCGCCCAGCAGGCCGCCCAGGATGCCGCCCGGCAGGCGATGTCCCACGGTTTGCGCGAGGTCGAGGTCCGCGTCAGCGGTCCCGGCTCCGGCCGCGAATCCGCGATCCGCGCGTTGCAGGCCATCGGCCTGGACATCACGGCGATCAAGGACGTCACTCCGATTCCCCACAACGGCTGCCGCCCGCGCAAAAAGCGCCGCGTCTAACCGCAACCCTTTCCATCGCTAAAAATGGCTCGTTACACTGGTCCCCGCGTTCGCGTCAGCCGTCGGCTCGGCGTTCCCATCTTCGGCCCATCGAAGTATCTCGATCGCCGCAACTATCCGCCGGGCATGCACGGCCCGAAGTCGCGCCGCAAGAACAGCGACTACGCCGTCGGCCTGATCGAGAAGCAGAAGCTGCGCTTTTTCTATGGCCTCATGGAGCGGCAGTTCCGCAACGTGTACGAACGCGCGCTCCGCATGCGCGGCGTCACGGGCGAGAAGATGCTCCAGATCCTGGAGACGCGCCTCGACAACCTCGTCTATCACTCGGGATTGGCCCTTACCCGGCCCGCCGCGCGCCAGTTGGTTTCTCACGGCCACGTGAAGATCAACGGTCGCAAGGTCAGCATCCCCAGCTGCGCCGTGAAGGTCGGCGACATCATCGAGATCCGCGACCACGCCAAGTCGAAGGCCATTGCCCAGAAGAACCTCGAGGGTTCCACGGCCCGGGTTGTTCCCGACTGGATTTCGGTCGACCGCGACCACCTCAAGGCCACGTTGCTGCGGATCCCCGCGCGCGACGAGATCAACCCGATTGCCAACGAGCAGGCCGTCGTCGAGTTTTACAGCCGCTGATTCGTTCCCGCGTCCAACAAAAACCCCCGGCGCGGTGCGCCGGATTTGCAATTACATGGGGCCGGTCCCGGAGGGAACCCGAGGTCGCCGGCCCAGTTTAAAATTGCACCCCTACTGATATGCCAGTCCGTCTTGGTCGTTTCGAGCTCCCAAAGCGCCTCGTCAAGGACGAGTCCACCGCCACGGAGACCTACGCGAAGTTCATTGCCGAGCCCTTTGAAACGGGTTACGGGCACACCGTCGGGAATTCCATCCGCCGCGTCCTCCTCTCGTCGCTCGAGGGAGCCGCGGTCACGTCGCTCAAGATCGACGGCGCGATGCACGAGTTCACCACCGTCGACGGCGTGGTGGAGGATGTCACCGACATCGTGCTGAAACTGAAGAAGGTCAAGTTCAAGCTGCATACCCGGGACACGCAGACGCTGCTGCTCTCGGCCAACAAGGAGGGCGCCGTCACCGCCGGCGACATCCAGGTCAACCAGAACGTCGAGATCGTCAATCCCGGCCAGCACATCTGCACGCTCGATCGGAAGAAGAAGTTCGAGATGGAGCTCGAGGTGAAGGTCGGTCGTGGCTTCTGCCCGGGCGACGAGAACAAGAAGGTGGACCAGGCGATCGGGGTGATCGCCATCGACTCGATCTTTTCGCCGGTTTCCCGCGTTCGCTATGCGGTCGAGGCCGCCCGTGTCGGGCAGCGCACGGACTACGACAAGCTGCTGATCGAGATCTGGACGGACGGCCGGATCAGCCCGGACGACGCCCTGACCCAAGCCTGCGCGATCCTCCAGCACCATCTCGACGTGTTTGTCGGCTACGACAAGAACGCGGTGGAGTTCGAGGAAGAGACGAAGCCGGCCGACGACGACAAGTCGAAGCTGAAGAAGCTGCTGAACATGTCGGTCAACGAGATCGAGCTCAGCGTCCGCGCCGCCAACTGTCTCAACAACGCCAACATCACGACGGTTGGCCAGCTCGCGATGAAATCGGAGCAAGAGATGTTGAAGTACCGCAATTTCGGCAAGAAATCCCTCAACGAAATCAAGGAGAAGCTCGCTGCGCTCGGCCTCACGCTGGGAATGACGTTCGAGCCGGGTCTCCTGGATCCGCAGTCGGAAGCTGCCAAGAAGCTCTAAGTTCCCTGCACCATGCGACACCTTAAGCGCAATACGAAGTTCGGGCGTCATGGCGACCACCGAAACGCCATGCTCGCCAACATGGCGTGCAGCCTCATCAAGCACCGGCGCATCACCACCACCATCACGAAGGCCAAGGTGCTCCGGCCGGTCGTCGAGAAGCTCGTGACGCTCGGTCGCGAGGCCATCGGCGCCCCGACGGACAAGGGCGTGCATCTGCGCCGCCTCGCCGCCGCCAAGCTGCGCCAGCAACCGCGCAGTTTGTTCCGGGGCACGCCCACCGCCAAGGGCAAGGCCGCCCGCGACGCGTGGCGCGAGAACGAGGATGTCGTGCACATTCTCTTCGACATGATTGCCCCCGTGTTCAAGGACCGGACCGGCGGTTACGTCCGGATCGTGAAGCTGGGCCAACGCAACGGTGATTCCGCCCAGGAGGCGATCATCGAGTTCGTCGATCCCACCAGTGCCGCCGCGGCGACCCCGGCAGCGCCGGCTGCCGCGGCTCAGTAAGCCGGGACCGACGGCCAACCAATTGTTTCGCAAAGGCGTCCGCCCCCGTGGCGGGCGCCTTTTGCTTTTGACCCTTGCCTAGCGCCGGCGGCGACCGACACGCTGGCCCCCTCGTAACAATTCCCCAGCCGCCCGGTCCAAGCTCCCAGACGCCATGACCACCGAAGAAGCGATCGCCAAATTCCGCGATGCCTATGCCGCCATCCGCAACGAAATCGGCCGGGTCATCGTGGGCCAGGACGCCACGGTGGAGGGGACCCTCAATGCCGTGCTTGCCGGCGGCCACGTCCTTCTCGAAGGCGTGCCCGGGCTCGGCAAAACATTGCTCGTCCGCACCCTTGCCGATGTCCTCGACCTGAGATTTTCCAGGATCCAATTCACGCCGGACCTGATGCCCGCCGACATCCTCGGGACCAATCTCGTCGTGGAGGGGCCCACCGGTCGGCGCGAGTTCCAGTTCCAGAAGGGGCCGGTGTTCGCGAATCTCGTCCTTGCCGACGAGATCAACCGGGCCACCCCCAAGACCCAGTCGGCGATGCTCGAGGCGATGCAGGAACGGCAGGTGACGGCCGGCGGCGAGGTGCGCCCCCTGCCTTTGCCATTCTTCGTCCTGGCCACCCAGAATCCCATCGACCAGGAGGGTACCTACCCGTTGCCCGAGGCGCAGTTGGATCGGTTCTTCTTCAAGTTGGTCGTCGGTTATCCCACGGCGCAGGAACTCACCGAGGTGATCAACCGGACGACGGAAGGAAGGAAGGACACGCCGGACCGAGTGATCGACGGCCCCACGCTGCTGGAATTGCAGCAATTGGTGCGGCAGGTGCCGATCGCGACGCACGTGAAGGATTACGCGGTGCGTCTGGTGCTTGCCACCCACCCGAAGACGGCGACCGCGCTGTCCATCACCAACCAATACCTGCGGTTTGGCAGCAGCCCGCGTGGCGCGCAGGTCCTCATTCTCGCCGCCAAGGTCCGCGCCCTAGCCCAAGGGCGGTTCAACGTGAGTTTCGACGACGTGGCGGCGGCGGCCGTACCCGGGTTGCGGCACCGGCTGATCGTGAATTTCGAGGCCGAGGCCGAGGGCATCACCACCGAGCATGTCATCCACCAGGTCCTGCGCGAGGTGCCGCGGGACGCCGCGGTGACCGTCTGAGGAACCTTCGGTTTAGGACGCGCGCATGGCAGGGATCCTGACGCCCGAGTTGCTGCGGCGATTGGAACAATTCCAATTGCTCGCGGCGCGGCGTGCCAAGAGTTCGGCGAGGGGCGAACGGCGCAGTCGCGCCCGCGGCCAGAGCGTCGAGTTCGCCGACCACCGGAACTACGTCGTCGGCGACGACCTCCGGTACCTCGATTGGAATCTCTTCGGGCGCCTCGATCGTCTTTTCCTGAAGCTCTACGAGGAGGAGCGCGAATTGCCGGTCCGCATCTTTCTCGACGGCAGCGAGAGCATGACCTTCGGCACTCCCCCGAAGTTCGACTTCGCGCGTCAGGTCGCGGCCGCCATCGGCTACGTGGCTTTGTGCGGTTTCGACCGCGTCGCGGTCCATGCCTTTCCGGAGCCGCGCGCGTCCGACTTTGCGGACGCCGCCGGCCTCAACGTCCAGATGGCGGTGCGCGGTGCCTTGCGTGCCGTGCGCGGGCGAAAGTCGGCGATGGAATACTTCCGGAACCTGACCGCGCTGTCCGCCGGCGGTCCCGCCGACCTCAACGCGGCCCTGAAGCGCGGGGCGATGGAAGCGCGCCAGACCGGGCTTGCCGTCGTGCTCAGCGATTTTCTGGATCCCGGCGGCTACGAGGCGGGGCTCCATGCCCTCGTGGCCCGCGGTTTCGAGGTCAACGTGATCCAGATCCTCGCGCCCGAGGAATTGAACCCGACGGCGTTCGGCGACCTTCGGCTCGTTGATTCCGAGACGGGGGCGTTGCAGGAGGTCACCTTCGGCAAATACCGCCTCGCCGCCTACCGGCAGTCGGTCGCCAACTACGTCCAACGTCTCCGCGAGTTTTGCCAATCCCGGGGCATGGGTGTCTTCAGCGTCGGCTCGGGCACCTCGCTCGAGGAACTCCTTCTCAAGCAACTCCGCGCCTCCGAAATCTGGGCATGAACGCATCCAACCCCATCCGTGCAACTTCCGTGTCCCGGCGCCGCTTTTTCGGGACGGCCTTTGCCGCCGCGGCCGCGGCCGGCCTCGCCGCGGAGGACCACGTCGAGTTGCCTTTCGAGAACGGTGGTCGCCCGCTGGTCCGGTATCCGCAAAAGCGCCCGTTGATCCGCCTCACGAGCCGGCCCCCGCAGTTGGAGACGCCGATGGAGGTCTTCGACGGGGGTGTGCTCACCCCCAACGACGCCTTCTTCGTCCGCTACCACCTCGCCGGCGCGCCTCCACCGCGCGAAGTCCTGGTGCCCGGCGCCTTCCGCCTCGCGGTCAAGGGGAGCGTCGACGCCGTGTTGTCGTTGTCGATCGACGACCTGAAGTCCCGGTTCGCCGCCGCCGAGGTGGTGGCGGTGAACCAGTGTTCCGGCAACGGCCGCGGCTTCTTCCGACCCCGGGTTCCCGGCGGGCAGATGGGCAACGGGGCCATGGGCTGCGCCCGCTGGGGCGGGGTGCGGTTGGCGGATGTGCTCAAGGCCGCCGGGCTCCGGTCGGGCGCGAAGCAGGTCCTCCTCGACGGTCTCGACAGGCCGCCTTTGCCCGGCGTGCCGGACTTCGTGAAGGCGCTCGATGTCGAACAGGCGCTCGATCCGGACGTGTTGCTGGCGTTTTCCATGAACGGCGAGCCGTTGCCGTGGCTCAACGGATTCCCGCTGCGTCTCGTCGTTCCCGGCCACTACGGCACTTATTGGATCAAGCACCTCCACGAAATCACCGTCGTCGACGGCGAGTTCAAGGGCTACTGGATGGATCCCGCGTACCGGATTCCCGACGACCCGTGCGCGCATGTGGAGCCCGGCACCAAACCCCGCCACACGGTCCCGATCACGCGGTTCAACGTGCGTTCGTTCCTCACCAGCCTTTCCGACGGGGCTCATGTCGGGGCGGGGGCCGGCGTGCGTCTGCGCGGGATCGCTTTCGACGGCGGGGCGGGCATCCGCGAGGTGGTGGTTTCGGACGACGAGGGGCGGACGTGGCGTGCGGCGACGCTGGGCCGCGACGAGGGGAAGTTCGCGTTTCGCGAGTGGACCCTCGACTGGCGTCCGGAAGGGAAGGGGCCGCGCGAATTGCGGGTCCGGGCGGTCAACCGACTCGGCCAAACCCAACCGATCGACCCGCTGTGGAATCCCGCCGGCTACATGCGCAACGTGGTCGAGCGGGTCCGTGTCCATGTTTCCTGAACCTGCCATGAACGTTCCAACCTGCCGGATTTTCCGGGCCGCGGGTGCCCTGTGTTTGTTCGCCGCGTCGTGGTCGATGGTCCTCGGCGATGCCGGGTCGGTGCCGGAGGAATGGAAGCTGCCGGCCGAGTGGGTCCAACTGAAGGCGGGCAAGGGCCGTGAATTGGCGGCGGGCCAATGCGTGGTCTGCCACTCGGTGGATTACGTGACGACGCAGCCGCCCCTGGGCCGCGCGGCATGGACCGCGACCGTGGAAAAGATGCGCGCGAAGTACGGCGCGCCATTGCCCACCAATTCGGTCGCTCCTTTGGTCGATTACCTCGTGTCGGCCTACGGGAAGCCGGACGCGCCGAAGTGACCCGCGCGGGCCCCCCATGAAGTTCCTCGCCCCCACCGCACTCTGGTTCGCCCTGGCACTGCCGGCGGTGGTGGTGTTTTACCTGCTCCGGCGCAAGCGGGTGACGCGCGTGGTGCCCTCGACGCTGCTGTGGCAGCGGTTTCTGGCCGAGACCCAGGCCAGCGCCCCTTTGCAACGGCTCCGGCACAATTGGTTGCTGCTGCTCCAACTGTTGCTGCTCGCGCTGCTCGTGCTCGCCCTCGCGCGCCCCTACTTCTCGGGCACCGAGCCCGTCGGGAAACTGATGGTCGTGGTGCTCGATGCCAGTGCCTCGATGCAGGCCACCGACGAGACGCCCAACCGCTTCGAGCGCGCCCGCAGGGAGGCCCTCGCGCTGGTCGACGGGCTGAATGCCGGCAAAGGCGGCCAGATGGTCGTCCTCGTCGCCGGTTCGAATGCCGAGGTCCGGCAGAGCTCCACGTCCGAGAAAGCCGCGCTGCGACGGGCCATCGAGGGCGCCAGGGTGACGGATTCCCAGACGCGCCTCGCCGAGGCCCTGCGCGTCGCCGAAACGCTCATCCGCGACAAACCCGAGGCCGAGATCCATCTGTTCAGCGACGGCGCGGTTCCCGAGTTGTCCGAGTTCGAGACCCGCGATCTCCGCCTGGTTTTCCACCGCGTCGGCACCCGCGCCCGCAATGCCGGCATCGTCGCCTTCGACGTCAAACCCAACCCCGAGGATCCGTCGAAACGCGCGCTGTTCCTCAACGTCGCGAACGTCCATTCCCAACCCATCGACGCCCGCCTCGAATTGTCGTTCGAGGGCCAGATCGTCGATACCAAGACGCTTCGGCTCGACGCGACCAACTCCACGCCGGTGGTGTTCCTGGCCTCGCAGTCGCGCGACGGCGTTTTCACCGCGAAGCTGGTGGTCGACGACGATCTGGCCGCCGACAACCAGGCCAGCGTGGTCAGCCTTCTCCCGCAACCCGTCCACGTCCGGTTGGTCACCAAGGGGAATCGTTTTCTCGAGAAAGCCCTCGCCGCCGCCGGGCCCAATGTCGAGACCACCGTCGTCGCGCAGCTTGCCGATGCCGACGCCAAGGACGACCTCGTCGTGCTCGACGACATCGAGCCCGCCGCGTGGCCGAAAGGGAACGTCCTCGCCATCCGCGTGGCACCGTCGAATTGGTTCGGCGGCGCGCCGGGCACGCTCGAGACGCCGCCCATCGTCAATTGGCGCAACACCCACCCGTTGCTCCGGTTCGTTTCGTTCGACAACGTCCAGATCGCCCAGGCCCGCGCCGTCAAACTCCCGCCTTGGGGTCTGTCGCTCGTCGACGCCCCGCAGTCGCCGCTCGTCGTCGCCGGCGAACTCGGTCGCCAGCGCGTGGTGTGGATCGGTTTCAATCCGCTCGAGAGCACGTGGCCCCTGCGGATCAGCTTCCCGATCTTCGTCGCGAACTGCGTGGAGTGGCTCAATCCCGCGTCCGCGAAGTCCGGGCAATTTCAGGTGAAACCGGGCGACCCGTTCCGCTTCCCGCTTCCGGGAAGCATCGCGTCCGCCACGGTCACGGGGCCCGACGGCCAGACCCGCGGCATCGCCGTCGGCCCGCAGGCCTCGGAGTTCGTTTTCGCGGACACCTCGCGGCAGGGGATCTACCGCGTGCAACTCGGCACGAACCGCGTCGCGTTCGCCGCCAATCTACTCGATGCCATCGAGACCAACATCCGGCCCCGCGAAAGCCTCGACCTCGGCCGGTTCGCCCAGGTGAAGCCGACGGCCGAGAAAAAGGCGAACCTCGAGTCGTGGCGGTGGTTCGCGCTCGCCGCGCTTGGCGTGATGATGGGGGAGTGGTGGTGGTTCCACCGGCGCACCGCATGAGAGCGATCCCGCGCAGGTGGCTTTCGATCCTTTTGCTGGCGGCGCTGTGCGTGGCCGCGGCGGGTCTGTTGGCTTTCGTGATCCCGAGCCTGATGGCGCCGGGGCCCGCGATCGTCGTCTACTGCGCGCAGGACCAGGCATTCGCCGAGCCGCTTTTGGGCGAGTTCGCGATGGCCACCGGGATCCGGGTCCGTCCCGTCTGGGACAGCGAGATGGTCAAGACCGTCGGGCTTGCGAACCGCCTGCTGGGCGAGTCCCAATCGCCTCGGGCCCACGTGTGGTGGAGCAACGAGGAACTCCGCACCCGCCAACTCGCCGCCCGCGGTGTTTTCGGCACGAACCGGATCGGCCCGGACGGACTCCCCTTCCTGTCGTTCGGTTGCCGGCACCGGTGCATGGTCTTCGATCCCGGTCATCGCCCATCCACCGTTCTCCCGCGTTCCCTGGTCGAATTGACCAATGCGCGCTTCGCCGGCCGCGTCTCCATCGCCTTCCCGCTGTTCGGCACCACGGCCACGCACTTGCTGGCCCTGCGCGATGCCTGGGGCGACGCCGCATGGCGCGATTGGTGCCGGGCCTTCGCCGCCAACCGGCCGTTCCTCGAGGAAGGAAATTCCCATGTCGCCGGCCGCGTCGCCCGCGGCGAGGCCTGGATCGGCCTCACCGATTCCGACGATCTCGCCGCCGCGATCCGCGGGGGAATGCGGCTCGCCGAGATTCCCCTCGGCCGCGACGGCATGGCGATTCCCAATACCGTCGCCCTCGTCCGATCCGCGCCCGCCGATGCGCCGGCCCGACGTTTTGCCGGGTATCTCGCGTCGGATGCGGTGGTGGCGCGGTTTGGGGCCTTGGGTGCGATCGACGCGGCCGGCACCGTGGCGACGGGGGGCCTCGTGCCGGATTGGAACCGGATGCTGGCGACCCTCGATGTCGCGACCGTCGAGTTGGAAGGGATCTTCCGTCGATGAACCTGTTGTCCAACACGCTGGTGGTGTCCGCCGGCGCGACCCTGCTCGCGTTGGTTGCCGGGCTTGGCGTGGCGTTGTGGGCGGCGGGTTGCGGGCCCCGGGGGCGCCGCGCGCTGGTGATGGCGGCGGCAGGGTGCCTCGCGCTGCCGCCGTTCCTCGCGGCGAATTGCTGGCTCGAACTGACCGCCTCGTGGCGCCTCGCGTGGGGCGCCGAGCGGTCCGCCACCGCGTATCTTCCGCTGGTCGCCGGCGTGCTCGCGGGGTTGTCCTGGCCGCTGGTGGCGTTCCCGGTCCTCGCCGCATGGTCGCGGGTCGAGCGTGCCGACCTCGAATGCCTCCCCGGTCTCCGCGGCTGGCGGCTCTTCCGGGAGGTGCTATGGCCGGTCGCGCGGCCGGCGGTTGGCGTTGCCGCCGTCCTCGTGTTCGCCCTCGCTGCCGCCAACGTTTCCGTTCCCACGTTGTTTCAGGTCCGGGTCCTGCCCGAGGAAATGTGGATTCGGTTCAACACCCGACTCGACGCCGTCGGCGCGTGGCGCGCGGGGATTCCCCTGGCCCTCGTTTCCGGCCTGGCTCTGGCGTGGATCGCGCGCCGGTCGGTGGTCTGGCCGCAATCGCGCGGCGGTTCCGACGGCCCGGAATGGCGCCGCCGTCTCGGCTTTGCCTGGTGGGTGGCCGCGGCGACGGGCGCGCTGTCGATTGCCGGATCCGCGGGATTCCCCGTCGTGCATCTGTTGGCCTCGCGCCGCACCTGGTCCGAGCTGCCGGGCGCCATCGCGGCCGGGCACGGCGCGATCGCCAACTCCATGTCGGTGGCCGTGGGCGCGGCGACCCTGGTGGCGGCGGTGGCCGTGGGCGCGGCGTGGGCGCGCGTCCCGCGCTGGATGGTGCGCGTCGCCGTCTGGCTGTTCCTCGTCCCGGGAATCCTGCTCGCGTCGGCCTGGGTCCCGGTGCTGGCGTTGCCCGGACTGCGATGGCTCGCCGATTCGGTCCCGGTGCTGTGGATCGTGGTCGCGGTCCGGCTCGCGGGCATCGGGGCCGCGTTGTTGGTCGCCCGCCGGGACGCGGCCGATCCACTCGCGGCGGAAGCGCTGCGGTCCGCGGGCGCCGGCCCGGCGCGCGCGTGGTGGGCCGCCGTGTGGCCGCAGGTTGCCCCGACCGTCGCGGCGACGTGGTACATGGCGTTCCTGCTCGCGCTGTGGGATGTCGAGTCGACCGTGATGGTCCAACCACCGGGAGGCGAGACGCTCGCACTCCGGATTTTCAATCTCCTGCACTACGGCCACGCGGGGCAGGTGAATGCCCTGTGCCTGGTGTTGATGGCCGTCGCGGTCGTTCCCTCGGTGCTGTGGATGCTGCTCCCCCGCCGACACGCGTCGATCGGCATCGTCGCGGGGTGCCTCGTGTTGGCGGGTTGCGCGCCGAAGGAGGATCCCGGCGTCGTGCCGCTCGACGGCCGCTGGTTTTCCGGGGTGCGCGTCATCGGTTCCCGCGGCGTCGCGCCCGGCCAATTCAACAAGCCGCGTTCGCTGGTCTGCGACCGCGACGACAACCTCTACGTCTCCGACATCACGGGCCGCATCCAGAAGTTCGATCGGGACGGCCGGTTCGTCCGCCAATGGCAAATGCCGCAGACGGATCTCGGCAAACCCAAGGGCATGGGACTCGATCCGCAGGGCAACGTGCTCGTGGTCGAACCGCACTACATGCGGGTGAACCATTTCACGCCCGACGGCGTGTTGGTCGCGCAGTGGGGCGCGAAGGGAACCAACGCGGGGCAATTCATCCTGCCGCGTTCGATCGGCGTCACTTCCCGCGGCGAATACCTGCTCGGCGAGTACACCCTGGTGGACCGCATCCAACGCTTCTCGCCGCTCGTTCCCGGCACCAACGGCGCCGCGCGGGCCCTGCCACACTTCCTCCAGACGTGGGGCGGACCCGGCGACGGACCGGGCCGGTTCAACCGCGCCGAGGGACTCGGCGTCGGGCCGGACGACACCGTGTATGTGGCCGACTCCTGCAACCACCGGATCCAGGTCTTCGACGCCGCGGGCCGGTTCGTCCGCGAGCACGGCGTGGCCGGATCGGCCCCCGGCCAATTCAGCTACCCCTACGACGTCCGCGTCGACGGCCGGGGCAACCAGTTCGTGTGCGAGTTCGGGAACAGCCGCATCGCCATCCTCGACGCCAACGACCGCCCGTTGGAATCGGTGGGCGGGCCGGGTTCGGCGCCGGGCCGGTTCTCGAACCCGTGGGCCATCGCCCTGGATTCCCACGGCAACCTTTACGTCGCGGACTCGCAGAACCACCGCGTCCAGAAATTCCTTCGGCGCGATGCCCGGCCGACGGGGCCGGCGGGAACCGTAGCCACGCGATGAACTTCCAATTCACCCATCCGTTGTGGCTGCTGGCCTTCGTGCCCGCCGCGGCCTGGACGCTGTGGCTCGCGGTCCGTTCGGACGCGTCGCTGTCGCCCTGGCGCCGCCGGGTGTCCACCGGCCTGCGGCTTTTGCTGCTGGCCTTGCTGGCGATGGGGATCGCCGGCCTCCAGTGGAAACGGCCGCAGGAGGGCATGAACGTCTTCTTCCTGCTCGATCGGTCCGACTCCGTCCCCTCGGGCCACCAAGAACGCGCCCGCGAACTCGCGAACAAGTGGGCGGGCGACAAGAAGAAGGAGGACAAGGCGGGTTACCTGGTGTTCGGGTCCGACGCCGCCCTGGAGACCACCGTCACGGACATCGCCAAGGCCGAGCGGATCGAGGCGATCGTCGGCGGCGAACGCACCGACATTGCCGGCGCCATCCGTCTGGGGACGGCGGCATTTCCCGAGAACGGGCAGAAGCGACTGGTGCTGATGTCCGACGGCAACGAGAACATCGGCGATGCCACGGCGGCGGCGCTGGCGGCACGGCCATTGGGCGTGACGATCGACGTGCTGCCGTTGGGGGCGGAGCGCGGCGGCGACGTGTCGGTGCAGCGCCTGGTCATTCCCTCGAACCTCAAGAAAGGGCAGACCTTCGACGCGAAGATCTTCGCGATGTCGGACAAGGTGCAGGCGGGCACGGTGCGGCTCTTCCGCAACGACCAGTTGCTGGGCGAGCAGAAGGTGCGGTTGGACGCCGGGCGCAACCTGTTCAGCTTTCCCCAGACCCTGGGCGAACCCGGGTTCTACGGCTACCAGGTCCAGATCGAGGTCCCGGGGGACGCCGTGGCGCAGAACAACAAGGCCGCGGGTTTCGCCAACGTGCGCGGCGACCCGCGGGTGTTGCTGGTCAGCGCGGATCCGAAGCAGGACGAACCGCTGGCCGCCGCGCTCCGCTCCGCGAAACTCGAGGTCAAGGTGGGGGAAGTGGGCGCGATGCCGGCGACGCTCGCCGAGATGCAGAGTTACGACGCCGTGTTCCTGTCGAACATTTCGGCCGGCGACCTCGGGCCGGACCTGATGCGGTTGCTCGAGAGCGCGGTGCGCGACTTCGGCGTCGGGCTCGTTTGCGTCGGCGGCGACAATTCCTTTGCCGCGGGCGGCTACCGCAACACCCCCCTCGAGGCGGCCCTGCCGCTCGACATGGAACTCAGTTCCAAGAAGGTGCTGCCGTCCGGCGCCCTGGTGCTCGTCATGCACGGCATGGAGTTCGGCAACGGCAACCAGGTCAGCCGCGACATCGGCATCGCCGCGCTGGATTCCCTCGGGCCGCAGGACGAGATGGGGGTGCTGCTCTGGGACGGCACGGAGCACTGGCTCTTCGAGTTGCAGAAGGTCGGGGACAAGAAGGCGCTCGCGCGCACCATTGCCGGGATGAACCAGGGCGACCTGCCCAGTTTCCAGGGCCTGATGCAAATGGGACACGATTCGCTGGCGAAGTCCCACGCCAACCTGAAGCACATGATCGTGTTCAGCGACGGCGATCCGGGCGCGCCTTCCGACAAGCTCATGAAGGATCTCGTCGCGGCCAAGGTCACGGTGAGCACGGTGATGATCGGCGGCCACGTGCAGCCGACGACGATGGAAATGATCGCCGGTAAGGGCGGGGGACGCTTCTACGACGTGAAATCCCCGGCGCAATTGCCGCAGATCTTCATCAAGGAAGCCGCGGTGATCCTGAAGTCCGCGATCTTCGAGGAACCGTTCAAGCCGCAGGTGGCATCGCCCAGCGAATTGATCCGGGGGATCGGTTCCGGCGAGTTTCCCACGCTGCGCGGCTATGTCTCGGCGAGCCCGAAACCGCGCGCCGAGATCCCGCTGCTCAGCGAGAAGGGCGACCCGATCCTGGCCCACTGGCAATACGGTCTGGGCCGCACGGTGGCGTTCACCAGCGACGCGAAGTCGAAGTGGGCGCAGGACTGGCTGGGTTGGTCGAAGTACCGCCAGTTCTGGACGCAGGTCGCCAAGTGGGCGCTGCGACGGATCGATGCCTCGGAGTTCAACACCGAGGTCGCCGTCGAGAACGGACAGGGCCGCGTCAACGTCGAGGCCCTCGATCGCGAGGGGAATTTCCGCAACTTCCTCCGGCTCCGCACCTCGGTGGTGAGCCCGCGCGGCGTGCGGCAGGACGTGGTCCTCGAACAGACCGGTCCCGGGCATTACGAGGCGAGGTTCGACACCAAGGAGGTCGGGGCCTACCTGATGAACCTGCAGGATCTCGACGACCAGGGATTGGTGCGCGGTTCGCAGGTGCTCGGGGCCAGCGTCAATTACTCGCCCGAGTTCGATGCCAGCGAACCCAACCTGCCGCTGCTCCGGCGCCTTGCCGAACTCGGCGGCGGCAAAGTCCTCGATCCCGCCACCGAGAATCCCTTCCGCCTCGGGCGCCAGAAGACTTTCCAGCCGCGCGATCTCTGGGAGTGGCTGCTCAGGATCCTCGTCTGCCTCTTCGTCCTCGACGTGGGCGTGCGCCGCGTGGACTTCGACCGCGAGGAATGGGGCCGATGGCTGGACTCGGTGAAGCGTCGCCTCGGGTTCGGCGACGCACGCAAGGCCGTCGAGACCGAGGAATCCATGGCGGCTTTGCTCGCGCGAAAGAAAGAGGTCCGCGCCCAGCAGGCCAGTGGCGGCGACCCGCGGGCCGTCGTGGTCCTGCCGCCCAAGCCGTCCGCCGACTTGTTCCGGCCCAAGCAGTCCCCGGTGCCGTCGCAGTCCGACGCGGAAGGGCAGGGCGGGACCGGAGGCACGGTCTCCACGCCCCGGTCCGGCGGCGGGACGGCCGCGCCAACGGGCAGTCCGGCCGAGCGGTTGCTCGAGGCGAAACGACGCGCCCAAAGGAAGAAGTAGCGGGGCGCGGGGGCGTGGATCGGTTGGCCGGCTTCCGGCCTGGATTGTTCGACGCCCTTCCCGACCGCGGCGGCATCCGTGGCCGCGGCGGGTTTTCAGGGCAGGGAGAGAAGGCGGAAAAACTTCGGGTTCGTCCCGGGCGCGACCCGGAATTCGGTGGTCGATCCCGATGCGACGACCGTGGGTGGGATGTCGCTCCAGGAGGGATCGGACAGCGCGTCCTTCGATTGCACGAGGTACTGGGATCCCGGGACGGAAGTCCACGACAACACCGCGTCGGATCCATCCAGCCGGATGCTCAGGTCGGCACCCACCGCGAGGGTCGTGGTGACGACGCCGAGATTGTCGAATGCCCACGATTCGTCGTCGAGGGGTTGGATGCCCGGACCTTCCATGACGAAGGCAATCACGGCGGAAGTTCGGGCATGGGGCAGATTCGCGAAGCGGGCATCGACGGCGAAGTTGTACGCGCTGTCGGTGTAGTAGGAGCCCGGTCCCCCGAATCCGAGATCGATGCGGCGCGCCAGTTGGCCCCCGGCGGGAGGGACATAGCTCTGGACCTGGGATTCGGCGGCGTTGGCGAACGACTCCCGGAACACCACCTTGCCGTCGAGGGAAACCGAGAAAAATCGCCCTCGGGAAAAGTCCCGGTGCCATCCAGGGAATCAATGGCGGCGAACAACAACGAGAGGCTGAGCGCGGAGTGGGGTGGGAGACCTTCCAGAGTAAGCGTGACGGTGTTGCCCGTCGGGGAACGCAGGAATTGCCCGCCGAACCGGTTGCCGGAGGGACCGAGGCCCGCGTAGTCCTGGACCGGGGTCAACTGGGCCGAGTTCGGCTGGATCTCCGGGGGAATGGACACGTCGAAGGAGTTCGTGAAAACGGTCATCGAGCCGGCGTGCCCGATTGGGATCAGAAGGCAGGCCGCCATGCCGGCAAGAACGGAGGGGAACTCGGTCGGACGCCGCAGCGGACGGAACAGCCCACGGGGAAGATGCCGAATTGCAAGGGCGGAGCGGATGAATCAGGGAAACAACCCGCGCGCCCGCTTCGCTTCCCACACCCGCTTCACGCCGAGCGACATCGCCGCCATGCGCATGGTGACGTTCCGTTTCCGCGCCGTCAGCAACGTCTGCTGGTACGCGCCCTCCAACAGCCGGAACAACCGGTCGGTCACTTCGGATTCGGTCCAGAAGAAGCTCTGGAGATCCTGGACCCACTCGAAGTAGCTCGCCACCACGCCTCCCGCGTTGCACAGGATGTCCGGAATCACGAATACCTCGGGCCGCCCCGCCAGGATGGCGTCCGCGTCGGGCGTCACCGGGCCGTTCGCGCCCTCGGCGAGGACCCGGCAGCGCAGGCGCCCCGCGTTTTCGCCCGTGATCTGCCGTTCCATCGCCGCCGGCACCAGCACGTCGCACGGCAGTTCCAGCAACGCCGCGTTGTCGATCGGTTCGCCCCCGCCGAAATCCGCCATCGTCCGGTGCGCCGCCACGTGGGATTCCAGCGCGCGCAGGTCGAGCCCGGCCGCGTTGTACGTGCCCCCGCTCACGTCGCTCGCGGCGATCACCCTCGCGCCGTGCCGCGCCAGCGAGTAGGCCGCGTGCGAACCCACGTTGCCGAATCCCTGGATGACCGCGGTGGCGCCCGATTGATCGATGCCCAGCGTCTCGAAGGCGCGCCCGACCAGATAGCCGACCCCGCGCCCCGTCGCCTCGCGCCGTCCCAGCGAACCGCCCAGCACGATGGGCTTCCCCGTCACCACGCCCGGCACGCAATGCCCCATGTGCGTCGAGTAGGTGTCCATCATCCAGGCCATGGTCTGCTCGTTGGTCCCCAGATCCGGGGCCGGGATGTCGATCTGCGGCCCGATGAACGGGATCAGTTCCTGGGTGTACCGCCGCGTCAGTCGTTCGAGTTCGCCGGACGACAACGATCCCGGGTCGACCGTGACGCCGCCTTTGGCACCACCGTATGGCAATCCCATCAACGCGCATTTCCAACTCATCCACATCGCCAGCGCCGCCACCTCGCCGAGGCGCACGTCGGGATGATAGCGGATCCCGCCCTTGGTCGGCCCGAGCGAGAGGTGGTGCTGGACCCGGTACCCCGGGAACACCGTGGTGGTGCCGTCGTCGCGACGGAGCGGCACCGCCACGGTGAGCGAACGCTTCGGGTATTTGAGACGGTCCCGTTCCGCGACGGGAATCTCGAGGTGTTCGGCCACCAGGTCGAATTGCCGGACGGCCATGTCGAAGGTGGGGTGGGCGTAGACATCCATGGGTCGTGTTCCTTGGACCCAATCTGGTTCGCGCCGGCGCGGCGCGCCAGTCCCGCCTGGAACCGCCGGGGTCCCGGGGAGGACACCCAACCCCGGGACTCGCCGGCGCGCCCGGCGCTTGTCAGGATGCGTCCCATGTTCCCCCGCTTCCGCCGTTTCGTCGGATGTTGCCTTGCCGCCGCGGGCCTCGCCTTCGTCGTCTGCCGGGCCGCCGGTACCGCCGATTCCGAGGTGTGCATCATCGGTTCCCGGCTCGAGCTCTTCGCCGACGACTCGCTGGTGGGGCGTCTCGACGGCACCGCGCTGCGGCTCCACGCACCCTGTCCGGCCGGCGAGGCGATCCGCTTCGACCAACCGTGGGAAGGCGCGTTCGCCGGTTACGTGACGGTGATCCAGGACGACGCCCGGTACCTGATGTACTACCGCGGTTTGCCGGTGTCGGTCGCCGACGGCACCACCAACGAGGTCACCTGCCTTGCCACCAGCGACGACGGCATCCGGTGGCGGAAGCCCGCGCTGGGTCTGTACGAGGTGCATGGCACGCGTTCCAACAACGTGGTCTTGGCCGCGCAGCCGCCGTTCTCGCACAATTTCGCGCCGTTCCTCGACCGGCGTCCCGGGATCCCCGCGGACGAACGCTTCAAGGCCTTCGCGGGCACCTCGTCCACCGGCCTCCACGTCTTCGCTTCGGCGGACGGCACCCGCTGGCGACGGTGGAGCCCGGGTCCGGTCATCACCCGGGGAGCGTTCGATTCGCAGAACGTCGGGTTCTGGTCGGAATTGGAGGGTCGTTACGTGGTCTACGTCCGGACATGGACCGGCGGGGAGTTCGCGGGCTTCCGCACCATCAGCCGCGCGGAATCCACGGATCTCCTGCGATGGTCGAGGCCGATGGCCATGTCGTTCGGCGGGACGCCGATGGAACACCTGTACACCAGCCAGACGCACCCTTACTTCCGCGCGCCGCACCTGTACGTGGCCACCCCCATGCGGTTCGTGCCCGGGCGCCGCGTGCTGTCGCCGGCACAGGCACGGGATCTGGGCGTCGATCCCGACTACGCGGGCGATGCCGCGGAGACCGTGTTCATGACGTCCCGCGGCGGGTACCGCTATTTCCGCACGTTCATGGAGGGGTTCATCCGGCCGGGAACCGACCCCGGCAACTGGGCGTCGCGCGCGGGGATGTCGGCGTCGGGGGTGATCCCGACGGGGCCGGCGGAGATGTCGCTGTTCAAGCAGGCCCACTACGCGCAGCCGAGCGCGCGATTGGATCGCTACACGCTGCGGACCGACGGGTTCGCGTCGGTGCACGCGCCGTTCGAAGGCGGGGAATTCACGACCCGGGCGCTGCGGTTCACGGGGACGGAACTGGTCCTGAACGTGGGCACGGGAGCGGCCGGCGGGGTGCGGGTGGAGATCCAGGACGCCGACGGGAATCCGGTTCCCGGACACGCGCTCGCGGATGCCGAGGAGTTGGCGGGGGACGACATCGCGCGCGTGGCGCGGTGGAAATCCGGACCCGGGCTCGGCGCGGCGGTGGGCCGGGTGGTGCGCCTTCGGTTCGCGATGAAGGACGCGGACCTGTATTCGATGCGGTTCCGGTGAAACTGAACGCTTGAATCCGCGCGGCGCTGGGACGGCATAGTGGGGCATGCCGGTAACGCGACCCGAACTGGAGGAGCGCGAGACCCGCCTGCTCGCGCCCCACGCGCAGACCAGCGCGGCGACGCGCGGCCGCGCGCATCCCGAGGAACCGCCCACGTGGCGCACCCAGTTCCAGCGTGACCGCGACCGGGTCATCCACAGCCGGGCGTTTCGCCGGCTCGAGTACAAGACCCAGGTTTTCCTCAACGGCACCGGCGACCACCTGCGCACGCGGCTCACCCACACGATGGAAGTCGCCGCGATCTCGAGGAACATCGCGCGTGCGCTGCGGTTGAACGAGGACCTGGTGGAGACCATCGCGCTGGCCCACGACCTCGGCCACTCGCCGTTCGGGCACAAGGGCGAGTTCATGCTCGACCGCCTGATGCGCGATCACGGCGGGTTCGACCACAATCGCCAGAGCCTCCGGGTCGTCGACGCGCTCGAGCGGAAGTACCCGCGGTTCGCGGGGCTGAACCTCAGCTGGGAAGTGCGCGAGGGGTTGGCCAAACACGACGTTGGCTTCGAGGTGCCCGCGGGGCAGGCGCCGTTCGTTCATCTGCAGCCGTCGCTCGAGGCGCAGATCGCGAACCTGGCCGACGAGGTCACCTATTACAGCCATGATCTGGACGATGGCCTGGAGTCGGGACTGCTCGACGAGCGGCGCCTGCTGGAGGACGTGGAGGTCTGGGCGACCGCGGCCGCCGAGGTCAAACGCCGGTTCGGCCGGTTGCCGGCGGAGAGTCGGCGCTACTACACGATCCGCGAGATCATCGACCGCCAGGTGACGGACGTGGTGCTGACGACCGAGGCGCGGGTCGCGGCGGCCGGGGTGAAGACGGCCGACGAGGTGCGCGGCTGCCGGCGCGCGCTGGCGAGCCACAGCCCGGAACGCCGGCGACAAAACCTGCAGTTGAGAAAGTACCTCTACCGGAACCTCTACTACCATCCCGAGGTCGCCGAACCCAACCGCCGCGCCGTGAAGATGCTCGGGGAATTGTTCCAGCACTTCGCGAAGCACCCCGGGGAAATGCCGCGTGCCGACCGCGCGCGCATGGGGCGGGACGGTTTGCACCGGACGGTCTGCGACTATCTGGCCAGCATGACCGACCGCTTCTGCATCGAGGAACATCACCGCCTCTTCGGCCTCCACCTCGGCGGGTTCAAACCGCGGTGAAACCCGCGATCGGTTTGCCCGCCACCCATCCGGACGCCATCCTGCCCGCCGTGTCCGCGACCGACCGCACGACCGAACCCGGCGACTCGCCGATGGACCTCCCGGTGACCGCCATCCCGGGCGTCGGCGCGGAGCGTGCCGCGCAATTGCGGCGGCTCGACGTCGTCACCGTGGGCGACCTGCTGTTGCACCGGCCGCGGCGCCACGAGGATCGCCGGGCATTCCTGCCGATCCGCGGGGTGAAACTCGGGGAACCCGCATTGGCCCGTGGCCGGATCATCGCCGCCGGCGTCAACCGGTTCCGCGGCGGGACCCGCTCGGTCTACGAGTTCATCCTGGACGATGGCACCGCCCGTCTCCACTGCCGGTGGTGGAACCTGCCGTTCATGGAACGGTTCTTCGCCGTCGGCGACGAGGTGATGGTGTTCGGCAAACCCAATTCCCTGAGGCCGCCGACCATGGACCATCCCGAAACCGAGAAGGTCGAGGCCGGCGACGAGGCCCCGCTGCATCTGGACCGCGTCGTGCCGGTCCATCCCGCGACGGAGGGGCTTTCGACGCGGGTGTTGCGCTCGATCGTCTGGCGCGCCATCGAACGCTTCGGCGCCGCCGTGCCCGAGCGCGTGCCCGCCTTGGTCCCGGTGGGGCCGGCCCCGGATGGATGGCCATCCCGTGCCGAGGCCATCCGCACCCTGCATTTCCCCGTCGAACCCGCCGACGTCGAGCGGGCCCGGGAACGTCTGTCACTCGACGAGTTCGTCGCCCTCCTGCTCGAGATCCGGCGCCGCCGCCGGAATCTCGAGCTCCATGCGCGGGCCATCCCTTGCGGCGGGGACAACCGATTCATCCGTCCGTTCCTGGTGTCCCTCGGGTTCAGGCTGACCGACGCCCAGACGCGGGTGCTGCGCGAGATCCGGGCCGATCTGTCGGGTGCAGTCCCGATGCGGCGGCTGCTGCAGGGCGACGTCGGGTCCGGGAAAACCGTGGTGGCGGCGTGCGCGGCGCTCATGGCGGCGGAGGGCGGGTGGAACGTCGCGGTGATGGCACCGACGGAAATCCTCGCCGCGCAATGGGCGGCCAATCTCACGCGCTGGTTCGTGCCGCTCGGCATCGCCGTCGATCTCCGGACCGGTTCGCAGAAGGAAGCGGCCGGGGCCCCCGGTTCCGCGCCCCGGATCACGGTGGGCACGCACGCGTTGATCCAACGCGGGGCGACCTTCGACCGACTCGGGCTCGTGGTGATCGACGAACAACACAAGTTCGGCGTGGCCCAGCGCGAGGCGTTGGTCCGCAAGGGCCGCTATCCCCATCTGCTGGTGATGACCGCCACGCCCATCCCGCGCACCCTGGCCCTGTCGCTCTACGGCGACCTCGATGTCAGCGTCATCGATTCCATGCCGTCGGGACGCGGTCGCATCCGGACCCACGTGCGGGGAACCGACGCCTTGCCGAAAGTCTGGGAATTCGTCCGCCGCGAGCTCGAGGCGGGACGCCAAGCCTACGTGGTCTACGCGAGGGTGGACGAATCCGAGCACGACGAGGTGAAGGCGGTGACGCGCGAACTGGACCGTGTGCGCGCGGCCTTGGCTCCGCATTCGGTGGGGCTCCTGCACGGGCAGATGCCCCCGCGGGACAAGGACAAGGTCATGGAATCGTTCCGCTCGGGGACGACCCGGGTGTTGGTGGCCACGACGGTGATCGAGGTCGGCGTGGACGTTGCCAATGCCACGGTGATGGTCATCGAGAACGCGGAACAGTTCGGCCTCGCTCAATTGCACCAATTGCGGGGCCGCGTCGGCCGGGGTGCGCACGAATCCCACTGCATCCTGGTGGCCGAACAAAAGACCGACGCCTCGAAGCAGCGGTTGGCGATCATGGCGGCGACGAACGACGGCTTCGAGTTGGCGGAGGCCGACCTGCGGTTGCGGGGCGCCGGGGAGTTGGTGGGCAAGGCCCAGAGCGGCATGCCGCCGATGCGCTTCGGCGACCTGCAGGCGGACCGCGCGTTGCTCGAACGCGCGCGTGGATGGGTGGGGTAGCTTGGCCGCGACGCGGTGCCACCGGGAGGTTTGCCAATCGCCGAGGCTCTGCTAACCGTTGCCCATGGCTCCCGACCGCTCGTTCGATTCCCGCCGGCAGGCCATGGCGTTCACGCTGATCGAGTTGCTGGTCGTCATCGCGATCATCGCCATCCTCGCCGGCATGTTGCTGCCCGCCTTGTCGAAGGCGAAGGCCAAGGCACTGGGCATCGCGTGCGTCAACAACGGCAAACAGATGGGTCTCGCCACCTCGATGTACGTCCAGGAATCCGGCGTGTATCCCGGTTGCATCGACGTCCGGAACGGAAGCCCGACGTATGGCTCGTACCTGTGGCCACTGCGTCTGTTCTCCCAGATGGGCACCAACCGGCAGTCGTTCTGGTGCCCGGCCGGGCGACCCGAATGGCGTTGGGACACCAACGTCAACCGCACCCTCAAGAAGGGCATGAACTTCGTCGGCACCGGTCTCTCGCCCTTCCAGTCGGCGTTCTGCTACGGATACAACGACTGGGGACTCCGCGATCCCGGCGTCCTGCCCCAGCTCGGACTCGGCGGCGACATCGGGCCCATGGCCGAGGTCAAGGAGTCCGCGGTGGTCGCGCCGTCGGAAATGATCATGCTGGCCGACAGCCGCACCGACACCAATTGGGACGGCAACATCGACCCCCGGCAGTCCGACCAATGGCCGGCCAAACGCCACACCGGCCGCACCATGCTGCAGTTTGCGGACGGCCATGCGGATACCGCGCGCCGAGCGGACGTGGTGAATCCCAAGTCCGAGCTGTGGCGCGCGCGGTGGTGCAACGACAACCAACCGCACCTCGGCGACGGCGGCAACTGGGCCGGCGACCCGGGCAACACCAAGGACTGAGCGCGCTCCGGAATCGCCGGAAGCATGGAATGGGTTCGGGGACGCGGGGTGCTTTCCCCATCCGTGACGTCATTCCAAGGGCCCATCTTTGCAGGCTTTGTCGTGGCGCGTTTCCGGATCCGGATACAAATTGCCCGCCATGTCCCCCGCGTCCTCTGTCCCCCGTCCCCACGCATCCGTTTGGCGGACCGTCCTGCGGTTCGGTTTCGCCGCGTTTCTGTCGGTGGCCGCCCGCGCCGCCCATCCGTTCCTCTGTTGTGATCACAACGGCGGAAAGGTGTGCGTCGTGTCGGCTGCCGGTGCCATCGAGTGGGAGTATGCCTGCAAGCTTCCCCAGGACTGCTGGCGGCTTGCCAACGGCAACTACCTGTTCTGCTTCGTCAGCGGTGCCCTGGAGGTGACGCCCGACAAGAAAGTCGTCTGGGAATACAAGGCGCCGGACAAGGTCGAGGTGCATTCCTGCCAACCGTTGCCCAACGGGCGGGTGATGGTCCTCGAGTGTGGCACCAGTCGGATCGTCGAGGTCGACCGAAACGGCAAGGTGGCAAAGGAGATCAAGCTCGTCACCCTGCCGACCATCGGCGCCCACGGGCAGTTTCGCGGCGCGCGCAAGGCGTCCAACGGACACTATTTCGTGTGCTTCAAGGGGGAGGGCAAGATCGTGGAACTGGCCGGCGACGGCCGCGTGCTCCGCGAGATCAAGGTTCCGGGCGATCCCCACGAGGTCGTGCCCTTGCCCAAGGGACACTTGCTGGTCAGCTGCGGCGATGGGCACAGGGTCATCGAATTCGACAAGCACCTCAAAGTGGTGTGGGAACTCGCCGAGAACGATCTTCCGGGCAATCCCCTGCGTCTGACCACCGGTTGCCAGCGGTTGCCGAACGGCAACACCGTGGTCTGCAATTATCTCGGTCACGGGCATATCGGCGAACAACCGCAGTTCTTCGAGGTGACGCCGGGCAAGAAAGTGGTGTGGCAATTCGACGACCACGCCCATTTCAAGACGATCAACCAGATCCAGTTGCTCGATGTGCCCGGGAACGCCGCCAAGGGTGAACTCCATCGGTGACGCCGCCGCGCGGTGATGTTCGGTAGCGGAGGCGTGGCGCCGGAGTAGTCCTTGTCATCGCCCATCTGGGTTGCGGCGGTCGGCCTGTCGGGATGCCCGCGATGGGAACCGGCCCAAGGCGTCCGACCGGGTGGATCCCGACGCTCTCGGGATGCGACCGCTCCGGCCGCGGCCGACGCCGGAGACCACATTGGCTCCGTTCGGGCCCCATCCCGGCTTCAGCCCCCCAAAGAGCGTTGGTCCGGCTTGGCGGTGCAGGCCGCCGAGTCGGAGCGATAGAAGCGGATGAAGCGGGATGGGCCGTCGAACCCCTGTCCCTGAGCCTTGGTCCGGAGAGCGGCCTCCCGCCGCCGCGGGAGTTTTTCCAGAGACCGCGTCTCCCCGGTGATTCCGTCCCTGCTTTGTTCCGGGAACCCGGTCGGCGACGGCCCGTGCGCGAGCCACCGCGTCCGACGTGGCGGCGTTTCCCATGTTTGTTGGACCACGATCCCGGTCGTTGCCTGGTCGTCGTCGCGGTTCCTTCGCCATCCGGCGGGGAAGATGTCCGGGTGGCACGCTCCTTTCAGGGCCGTCGAGGAGCGCCGCGATTGCGGGTGAATGTCCCCAGCGCCGAACCGGGGCGCATCCCGGTTCCGGGCGGGACCGACTTGGTCCAAGGTGTGTAAGGGAAACGACGACGTGCAATACGGGCAAAAAGCGTGGTTGCATGGGGCGGTCGTGGGGGTTGGCGTGGACGTTGCCCCGTCGTGTGTTGGACGCCATGGATCCCGAAAGGGTCTGGAAAAGACGTTTGGATTCCTTGAAACAAAGAATCATGGGATCCGTGAAAGGGAATATTGCCTGGGAACACGTGTTTCGATTGACCCTCGGGTTTGTGCACGTGTAAGGATTACCTCGACGCAAGTAGTAATGGTCCATACTACACCTCTTGATGCGTCGGTCAGGTGAAACGGGACCCTTCCGCCGGCCATCCGGCCGGCATTCCAAGTCTCGACGACCGTCGATGATGTCCATGAGTCCGACAACAGAGCGGGAAACCGGAGTCCCTCACGGGATCATCCCGCTCCCGTGCGTCCGTCCCGAAGCGCGGGGGAAGTTCCTTTTCCTCGGCGGCGTCGAACTGTCGTTGCGGGGCGTGACCTACGGGACGTTCCGCGAGGATCGTCCCGGCGCGGGATGGCCGGATGTCGAGCGGGTGGAGCGCGATTTCGCGTCCATGGCGGCCCACGGGATCAATTCCGTGCGCGTCTACACCGTGCCGCCCCGCTGGGTCATGGACCTTGCGCACGCGCATGCCCTGCGGTTGCTCGTCGGTCTTCCGTGGGAACAACACGTCGCCTTCCTGTCGCGGGCCGACGGCATCGAGGCCGGGTTGCGCGCCGGGGTTCGGGCCTGTGCGGGACATCCCGCCTTGCTGGGATTTGCCATCGGCAACGAGATCCCGGCGTCGGTGGTGCGATGGCACGGGCGGCGGGCGGTCGAGCGGTTCCTCCACCGCCTGTACCGCGCGGCCAAGGAAGAGGATCCCGGGGCGCTGGTGACCTATGTCAATTACCCGTCCACGGAATACCTGCGGCTGCCGTTCCTGGATTTCTGCGCGTTCAACGTCTATCTGGAGGATCCTTCGTCGCTGGCCGCCTACGTCGCGCGGCTCCACCACGGGGCCGGCAACCGGCCGCTGTTGCTCGCCGAGGTCGGGCTCGACAGTCGCCGCCATGGACTGGCCGGGCAGGCGTCGGGAGTCGGCGAACAGATCCGGGTGGCCACCGCGGCCGGATGCGCGGGGGTCTGGGTGTTCGCTTGGACGGACGACTGGAACCGGGGTGGAGAGGATGTCCTGGACTGGGATTTCGGCCTGACGACGCGGGGGCGCGAGCCCAAGCCGGCGTTGGCGAGCGCGGCCGACGCTTTTCGGGCGGGCCCCGCCGTCGCCGGTGAGCGGTGGCCGCGGATCTCGGTGGTGGTGTGCACCTACAACGGCTCGCGGACGCTGGGCGAGACGCTCGCCCATCTGGGCACCCTCGGGTATCCCGACTACGAGGTCATCGTCGTCGACGACGGTTCGCGGGACGGTTGCGGCGAATTGGCGCGGCGCGCGGGGGTCCGGGTGATCCGGACCCCGAACCGGGGGCTCAGTGCGGCGCGCAACACGGGATGGCAGGCGGCGACGGGGGAGATCGTCGCCTATCTGGATGACGACGCGTATCCGCATTCGCGCTGGCTACAGCATCTGGCAGTGGCATTCCGGGGCACGCGCCACGCGGCGATTGGGGGGCCGAACATCCCGCCGCCGGGCGACGGTTGGGTGGCCGAGTGCGTGGCCAACGCGCCGGGCGGGCCGACCCACGTGTTGTTGACCGACACGGAGGCCGAGCACATCCCCGGCTGCAACATGGCATTCCGTCGGATCGTTTTGGAGGCGATCGGGGGATTCGACCCGCGGTTCCGGGTGGCGGGCGACGACGTGGACGTCTGCTGGAAGATACACGAGCGGGGTTGGACGATCGGGTTCTGCGCGGCGGCGATGGTGTGGCATCACCGTCGGGACACGGTGGGAGGCTATTGGCGCCAGCAACGCGGGTACGGGCGGGCGGAAGCGCTTTTGGAACGGAAGTGGCCCGCGAAATACAACTCGATTGGCCATGTCCGGTGGAGTGGGCGGGTGTATGGACCCGGGATACCGCGGGCGTTGCTGGGCCGGAGCCGGGTGTATCAGGGCGTCTGGGGGACGGCGCCTTTCCAGACCCTGGAAGAGAAGCCGCCGGGCCGGTTGGCGCTGTTGGCCACGATTCCGGAGTGGTACCTGGTGTGTCTGGGATTGGCGGGGCTCTCGGTCCTCGGTGGCGTCTGGCCGAAACTTTTGCTGGCGGTTCCCTTGCTGGTGCTGGCGGTCGGACTGATGGCCTGGAGCGCGGCGGCAAACGCGTTCGGGGCGGTGTTCGCCGGCGCTGCCGACGGCGGGCGGGGACTGGCCGCCCGCCGCTGGCTCACTGCCTGCCTGCACGTGGTCCAGCCGCTGGCCCGGCTTCAGGGACGGTTTGGCAGCGGACTGCCGTCTCCCTGGCGCGGCCCCGGCGGCGGGTTCGCGCTGCCACTGCCGACGGAGGCCAGCGTCTGGTCCGAGACATGGCGGGCACCCGAAGCCGCGCTGGAGGCGGTCGCCGCCCGTCTGGCACGCGCGGGAGTCCCCGCGATGCCCGGCGGCGCCCACGACCGCTGGGACCTCGAGGTCCGTGGCGGATTGATGGGTGCCGCGCGGGTGCTCGCCCTCGCCGAGGAACACGGCCGGGGACGGCAACTCTTCCGGTTCCAATACTGGCCGCGCTTTTCGCCGGGGGGAATTGCCGTCGTCCTTGTCCTGTCGCTCCTGGGCCTGGGCGCGGCCGCCGACGGGCAATGGACCGCGACCTATGTCCTGGCCGGGTTGGCGGCGACCCTTTCCGGCCGGATGTCGCTGGAAGCGGGATCGGCGATGTCGGCGATGCGTCGCGCCATGCGCGTCGACGAGCCCAAGGCGTCGCCGGTGTCCCGGCCCCTCCACGCCCCCCTGCCGCCCGTGGCGGTCGAGTCATGAGACGCGACGCCAACACCCGGGAACGCGGGGCAAGGGAGCGTCTTCCCGCGTCGGCTTTCACGCTGGTCGAACTTCTGGTCGTCATCGCCATCATCGCGATCCTCGCG
>Ga0114969_10000800_pt1 | contig 27172 bp, 36 predicted proteins | sample M_130807_MF_Meta_FD_87316 | JGI IMG/M metagenome (GOLD analysis project Ga0114969, IMG submission 87316) | Freshwater microbial communities from Lake Montjoie, Canada to study carbon cycling - M_130807_MF_MetaG | ecosystem: Environmental > Aquatic > Freshwater > Lake | place: Lake Montjoie...
AAGCCACTAGCAGGAAGAACTATGTTCCACTAGCCTCCAAGGACTAGCCCAACACCAATTGCTTTTAATATGACAGATTTTTCACACTAGAAGAAGTGCTTCATCCTTGCCACCGCCCGTTTGCTCCATGTTTTAAGTGCGGAGCCAGGACCTCGTTTCCTGTATGTTCACACTTTGCGATCTACGACCGCCCTTGGGCAGTCTCTCGCTTCTTTTGTGCATCGTAATACGCTTTTACACGTTCTAACTTTTCCAAAATTAACTTTTGAACATCTTGTGGAGTCAGTGTATGCGTCTTCGTAAACTCTGCTTCTCTAATCTTTCTATCTGTCATATTCTCCTTGCGGAAAACAAAAAACCCTAGGGTTTTTAATCCTAGGGTCCTTGGAGTTTTTATGTAAACTTTAGTTACATTTTGGTCTCCCGGACCCTGGTAATCTCTGGTGTACGATCTAATCCTAGACTATTAATCGCTGACCAATATGAAGGCATTACGCCGCCACATTTGGCTATCGTATTAAATTGTTGATGTCTAAAATTCAATTGCATTTTGTTTTCTCTTAAATTCTCTTTTAAAATTTTAACAAGCACCTTGCTTGCTAACTTGTTTCTATTATAGTGCCTTTCAGCACCTTTGTCAACACTTTTGGTAAACTTTCTTTGTTGTATTTTTACAACACTTACATGCCACCTTGTTTGCTAACTTGTATCTATTATATAACTATTTAGTCTTTTTGTCAAGCACTTATTTGATTTATTTTTCTAAAGTCATGTAGGGCCCAAGTGCCTCTTTCCATTCGTCTGCATCAAAATCTAAAACAAAAATTGCACGTTCTTCATCAGTATTGTTGAATCCATAGTGTTCCTTTGTGATGTCAAAGGCGAACAACTCACCCACTTTCCATCTGTGTATTTGACCGTCTATCCAAAATCCCACATCACCATCTGGAACAATCATTGGTAGATGCATAATAATTTTATTACCCCAATCAATATGCGTGTGCAGTGGTGTTTGCGAGTGCGGTTTTAGTATTAACCAACCGCTGGCCCTGTGTGTTGGCCCTTCTCTAATTAATTCAGTAGACTTGGGAAACCATTTTTGATAGACAGGCCAAGCCTTGTGATCCCACCACAGCGCCACTGCTCGCCATTCAGGAACTGGAGTACTGGCTTCGTCATATCCAGGAATGGCAATTGTCCGCTTTCCTAAGTTATCCAAATATTCTTGTAAGATTACATCTTTGTTATCCACAAGTCGTTGTAGGAATTCTTGTTTTTCTTTTAATGTTTTAGGGGTGGTCATGATGGAAATATTTAGTGATAGTTTTTTTCATCAGCAACAGAACTGACTATAAGTATGTGATGAATACTAGCGCATACAACGTTGATAAGTTTTTCAACAAAATATACTTTGAATCTTCACCTGAATTTGAAGAACTACGCAAACTCTGTTTGAGTGAGGGTAACTGGTTAGGTCACAATTTTACCAAAGACAGACTTAAAATTGAAGACCATATGGGGTTTAGTGTAGTGTTCAATAAAGCTACTAGTGAGCCCGTTGTTTGGGGTGGCGTTTTTAATGACGGTAGATTCCAAAAAAATGTTGCCAGGATGTGTAACCGATTCTATACGTTTCCAAATTGGAGGCTTCAAAATAGAGCTGGATTAGTTGCTGGCTGGAATCTTGCCAATCATTATATAATTGAACCACTGATTACGTTAAACAATCATGACTGTTATTTTATGGCTATGCAGTCACGCATAAAGAAATCATCTAAAGGATATTTTCGTGTATGGTGTAGTACCTTACAAGATGTCAATCCAAACTGGATCATGCATAATGAATATATTCAAACAGTTCCTTATAACAATAAAAACTGTTGGCAAAATTTTATGTACTTAGAAACAACGAAGGGTTCCTTTAATAACTGGAACCCTTCAACTATTGATGAAACACAATGGTCTATATTAGACCAAGGAAGTGATTAACTTCTTACATAAGCTGCCATATATCTTTCTAAACTAGATGCCTGTATTGATGTAAATAGGTCTATTTCATAATTATTAATCAGTGTAGATGAGGTTACCCAATCATATCCTAGAGAAGCAAGTGTTGTATCTATCGATGTTATGATTTTTTCGTTGAGTGTATCGAACCACATGTGTTGGTCATCTGTGTAGATATCTGCGTTACCATAAATACTTGCAAGTGTTTTAGAATTTAAATTGTTTTTATTTTTAATAAAGTAAACTCTAGCATTTGGGTGTGCAATTATGCAATCATTAATGAATTGCGATAGCCCTGGTCCATACAGTACTATCTCTGATTTATCACTGTGAGTGTTTGCAATATTATTGATATAATTTAAAACACCTTCTTTTGTGTAGTCAACGTTATTACTGTACATATACTGATATTCTTCAGTTGCTGAAATAAAATCATTTTTAGAGTTATCTACAAAAGGGGCTACTCTTTTTAAAATAACATTATTCGCATCTTCTTCAGGAATTTCTGAAGGCACGGAAGTTATAACCCCGTTATTTCGAAGTTTTATTGCTAAAACTAATGCAACATCAACACCGCTGCCGCCCATTGGACTAACTACAAAATTTAAATTGGCCATCTATTTCTCCAGTAATGCACATATAAAATATTTATCCTTTTATTTGACAGATATAAATAATGTACTTTAATGAGATCAGGATATGTGGAATACACTAAAAGAGTTTGTTGATTGGTATATTGAAAACAAATACCCCCTAAGACCGCCTTTTGATAGCGGCGTATATGTAACTGATTTTTCTAATAGCTTCATTCTTTATAGAGAAGGTCAATATCAAGTGGAACTATATTTGATAAAACCGGGTACTTTACCTGCAGATCATAGTCACCCCAATGTAGAAAACATTATTATGGTACTTGGTGGTACTATTGAAGGAAGTGTAAACAATCAAGTTCACGACGTATCTCATTTATGGGATAAAAGTAATCCAGATGGTACCAGTATACTATTTGGAAAATTGACAGATCCATTAATTTATCCAAGCACACATAGCGTTGGTGGTGGGCCAAATGGCTGTGCAGTAATGACTTTTGAAAAATGGCCAGAAGGCGTTAAACCAACAAGTGTGATATATGATTGGGGCGGTCCTCCTGTAGGGGAATTTCATAGGAGTGCATTAGAAGATGTCTGAAACATACACTCTAGATATAGATAGTGATAGAGGAAAATTGTTAGTATCTTGGAATGACTTAGATACATTGGCCAAATATGCCGGAACCCAAGCAGGATTTTATTTAGATACAGAACCTGATCTTTTTAAATTACATGATAAACATTTTAAAGAATGGAATCAAATGTTTTGGTCTCAACGTCAAAATTTAAAAATGTTTGATTTTCCCAACAATGCAAAAATAGTAGACATTGGCGCTGGTGTTGCCGTAGTTGATTTGCTGTTGTATTCTTATATACCAAACAGCCAATTTTATCTAATTGACAAAGAAGTATGGGAACTTGACAAACCTGAAAATTCCCCACCATTAGTTTCTTTTTCTAAAAAGTATCCAAGATACAATACTTGGTCACCAGTTAAAGATGCTATATCTACTTCAAAATTTGATTTACATAGATTTAACTTTTTAGACACAGAAGATACATTCCCTAAAGATGTTGATGTAGTAATGTCCTATCTATCATGGTGCTTTCATTATCCTAAGGAAATATACTGGGATCAAGTAATGGCTAATTTAAAAACTAATGGTAAATTAGTTTTAGATGTTAGGCCAATGCATGATCAAGACGTAATAGGCGAAATAAGTGAACAGCTGAAATGTGATCCTATTAAATTTGCTTTCCCAAAACTACCAGATTTTGTTGACACCTTCATTGATGTTGAAGAAGATGCTAGTGGATATCGATGCTGTTGGATTAAGAAAGTTTAAGGAAAAATATGCACGGTATTATTTTAACTGGGTTCGTCCCAGTAGCAGGTATATATGCGCAATACAAAAGGACTGCTGGCGGGCACCGCATTGCAACCTATTTAAGAGAACGAGATTGGGATATAGAAGTTTTAGATTTTGTAATGGGTTGGAGTCTTGAGCAATTACAAAATTTTTCTAGATCTCGAGTAACTGATAAAACAGTTTTTATAGGGTTTGGCGGGACGTTTCCAATTTGGTCTGAAACTATTGATCAGTTCTTTACTTGGTTTAGATCAACATATCCCAATGTTAAGATTATTGCCGGGGGTCAAGTTAGTAATTTATATAAAGTTACAGCAGACTGGTATGTTGACGGCTTCGGTGAGCGGGCCATGGAAGCATTATTAAAACACATAACAGGCACTTCAAATGAAAAATTAAAATATCAATTGGGTGTCAATGGGCGTAAAGTTGTTAAAGGTAATCAAGACTACCCTAGCTATCCTATGAAGTCTTTAAAAATAAAATATGAAGATAGGGATTTTATTTTAGCAACCGAAACATTAGTAACTGAGCTTGGCCGTGGATGCATCTTTAATTGTTCATTTTGTAATTTTCCTATTTTAGGTGTCAAAGAAGATCATTCAAGAGATGCTGAAGATTTGTATGAAGAATTGCAAGACACTTATGATAGATACGGCGTAACCAAATATGTTATTGCAGATGAGACTGTAAACGACTATACTGAAAAATTAGAGAAATTTGCCAACGTTATTAAAAAGTTATCATTTAGGCCAAGACTATATGGGTTTGCTAGGGCTGATTTATTTGTATCTAGAAAACGGGATTGGGATATAATGTTGGACATGGGATTTACTGGACATCATTACGGCATTGAAAGTACAAACCCTAAAACTCTTAAGGTAATAGGTAAAGGAATGGATCCAGATAAATTACTATCAGGATTGTTAGATGCAAAATCCTATTTTAAAAAACATGGATCATATAAAGGGCAAATTAGTTTAATTGCTGGACTACCATACGAAACTAGAGATAGCTTAGAAAAAACTATAAAGTGGACCGTAGAAAATTGGCGGACTGAAAATACAATGCTATTTCCTTTATACATACCAAAAAATGATGGTGGGGATACTAGTTCAAAATTAACTGACGATTGGACAAAATACAATTATAGAGAAACTAAAGTTGATTTATATCCAGCAATCAAAGAGAAATTTCAACATATTCCAACACAATACGGCACGGGAAATGCACTAGTTGCTCACACAGGATTAAGTTGGGAGAATGATCATTGGAATGTACAAGATGCTATGGAGATTGTTTTTGGCTATTATATGAACAATTACAAGGAAGTAAATGGACCAGTGTTATGGTCCGTGGGCGAATTAGAATTAGGATTTGATAAACCACCTTCGTTTTTTCAAGATAAGACATATACAGAAATCTTAAGTGACGACCATATTAAAAATGTGCTAAATTCTCATAATGATGATGATATGGTTACATTTTTTAAAATGAATGTAGTGACTAATCGATTTGTTAGAGAGTATATTGATAAAAAACTTAATTGGCAGGCTTGACCATAGATTGTAACAAGTCTGTATTATAATTTGTAGGATTATAATTTTTATAAAATAATCGTAACCAGTACTTAAATGATTTTATAAAGAGACCGTTTTTAAAGTTTAATGTGAAATGGATGCCATCTTTAATTGTTTTTAATTTAAATAGTTGCTTGTCGTGATTTAGTAATATACACATATACCTAATTAGCTTTACAAAAAACATTATTGATAACAGAAATGTTATTAGTCTAAAATATGTCTTTATGTTTAAATGATTTGAAGTTTCTATTGCCACTGCCCTGTGCTCAACTTCTTCTATAGCATGCCAAGTCCATATTTTTTTAAATTCAGGATGCATTTTAACTGTTATTTCTGGGTTTCTCAAAAACCATTCTGCCATACACACAGTAATATGTTCTTGTGCGCTGGTAAGAGTCATCCAAAAATTAGGGTGAAATTGTTTTTTTATTTTTTTAAAATTTTCATTCATCTCGTTTTCTAAACGATTTACTGGATATCCATGAATTTCTAACCACTTGTTATATTGTTTATGGACTGATTTATGGCGGCTTTCTTGTGCAATGAATTCAGTGCATTCTCGTTTTAATTTTTCATCGGTGATTTTATCTTTTACAGCATTTAATGAATCAATAAAGAACCCTTCTCCGCCAGGGAACATCAAAGATATACTGTTAAAAAAATGAGTTTTAACGGGGCTGTTATCATTCCAATATTTTGGAAGATCGTCTGTAAAATTTGTAGTAATTTTTTCTGAGGTAAATGCTTGCATTATATATTTATTTCAATATATTTTGTTTATAAATGTCTCTTTTTGATATAATACTACTTAAATCTAAAGTTTGATTTGTAATCCAGTTACCTTGCCAGTAATACCCTTTACACCCAAATGTCATTCCTATAATTAATCTAGGTCTATCAATTGTATTTTTTTTAACCCTGTGTTTTAAGTACCCTGGAAATATTAAAAAGTCTCCAGAATTTACATTAATCTCTTGTTCAAACTGATAAGATTTTTGATAATCAATTGGTTGTGACGCTAGAATTTGATCACTTGGATGTTCAAATACAACATTGCCTTGCTCGGGGCAAGCATCCACATATAGAGTAGCAGTTAGTGGAATACTTAAATGTAAATGACTTTCAACCCAGCCACCTTTAGGCGTTTTGTTGGCCCACATGTCTATCATATATGGTTCTAAGCCTGGAAAATATTCTAATTCTTTCCAATATTCTTTTGCGGCTTCCTCAGCAAACTTAACAAATCTTTCTGTTGCTTCTGGAAACTTTCTTTGTATATCTGGTTCTACATTGTATGTACATAACGTACCATCTCGCATAAAATGCTGATTATTATCATTTGACGGTCCCCATGCATAATCCAAATTTTCAAAAATGCTGGTTTTTAATTCTCCCACATTTTCATAGAATGATTTATATATTTTAAGAGGAAATAAATTTATTATATTTGACATAATTTAATATCCTTCCAATCTAGATCAGGAACATCAATAGTTACTTCTTGAACAGCTAATATATTTTGATACTTAATCATATTGTAAATAAAATTAGCTAATACGTTAGGATCAATTTTTGGAGATAACCAAACTTTAGCCATGTCAGTATCAACTGCACCAAGCAATAAATTCAATACTTTAGGGTGTGCAGATAGCATGGTTGATTTTATTATTTCGTTTTGAACTTTTTTAGCTGTTACATAATCTTCAAAACCAGTCCCAGGATAAAACACCATTTTACTGCTTAAATTAATAACAAATTTATTAGTGCCTTTCCATTCTTTTAAAGCTATTTTTAATAACTCAGTCTGGCCTTCTGGATGATATGCGTTATTAATAAAAATGTCTATATCTTTTAATGAATCAATAACAATCTTTCTGCCTTCTTCAGTACCTATGTCAACTCCATTACTACGACTGAATCCTATAACATCATAACCATTTGATGTCAGTACAACGTTGATGGCTTTGCCAATACCTTTTGAATGTCCGGTAATACCGACTTTCATATTTGCTCCTTTGGTTTTGAATCTAAATGGCTACCTGCCACAAACCCTAAAACCATTCTTTCTGTTTGTGTTTTATTAACTTGTGAGTGGTGTCTCATCCACCCAGGAAATAATACTAGCTTTCCAGATTTAACTTTGATGCGTTCAGTATAAATCGTTGGGCCATCTATTTCTACTGGTTGTTTTCCTAATAGCATTTCTAAAGGATTCTCTAAAAACAAATCACCAGTGTTAGAATCTGCATCAATGTAAAATGAACCCCCTATAGGCCAGGGATTATGATTATGAGACGCAGTAAATCCACCATTGTTAGTGAGCAACGCCCACATGACTGTGATGTAAGGGTCGATTTTACTAGTGTAGCCGCACATCTTCCAATATTCATTACAATGTGTTTCAATAAAATCTACTACTTGTTGTAGTTTTGGATCTTTGTGCAAATGGAATTTAGTACTACGCATCTTTATTTCGCTTCCTGAAAAGTAGTCTACTCTCCTTTCATCAAACGTATCTTCAAAATACGGGAGAATTACTTTAAATATATCATTTTGGATTTCTTTAAAATTTGGAAATTCAACTTCATATATAAGAGTAGGAAAAATTTCCCTTATATGATTGTTCATTGGGCATACCTCTTTGTAGTTTATTATATATCAGAATACTTTTGTTGGTTGAAAAAAACTAATAAATATATTACTTGGGAAATAGATATGCATTTTATACACAAAACCGTCAGCCTATGTGATCGATGTTATCGTCACATTCCTGGAAATGTGGTTGAAGAAAATGGGATGATTTTATTAAAAAAAATATGTCCTGAACACGGTGCAATGACCAGCATTGTTGAGACAGATCCAGAGTTTTACTACAGTCTTAAACACCATCATGGAGGTCCACTTAAAGAATTTATGGAACCAATGCTATTTGAGGTTACTGATAAATGTCAACTAAAATGTCCGCATTGTTATCATTTACCAGATAATAAAACTGTTGATGTTAGCGTTGACGATTTAAAAAAGTTATTTTTGAAGTTTCCAAAATCTTGTTATCCCATGCTTGCTGGCGCAGAACCAACACTTAGAGAAGATTTTGTTGAGCTATGTGAACAGATTAAATCATATGGGTACAATAAGTTCCTTACGTTGACTAATGGTATTAGATTTGCTGACCCAATGTTCACAACTAACTGTTACATGGCTGGGCTACAGAGTGTGTGTATTGGTCTTAATCATCCAAGTTATCAAGGTCAAAAAGTACATAACAAACAATTACGGGCTATAGATAATTTAATAACTGAGGGATATGATATAACTTATATAGGTTATACCATGCAAAGTTTAGATGAGATTCCTTTTATTTTAGAAGAAATAAAAATGTTAAATTCTAAAATGACCAATAAACAGCACACTCATTATAGGATAAGGTGTGGTAGTTTTATTGGTAGAAGTTTAGATAAACAACGGAGTTATCTAAGTTCAACTGTTAAACGTGTTAAGGAACTATTAGGTAATGAGGTTGTTCACTGCCATACTGACAATGATGATCCTACAGTAATTAAAGGTGCAGACGACAATCCATATCATGTTATTATGAAGTGGGGTGACATTATCCTACGTTTAATACAATGGCCTGATGTTACAAACATAGATATGGAAGAATTAAACACTGGACCCTGGTGTCATTTTTATGAAGGTCCTATTACTAATTTTGTACATCAAGTTATAACACGTGACGCATATACAAATATGAGTTTGCCTATGTTAGACCACGTGCCCATGCGATATCGTTATCAGCCCTATGAAGAAAAAACACACTGGCGTGATAATTGGACTGGCCCTGTAAATGTTAGCAAGCTAGACTGGACGTGGTTAAGTCCGGATGCTATGCCAATTGCTTTACCTAAAACAATACCAATTGTAATTTCTTAACGATATATACTGTATAATGAAACTCACGCATAACCAAACAGTTCGAGGTTTACAAATCCTTAATCATGTTTTATTGATTATTGGTGTAGTCTATTGTTTTTTTTCAAATCAATGGGATTGGTTGCTGGTTAGTTTATATTTTTATATTGTTACAGGCATATTGGGTGTTAACGTGGGATACCATAGATTGATTAGTCATCGCAGTTTCCAAACCTATAAGCCCATAGAAAGATTACTATCATTAATTGGTATAGTAACAACTATAGGAAGCCCAATGGCATGGACTGCCATTCATCGTCAACATCATCGTGCGGCAGAAAAGCCTGAAGACCCACATAGTCCATATCAGATTGGAAAGTTTAATGCTTGGGTAGGACTTTGGAATTATTTGCCGTTAAGTCCTAAACTTGTACGTGATATGCGTAAAGACACTTTTCAAAAGTTTTTACATAACTATTATCTTGCACTCATTGTTTCGTACTGTGTAATTTTATGTTTAATCAATCCTTGGCTCGTAATATTTGGTTATGCTATCCCTGCTTGTTTATGTTTACATTCAACTAGTTCTATTATTGTAATTGCACACTATCACGGATACAAACTACACGAAGTTAATGATGAATCCCGTAACAGCTGGATTGCACACTTGATGAGTTTAGGCGAGGGATGGCATAATACTCATCATGCTAAACCTTATCTATGGAATCAAGGCATCAAGTGGTGGGAGTTTGACCCTCCAAGTTGGATCATTAGAATTATTAAAAAATGAGTCAGGCTACTAAAATACGCAACCTTCAATTAATTAACCATGTGTTGCTATTAGTGGGAGTTGGTTGGGTTGTAAATACAAGCCAATGGTATCTTTTAGGTATTAGTTTGTTTGTAGGATTTTTATTTTGTGTATTTGGTATTAATATAGCTCTGCATAGATACATTACACATCAAAGTTTTGAAACGCATCCTATAATTGAAAAAATATTATTAACAATTAGTTGTTTGTGTTTATTAGGAAGTCCACTTGGATGGGCTATATCCCATATTAATCATCATGCATATGCGGATAAAGAAGGTGATCCATATAGTCCTCATAGATTGTCTTTATGGGATTTTTTAATGACTAGATTTGAACCAGTAAGGCATCAAACCAGTGGAGCAAGAAGGTTGCTAAGAAATACAAATGTTATGTTCTTACAAAAACACTATTTTTTACCTATAACTATATATTGTATACTACTTGCAATTATCGATCCTTGGTTGGTAATTTTTGCATGGTCAATTCCAAGCGTAATTGCTTTATATCTATTACTAATTAACAACATTGTTTGTCACATGTACGGATACAAAAACTTTGACACAACAGATGAATCACACAACAACATCATAATGAGTTTGATTACATTTGGCGAAAGTTGGCATAACAATCATCATGCTAATGCTAAAGATTGGAAGCAAGGTAAACGGTGGTGGGAATTAGATCCTACTAGCTGGATAATTAGATTAATTAAGAGATAAACATGATTATTAAACAAACACAATTTTCAGTTGACCATTCTAAAATGTTAGATGACCTGAACTATATACTTGCAAACTACACTACTTGGCCAGAATACGACCCACAGAATCCCCCTAAACCTGTAAATCAAATTTCCTTAAGGCATCGTTTAACAGCCACTGGAGATTTATGGGCTGACGGTAATGGTAGTTTAGTTGATAGAGAAACTGGTAGTATACTTGCTGTTGAAGCTGATTTCTCTCAATGGAATGAAAAATTGCCTAATTATACTAAACAAGTATTAGAACAACTGATGGAAACTGAAAAAGTCAATTTTGGCCGTGTTAGGTATATGAGATTAATGCCAAAAACTGGATTATCTGTTCACACTGACAAAGAACAAAGATACCACCTTGTATTAACTACTCATCGTTTTGCTATGTTTGGCCATGTGTATGAGGACGGTGAAGAAATGGGCAAAGTCTATCACATGCCTGCTGATAGTCATTTTTATAAAGTTGATACTACGCTAGGACACTTTGTGTATAATGGTAGTATGCAGGAACGTATACACTTAGTTTGCGCTATTGCTAACTAATACATCAAACGCTGAAGGTAGTACACTTAAAAATAATTGATGTACATTGTTTCCAGTAGCATACGCATCATGAACAATACTAGTATCTGTTACATACACTCTGCCTAACTCTATATCTTTTAATTGCTCTAACTCACCTGTTTTGGGATTGTAAAAACGTACAACTATATCAGGACTAGTCGTTGCCCATAATCGAATCCACATACTAGGAACTATTGTATCTATGTGTGGATAAAAAACAGCGTTATTATGCCATTTAAGAATATTACTACGACACCAGTGCCCGTCTAATATACTTAATGGTTTGAGTGACTGCATGGTCATTACCGGTGTTGAACCTATGCAGTTAGTTTCCAATAAAGATTGTGTTGGATTATCACGATTCCACGCCATTAAAGAGCCGTTGATTGGGTCTTTAGTTTTTAAAACACCATCTTGATTTACAAGTGCAAGTCCGTAACGTTCTAACTCTTGATGATCTGTACCCCATTTTTCAAAATAATTATTGTACTGTTTGATTTCGTTGTTGAACAAATCACTATCTATTTTAATAGCTGTGGGAGTCAAAGCAGAAGGATGAAGACGTTTATAATCTTCATCCCCCACTAGATTTTTACAACTTCTATAAATATCAGCGGCGCCTGATTTTTCAAATACCGCAATTGTTTCATCAATAATAGCTTGAGCGTTAATTTTCATCAACTATTTAAACATTATTAGGTGACTGACGATTTTTTGTTTCTTCTAAAACTTTGGCAATATTTTTGATGCGTTCAACATCATCATACGTGGCATTGTTTTTAAAACGGTTACATCGTTCACATATAATCCAAAAATTATCCAAACTGTCAGTGCCGCCATAACTTTGAGGAATAATGTGATCCGTGCTGGGAGTTTCGTAATCTTTCTTTCCAGGATTGTTTTTGCCCAATCCATAATTTAGTGTACTATTGCAACAAGGGCATTGTGGTTTGCACAATGCCAAATATGGTTCATATTCCACACCCCAATTTAGGCTATTTATCTTGGCCCAAACTGGACGTAAATCTCTAGTTTCACATACTACAGCGTAAAGATTACGACTGTAGTATGTGCCACTATCATATTTGGGATATAGTTTATTCGTCATCTTCTTCATCTGTTTCTACCACATCGTGCATAGTAGGCATCTTGATATCAAATGGTTTGTCGCAAAGCTTCTTACCTTTTGCTTGTTCATACAAATCAATTACACCGCTTGCAACCTTTTCACGTACACCCATACCCTTATAGTTAGTGGGGTAAGTACTTTGGAAAACGTGGTTAATACTCAAGTGCAATTCTTTCGCACTATCGCTATACAAGCTGGCTTCGTAGAAAATATCATTAAAGATAGAATCTGAAAACACATTCTGATCAATAAGGATTTCTCGAACTTTCAAAAATCCCAACATAGTCGGCTCTGCAATTTTCTCTGTAGGCCAAAACTGTAGCATCTTAGACAACACCAGTGTCAATGGACCGTTACCATAACTTTCGCTAGCTTCAATCAAATGGCTAATGTGTGTAATGCATCCTGGTTGACGCTTTTTGTATGCAGTCTCACAACTCGCATCAGTAACTGCTTTTTCCAAAGCAATTGATGTTTTGTCACCCATCATAATCTTTTGCTTGTGAATAAAGTATTTGGCCATTGGCTCGCTGTCAGTGTTAAGTGCCAACAACTGTACAGACTCGACGTTCTCATCCGTGCTTTCAACATAAAAGCAAGGAACTTCCGTTAGCAAGCCATATTGGATTAGCCATACAGTCATATGCTGTTGGCCATCTGAGCCATAGTAACGATCTTCTACTGGATCATAACGGCATTGCAATGGGGTAACACAATTGATATCCCACTTGCCATTAAGTTTCTGCATATGCTTTGGCTCAGGCCAACGCTGACGTGCATAGTTAATATAAATTTTGTCTGCTGGAACCCACGCAAACTTTAAAATATCTTTGGGATTGATTGATGGCGCTTTTGCAATTTTAGCACCAATGCGTTTAACAACGCCTTTGGCCACGTCTACGATTGGAACACGTTTATCGCGTAATCCAGCTGATGGGTCAAACGGGACTAGGTTAGTATCTTTACTCATTTTAATTTCCTTTTCTGTTTTCAACAAGTTTATGTTAGTAATGGCATCGCCCTAACATATTGAATAAACTGCTTATTCAATAAAGTAATTATACAGTCACTTGATTATTCAGTCAATAAAAAAGGCTGTTTTCACAGCCTTTTTGGTTAAATCAGTCTTGATTAAAACGATTTTGCTACAGAAAATACCAAAGTATCTTTGTACAACTGTTGACTGTTAACAGTATTAGCAGTCATGAATGTTGATGTCTTGTTATCGTTAATGTAGTACTTAGCGGCTAAGTCCCAACCCTTTAAGTCATAACCAAGACCAAAGTTATAGTCAGTGTAGTTTAGTTTTGAGTTGTTATTAACATCAGTACGACCAACGTGTGCGACCGCTACCAATTTACCAACAACTGGGATAGCGGCATCTGCTTGAACATAAAAACTGTTCTTGCTGTTAGCTGTTCCAAAATAGTCGCTTAGTGCGTGACTATATTTTACACTGACAAGTTCTTTGTAACCAATACCAGCAAATACTTCGTTAGTGTCAAAACTACCGTTTGTACCTGCACGTGGATAGAAATAATTGTAAGAACCAATATCAACTACAAAATTTCCAAAAACTTGTTTCTTGAAACCTGCATATACATCTGACTTAGCACCAGAACCGTTTGTGTAAACTTGTGAGCTTACTGAACTATTCCAGTTACCAACATACAAACCACTTACGTGATTGTAATCAATACCGCCCTGTACTGCTGGAGCATTTTGGGTTTGACTAACACCACGGAAACGATAGTCCGATGTCAAGCCTAAATTGCCTGTTACTTGTGCTTGGGCAACTGTGATACCTGCAAACATCATTAATGCTATTAATAGCTTTTTCATATTTTTAACTTCCTTTAATAAAATGACTGTGTGTCATGCACTATTATATAGTCTTTAAACAACATGTCAAGAAATATTTACGTCAAAAACAAGCCCACTTTTGTGGGCTTATTTGGTTTGTTTGGTGACAAGGTCTTTCCTACCTCGCAAGCGCGGTTTCTTAGGCCGCTAGTGCAAACTCTGCATCGTTGGCTGCTAGAGCTACGGATGCTGGAACTTGCCAGAACTTGAATGTATTTGCTTTTGCATTTACGTTATTTGCTTGATTTACAGTCATCGCCTACTGTGTTGCCGTCTCTATTATCTCACCCTGTCGAAACCATGGCAGGCCCGTCAAAAACGCACTACAAGGTTGCCCATTATTAAGAGGGGTGTAGTGCCCTTTTGGTGGACCTGGCGGGAGTCGAACCCGCGTCCAGAATGCCTTCACTTTGAAGGGATTACAACAATTCCTTTACACTCAGCTTACGCTGGGTGAATATTACTAGCCTGCTTGCCTTTTTGGCCCTGCACGACATCAAAAGTTACCTCTTGATTTTCTTGCAAGACTTTAAAACCTGGAGTCTGTATTGCTGAGTAGTGAGCAAATAAATCCTCACCGCCGTTGTCTGGAGTAATAAATCCAAAACCTTTGGTTTCATTAAACCATTTTACTTTACCTGTTGCCATTACTTATTTTCCTATTAAAATGTAATTATAACACCTGTGTCTGTTTGTGTCAAGTACTTATCCTTGCACTAACACCAAACGGTAACAATTACAATTAGCATCTAATAGTGTTTCCCAATGGAATCCTGCCGGTGGCGCATACGGAGCAATAATTTGATTTGGCTGTGGAGTAACTACAATAGATGGTTGTTGAACAACAACTGGTCTTGTTGCGGCATACACTACTGCACCACTAATAAGTGCTGGTGCAACCCAGCCCCAACTTGGACCGCGATAGTAACCGCTGTGATATCCATGATGGTGTTGTGCGTTGGCAGAAAGTGCCATAATAGATAGAATCAAACCAATTAGAATTTTCTTCATCTTAGTCTCCTTTAAGGACTGTATATATTTAACGCCTTAGCCATTGTTTCCGTTGACAAGTTTGATTATAAATACTAGCATAAATGGGAGCGAACCATGGGCGAAATATTCAAAATCATTGGTGATCTGGGGATGCCGGTTGCGGCAGCGTTATGTGGTGGGTACTTTGTGTATCTAACTATTAAACTGTTGCTACAAGGTGTACTTGGCAGTATCAAAGGTATGGCAGGTATTATTACTGCTTTGGATAATAGAGTAAAAACCATGAACCACGATGTTATACGTATTGACACGATTGTTTCGAACGCTTTGGGTCTGCGTCCGGACGTTGATCGTATTAGTCGTGCTGATGGTAAAAATGATGCACGTCGTGACTAAAGGATAGATTAATGAGACATTACGATTACGAATGGGACCTAGAGCCCGAATATATTAAGTTTGATAAAGAGTTAAACATAGACAAACTGGGATGGCAAGCTGGAGATTGTTTTAAGATTGTTAATGTCAACGGTCAAGCCATGTTGGTCAAGTTAGATGCAGTAGAACAATTTATAAAAGGACATAAGGTGAATTGCAATGAATAAATGGGAATCATGGTATGACAGTTTGCCCGAGAATACAAAGCAATATTTAAAAGCACAGCCATTATGGCATGATATAGACCTAGCTAAAGCATTAGGCATTGGACTAGTTATTGGCTTTATTATAGGATGGTTAACATAATGGGTGATATAGCAGAACTAGTAAACAAATATGGCTTCCCAATTGTCATGGCAGTTGGAATGGGCTTTATTATTAAGTATGTTTGGGAATGGGCCACTAAAGAAGTTAAACCAGTTATCAGCGATGCTAATGCTGTGTTGATTGCTCTTATTGACCGCATACGTATGTTAGACAACGATTTGATTCGTCTAAATCAAAAAGTTAACACTGTGTTAACTATTCGTGGTAAGATGATTGAAAGTGATCGTGTTATGGAAACAGCAATCACTGAAGCACAAGCTAATGTCAAGTTTCATGAAGCAATGGACGAAGCTGATAAGATTCAATCAAAAGACAAAAAGAACACACCTTAGGACCCGTTATTCGTAACGGAGTGTGCGCCGGCTGCTGGCGCGAAGGGATAGGCCGGGAATCCTAAACTTTCGAAAGTGAGCATTTTTTGCTAAATATTTTTCAGGAGGACTCAACCATGAAACAGAAAAAGCTACTAGCTAAACTGTACAGGGCTTGCGTCGACCATGATACAGAAACAGTTTTCGAACTTAAACAAATTGAGTTCGCTAAGATACTGAAACACAAGGCCGAAGGTAAACCATTTACAGCTAAGTGGGTACTAGTAAGGATTTAAGTTTGTAATACAACTGCAATCTTTCAAACACGATACTACGATAAATATTGCTATGCAAAAAACTTATCGTAGTATTTTTGTGAGTGATGTGCATTTAGGCACAAGAGATTGTCAAGCAGACAAGCTCAATAATTTCCTCAAGCATAATAGTTGTGATACACTATATCTTGTAGGAGATATTATAGACGCCTGGAAGATTCAACAAAATAAATGGCGCTGGAAACAAAGCCACACCAATGTGGTACGTCGTGTATTAGGCCATGCTAAACGTGGAACTAGAGTCATATACGTAGCAGGCAATCACGATGAGTTTTTAAGACCAATGATACCATATGGTTTCAATTTTGGTCTTATTGAAATACAAAATCAAACAGAACATATAGGCGCAGATGGCAAGCACTATCTTGTTACACATGGAGATTTATTTGACGGCATCACTCGTCTTGCTCCATGGCTTGCTTTTTTGGGCGATAAGTTATACGATTTAGTATTAGATTGGAACAGTAGATTCAATTGGGTCCGTCATAAACTAGGATTTGGCTACTGGAGCCTAAGTAAATATCTCAAGCATAAAGTTAAGAAAGCCAGCGACTTTATGTTTCAATTTGAAAAAAATCTAGCAGGCTACTGTAAAAAGCGTGGCTATGATGGCGTAATATGTGGACACATTCATCACGCTGAAATAAAAGAAATAGATGGCGTTACTTATATGAATGATGGAGATTGGGTCGAGAGTTGCACAGCTTTAGTTGAACACCACACAGGAAAGTGGGAGATAATTACATGGACTAAGGAGAAGGATGATGTGGTTACTGATCCTGATAGCGATACACATAAACGATCCAACGGATCAACCGGGGAGAGTGGAGATACAATTCCCCGATCTAAAAAGTTGCCAACAAGCATTATCAACAATGAAATGGCAACTAAAATTTAAAAGTTTTAAAGTAGAAGGCGAATGCAAAAAACAATTTTAATAATAACTGATAACTTACCGGAGCAGATCAATGGCGTGGTCACAACATATACGAATATTGAGGCTTGTGCGATTCTGGATGGTTATAGCGTTGTTTACATTACTCCCAGGGACTTCCGCTACTTTGATTGTCCTGGCTACAACGAAGTCAAGATTGCCTATCCCCGGGCGATGGGCAAGAAGATTGAGGAGGTCGGTGCGGATTATATCCACATCGCCACAGAGGGTCCTATTGGTCTGTGTGCTAGAAAATATCTTTCAAAACATAATCTTCGCTACAATACTGCTTATCATACTAAGTTTCCTGAAGGACTCCGTGCTTTATTTGGAATTCCTGAAGCCATTACTTGGCCTCTAGTACGCTGGTTCCACAAACATTCGGGCAAGGTGTTGACCACTACTGAAACAATGGTGGCAGAGTTAAGGGCACACGGATTTGATGGTGATGTTATTCCTTGGACTAGAGGTGTTGATCGTGATATATTTTATCCTGCGGACATTACTGTTGAAAAACAACCTTTATTAGTTTGTGTCAGTCGTGTAAGTAAAGAAAAAAATTTAGAAGACTTCTTCAAACTAGATTATCCTGGTCATAAGATTATGGTAGGTGATGGTCCTATGTTAGAAGAATATAAGGCTGAATATCCCAATGTTGAGTTCGTAGGCGCAAAGCGTGGACAAGAACTAGGCGACTACTATCGTATGGCAGATGTGTTTGTATTTCCTAGTCGTTGGGAAACATTTGGACTTGTTATGATTGAAGCCATGGCCTGCGGCACTCCTGTAGCTGCCTATCCATGCCAAGGTCCATTAGATGTTGTAGACGAGGGTGTTACCGGCTGTATGAATGATGATTTAAAACAAGCAGTCAAAGATGCCTTAATGTTAGACCGTATGAAAGTTTGGGAAGGCAGTGCTCGTTGGACCTGGGAACGTGCTTGGGAAATATTTAGAGATAACCTAGTATCTGTAAAATCTTTGTAATCGATTATTCTTTAAATAGTTGTGTGCCACAAGCACACTAACCACAAGGAGCTCAAAATGAAACTTGAAATGACAGTACACGGGTTAAATGTTAATTTAGAATTAGATGACAGCGCATACAACGGCTTAGAAATTTTACAACATGTGAAAGATCTAGTTGACGAGCTATCAGCTTACGACAAAGTTATGTTGTCAGTTGTATCAATACCAGATGACGAAGATTTTGAACAAGCTGAAGAAGAAAATGAAGATTACGAAGAAATGACCACAGAAGAACATATTGCTCATGCAACATGGCCGTTTCCAGAAGGTGGGTTAGATGATCAAGGCGCAGAAGTAGTTGCTTTTGTTGAACCAGAACAAAAAGCAGCCTAATAGTTAAAACCGTCCACAACGATTGAGTGGTGCTGGAACTCGTAACCAGCAATAGGGCATTAGCCCTATTTTTACGACTAAATATTTTTATGAAACCCACTATAGCATTATTTGTAGCAGATCCGTATTGTTCTGTACAAAGTGCTAACGGTATAATAACTGCATTAGGCAACAATTACACATTCAAACTGTTTAGTAAAAACGAAGTAGAAGATGGCTTCTTTGAGGGTGTTGACATTGTGGCTGTGCCAGGCGGATTTGGTGATGCTAGTTCGTTTGATCGTCTATTCAACGCAAATCAAGATAGTGTTAAAACTTTTGTAAGTAACGGCGGAAAATATCTAGGCATTTGTATGGGTGCTTATTGGGCAGGATCATATTACTTGGACTTGTTAGACAGCGTAGATGCTGTACAATATATTACTCGCCCCAATACAGATACCCGTAGACCACATGCTAAAGATATAAACATAGTATGGCAAGGACATACTAACAGGATGTTTTTTTATGATGGGTGTGCATTAGTTGGCGATAGCAGTAAGTTCACCACTCTAGCAACGTATGCCAACGGCGATGCTATGGCTATTATACAAAACAATATAGGTCTTATAGGATGTCACCCTGAATCTGAACAGTTTTGGTATGATAGTTATTCATGGTTACGGGGCAAATACGTCAGTAAGCACGATTTGCTTTTGGATTTTGTCGACCAACTAATGCATAGATAAATATTATATGACAGAACTTATAGCAACGTTAGTAATGACGCACATTACTATAGTATGTGTTACCCTGTATCTACACAGAGGACAAGCACATAAAGGAATCGTATTCCATCCCATACTAGAACATTTTATGCGTTTTTGGCTTTGGCTCACAACAGGAATGGTTACTAAACAATGGGTAGCGATACATCGTAGACATCACAGATCAAGCGACCTCCCAGGAGATCCGCACAGTCCACATGTCTTTGGCTTTTGGCGTGTATTGTTTAAAGGTGCTGGGTTGTATCATTCATCAAGCAAAGATACGGCAATGATTCAGCAATATGGAGTAGGTACTCCAGATGATTGGATTGAAAAGAATTTGTATACCTCACATAGTCGCCTTGGTATTCTTCTAATGCTAGTCATAGACTTATTGTTCTTTGGACCATGGGGCTTTATAGTGTGGGGTATACAAATGCTATGGATTCCGTTTTGGGCCGCAGGTGTTGTGAATGGCATTGGGCATTGGATAGGATATCGCAACGGTGAAACCAAAGACCATAGTCGTAATTTCAGTCCTTGGGGCATCGTTATTGGTGGCGAGGAACTTCACAACAACCATCACCTAGAACCAGCTAACCCTAAGCTAAGTCGCAAGTGGTTTGAATTTGACTTAGGTTGGATGTGGTTAAGCCTGTTTAGACTAGTAGGGTTAGCTAAACTTAGAATTTAGTAGCAATAAATTCTGCTTCAGGAATACGTGTATGTGTATTCTTAGATCCTAGCACTATAACAATACGTCTTCCCACATCAGTATCTAACATCATAGCAATACAACCCCCACTGGCTCTTATATAGCCAGTTTTGCTAACTATGAAATCGTGTCGTTTTCCTATTATAGGATTTGTGTTGTTAAACACTAGCCACTTTTTTCTAATTTGTATTTTTACTTGACTAGTTTTACTTGCTTGTACTATTTCAGGGTAATAACTTGCAGTTATAATTATTTTAATTAATTCTTCTGCGGTACTAACGTTAAACACACTAAGTCCTGTGGGTTCTATAAAACGTGTATTTGGTAAAGATAATAAATTTGCTTTGGTATTCAAAGCCCTAACACAACTGGATTTGCCTCCAGGATAATTGTTACACAATATTTCGGCGGCTTTATTGTCAGAGTGTACTAATGTTAATTGTATTAGTTCTCTACGTGTATAGGGTTTAATGTATTCGTCTAAATCTTGTTTAGCATCTAATACAATCATTGCTGTCATTAATTTGGTAATACTGGCGATGCTTCTTACGTCTTTAGTGTTTTCACCTTGAATTATTTTACCACTGCTGTCGGCTACTAGCCACGAGGGTGCAGTAATTGGCACAGGTTTGGTGGCGCTTGCTTGCCCATTATATAGAAAGGTAAGAAATACCAATATAGATAAGATTTGATGCATGTGTCTATTGTATACTCTGCAAACGAATTTGTAAAGTTATTTCTCATGTGCAACGAACTCACCGTTCCAGTTATCGCCCAAATCTTGCAGTTTCATAAAGTCACAACGCTCAATCCAAATTTTATAGTACTTGTCCATCTGTCCACCAAAATTACCTTTTAGTTGTGTACACATAGCGGCAGCTTCGTCAAACTTCTTAGCCTTGTACAAGTCATGCATTTCTTCGTGTTGTACTTGATCCTTAGTATAGTCAGCACCTTTAGTACGCAATGCTGTATAAATTAAGTCTGCTACTGTTTTACCTTTTGGTTGTAAGTTATCTAGCAACAAATAGAAGAAGTCGTCTCGAGTTCTGTTGTATGTTTCAGCGCCAATAATACATAACACACCATATGCTTTACAACGTGCTTCTAAACGAGCCGCAGTACTGACCATGTCACCTAATATGTCATAGCTGTGTCGTTCTGTACTGCCCATTTCTCCAATAAAACCAATACCAGTATTACAACCCCAACCCATTGCGGCCGGCGGTAATCCTTTAGCTTCCATAATTTTAGTATACTCATCCACAGCATCTAACATTTCTAAACCAACTGCAACAATGGTACGAGCGTGATTTGGATCTTCAATTGGTGCACCATGTATGTGCATACTTGCGTCACCTACATATTTGATAACCATACCTTTGTTGTCTAGCATAGGCTGGCTGATGGCATCCATATAGCCATTCATATATTTGCCTAACCCAGCAACGTCATCTCCAAAGTGTTCACCAATTGGTGTAAAGCCACGTAGGTCACTGAACATAACACTTACGTCTTTACGCACACCACGTTTGATTAAGTCAGGATCTTTTTGTAGTAACTCTACAACTTCTTTACTACAGTAACCAGCAAACTGTTTCTTGATTGCTTGCTTTTGTAAAAACTCGCTTACAAACTTGACAGTATAAGCATGGAGATAAACCAAACCAATGCCAATAACAGGGGCGGTAATATCATAGAGCCATAAGTTGGATGTGAATAGATATGATGCAATCCAATGACCAGAAGCGAGAACAATAATAACTGGAATAAAAGCATAAGTCCACCTTGATAAAAATATAACCAATAGCCCTAACAATGCTATTGCAATAATTTCTAAACCATCTGCATAGTCAGGACGTTCAATAACAACGTTATTAGCCATAGTTGCTATAACTGCGGCATGTACATCATGTGGGAATACGGCACCTTTACTAGTAGGTACGGGATTAGCAATACCTGCGGCAGTTGGGCCCACTACAACAATAGCACCGCCAAAGTCTTTTGGCAAGTTAGATAAACTAACTGATTTGTTTGTCTGGCTCCAATCAATCCATATACGTCCAAGGTTGTCTGTAGTCACAGGCCCAAATTTTGGTATACGCATTTTTTCAACACCACCTTCAAATAGCTTAACTTGGAAAGTGGAATCGCCTGCGGCTACTCTGAGTGTCTCCAAAGCTATGCTTGGATAAAGTTTACCATCAACTGATACAATCAATGGCAAACGGCGATTCACACCATCCACCTCTGGGAGTGTGTTAACTATTCCAACTCCGGCTGCGGAGTTTTCTAATGCAGGTACGTTGGCGATTAGTCCAGGATACTGTACAATTTGATCAAGCCATTCTGGGCCTAGTACAGCACTACCAGGGACACGGGGAGTGTTCTTTGTTTTAGCACTTGGTACTGACCCTAATACTACCGGATAGTGTTTAAGAGCGGATGCAAGATCCCTATCTCCACCAGTACGATCACGCTCAGCCATGAGCACGTTAAGCACAACAAGGCCAGCATTACGACGATAAAGGTCTTCAATAATTTCAGCATAGTTAACCCTTGGTAGTGGCCATTGACCATATTTGTCTAATGCGGTTTCATCTATGTTGACCGTATAGATATTATTTTCTGTAGGTGCTTTACTAGTGATTAGCGTGTCAAAATAGCGCAGTCTTACACTTTCAACGAATGTGGGGTCTGCAATGCGTATGCCCAGTACTAACGCAAGGGTTAGTAGTGCAGTCCATGGGCTTAGGATGAGTTTTTTAAACATCCAATATTTAGTTGATTTTTACTGTCGAACTACTGTACTACATCCTGCTGGGTTTGTACAACTTTGAATAATCGTAAACGATTTGCCGCCAGTTTGCTGTAAGTCTACGCTGGCTGCACCACCAGCATTGGTCAAATCAATATTGGCTTTATTACCAGTTGCTCCTGATTGATTGGCAAGTACACTATTGCCATTACCTGTTAGTTTATTTTCTAAGTAATGATTTCCAGCACCTTCTTGTACTGCTGTGATAGTATTGCTATTGCCTGTAATAGTATTAAACATCAAACTATTACCATTATCTTTTTGTGTAACATTTATAGTGTTGTTGTTACCACTCATGATTTTTGTTTCTTGATAATGTGTACCGCTAGTGTTAGTTTGCAAACTAGTAACTGCGTTTGTATTTCCTTGTACTAGTGCGTTCAAATAGTTTTGACCAGTTTGTGTAGCATTAATAGTATTTGATCCACCATTTATACCAAGTTCCATAGTATTTTTTACGCCAGCTTGCGTAATGTTAACTGTGTTATAATTTCCACTTACTTGTTCAATATACAGATAGTTGTCAGTTGCTTGGATACCGTTATTCCATGCGTTGTATCTTGTTGTTTGATCAGTAGTAGGACCAGCTGTACTTGAACCACCGCTGGTAATAGTTTGATTAGTGGGTGCGTTTGTTTGTGTTATTGTATCGCCTGATGGCGGTGGTGCGGCGGTTTGTCCAGCAGCCAATGGAGTTGTACTACCATTAGCCGCGTATGTATCAACTTGGGCAGTTGTTGGATTTAATGTTCCAGTCCATGTAACTCCGTTAGTATTAGCAAAGCCACTAGTCATACTGAATAACTGCCCAGTATCGTTATCGTTGCCCACAAAGAAGAAATAGTCGTTGCCCATGTTAATAATGTGCCCTGTACCCATTACGTTTTTCTGCGTTCCGTTAGCTGAGTATTGAATAGCATTGTATGGATTAGTAGCATCACCAGTTAGTACAAACGCAACATAGTCTCCTGCGGTCCAAGTAAGCTGTCCACTCCACCAAGGAATCTTATATACTGTTCCTGGATTTTTGCTATAGATTTGGCAAGTTGCTGTTTGTGTACACGACTGTACGTTCCATTGGCTGTCTGCTATTTGTGCTTGTCCAAACTTTAAGTCTACTAGTCCCGTGGCTTGACTTAAGGTAGCAATGCATAACATTCCAAACAATAATATTAGACGTTTCATTATTTTTGTACAATAGTAATGATAGTATTGTTACCTTGATTAACACGATTCTTAAACTCTAACGAACCCTGAGTTTGGTATATCGTAGAGTTTTGTGTTAATGGGGTAGTAACGCATTGAATGTCGCTGCCAGTATCTCTACATAAACTAACGGCCATATCATCTTTAATAGCAATAATTCCGCTTGATCTTTTATAGTCAGGCAATACACTATCAACTTCATCTAACATGTTTGCACTTAACCCGTTGCCTATCATATCAAATATATTGGCAAGAAATTGATTGTCTAAAAAATTTTGTGCTAGACGATCAACATACATACTGGCTATTTGCATTTCAAGCGCATTTTCTAAACCTTTCTCTTTTAAGAAATCAACGTCAAGATAACTTTTATTATTTCCTCTTTCACTCTTGCCAGCTTCTTTAAGTTCCTTAGGAGGACTTAGTAATAGCATATTGCCAATGGCATCTTCACTCAAGTTTAGTATCACAGGACGGCTTGGAGGTAATGCACGACTGTTTACTTGAGTGGCTTGGAAGGCTTGATTTAAAACTACAATACCAGCATCGCTTTCAACTGTAATTTCTCCTACCTTACAGTTTTTTTCTATGTCGTCTTTGGTTCTACTTTTGTTGCGATCATCGGGACAACTGGGTAATAAAATTATTGTACTTTGTCCTAACTCATCAACCGAGGCAGTAAAGTCAGTACCACGAACACTAATTGTAGCGGTAGGTGTATTAAGGGAAACATTTTGTGGCGAATTCTTGGCAATTTGTCCGCTAGCATAGCGCACAGTTCCTAGTGCAATCTTTGCGCCCAACTTACCAGCTTTTGATTTAGGATCGTAAACAAAATCGTCTATAATTAACTTTGAGTTTTCGTTAACTTGTACACGAGTATCATCCTCAAATGTTATTCCTACTTTGCCTTGTTGGGTTTTAATAGAGTCGTTCATTTCTACTCCCGTGCCTTTGGCTCCAGACAGTGTTTGATTTGCTCGTTGGATGCTAGGTGGAGTGTTAAGTTGTTCTGTTACTTTACCTATTGCGGCGTGGCTGGATGAACTACCAAGTGCAAACAAGCACAGTATTATTGTCCATAGTCTCATGCAAGCCCCTTAATTCTTTTGTAGTATTCGGTAAGTGTTGAAACTTCCTGTTATTTTAATATTGGCTGCATTATCAACGCTACCTTGCTGAGTTATTCCAACATCGTTGTTGGAGCCAGCAATATCTGCTTTTGCATACTGACCAATACTTAGGCCACCGCTCTGTACAATATTAGCAATGTTGTTTGATCCTAATACTTTATAATCAACAACATTATCACTCACACCTGCTTGACTCACTGTGGTTTGATTGCCTGAACCATCTAGAACAATTTTAACATCATTACCATTAGTCCCGCCGCCGCTTTGTGTTACATTGCTAATGTTAGTTGCGCCCGTACTAGTAATATTAACAGTACCTTTGTTACCAGTTAGATTAAGAATAGTGTCGTTTCCGCCGCCTAGTGTTTGGTCCACAACGGCTGTGACATTGTCCGCGTCAATATTGGCCACAATGCTATTGCCACCGCCTCCGCTGGATCTAACAGTTAGACTATTGTTATTGCCCAACATGTTTATTGTAGCTATAGCATTGCCACCCAGCTGAATAATGTCAATCAAACTACCTGCACTAACACCCTGTCCATTATTATTACTGTTGATAAAACCAACATTACCACCAACATCAACACTGTAGTTGATATCAATACCTTTACCATTAGTTCCAATTGTGCTATTGGCTCCCAATGTTAGTATGTTGTTTGGTCCAGCTTGATTAACAGTGATTGTTTGGTTATTGCCCACTAGTTTAGCAGGATCAGTGTTGGCCCCAGAAGTACCGTTAGACAGTATTCCTTTTATCCTATTACCCGATCCGTCTTGAGTCATCGTGACTGTGCTGTTATCGCCGGCTTGGTCGATATAAACACTATTATCAGTTGCCCAACTTATGGCTGAGATACTTAATAGCATTACAGTGAGTAATTTTCTCGACAACCCACTACCGCCTGTCATTATCTTTTTCATTTTGTTCCAGTACTATGATAGTTTAACACAGTACGCTCCTTTGGGATCATTTCCCATAAAATATTTAACTACATCCTTTCAGAAATTATACATTGCTGTTATTTTTTTTACTGTTAAAAAATTTACACTGTTGGAAAATCAACACCTTTACTGCTTGTCTTCTAACTTGTTACTTTGTATCCAACCACCGCGGTCAGTACCGTCTGCAACCATCACTCTCCACCAACCTTCTGTTCCTGGTTGTCTAATACTCATTACAGTACCTTTAGCAAACCACCACTTCTTGGTACTTGTTTCTTTTTCTTCCGCATATAAAAATGCGTTTTCTTTTAATACTTTAAAACCAA
>Ga0114969_10000801_pt1 | contig 27168 bp, 25 predicted proteins | sample M_130807_MF_Meta_FD_87316 | JGI IMG/M metagenome (GOLD analysis project Ga0114969, IMG submission 87316) | Freshwater microbial communities from Lake Montjoie, Canada to study carbon cycling - M_130807_MF_MetaG | ecosystem: Environmental > Aquatic > Freshwater > Lake | place: Lake Montjoie...
CGGCACTGGCGCTCGGCGCCGGCGCTGTGAACTACGCGCTCGTCATCCGCACGGGTCACCACCCGGCCGGCGTGCGCTACCGCCAGATCTCGACGAACCGCGCACCAGGCAACTCGGCGTTCAGCACGCCGTACGGCCACGGCGTCGGTGGCTCCGGCCAGTCCGTCACGTACCAGCGCTACCTCGCCAAGTACGGCGCGAAGCGCGAGGAGATGTGGGGCTACATCGGCACCGCTCACCGCAACGGCCAGGACACCCCGCAGTCCGTGTGGCGTGGCCGCCTGATCACCGAGGAGGACTACCTCAACGCTCGGTTGATCGCGTACCCGATGAACATCTTCGACAACGACATGCCGTGTGACGGTGTGCTGGCAGTCGTGATGACGACCGAGGACCGCGCGAAGAACACGCCGCACCCCGGCGGGTACATCGCGGGCATGGCCGCCATCCCGACGCACCGCAACCAGACCGGCATCACCGAGCCGCTCGAGGGCCTCGAGGAGACGAACGCGTGGCAGGCGAAGAACCTGTACGCGAGCGCCGGTCTCAACCCGACCGACGTCACGGTGAAGCACGTCTACGACGGCTTCTCGCCGATGGTGTGGATGTGGATCGAGGCGTTCGGCTTCGCTCCCAAGGGCGAGGCTCACGCGTGGGCGCAGCCTGAGACCATCGGTCGCGGTGGCCCGCACCCGTTGAACACCTCGGGTGGCAACCTCGGCTCCGGTCGTGTGCACGGCTTCGGCCACGTCCTTGAGACTGCGATGCAGCTCATGGGCACCGCCGGCGTCCGCCAGATCCCGAACAACGAGGTCGCCCTCTGCGAGACCGGCCCCTTCGGCTCGGCCTCCAGCTTCATGGCGACGCGCGACTAGTCTGTTCTTCGGAACACAAAGCAAGAAGCCCCGGCGCATGCGCCGGGGCTTCTTGCTTTGTGTTTGCTGACATCGAGGCGTACCACGCACGCGTACACCCAGGTCCGTGTCGCGCTCGTACGATCGATGTTCGCGGCACATCGGCACACTGCATCCGCAGCAGGCGATTCGAGGAATGAACGACTGTGCACGTCGAAGCAACGAAACAGGGTATCCCCAGCTGGATCGAGCTGATGACCTCGGACGAAAACGCCGCGGTGCGGTTCTATTGCGACCTGTTCGGCTGGGCCGATAACCCGCAAGAGGTCCCGGGCGAGAACGGCGGTACGTACCACCTCACGACGCTGGGCAGCGACAACATCGCGGGCATCGGCACGGAGCGGCAGCCCGGCGTGCCGCCGCACTGGAGCGTCTACTTCGCGGTCGACAACGTGGAGACGGTGGCCGGCAAGGTGCCAGGTGCCGGCGGTCAGGTGATCGTGCCGCCGATGGACGTAATGGATCTCGGGCGGATGGCGATCGTCACCGACCCAATGGGCGCGCCGATCGGGTTGTGGGAGGGGAAGCTGCACAAGGGCTTCGGCCGACGCGATGAGCCGGGCAGCGTGTCGTGGTGCGAGCTGCTCACCGACGACGCAGCGAGGGCAACGGCATTCTTCACGACGATCCTCGACGTACCCGCGGAGGAGATGCCGATGCAGGGGTACTCGTACACCCTGCTCGGGCCGGAGGACGGTCGCGGGGCGGGCATCATGGCGAAGACGCCCGAGATGGGGCCGGTGCCGACGATGTGGAGCGTGTACTTCAAGGTGGCCGACACGGACGCTACCGTGGCGAAGGCGCGCGATCTCGGTGCCACGGTGATGACGGAGCCAGTCGACATCATGCCGGACCGCTGGGCGATGATCGCGGACCCGCAGGGCGCGGTGTTCGGCATCATCAAGTCCAACCCGGCGGCTTAGCCGCTTTTCGCCCAGCGCAACGATGCGACTCGTTTCGAGGTCGCATCGTTTCAGCCTTGCGAGTTGCGCACCGAGCGATCGAGGCGGAGGCTGACCGTGTGACTACCCAACCAGAGGCCACCAGCGTCACGAGCGCCGTGCCAGCGACTGTGATGCCCTCGCAGCTGTCCGTGTACTGCATCGCCGCCGGTGCTGGTATCGCCTCGATGGCGATGAACTTCTGGCTGCCGCTGCTGCCGCTGTACATGCAGGAACTCGGCGCGAAGGATCAGGCCAGCGCGCTGTTCTGGACTGCTATCGCTAACATCGCGCTCGGCCTCGCGCGCATCGTGAGCGGGCCGCTATGGGGCATGGTCTCTGACCGCATCGGCCGCAAGCCGATGTTCGTGCGCACGCTGTTCTGCGCCGCCGCCACCATTGTGATCGTCGCCGCCGCACAGGCACCGTGGCAGGTCGCACTCGCGTTCGTCGTGCAGGGGCTGCTCTCGGGCTTCATCCCCGCCGCGACTGCGCTAATGAGCGTCTCCGTGCCCGAGGAGCGCATGAGTTCGGGCCTCAGCCTTGTCACAGGCGGCCAGTACCTAGGCACGACCCTCGGTCCAGCGCTCGGCGCGGTGCTGGTGGTGTTCTTCGGGTTCCGCGGATCGATGCTCGTGGGCGCGGCGCTGCCAATCGTTGCGGCGCTGCTCGTGCTGACGATGGTGCCTCGAGATGCGGTGTCGCCTCGCGCGCCACGCGCAGCGGGACCGAAGACGCGCACGTCGCCGCTCGCGATGGTGCGAACGCTGCCGCTGCAGTTCTACGTCGCGGTGTTCGTGTTCTTCTTGCTGTTCGCGATGAACCAGCTGGTGCGATTGCTCACGCCGCTGGCGCTGCAAGACATCGTGGGCAGGGCCAACGTGGCCGCCGTGTCGGGCCTCGCGTTCTCTATCAGCGGGGCCGCGGCGGTGCTCGGGATCGTGTTCATCGGGCAGCGCTACGTGCGTCCCGGCCGCCTGAAGCTGACGCTGATCGTCGGGACAGTCGTTGCGAGCGCCTCGACGGCCGCGCTGGCGTTTGCGCACATCGTTCCGGTATTCATCGCGGTCTTCACCGTGTTCTCGCTCGTGCTGGCGATGATGATTCCCGCCACGAACACGCTGATCGCGACGAACGTGTCGCGCGAGCGACGTGGCACGGGCTTCGGGGTCGCGAGCAGTGCTCAGGCGATGGCGCTGATGGTCGGGCCAATCACCGCGGCGGCATTCGGTGGTGCGCTCGACCTCGGCTTCCTCGTTGGGGGCGCCCTGTTCCTGGGCATCGCTGCGCTGGTCTTCGTGGCGGTGCGTGAGCCTCGACCCTTCGGTGGGGTGGTCGAGGCCAAGGCGGAAACCGCCAGCTAGCCTCGATCCTTACGTCTCCTGGCTCTCCCAGCCTCGACACCTCGCGTCGAGGTCAGACGATCCGCTACTCTGGCCGCTATCACGACCATGAAAGGCGTGCACACGATGGCGATCGAGAACAATCGACCGACCGACGCACCGGCGCGTCCCTCCACCGTCACGCACGAGGAGGGCGATTACCCGCGCTACCGCTGGGTGATCATCAGCCAGATGATCCTGCAGCAGCAGCTGGGGCCGCTGATCTTCTCGAGCCTTGGCGTGCTGCTGCCATCGATGCAGAAAGAGCTGCACTTCGGGCTGCTCGAGCTCGGACGGTTGGGGTCGGCACGCACGGTCGGCAACTTCGTGCTGTTCGTGGCGAGCATCCTGCTGGTGCGGTTCAAGCCGATCCGCATGTTCAACATGTTCGCGTTGGTGCTCGCGGCAGCATTGCTGATCGTGGGCTTCGCGCCGAGCTACTACGTCGCGCTCGGCGGACTCGCGTTGTACTCGTTCGGTGTGTCGTTCGGCCAGGTGCCGGCAAACATGGTGCGTCAGCAGTGGATCGCGCCGAAGGAGATGGCGACGGTCTCGGGCGTGATGCTCGCGCTGCAGACCGTGTTCCAGATGGCCGGGCTCGCGCTGGTGCCGCTCATCCTCGAACCAATCGGTGGGTGGCGGTCGGTGTTCATCGGCAACGCGGTGATCCTGCTCGTGATCGCCTCGGTGTGGTTCTTCACGGCGCGGGAGCGCATCACGCCGAGCTACGAGCGCATGCGCAACCAGGACCGCGGCCTCTCGGCGGCGGGAGCAGTGCTGCGACGGCGCGAATTCTACCTGCTCGGGCTTGCGGTGCTCGGTGGAGCAACGGCCTTCACGACGAACCTGTACCTGCTGCCGAAGTTCTTCGTCGACGAGCGGCACTTCTCGCTACAGGTGGCGGGGTCGATCACGGCGGTGATCCCGCTCGGTGGACTACTCGCGAACCTCGTGGCCGGTGTGCTGTCGGACCGGATCGGACGCCGCAAGCTGATCATCTGGCCGTCCGGCATCGCGCTGCCGATCCTCTGGTACATCATGATCGGCGACTACCCGCCGGCCGTGCTCGTGCCAGTCGCGTTCCTCACGGGCGTCTTCGTGTTCCTGCCGTTCCCGGCGCTGCAGACGATCCCGCTCGAGATCCCGGGGCTGAGCCCGGCTGAGCGCGCGATCGGGCAGGCGCTGCAGATGACGATCTCGACGGTCGGCATCTTCTTCGGGCCGATCTTCGTGACCTCGATCGCCGCGGGCACGGGGTCGCTGCGCAGCGGACTGCTGTACTTGTTGCTGCTGCCGACGCTGTTCGTGTGGACGACGATCTTCATGCCGGAGACCGGCCGGGTGGCGCGGCAAACGAAGACGAGCTAGCTCGCGCGCATCCCTCAAGGACTGTGAGACGGGCTCGTTAGCCGCCGTTGTGCAGCAGCAGCACGATCAGCGCGCCGGCGCCGAAGAGCACGACGTTGAGCAGCGAGAGTCGGTCGCGCAGCAGCATTTCGTCGATGTTGCGGTCAGGCTGGCGGTCGGCGACGAAGCGGATGCGCAGCAGGCCGTAGATCACGAACGGCAGCGTGACGAGCATCGTGTGGTCGGTTGGCAGGTTCTTCGCCGTGGTCAGGTACATGACGTACGAGATCACACTCGAGGTCATCGCGAGGCCGGCCATCTGCTCGAGGAACTCGCCTGAGTACTCACCAATGACCGCGCGCGGAGCGAGGCCGAAGTCGCGCACGAGCAGCCACTCCTGGCGTCGACGCAGCGTCGCGAGGTAGAGCGCACCGAACGTCGTAACGACGCAGAGCCATTCGGAAATCGGCACGTGGATCGCGTAGGCGCCGGCGATCGCGCGGAGCGTGAAGCCCAGCGCGACAGCGATGGCGTCGATGATCGCGACCTGCTTGAGCACGAACGAGTACGCAAGCGTGAGCGCGACGTAGGCCGCGAGCACCCCACCGAAGCGCGGATCGAGCATGAGGCCGATCGCGATTGCCACGAGCGGAAAGCCGACGCCGCACACCACCGCCACACGGACCGGCAGGCGACCAGAGGCGATGGGGCGATTGCGCTTCCTCGAGTGCATGCGATCGCGCTCGACGTCCACGACGTCGTTGAGGAAGTATGCGCCGGAGGCAGCGAGGCTAAACAGGGCGAAGCCGACCGCACTCGACGCGATGAGTGGGATCCACGAGTCAGGGTTGCGGAGCTGTCAGGCCGTGCCGTTGGAGAAGATGAAGGCCGCGAAGAGCAGGCCATTCTTCTGCCACTGCGCGGGGCGCATCGCCTGCACCAGCGCGAAGATGATCCCTGGCAAGCCAACCGAAGGCCGCTCGTCGTGCGCAATCGCTTCCGGGCTGGGGAGCGCGGTCATGGAGCCACCTTCTGTGCGCGCGCCTTCATCTTAGGGGGCGCGCACACCTCGGGACATGCGGGACACCGCGTCTCTACTCCGTCTCAACTCGGTCCTGGCGAGTGATACCGAACGCGCCGGGACGTACGATGCTGCTCACTCGCACGCACTGTCGGAGGCTCGTCCGTGACACAGGCCACTGAGGATCACCAGCCCGAGGTCAGTCCGACCGAGCCCGCTCGCATGGGGACGTTCCATGCGTTTTCCTACCGCAACTATCGGCTGCTGTGGATCGGCGACCTCGCCACGGCGGCGGGGGCGTGGATCCAGCAGACGGTGATGGGGTGGGTGGTCTACGACATGACCGGATCGGGGAGCACCCTCGGCGCGGTCAACCTGATGCGGACGATTCCGATCCTGCTGTTCTCGCCGGCGGCGGGGGTGGCGACGGACCGAGTGCCGCGCAACCGCATCATCGCGATCAGCCAGTTCTGCATGTTCATACTGACCTTCCTCGTCGGCTTCGATCTGCTGGCGGGGACGTTGCAGATCTGGCACCTGTTCCTGTTCACGTTCCTGATCGCGACGGCTCAGACGTTCAACCTTCCGGCGCGGCAGACGTTTGTGTTCGACCTCGTGCCACGGAACGTGATTCCGAATGCAGTGGCGCTGTCGTGGTTTGCGTTCAGCCTCGCACGCTCGATCGGTCCGGCGATTGGCGGTCTGCTGATCGTGGCGTTCGGCCCGGCGAACAACTTCTTCCTGCAGGGCGTCGCCTACGCGAGTGTGATGGTCACGATCCTGCTGATCCGCACCGAGCAGGTGCAGCGGACGGCGAACCGCAAGCCATTCTTCGAGAGCGTGCGCGAGGGCTATGGCTTCGTGCTGACCGAGCCTCGAGCGCGGCTGGTGCTGGCGATGAGCCTGATCTCGCCAATGTTCATCATCCCGCTGCACGGGGCGCTGCTACCGATCTTCGCGAAGCAGGTGTTCCACCAGGGCGCAGACGTGCTCGGGATCCTCGTGGGGTCGATCGGGTTCGGCGGGCTGTTTGGCGGACTGCTCACGGCCTCACTCAACCGGGTCGACCGGCGCGGGATGTTGCAGATGGTGGCGCTGCTGATCTTTGCCGGGTCCGAGGTGATCTTCTCGATCGTCGCGGGCACGACGGGGAACATCTGGATCTCGGTACCGTTCCTCGTGATCGCCGGGACGGCGGAGTCGCTCTACACGACGACGAACACGACGGTGCTGCAGCTGCTGGCGCCCGAGCACCTGCGCGGCTCGATGGCGAGCGTGCTGCAGCTCGCAATGCTGATCATGCCGATCGGCGGGATCATCGCGGGCGCGAGCGCCGACGTGTTCGGTGCGCCAGCGGTCGGCGCGACGATCACGTTCATCGCCTTCAGCATCGGCGCGAGCATCCTTATCCTGTCGCCCCGGATGCGAGGACTGCGCTTAAGCCAGCTCACGCAAGATCCCGCGCCCACACCAACACACTGAGAGGTTCTTGCAACGCACGAAGCGTGCGAGAACGCCTCGAATGTCTCGATTCCGCGCCTAGGCTCTCGATTGTGAGGTGCATAGCGCCCTCGCGAGTTGGGAGCCGGCGATGTTATATACCCATGTCCTGCTGACGCATGACGGCTCGGAACTGTCCGACCGCGCGGTCGAGCACGCCGAGGCGATCGCGAACGCGTTCCAGTCTCAGGTGACCGTGCTGCGCGTGACGGAGACGGTCGGCGAGGTGATGGTGCACATGGCGCCAACCTCGCTCGAGGGCGCGGGGCCGCTTGTCGCGGACGTCGCCGAGAGCGTGGTCGCCACAGAGCACGCAACGGCCGAGCGTGACGTCGAGGCGGTCGCAGCGATGCTCGCAACCTCGGTGGCGAGCTCGGTCGACACGTTGATCAAGGAGGGCGCGCCCGGCCCGACGATCGTGGAGGCGGCGATCGAGATTGGCGCCGACCTGATCGTGATGGCGACGCATGGCCGCACCGGACTGAGCCGCGTGGTGATGGGCTCGGTAGCCGACCATGTGCTGCACAACGCGCCGTGCCCGGTGCTGCTCTGTCGCGTGACGGACTGACGGTTTCGAGCTGGCCTCGAACTTCCGCATACAACGAGCGAGGCGCCCTCACGGGCGCCTCGCTTCGTGTCAGTCGCGGGAGCGAGCTAGTTCTGCTGCACCCACGGGCCGGCGCCGGTGACGCGGTCGGCCTTCACACGCACCATGACGCGGACCTCACCCTCGTTCTTGGGGTAATCCTTGCCGCTGTACTTGTTCGACAGCTCGTTGATGTGGTCGTAGGCATTCTCGGTGACGAGCTCGGCCTGGCCTCGAACCAGCAGGTACTGGCCGGGCGACTCGAGGTTCTGCACGGAGACCGTGACGCGCGGGTCGCGCTGGAGGTTGACGGCCTTCTGACGAGCCATGTTGGTGTTGAACACGAGGTCGCCATCCTTCTCGTCGACCCAGACGAGGGTGACCTGAGGCGTGCCGCTCTTGTTCGTGGTGATGATGTGGGCAAAGACCTTGCCGTGCAGCAGATCCTTCGCGGGCTGAGGCAGTTCCATCGACGTTCCTCTCTCGGGAAGCGCATGTTGTTCGGGTGCCCGGACGGGCAGGCACCGAGTATCGCACTCGGCGGCGCTCGCTGCCCTGCCCCTGCTGAGATGGTGACTGCAAGAGCGCAAAGGAGCGTGGGGGAGGCTGTCAGAGGCCGGACTATCACGGAATGGGTTCTCTGCCCCCAAGAGGTCTCGACACATCGGCGAGTAGCCCTGATCCTTTCTGTGATGCTGCACGCCATGTCCTGGGGCAAAGGGCTGGTCACGACTAGTGGCCGGCGACTGGGAGCCGTCTCGCTCGTTGCGGGTCTGCTGCTCATGGTCGCGTGCTCGAAACAGGGTGATGTGCAGCTGACCGCCGGCACGGCCACCGCGACCGCCTCAGCGACAGCGACGGCCACCCCACCAAGCATTCCCACGCCGACCCCGACGCCGATCTCGCTGGCCGGCGCGCCGTTCCCGCCGTCGCCCGCGCTGCAGCGCACGCCCCCGACGAACGCCGACGGCATCAAGCGCGTGATTGCGCCTCGGCTCCACCTCGACAGCTACATCGAGACCGTGCCGGTCGTGCAGGGTGAGATGCAGACGCCCGTCGACGCGAACTACGCGGTTGGCTACTACCCCGACTTCAAGGTGAAGCCCGGCGAGTCCGGCAACGCGATCTTCTCGGCACACGAGACCTGGCAGCACATGCAGGGGCCGTTCTACGCGCTGCATTACGCCGCGGTCGGTGACGACATTTACGTCGAGATGAACGACGGCAAGGAATTCCACTACCGCGTCATCAGCTACAAGCGCTACGAAGTGAAGAACATGCCGATGGATCAGATCCTGAACCCGAAGGGTCGGGCGTTCGGTGAGCAGTGGATGACGCTGATCACCTGCGGCGGCCGCATCGTCTACGACGAGACCGGGTTCGGCGAGTACCTCGACCGCGACGTGGTCGTTGCCAAGATCGTGAAGTAGCGCCTACTCGGTAGCGCGACGCTCGACGTTCCCGGGGCCGGCGACCGTCTCGTGCTCCGGCACTGCCTGTTGGCCATCCGGGTTCACGACGCTGCCAACGACGGCATTGACCTCGGCACCCATCAAGAACAGGTACGCGCTGATGTACATCCAGAGCATCAGCACCACGACGCCACCAAGCGTGCCAAGGTGAAGTCGATCCTCGGCTACAACCCGGACACCAAGGCCCAGGCGCGCGCCGAGGCAAAGAAGCTGCTCGAGGCCGCTGGCTACCCCAACGGCAAGGGCATGGAATACGAGATCATCTACCAGACCGCCAGCGATGTGAACGCGGCGAACGCACTCCGCTTCCAGGGCCAGATGCAGGAAGTCTTCAGTGACATGAAGGTGAAGCTGCACCCGTACCCGGACAGCGCGTCCTTCTCGGTGCCGCAGGCCGAGGGCAAGTTCCAGATCCTCGCGTACACGATCACGTCGTCCCCGGACGCGGTGATCGAGTTCGTATCGCAGTACTACACGACCGGCAGCCGGAACTACGGCCACTTCTCCGACAAGGGCCTCGACGCCCTCATGGATAAGGCGCAGGTCGAGCTGAACCGCGACGCGCGCACGAAGATGCTGGACGAAGCCCAGCAGAAGTTCGTCGACGAGTGGATGCCGATGTACGTGCTCTACGCACAGCCCGTGAAGACGATGGTCCAGGGCAACGTCGGTGGCTACGACACCACGGCTGGTCTCTGGTTCGGCTACTCGGCCAACACCAAGATCTGCCGCTGGTACTACGTCGACAAGTAGCCTCGAGCTACTCGTTCGAGCGACGAAGCGGGTGGGCCGGGGGAATCCTCGGCCTACCCGCTTCTCTCCCCCAGCTTGGCTTTGTGCCTCGGCTCGGGCGGTCTCACTACATCTGTATTGATTCGCAACCGTAATAGACGTATACCTACTCGTGATAAACGCTCCGGCGGCGCCAGCCGAGGGCGTTATCGGGCATTCCAGAGGGAGGAATCAGTGATAGACGTAGACCGGTCTGTGAGCCGGCGCCGTGTGATCCAGGGCATGGGAGTCAGCGCCCTTGGTCTCGCGGGAGCCGCGCTACTCGGGTGCGGAAGCACCAAGAAGGCTGACACTGGCGGGGCCGCCACGAACGCCGGGCCCGCCTCGGTAGCCGGAGCCACCAAGGGCGGCGGCCTGCCGATGACCGCGCCGAAGATCGCAGGCAACCCCAAGCGGGGTGGCACCTGGACCTCGGCAGTGACGTCGACCTACAAGCAGCACGACGCCCACACGGCGCTCGCGACGAACATCTACCACCACATCGGTGACAAGGGCATCGAGCCGCACCCCGTCACCAATAAGCTGCTGCCACACATCATCAGCTCGTGGGAAGTCGCCGACAAAGAGGGCACGACCCTCGTCATGAAGGTCAACCCGAACGTCGCCGTGCATGACGTGGCGCCATGGAACGGTCGTCGCTTCGACGCCGAGGATGTCGCGTGGAACCTCGAGCGGCTCGGTGGGCTCTACGCCGACCGGCTGAAGATTCCGCTGTCCTCCTTCCAGCGTGCCTCGATGGTGGCGAACATCACGAAGGCGGTCGCCGTCGACAAGGACACCGTGAAGGTGACCCTGTCCCGCCCGAACAACGCGTTCTTCGCTGGCCTCACCGAGAACCGCGTCCCCTTCATGCCGAAGGAAGTCGACGACATCGGGTTCAAGGACCCGATGAAGCTGGCCGGCACCGGCCCCTTCCAGATGGCCGAGTGGGTGAACGACCAGAAGTCGGTCTACAAGCGGAACCCGAACTACACGAAGTTCCGTCCGAACGAGCCGTACTTCGACCAGCACGTGCAGATCGTGATCCCGGACACCGCCGGTGCCGAGGCCGCGTTCATGTCTGGCCAGACGCAGATCCAGGCAGCTCCGACGCCCGACAAGATCGCCCAGTTCAAGAAGGCGAAGCCGGACGCGAACCTCTACACCTGGGTTGACCAGAACTGGCAGCACATCCGCCCGAGCGTCGAATACGGGCCCTTCAAGGACTTCCGCGTCCGCAAGGGCCTGCACATGATCGGCGACTACAAGGCGATGGGCGACGGCTATTACACCGACGGCTGGGCATACCAGGCCTCGTTGAGCCCGATGTTCCCGGAGGCTTGGGGCCCGGACAAGGTGAAGAGCCTGCCCGGCTACAACCCGGACACGAAGGACAAGGATCGCGCTGAGGGCATCAAGATGATCGCCGCCGCTGGCTACCCCAACGGCAAGGGCATGGACTTCGAAATCATCTTCCAGAACCCATCGGACGTGAACAAGGAGAACGCTACGCGCTTCCAGGCGCAGATCTCCGCAGCCCTGCCGGAGATCAAGTTCAAGCTCCGTCCATACCCGGACAGCGCATCGTTCTCCGTGCCGCAGGCCGATGGCAAGTTTCAGATCCTCGCCTACACCATCACCGCTGCTCCGGACGCGGTGATCGAGTTCACGTCGCAGTACCACTCGAAGGGCAGCCGCAACTACGGCCACTTCAACGAGCCGGCACTCGACGCACTCATGGACAAGGCGATCGTCGAGCTGAACAACGAGGCTCGCACGAAGATGCTGGATGAGGCGCAGCAGAAGTTCATGGACGAGTGGATGCCCATGTACGTGCTGTACGCGCAGCCCGTGAAGAACATGGTCCAGGGCAACGTGGCTGGCTACGACACCACCGCAGGCATCGCCTACGGCTACGGTGCGAACACCAAGGTCTGCCGCTGGTACTACGTCGACAAGTAGCGCGAGCTACCTCGACTGCAACGTCGGGGAACTACAACGAAGGCCGGCATCTCACGATGCCGGCCTTCGTCTTGTCCTCGCGCCGCGAGAGCGAGTACGCGGCTACGAGGCGGCTGCTATGAAGCGGCTTCTGTCGCCAACGCGGCTCGTGCGCGACTCGGCGGTTGGGGCTTCGTGGAGAGCAAGAAGAACACCGAGCCGGCGAACGCGGCGAGCGCGATCACCGTGAAACCGGTCTGATAGTTGCCGAAGTGGTCGGCCATCAGGCCAGCGATCAGCGGTCCGCTGATCGTGCCGGCCATGACGATGGTCGAGGACCAACCCATGATTGAGCCGAAGTTGCCCGCGCCGAAGTAGTCCGCACGAATCGCCTGCATCAGTGGGCCTCGAATACCCCACGCCAGGCCATGCAGCACGGCGAAGGCGGCGACCATCAAGAACGAGTTGGCATAGGCAACGAGCAGCAAGCCAACCATGTGCATCGCCATGCACACGATCGTGATCGCACGCTTATCGAATCGATCACCCAGGAAGCCACCGGCGATCTGACCGACCATCTGCATCGCCTGCATCGCCATCACAACGAAGCCGGCCGCAGCGAGCGAGTACTTGAGATCCTCGTGGAGGTGCGCGACGAGGTGCACGGTAACGACGGAGACGACGAGCAGCGCTGAGCCGTGACCAAGCGAGATGCACCAGAAGGCACGCGTGCGCAGCGCCTCGCGGACCGTGAAGTCCTCGGAGCCATCAACCGCGACGGCGTTGCTGCCGCGTGCGTTCGCGGTCAGCGCATACGCGGCAGCGTCCTCGGCGGTGACGCCGTCGATGGTCTCACCTATCTCGTCGGGTCGCAGGCGGATCGCCTGTGTCAGCGGCAGGCCGATCGCGATGATGATCAGGCCAGAGACGAACGCAGTCGGACGCCACCCGTAACGATCGAGTGCGAACACAACGAGCGGCGCCATCAGGCCGCCGAGCGAGAAGCCAATCTGCGAGATCGACAGCGCCTTCGAGCGATGACGACTGAACCAGCGCACGAGCGCGACCGTCACAGACAGGAAGCCACCGAGGCTCTGACCGGCGGCCATCATGAAGTAGGTGAGGTAGTACATCGGGAGCGAGTGGATCTGGCTGAAGAGCATGAAGCCCGTGCCGAAGACGACGATGCCAATGCGCATGGTCGTCCTCGGGCCGAAGCGGTCGGTCATCCAACCGTTCAGCGGGCCGAGGCCGCTCTCGAGGCGGGCGAGCGAGAACGCCAACGACAGGAGCGCCTTGCTCCAGCCGAACTCCTCGCCGAGCAGCACGACGTAGGCGCCGGTCGCGCTCTGCAGCAGTGCTCCGCCGAGCACCTGCACACCCCCGCCGGCAGCGACCATCCACCACCCGTAGAAGATGTGACCCTGTGGAGCGATCGCCCGATAGGTCGATCCTCTCATCCCCGTGAGACTCATCGGCGCCCCCGACTGCGGCAGCAACAAAACGCCGGCCGCCCAAAATTGGCGCAGCCGACGTTGGCGTACAGGTGAGTAGGTACACTCGCAGAGTACCCCTGCCGGGGAAGACCTGTCCCGCCCTGTCGCCCTATCGCGAGCTGTAATGGGGAGAACGAGCACAGGCCTATCACGAAGTGGTATATAACGCTGCATCGAACAAGGCGGCCGAGGTTGTCCCGGCCAGCCCGTACGTCGGAGGGTCAGACCCATGCCATCTCGCCCACTCGAAGGTATTCGCGTCCTCGACTTCACCTGGGTCCGTGCCGGACCGTGGGCCACGCGTTGGCTCGCAATTCTCGGCGCTGATGTGATCAAGGTGGAGTGGCCGGATCCCGCGATCGGCGGCTCGACCGGTCGCGTCGTCCGCAACATCCCCGGCATGGGCACCACGCCCGACGGGGTGCCGCGCAGCATGAACTCGGACGGCCACTTCAACGACATGCACGCGATGAAGCGCAGCGTGACGTTGAACACGCGCACACCGCGCGGCCTCGAGCTCGCGAAGAAGCTCGTCGCGATGTCCGACATCGTGATCGAGAACTTCAGCGCCGGCGTGCTGAAGTCATGGGGCATCGGCTTCGAGGAGATGCAGAAGCTCCGCCCGGACATCATCTACGTCTCGATGGCGGGCCTCGGGCACACTGGGCCGCGTGCGCACTTCCAGACGATGGGCCCGTCGGTGCAGGCGCTCTCTGGCCTGACGTACACCTCGGGTCTGCCGGATCGACAGCCTGCTGGTTGGGGCTGGTCATACATGGACGACACCGGCGGGATGTACGGGATCATGTCCGTGCTGACCGCACTGCAGCACCGCCAGCGCACCGGCGAGGGCCAGCACGTCGACCTGTCGCAGGTCTCGGCGGCGATGACGCTGCTCGGACCGGCGCTGCTCGACAACACCGTGAACGGACGCGGCACACGTCGCGAAGGCTTCCCGCCGGGCGACCGCGCGGTGTGGCCAGGCACACCCACTGTCTTCAACCACCGTGGCCCGATCGCGGTGCCGCACAACGCGTACCGCACAAAGGGCGACGGGCACAACGACTGGGCCACGATCGTCTGCGAGACGGACGAGCAGTGGCAGAACCTCGTGAAGGTGATGGGCAGCCCCGCGTGGGCGACCGATGCCAAGCTCGCAACGCTCGAGGGCCGCATCGAGGCCCAAGAGGCGATCGACGCACACATCGACGAGTGGACGCACGGCATCGACAAGTACGAGCTGACCGACCTCTGCCAGCAGGGCGGCGTCCCGGCGATGGCGGTGCAGAGCAACGAGGACCGCGTCGAGCACGACCCGCAGCTGCGCGCCCGCGGCATGTACGACGAGGCCTCGCACCCGATCCTCGGGTCGTGGCCGATGCAGCACGCGCCGTGGCAGATGTCGGAGACGCCGACCCCCATCGACCGCGGCGCCCCGATCTGTGGCGAGCACAACATCGATATCCTCTGCGGGATGCTCGGTGTGACTCCCGAAGAGTTGAAGGCCGGGTACGAGGACAACACCTTCTGGCCGAAGTCAGTGGCGGTTGAGCCCTACCTGATGGAAGCCTTGGAAGGCGCCAAAGTCGGATAACCCAGATTCATAACAACGTGAGGTCGTAATACCTCACGCACACGGCAATGTCAGAGAGAACCCGCCATTTATGGCGGGTTCTCTGCGTTTTCGTGCATCTATCGCTACATCACAGCCGTAGATATATTCGCAGCCGTGTTTCCGTTTTGCCCACTCACAACCATGGGCCGGCGGCACCCTCAGAGGGAGGACGCATACGTGACCCTGGCTACGGATCGGATCAGTCGGAGATCGATCATCTCCGGCATGGGCGTCGGGGCAATGGGCATCGCTGGCGCCGCACTGCTGGGATGTGGCGGCTCGAAGCCGGCCGGCACCGCCCAGACGCAGATTGACGCCAACAAGCAGGCCGTCGCGAACGCCCCCAAGGGCACCGGCTTGCCGCAGAGCGCGCCGGTCAACACCGGCAAGCAGCGTGAAGGTGGCACCTTCACGCAGTCGATCACCTCGACATACGTGCAGCACGACCCGGGCACCGCACTGGCCGGCAACATCTGGCACATCATTGGCGAGAAGGGCCTGGAGCCCGACCCGGGCACCGCGGGCATCCGCCCGCACGTCATGACCTCGTGGGAAGTCGCTGACCCGACCACCCTCGTCTTCAAGATCAAGCCGGATCTCAAGATCCACAACATGGCGCCGTGGAACGGCCGCACGTTCGACGCGACCGATGTCGCGTGGAACCTGGAGCGCATCGGCGGCCTCTACGCTGAGAAGCTGAAGATTCCGTTGGCGTCCTTCCAGCGCGCCTCGATGGTTGGCAACATCACGAAGGCTGTTGCCGTCGACCCGACCACCGTCAAGGTGACGCTGTCGAAGCCAAACGGCTCGTTCTTCAACGGTCTGATGGACACTCGTGTGCCCTTCGCCCCGAAGGAGATGGATGACATCGGCTGGACTGACCCGCTGAAGATGGGCGGCATTGGCCCCTATCAGGTCTCTGAGTGGGTCAAAGACCAGAAGATGAACTTCAAGAAGCACCCCGGCTACTTCCGCCCGGGAGAGCCGCACTTCGACAACTTCAACTACCTGGTGATCCCGGACAAGGCCGGTCAGGTGGCTGCATTCTCCAGCAAGCAGATGCAGCACATCACTGCACTGACCCAGACCGACCTCGACACGATCAAGAAGACCACGCCGGACGCACTGCTCTACACGTGGATCGACACGAACTGGAACCACCTCCGCCCCAGCGTGGAGTACGGACCGTTCAAGGACTTCCGCGTGCGTAACGCGCTGCACCTGGCGATGGATCGTGACAACATCAACGACGGTCTGTACGGCCCCGGCTGGGGTTACCAGGCCTCGCTGAGCCCGGCGTTCCCGGAAGGCTGGAAGCCTGACAAGGTGAAGGGCCTGCCCGGCTTCAACCCGGCCACCAAGGTGCAGGACCGCGCCGAGGCCAAGAAGCTGCTCGAGGCCGCTGGCTACCCCAATGGCAAGGGCATCGACTTCGAGATCATCTTCAGCGCCGCCGGCGCGCCGGCGAACGCTCAGGAGAACGCGCTGCGCTTCCAGGCGCAGATGCAGCAGGTGTTCCCCGAGATGAAGGTAAACATGAAGCCGTACGCGGACAGTGCCGCGTTCGGCGTGCCGCAGGCCAAGGGCGACTTCAAGATGGTGTCGTACGTCATCACGGCGGCGCCGGACGCGGTCATTGAGATGCAGTCGCAGTACCACACGACTGGTAGCCGCAACTACGGCCACTTCTCCGACAAGAACGTGGACGCGCTCCTCGACAAGGCGCAGGGCGAGCTCAACCGCGACGCTCGTGGCGCTCTCATGGAGGAGTTCCAGACCAAGTTCCTCACGGACTGGATGCCGATGTACGTGCTGTGCGCCAACCCGGTGCGCAACATGGTGCAGGGCAACATCGGTGGCTACGACACCACGGCCGGGCCGTGGTACGGCTACTCGACGCAGTCGAAGGTCTGCCGCTGGTTCTACGTCGACAAGTAACGCTCACCTCGACGCTCCCGCCACGAGTGCAACGGGGCTCCTTCGGGAGCCCCGTTCGTTTTGCCCAACCCCGTTTGCCACCCCATACCTCACCCGCACGGCATCTATACAACATATGTAATATGCAGGCAGTCACTCTTCCCGCCTCGGAAGGGAGCCGCCTTCGCTCATCACCGTCGCTGCGGATCAGACCGAAGGGCCGTGATTGGCCATGGCCGTATTCCGCGCTCGAGAGCGCGGAGAAAGAAGCCACATGATGGAAGGGACGTTCGGAACGACCGTCACCCGCCGCAGGGTGATCGCCGGCATGGGGATGGGAGCGCTCGGCCTCGCCGGCTCGGCGCTCCTCGGCTGTGGGAGCAGCAAAAACTCCGGCGGCAGCGCGGGCGGCAGCGCGGGCGGCGACACGGGCAGCAAGACAGTCACCTCGCAGACGGGCGTCGAGACGCTGCCGCTGACCGCACCGGTCGCGCAGGGCAAGCCGCGCAAGGGTGGCACGTACACGATCACCGTCGGGCCGGTGACGTACGTCGAGCACGACGCGCACACGATGCGCGGCCGCGGTGAGTTCCACTTCATCAGCGAGAAGCTCACCGAGTGCGACCCGGTGACCGCGAAGACGCTGCCGCACGTCGCGACCTCGTGGGAAATCGCTGACCCCAACGGCATGACGCTGATCTTCAAGATTCGCAACGATTTGAAGGTCCACAACGTGGCGCCGTGGAACGGCCGACAGTTCGACGCGACCGATGTGGCGTGGAACCTCGAACGTCTCGGCGGGCTGTACGCCGAGCGGTTGAAGATTGCGCCGTCTGCGTTCCAGCGCGCCACGATGGTGCAGAACATCCTCAAGGCCGAGGCCGTCGACAAGACGACGGTGAAGGTCACGCTGTCGTCGCCGAACAGTGGTCTCTTCGCGGGTGTGTCGGAAAACCGCACGGTGCTCATGCCGAAGGAGATGGACGAGGTCGGCTTCAACGACCCCATGAAGTTCGGTGGCATCGGCCCGTATCAGATGGCTGAGTTCAAAAAAGACCAGACCATTCGCTTCAAGAAGTACGACCAGTACTTCCGTCAGGGCGAGCCATCCTTCGACGAGGTCGTGATGCCGGCGATCCCTGACCGCGCGTCCCAGCTCGCGGCATTCGCGACCGGGCAGCTCAACGCGTGGACCGGCCTCAGTGAGACAGAAGCTGAGCAGGTGAAGAAGGCCCGCGCCGACCACCTGCTCTATACGTGGATCGACTGCAACTGGAACCACGTGCGCCCGAGCATGACCTACGCGCCATTCCAGGACTTCCGAGTGCGGAATGCGATGCACCTCGCGCTCGACTACGCGTCCATCGGCAACGGTGTGTACGGCTCCGGCTGGGGCTACCAGGGCGCGCTCAATGTCGGCTTCCCGGAGGCGTGGAAGCCCGCGAAGGTGAAGGTGCTCCCCGGCTACAACCCGGACACGAAGACCGCAGACCGAGCGGAAGCGCAGAAGCTACTGGCGGCAGCGGGCTACCCGAACGGCAAGGGACTCGACTACGACATCCTGCTCAGCGTCACCGGTGACGCCCAGAAGGACGTCGCAACACGGTTCCAGTCGCAGATGACCTCGGTCTTCACGGACATGAAAGTGTCGCTACGACCGGTCGACTCAGGCGCGTTCTCGACGCAGCAAGCGAACGGGACGTTCAAGGCGCTCTCATACGTCATCACCTCGTCGCCTGACGCGGTTCTCGACATGATCTCGCAGTACCACAGCGCCGGCAGCCGCAACTACGGCGCGTTCAAGAACAAGGATGTCGACACGCTGCTCGACAAGGCGCTGAAGGAACTCAACCAGGAGAACCGCACGAAGCTGATGGATGAGTTCCAGACGCGATTCGTCAGTGAGTGGCGCCCGATGTACGTCATGCACGCCAACGCGGTGCGCAACGTCACGCAGTCGAACATTGGGGGCTACGACAAGCTCGCAGGTACCTGGTTCGGGTACTCCGAGGGCACCAAGATCTGCCGGCTCTCCTACCTGGATAAGTAGAACCGAAGGGCCCTCGGCGGCTCCCCGGCTCGCCCGAGGCCCCTCTCCCGGGCCGGGCACACGCATCACAACGGTGCGGTGCCCGGCCATCACCTTTCACTTGAGCCTGCAACTGCACTCCTCGACCGCGTTGGGGTATAACAGGCGCACATTCGCGTCCGACTGCCTATCGAGGGCGGCGGGCGCTGGGGGGCGTTACCCCGCACGAGGCAGCCGTAACGGCGCAAGCCGTCCACCATGACCTCGCGGGCGACGGAGGGACAACATGACCAAACCCTGTGATGACATCCGAGTCATCGACCTCAGCAGCGGTCGCCAGGGCGGCATCACCACCATGGTGCTGGCCGACTTCGGCGCCGAGGTGATCAAGGTCGAGCAGCCGGGCGGCGACCCCGCTCGTGCGACCGAGCCGTCGTGGCCGATGTGGCTGCGCGGCAAGCAGAGCGTCACCCTCGACCTCACGACCGAGGCGGGCCGCACTTCGCTGCACGAGCTCGTGCGCGGCGCGGACGTCGTGGTCGCCTCGTACAAGCCGGGCGAGGGGGAGCCGCTGGGCGCGGACTACGCCACGCTCGCGAAGGTGAACCCGGCCGCGGTCTACTGCTCGATCACGCCGTGGGGTCTGCACGGCCCGTACGCCAACTACCCCGGCACCGACGAGGCACTCGTCGCCGCAAAGTCGGGCCGCTTCTGGGCGTTCCAGAACACGACCAAGCGCCCCGGCCCGAGCTTTGCCGCGGTGCAGGTCGGCTCGCACGGCGCGTCCCAGGCTGCGGTCGCGGGCATCCTCGCCGCACTGCACGCGCGCAAGCGCACCGGCATCGGCCAGCTCGTCGAGTCGAGCATCCTCCAGGGGCTCATCCCCTTCGAGAACACGCTCGTCCGCGAGCAGATGGAGCGCCGCTACCCCGAAAAGATGGCCGCCGAGCGTGGCCCGCAGAACACGCCGACCGCCATGTCCAGCCTCGGCTACCAGCCGATCATGGCCAAGGACGGGAAGTGGCTGCAATTCGCGAACCTGCTCGAGCACCTCTTCCAGGCCTCGATCGTTGCGCTCGGCCTGACCGAGGAGATCATGCTCGACCCGCGGTACGAGGGTGCCCCCAACCGCGTCACCGAGGAGGCGCGCGAGGAAATTCGCAACATGATGTTGCAGAAGGCACTCGAGAAGACCGCCGCCGAGTGGATGGAAATCTTCCACGACAACGACAACGTCGCGGTCGACTACGTGCAGACCGCACAGGACGCGTTGCACCACCCCGATCTGGTCGCAAACGGCGAAGTCGTGGAGCACGTCCACCCGACGCTCGGCACCGTGCGCATGGCCGGCCCGATTGCCAAGCTGCGTGAGACTCCCGGCGAAGCCGGTGGCCCTGCACCGCTGGCCGGTCAGGACACGGCTGCTGTGCTCGCCGCTGCGGCACGCAAGGTGAACGTCGGTGCCGCGAAGCCCGACAACCGCGCACCGCTCGATGGCATCACAGTCCTCGAGTTCGCCACGATCATCGCGACGCCACTCGCCTGCACCATGCTCGGTGACCTCGGTGCCCGCGTGATCAAGGTCGAGCCGATCGGCGGTGACCCCGGCCGAGGCCTCGCGCGTGCGTCCGGTATCGGCTCCTACATCGGCGCGTCGCGTAACAACGCGACCAAGGACAGCATCTGCATCGACCTCAAGTCGGAGCACGGCCAGGCGCTCGTGCACGACCTGATCCGCCAGGCCGACTTCATCATTCACAACTACCGCCCCGGTGTGCCGGAGCGCCTCGGCATCGGCTACGAGCAGGCCAAGGCGATCAAGCCCGACATCATCTGGATGAACCTCTCGGGCTACGGCCCGGACGGCCCCGACAACCTGCACCCCGGTGCGCACCCGATCCCCGGCGCGGTCAACGGCGGCGCGCTCATGCAGACCGGCGCCGACTGGCCCGGTGACACGAGCACGATCGACGGCATCCGCGAGGCCTCGCGGCGCCTCACTCGCGCGAACGAGTCCAACCCCGACCCATGCAGCGCCATGGGTCTGCAGACCGCGGCACTGCTCGCGCTGACCGCGCGAGACAAGACCGGCAAGGGTCAGCAGGCGTTCCTGAGCATGGTCCAGGCGAACGCGTATGCGAACTCGGACGACTCGCTGTCGTACGCGGGCAAGCCTGCGCGTGCGACGCTCGACGGCCAGGTGATGGGCACCAGCGCACTGCGCCGCCTGTACCACGCCGCCGACGGCAGCTGGGCGTTCATCAGCGCCGAGGACGACGCATCGTTCAAGCAGTTCTGCGAGGCCACTGGCAACGCAGCACTCGCGAGCGACGCACGCTTCGCGACTCGTGACACACGAGTGCAGAACGACGCGGGACTCGTCGTGGCGCTCGAGCCGGTGTTTGCCGGCAAGCACGCCGACGCGTGGGAGCAGGAGCTGTCCGCAGCCGGCGTCGGCTGCGTCCGCGCTGACGGCGACCCGAACTCGGGCTCGTTCTTCCTGCGCGATGAGCAGGTCAAGGCGAACAAGCTCGACACCAAGGCCACACACCTGGTGATGGGCGAGTACCAGCGCTGGGGGCCGGTCGTCTCCTTCGAGAAGAACCCGGGCCGTTACGGCGGCGGCATGCTCGCAGGCGAGCACACGGATCAGATCCTCGGTGAGCTCGGCTTCGACGCCGAGCAGATCACCGGGCTCCGCGACCGCGGTGTCGTCTGGTCAGAGGAGCCCGTCTTCCCGGACTAGTCGTTTTCGACGGGAATACTGCGAAGCCCGGGCATATGCCCGGGCTTCGTGATCAACATGAACCATCGAGGAATGCGATGCCTCCACCGCCGATCTCAGTCGTGCTGTTCGACCTCGGCGGTGTCGTGTGTCCGTTCGATCCGGCACCACGACTCACGCGACTCGCGTCGCTGTCGCAGCTGCCGGAGCACGAGGTGCAGCGTCGCATCTGCGAGTCAGGTCTCACGGCAGACTTCGACCGTGGCCGCTACACCAGCGCCGAATGGCACGAGATCGTGTGCAAGGAACTCGGGATCAACGTGACGCCCGATGAGTTCGAGGACCTGATGCTCAGCATCCTCACGCCGGACCTCGAGGTGCTCGCGCTGGTCGATCAGGTACGAACGCACACACGCGTCGCGATGCTCACCGACAACCCGCCGCTCTTGCTCGAAGCGATTCCGCATCGCTTCCCCGAACTGCTCGGGCGCTTCGATCCAATGCTGTTCTCGTTCCAGTTCCAAGCCCTGAAGCCGTCAGCCGAGGCGTTCGAGCGCGCACTCGCACGCCTCGATGCCCCCGCACACGAGGTGCTGTTCATCGATGACACCGCCGCGAACACCGAGGCCGCTGCCGCGCTCGGCATGCAGACGCATCACTTCACGACGGCGGCAGCGCTCGAGGCAGAACTGCGCGCACGAGCGCTGCTCGATCGCTAGCGACTACTCGCCGACCTCGACGACATCCATCACGGCGCGCCCGCCACTCGGGCTGGTCGTAGCGACGGGGCGCCCGGCCGGGATCTGGCCGCGCTCTGGGATGAGGAACACGATTGGGATCGTTGCGACCAGCACGACCGCGAGGATCACGAAGATGTGCTGCAGGCCGATGCCCGCATCGGTCTGGTGGCTGAGGTAAAGCGTGATCAGCGCGGTGCCAAGCGTGCCGCCGGTGCTCCGGAACATGCCTCGCAGGCCCGCCACCGCGGCGACCTTCTCGGGCACGAGGTCCAGCGACGCGTTGTTCGAGGCAGGCCCAGCGATGCCAACGCCCAGTCCGCTGATCGTCGTCATGACGGCAAGCAACATCAGGTTCGGGACATGCCAACCGAGCAGCGTGACGTCATGCCAGCCCTGGCTCATCAAGACCAACGCAAGGGCGACGACCAACGCACCGACGATCATTGGCTTGCGATAGCCCAGACGGAACAGGAAGAAGCTCGACACGGTCGAGAGGATCGCCATCGCGATCGACCTCGGCGTGAGCATCAGGCCGGACTCGCCCGGCGTCATGTTGTAGGCATACGACGCGTAGTACGGGATGAACGAGAAGAGCCCGAACGCCGCGACGCCGCGACGCCGTAGAGAAAGTTGTATGCGTTCGCGGCGGCAAACGGACGCCACTTCAACAGCTCGAGTTCGATCATCGGGGCGGGCGTGCGCGTCTCGTGGCGCAGGAACAGCCCGAGCATCACGATGCCGGTGCCGAACGAGGCCCACATCATTGGGTCACTCGTCGCGTTCGGGTTGTTCGCGAGCTCCGTCATGCCGTAGAGCACGCCGAGCATCGAGGCAGCGAAATAGCTCGCGCCCATCACGTCCACGGAGCGCTTCACGCCGGCGACGATCTTCGAGTTCGGGAGTACGAAGACGCCCAGCGCGAGCAGCAGGATCCCGATCGGCACGTTCACGTAGAAGATCCAGCGCCAGCTGGTGTGGTCGAGCAGGAACCCCCCCGAGGTTTGGGCCGATGATGCCGCCCAACGGGAAGATGCTCGTGAAGAGGCCGATCGCGGTGCCGCGCTTCTCACCGAACGCGTCGCTCACGATGCCGGTCGCCGAGGGCAGGAACGCGCCGCCGCCAATCGCCTGGAACACGCGGAAGACGATCAGCAGCTGCACATTCGGCGCGAGGCCCGCAGCCACCGAGGACAGCGTGAAGATCAGCACCGCGCCCAGGAAGAGCCGCTTGCGACCCCACTCGTCGCTGAGCTTGCCGGCGAGCGGCATCGCGATCGTCTGCGTCAGCGTGTAGCCGGTCAGCGTCCAGCCGAGCAGCGCGATGTTGGTGTGCAACTCGCTCTGCATCGTGCGCAGACCGACGTTGACGATCGTGCCGTCGACCGAGGCCATCAGCAGCGCCAGCGACGTCACGAAGAACACGAGATACGGGTGATCCGACATCCCCGAGGAGCCCCCCGAGGCCCTCGATTCAGAGGCTCTCGGCTGTGTGGTGGCGGCTGACATGCGTCGTCCTTCCATCGTCCCGCGCGAGGCCGCCGAGGCGGCACCGAGTGGCTAGGGATGTGCGAACCGAGGAACGAGAACGCCTCGGAACATGGCTCCGCGAGCCGTGGAGGCGGTCAGGTCCGCGGATCAGTCATTTGGCGGCCGCTGGAGCGAAGGCGTTGGCCGTCGTCGGAACGGTTGGTTCCGGCAGGCGGAACTCTCACCTTTTCGTACGAGATAAAAAATATTGTGCTACACCTGAACAGTTCTGTCTTGGCGAACTACAGACCAAGGACTCCCGCCCACGTACGATGTGCGCGCAGGGAGGCCCACCGCCGTGCGTGACCGCTCGTTTCTCGCGCTCTGCGCGTTGATCCTCGTGAACCAGATGGGGTTCGGCATCATCACGCCGGTGCTGCCCGCCTACGCCCGCTCGTTCGGCCTCGACGCCTCCTCCGTGGGGCTCGTCATCGGCATCTACGGCTTCGCGCGGTTCCTTGCGAACGTCCCGGCGGGCCAGCTCGCGGAACGTCGAGGTCGGCGTCAGGTGCTCATCGTCGGCACGGTGATCACCTCGATCGCCTCTGCCCTGATCGCGACCGCAACGAGCCTGCCACTGCTGCTCGCCTATCGGCTGCTCGCTGGGCTCGGCGCTGCCACGGTGCTGACCGGCGGCCAGATCATGGTGGGTGACATTGCGACCCCCGAGAACCGCGGCCGGATGATGAGCACCTACCAGGGCTTCTTCCTGGTCGGCGTCGGACTCGGCCCAGCGCCGGGCGGCATCCTCGCGGACCAGTTCGGGCTCCGAGCACCATTCGTGGCCTATGCCATCTTCTCGGCCCTGGCCTGCGTGCTGGCGATGCTCGTGATCCGCGAGACGAAGCCCGAGGCCGGTTCGGCCTCCGCGGCGGCGATCTCGAGCGCTGCGAGCGCGGACGGCGCACGCATCCGCGCGACGCTGTTCAGCAGACCGTTCCTGCTGATCGGGGCCGTGTCATTCGTGCAGTTCTTCGCGCGCACCGGGGCGGTCTTCACCGCCGTCCCCCTGCTCGGCATCGACCGAGCGGGGCTCACCGCCTCGCAGATCGGATACGCGATGGCCGGCGTGAACCTGCTGAACATCGCGACGCTCTATCCGTCGGGGCAGCTTGCCGACCGCGTCGGGCGGAAGCTCGCGATCGCGCCGGCGACGCTGTTCTGCGGGCTCGCGATGCTGCTCTGGGGTCGGGCGACCGACTACCCCTCGTTCATCCTCGCCGCCGCTGTGTGGGGTCTCGGATCCGGCATCTCCGGGCCGTCGCCGGCAGCTTATGTCGCTGACCTCGCACCGGCGGACCTGCGCGGGCGCATCTTCGGCTACTTCCGGTCGGTCTCGGACTTTGGCTACATCATTGGACCGCTGCTGATCGGGGCGATGATCGACCGCTTCGGCTACGGCACCCCGCTCATGGCGACGGCCGTGATGTTTCTCATCTCTGGCGTGGCCTTCTGGGCCTTCGCGCCCGAGTTCCACCGCCGCGCCGCCCCGGCTGTCGCCGCCTCCTGACGCATTACGAGTTCGCCACAACGCCTGACAGACCCGGCAGACGGGTTCAGGTACACGTTTGTGGTACCGAAGATCGTATTGGCCGAGACGGAAGGAAACGGCCATGGGGCAAGCGTCATGTCCGAACTCGTGCCCATACCAGCGGCACTCTTCCAACTCGCCGGTCAGCCGCCGTTCCCCGTCCTCGATGAGCAGGGCGGAGATATCGCGGCCACGCTTGGAGGCGCACAGCCTGCCGAGCGGATGGTCTATGTCGCCGGAGAGCAGCTCCCCGACCTCCGCGTCCATCTGCTGCGCTGCGTACCGCGCGTCGCCGGCAACCTGCAGGTCGAGGCATACCTGCGCGCGTGGATGCTCTACAATGTCCTAACGTTCGAAATAGCTGCGCTCTTCAAGAACCGCGAGCTGCCGGGGAACGCGGGGAACTCCCGCAACCTGCTGGAGGTCACCCACGCCGTGGGCCGTGAGGGCGCGCTGTGGGCGGCCTCGGGCCAGGTGCCGTCGTACCGCCACCGCCACCTCGTCGGCGAGACGTTCTCATCGGTCGCGCACGCCGTGAACACCGCGCTCTACTCGGCGACGATTGCCGCCGCGAGCGGCGAGGAGAACTACGAGGCGCTGCAGGGCGTCGCGGTCGCGGGCGTACTCGCGCGCTACGCCCACTGGGACGGCAGCGGCACGCCACGGCTGGCGGGCACCGGCATCCCGTTCGAGGGCCGCTGCATCGCGATTACAGCCGACTACGACATCCTCGTGACCGGCGGTGGCGGCGAGGTGGCGCGCACGCCGTACGAGGCGCTGTCGGTGATGAGCGAGCGTCACGGGACCTACGACCCGATGTACCTGCGGTACTTCGTCCGGCTGATTGCGCGGATGCGGGTGCAGGACGATGAGAGTAGCCTCGCCGCCGCGTCCTGAACGCTAGGCAGGCTCGGTGCCGACAGGCACAATCACGGCATGCTACAGAACACCATCGAGACGTGGATCGGGATCGCCGGGTTCGGCATGTTCTTCGCTGCGCTCGTGGTGTGGTTCGTCCGGCGTCAGGTCACGAAGCCACGACTGAACATCACCCCCAGCATCGAGACTGATCGGCGCGGCACGCAGGAGTTGCACGTCCGTCTCGAGAACCTCAAGTCGTCGCCGAGCCAGGTGCGGTCGGCCTACCTGATGTTCGAGTCGGGTGCGGGAATGGCGCTGCGGCCAGCACTGGCGGGCTCGGCAATGATGCCGCTGACGCTGCCGCGAGCCGAGTACGCGAATCTGCGCTACGACTTCGAGACGATGAGCCTCCAGCTCTCGCATCATCAGGCCGAGAAGATCCACACGGTCGCGTGCCTGATGGACAACGACGACCTCGTCGGCCACCCCGTGCCGGCGCCCGTCACCGCAGCCCTCCGACAGGCCGCCGAGGCAGCAGCGCCGACCCATCTCCAGACCTGCCCGGGCTGCTCCGACTTCACTGCAGTATTCCCGCGCTGACTCGACCTGACTCGTTATCCACAGCCATGAAGGTCTGTGGATAACTCCTTACGACGGATGTTGATACGCGCGGCGTTTCGAGTATGATGCGCCGCGACGCAGTCCTTACCTGAATCAGGAGGGAACCCAGGAATGCCGTTCCACACGACGATGACCCCGTACAACATCATCCCGGTTGCCACGCCGGACACCGCTCCCATCTGGGAAGGTGCCAAGAATGGCAAGCTCATGGTCCAGAAGTGCAGCAGCTGC
>Ga0114969_10000803_pt1 | contig 27119 bp, 14 predicted proteins | sample M_130807_MF_Meta_FD_87316 | JGI IMG/M metagenome (GOLD analysis project Ga0114969, IMG submission 87316) | Freshwater microbial communities from Lake Montjoie, Canada to study carbon cycling - M_130807_MF_MetaG | ecosystem: Environmental > Aquatic > Freshwater > Lake | place: Lake Montjoie...
ACTAGAAGTGTTTTATATAATGGTAAATTTTATTGGGTAAATGACTCTAACACATTTTACATTTATTTTGATTCAGTAACTAACCAATGGTGTTTATCAGATAGTTTAGGTGGTAATTGTTTATTATCAGGTAAATCACCATGTTATAGTATTTGTCCTGATTTATGTGATGACTATTTAAATGAAGGGGATTGTTTACCTCCAGGGCCAACACCTGAACCACCATGTGATGTTGATTTTACGGCCTTATTTGATTGTGAGTATGAACCTACGCCAAGTGCGACTCCAACTCCAACCCCAACACCAACCCCGACAATAACTCCAACACCAACTGACCCATGTTTAGGTGTAGGTGTTGATGCGTCAATTAGTAGTATAAATCCAACTCCAACACCAACACCAACAATAACACCAACACCAACGCCAACTATCATTAGACCATGTAATTTCTTGGGTAATGTTACTTTTAATACTATTAATGGTTTAATTAAATGTCCATCAAGTAAACAATTTCAAGATTGTTTTAATGGTGATATGTATTACACAACAAGTACTCTTGAGAATCCAACACTAGGTGAGGATATAGAACCATTTATGGTTTTTGAAGCTCTTGTTGATGGTATATCAAAATGTGTTAGTTACGTTGGTATAAATAATGATACTATAGGTATTAATCAAATAGAATTAGTTGTCGGACCTTTCGGATATTCTAATTTAGGTGATTGTATTTACTGTACTCCACAAATAAATCCAACACCAACACCATCACCGACAATAACACCTACTCCTACGCCAACAATAACACCTACTCCAACACCTACAAGTATTATTCAAACTTATTATGTGTATGTAAATTGTTTAAGACCTGACACGGTATTAGTTCAAACATTACCCGCATTAACAACAAATATCGGAAGTGTTTTATATGACATGACTACCGAAGAATGTTGGCAGTTTGATTACCAATCAGTAGGTTACCCTCAATTGAACCCTCAATTGAATGTGATTAACTACACAGGTAATTACTTATCTAATGCTAGTAGTCAAATCTACATTGATTGTAAAAGTTGTACGACTCCAACACCTGAACCTATCGGTTTATGTACATCAATCATTAATTTAAGTGGTGGAACAATCAATGGGACTACTGTTACAGTATCACATACTGGTAGTGTAATACCATATCCTTTCGCAATATCAACTTGTACATCGGTATCCGCAGCCACAAATTCTATATGGGTCGGTCCGTTTGGTAGTTTCACACTTACATTTAGTTTTAGTCAACCTGTTAATAATTTATTATTTGTTATTGATGGATATAACCCACCTGAAACTTTAACATTTATAACAAATACAGGAACTCCAACAATATCTTCCCCCGAAAATTGTGGTACATCAATAAGTGGGAATCAAATTAGTTCTACGGGAGGATTAGGAGCAAATGGAGGAGGTAAATTTATGATAAATAACACATCAAATTATACTTCAATAACAATAACAGGACCTGGAGGCGCAAACGGTTCAGCCGTTGCTTTATGTGCCAATTAAATAGTATAATATATCCCCATTTAATAATAAAAAAAAAATATCGTCTAAAAAGACGATATCTTAAATTATCGGTTATTTAAACGATATTACCAAAGTTTTTCTTGTCTCATGTAACCTAATACACAAGTGTAAGCGTCTGTTTGGTCAAAGTTTTCTTTCTTTAAGGTATTGTTTCGAGTGTACAACCACTGTATTTGTGGTTCTCTTTTTGCTACTTGTTCCCATATGATTTGTTTTTTATCACAGTCTCTTGGAAATCCACCAAACAAAACAAATTTCTTTTTATCGTTTTCTCTAACTAATTCAGGGTAAGCAAACTTACGTGAATTATATGTAGATATGAAATCAGGTACTATACCTAAAACATCATAAATTTCTTTAGTAATTAATGTATTATATCTTAATAAAGTACTAATAGTGTAAACATTATTAGAATTTAATAATGGTTCTTCAATAATAACCTTAATAATACCTAAATCTTTATATTCGATTAACTTACTTTTAAAAATATCACTCTTAAGTAATAATTCTTTAGTTTTAGATTCTTCTTTTGGTTTTGGAACTGGAGATACGTGTGTTAGTTCAAGTAATTCCTTTGTTTTAATATCAAACAACGCCCATCCAATGGTTTTTGTAGATACATCTAACCCCAAAACTTTAGGGCTTTCTTTGAGTGTGTTTTTCATATTTTATTTTAGAAATCAAATTTAACCAAAAACTGTTGAATTCCTTGTCTTAAAACAGGTGATTGTAGCTTTGATATAATCATAAGATTCTTATCAGAATCGTAAAGACCAATATCGGTTATATAAGATTTCGTTCCTTGAGTCCACGTTGGGTTTGATGTTGCTTGAAATTCAGCTTGTCCTAAATTAATTTTATACCTCATTTCATAGATAGTTGCTTGAATATCTGTCTCTAGCGAACCATAGAAATAATATTCATCACCAAAATTCAAAGATGGTGTAGTAGTTCCAACAGGTGTTAGAGGTATATATGTATTTAAATTGTAATAAGGTGCATTATCATATTCATCTTGAGTAATGGTAAATGTATTACCTGTTATACCTTCTTGAGTTATATATCCGTTAACTGTTGTCGCACTTAATTGTGATGTCACATCAATTATCTTCCACTCGGATGAATCAGGTCTAATATCACCAGTAACTTTTTGACAAATAATTTCAAATTTATCACCATAAAATCCTTGTGGTACATCACAAACAGATGGACATAATGTTGTCGTAGTTGTGGTAGTTCCGTAAGTTGTTGTGGTTGTTGTAGTTATAGGATAATACGTGGTTGTTGTAGTTGTTGGCGAATACGTGGTTGTTGTAGTTGTTGGTGAATATGTAGGTTGAGTTAAACAACCAAACTCAGCACCAAACCTAATTGATACGTTTTGAGATGTAATAGGTAAACAAGTTAAGTTAGGGCCTTGTATCTTAGTATAATAGTTACAATGTAGTGAATTAGTAAAATTAGTTGTATTACCAATTCTATAACTAACATACATATACTCAGTATCACCTGTTAACACACCAACTAACGACTCATTATTAGTTCCACATGTGTTTGGTGTTATTAATGTAAGTTTTGGTGATGGTAGAGTCCAATTACGATTTGACTTATAAGACATTGATGCAATAATTTCCTCATCATCAATTACTATGATTTTTTGGTCAGGAAAAACTTTACCAACTCTACTTGGGAACCCGTTATCATTCGTATTAGTATCCCATAATTGGAAGTATCTCATACCAGGGTTATTCATATCCGTATTCTTAGTCGACTTCAAGTATTGAACTTTAAATAAATCCAAATCGTCGTACCCTGGAGGGTCAACCCAAAAAGTTTCACCTAAACAACATTCAGGATTTTTATGCCACATAAGCCATGGGATATGTAGTCTAAAGTTTCTTGCTTGTCCCGTAGTGTCAGCTGGTGATGAAGGGTCATAAGGCTCTAATGCAAATTTTTCACCATAAAAGAAATCAATACTTTGATTTGTGTAGTGAATAATGGCGATAGATTTTTGGTCTTTTGGTGGTACAGTAACTATTTCGTCGAAAGAGTTATAGTAGTATACTGAACTGCTATCAGTCTGACCACTATTCGACATATAACCCAAATATTCTTTTGACCCGATATATGTCGCCGAACCAAAACCATTAAAACCTATTGTTTGTCCTGTAATTATTCCTGCAGGATTTTCAGACCATGGAATATTCATATTCCAAACTTTAACATCTGATTCATCTGTATTACAAACAGATTCAAAATTAATAACATTCTCATTCCAATGAGCGTATGGTGTTACGGAATCATAAAGTGATGTCATGTTTGGTGGATATACAAGAGTTCTTGCATAACAAACATTTGAGAATTCTGAGAAATTAGGTGTTGGTCTATCTAAGGTGTAAACACCTAAACAAATATCAACAATTTTATAAGTCATCATTGAGTAACAACTACTCATATTCATAAGACAATCAGGCCCCACAACAGGGTCGCAATTAGTTGTTGGTGTTGGTGATGGACAAAATGTTGTAGTTGGTGATGGTGTTGGTACTGGTGGGTCACAAGGGCTCGTACTTGTTGGTGTTGGCGTCGGTGATGGTGTTGGTGTTGGTGATGGTACAGGATGTGTAACACATGAACAATTAGTTTTCCCTTTACCATCATAATAAATTGTTAAGAAATCTCCAATCGCAGGCATTCTAACAATATCAGTATTACATCCCGAATAAATTAACTCAATAGTTGTACCACCAGTCAATGTTGACATATTAACAACATAATTAGAATTAATAACATGAGAACTATTTGTAATTGCACTCCAATTAATTGTTTGTGCGGTAAGGTCTCCAGCAAAAAATCCTCTCATAGCCGCTCTATTATATATAGGAGAAACTACAGGGTCTGAATAAGGAATACCATATGTATTACCTGTAATACCATCAACATAATATGGGTATTTTACATATTGTTTATTTGATTGTGTTGGTGCCGAATTTTGTGAATTAAAATTAGGTTCTAATATGTTTGTATTGGATTGATTGTATGAACTTGGAAGAGAGTTATACGAAACTTCTCCATCACCAATTTGGAAATACGAAATATTGAAATTACCTTGGGATAGTTTTTGTCTTCCCGTATCTGTTAATCTCGTATTAACTAACCCCGATGTATTTTTTAATATATAACTCATGTTTATAAATATTCTTACTTATTCTTTTATTGTGGTTTACTTGGAGTATTTACTGTACAACAATCACATCCACTAATAAGTGGGTTTAATATATAAAATGTATCATCATAAGTTGCCGTTGAGCACTCAAAAATTGGTAGTGTCCTAATTTGGGTTGTTGTCGTATTAATAACCATGGTATCTCCATTTGTTACTGATACAGAAACCCAGTTATTATTTTTTGTTGTAACATACACACTAGTGTCTTGACAACCGTTAATTGTATTCGTTGTAACAACATTTGATGACCCTGTCGATGTTATTGATATTACTGTTGAGTTTTTATTTAAAACACTATTACTTATAATGCTAGCTGAAGTTGAGTTAGGTCCTCTACCAAAACTATTCGTGTGTAGTAAATCAAATGTAATGGTTGTTCCAATAGGAAGTGTTGGGGTGACATTTACAGTAGTAGTATATTGTGTTGTTAATGTTGTTAAATTATTTGTTGTTACATTATTTGTTGTTAGTAAACTAATAGTATATGTTGTTGGCGTGGTAAAGTTATTTAATATAACGGTTTCATTTGCACTTAAATTATTTAAAGAATCTTTAATTTGTAAATTAAATGTTCCAGGACATAATCCATTAAATAATCCTGAACTACTAAATGTTACCCCATTATCAATTGAGTACTGATATGGTGGTGTTCCATTAGAAGGATTTATTGTTATGGTACCATCACATTCACAACTTGGTTGATTAATTGATGATAAGAATATTGGTGAATTTGAAAGTGGTACACATTCCCCTTCTTGCGCAACAACGGTACCGTTAGTACCAACTAAATACCAACCTGTTAATGGCGGATATGGTGAAGAAGATAATGTTTGATAATATAATGACCCACCAATAACTTTCCATCTATTTAACGATATATCCCAAACAATCTGATATACTGAGTCATCTGATATCCATTTTTGGAATCCACCACTATCCGTACCATTAGGATTAAAATGAATTAAAATGTCACCCAAAATAGTTAAACAAAAATCATAGGTTATCACAGGCTCCACAGGTATTGTAGTTGTTGTTGTAGTAGGAACAGGGACACTTAAAACACATGTTGTTGTCGCAGTAAAATCAGGTCCACTATCAGGCCAAGAATAATCAGTAACAATTGCGGTGTAACTACCAACACCTAAATTAACAATTGCTGGTGACACATTATCATTAGACCAAACAACAGTATATGGTGGTGTTCCACCTGTAATAGAAACAGATAACTCACCATCGGTCGCAGTTGGCGATGACGGATTTTGAACAATACACCCAACGGTCATTGGGAATATTGTAATTACATTACATTCGTTTCTTGGTTCAGGTAAAATCGCCATTGTTATTTTATTATACTATAAATAATCAGATTATTGTTTTTTTACAATAGATTTCATAACATCTATATATTTTTTTGTTGAGCTATATTCTTCGACGTAATCAAAATATTCAAAATTCTCAGTTAATTTTGTTAATGGGTTAACATTAATAAAATCTCCCTTATAGAATTTAGTTGTTTTCATATCTGAGGTTACCCCTGCCATATGAAGTATTGGTCTTTGTTCGTATATTGAAATTGAGTCCGTTGCCCATGAAAAATCTAAATCTTTAACTACTTTGGTCTCTTTTCCAAAGTACCATAAGTTCCATAATAAAGACCACATTTCGGCAGTCCAAAATTGTATCTCACCAGGATTTATAGGAAAACGTCGTTGGTAATCAACCATTTGGTCATACAGTGGGGTACAATCCATATAAATTTTTTCCCAAACCATCCAATCTGTTTTTTTAATCAAATATTGACCACCACCCGAATTTTCTTCATTACATTCAATACATTCGGTAGTAATTCCAATAACATCAGCCATTTCTTGTAGTAATTGTCCTTGATTAGATTGTGAGTGATGTAATTCATATCTCTTACAACAATCCATAATATAATTAAATCCAATATACCCCACAGTATCTGAAAGATATATGACATCATCCTCCATTAGTTTTTTGAAATCAGGTAATTCTCTAAAAATTATATCCGCGTCATGTAAGAAAAAACATTCTCCATGTTGAGGGAATTCCTTTAACCATTTATGAATTAAAAATGGTTTAATATTTGGAATATAGTGTTTTTGTTCTCTATCATCTAAATAATGGTGAACATTAATACCCAATTCTTTTAATTTTAATGAATCTGTAGTTGGTTCAGTATTTGGTACAACAATACCAAAAATAACATGTATTTGGTTTGGTAAAACACCTTTTTCTATAAAATTTTCAACGTACACTCTAACTTGCCAATGAAAATACTGCACATCAGGTTGGGCACATACAAATGTTAAATTGTTCTCCATATTATGTTTTAAAATAAATATAATTAAGTATCCATCTTAATAAATGGTGTTTTGGTGGATATTTATATTATATGAAACTACTAAAAACAATATCAAATTTGGTTTCTGAATCTAAAGAAGCTTATGAGGTTGCTTGTGAAAAAGGTGTTCCTGAAAAAGAGTTAGACCGATTAGAAAAAAACTATAACGAGTCTCTAAAACTTATGAGACTCTACGGTAGTTTAAGTAAAAATCAAGAAAATAATTTATCTTAAAGACAATTACCATTATCTAAGAAAGTACCATCACCATCATTAGTAACTTGAGGTGTCGGATTTAATTTACCACAATACGATTCTGTGGTTCCATTACCCACCACAATATATTGTAATATACCATCACAGTCAGTATAATTAAAGGTTGTATGTCCACCTGTTCCTGTAGTACCTCCATAGAATTCCCAATTAACATTACACGGGTCTCCCTCACAACAAGTTTCAGTATTAAATACATCTGATTCTGGACTTATTGATGGTGAATTTTCAACAAAATAATACACTGAAGGTGTTGTATTTGGTTGAACACATATTTCTTCCACCATAACTTCAGCAACGGTAAATCTACGAGTACTCTCCGTACCATTACAATTAACATAACTAACATAAACCGCGTTATTATCATTAGGGTCATTATTACCTGTGGCATTATCCAAATCAATACCACTAATAGTCACATCGTAATAGGTACAACATGCCGTTGGTGTCGGTGTAGGCGTAGGTGTTGGGGTAGGTGTAGGCGTAGGTGTTGGGGTAGGTGTTGCCGTTGGTGTTGCCGTTGGTGTTGGTGTTGGACAACAATCAATAATTGATTCCTCCCATCCACCCGACTCATCACCTCCAGGCGCTACTGTAATTGAACCTTCTTGAGCACAAACATCTGTTGTGGAGAACTCTGAAGCTGAAGTGTCTATAATATTTCCTGAACAATCAATATATTGGAAATTTGTTATCCCGACAAACGGTCCTTCCGATGGTTCTAACCAATATAAAGTATAACATATACAATTTATTGATGTTGGTGTTGGAGTTGGCGTTATTGTTGAAGTAGGAGTTATTGTTGAAGTAGGTGTTGGCGTAGGAGTTATTGTTGAAGTAGGTGTTGGCGTAGGAGTTATTGTTGAAGTAGGTGTTGGCGTAGGAGTTATTGTTGAAGTAGGTGTTGGCGTAGGAGTCGCAGTAGGCGTTGGCGTTGGTTCATTATCACAACTAACACATGAAATATCATAATATATTTTCATAGTAACAATAACTTGAGCGTCTGATAAAGACCCACAATCAGTTAAAATCTCAATAGTATTTGTTTCGGGGTTAATATTCACACTTGCAATACCTTCAAATTGTAACAATAAATCCGTGATTGTGTCATACCATTCGTTATCCGATGGGTATTCATTTAATGTTGTACCAGTATAAAATTGTTGAGTTAAAACATCACCACTAACACTAACAATAGCTTCAAAAATTGCAGTATTTAAAATACAATTTGTGTCGTCAATGGTTAAATCATAAAACCCTTCATTCAACATTTGTTTAGGACCTTTTTTAATTGCATCTGTTGAAGTAATAAAATCGGTATCACATATAGTATATGTTTGGTAAGATTCTACAACATTAGTACCCGCAATAATAACTGTTTTTGTTTTACTACATCCATTATTATCAATAACGGTAAGTGAGTAAGTGCCAGCAGATAAACTATTAACCGTGGTTCCCGTTTGACCATTAACATTACTACTCCAATTTAACGTAAATGGTGGTATACCATTAGTTATGTATGCGGTAATTGTACCATCAGAACCATTAACCGTATTAGTCCCATTTAAAATAAAATCAGGATTTGATGATAGGTTAACTAAAACAGTATTAGTTTGTTGACACCCACTTCCGTTTGTAACACTAGCCGTGTATAACCCTGAAGATAGATTACTAAATGTATATGCACTTAAACCTGTAGGTCCATAAATTTGTCCATTTATTTCATACGTATAAGGTCCTGTACTACCTGAAATTTCCAATTCAATTGCGCCATTATTAAAACCACAGGTTGTACCTGTCGTTGTAGTTGTTAGATTAAACTGAACAGTATTATTAATGGTATAAGCACTTATAAAGGTACAAACCCCATCGCTAATAGTTAAATTATAGGTACCACCTGAAAGTCCTGTAAATTGCCAGTTTTGATTTGTAGTACTTTGAGTCAAATGATGACCATCAGGGTATTCTAAATCGTAAGTATAATTACCACTACCCCCAAATAATTGGATTGGATTTAAGGACCCTCCATTATTGTTACAGATTGAATTATTAACCCCAATGGTAACAATACTAAATCCACCTGGAGGTAATAAGGTTGTACTCGCAATAAAATTACATAAACCAGCATCCGTCACTTGTACTGTAAAAGTACCTGAGGCTAAATTTGTAAAAGTATAAGTTTGGTCAAATGTAATAGTTATAGTTCCATTTGAACCTGAAAAATAATATGGTGCGGTTCCTCCTGTTATTGTGACAGTAATTTCCCCATCAGACGCAAAACAACTTGGACTAATAGAGGTAAATGCCCCTAACCCAACTAAAGGTACTTGTAATACAGTTGTTGATTTAACAATAGAACAACCCGTACCATCAGTAACAGTAACACTGTATGTTGCAGCACTTAAGTCAGTTATAGATGAACCTGTTGCCCCATTAGACCATAAATAAGTGTATGGTGGAGTACCTGTTAATCCTGTTATAAATATTTTACCCGAATCAACTGCACATCCAGCGTCATTAACAACATAAAACCCATAATCAACCGTTTCCGCACTTTGAACAATACAAGTTTCTGACTTACCTGTACATCCACCCCCATCATCACCAATAACATAATAAATTCCAGGACCTAATATATTGTTAAACTCAAATGTGTTTGTTACCGATGAACCTGAAGTTATATAACCATCGGTAGTTTCGTAAAGGTAAAAATTAGCGACACTATATAGATTTTGTGTTGCTGCGGTAAGACTACCATTTTCTAAACCACAAGTTGTATTAGTGTGAGAAGTAATACTCACACAGGTACCACTTGATATGTAGATATTAACAGGGAATACCGTCGATGACGGTACACAAGAATCAATAATATTAAACGTGTAAGTTCCTGCCGATAATGAGGCAATACCATATTGAGTAATACCAGCACCTAACGCAATAGTTCCTAATGGAGGATTAATCCATTGGATAGTATAATCAGGAGCCGTACCAAAGATATCAATAATAAAACCACCGTCATTGATATTTGAACAGTCTCCAATTATTATTGATGGGGTATATGTTAAAAAACAAGACATTAATCACATAAAATATTAAAGTTTATCCCGACATTTAATTTGAAATTAACTCCTTCGTCGGAAGTAGAGCAAATTGCATTATATACAACCACAGTATCTGTTGATGTTAAATAGTAATCATATCCGTAAATTTTTAAATCGTTCAACGCGATTGATAAGGCAGAATCCCAATCAGAAGTTTGCGGCGAACTTAAAACCAAATCTGTATATCCTACACCAGTAAAGAATGGGTATTGGACAACCGTTGTATCGTCAATTTTTAATTCAACAAACCACTCAGTTGTTAAAGTATTTAATAAACAATCATTTAACGTATACCCATTAACGGTAAGATAGCTATTAAGAGTTTGTCCTAAAACAGCATTAAAACTGTTAATAGTAGTACTTTCATACCAAGGATACATTCCACATTCAACTGTTTGTATATTACAATCATATAGATATATATTTGATGTTAAATAACATGGTTTACATGGTACTGGTACAAATTGACAACCCTCTTGTCTTCTCCATACAAATTTTTGTCTATGAAATATTGAGTTTTCATACTTAACTCCAGTATTCCAAATAGTTGTCGCAGGAATCATTTGTTCAACAAGCCTAATCCAATAATCCCCCATACCATTCACGTAATCAATCATTGTTTGATAAGTAAAATTATCGTTAGGTATATTAATTGTTTGTTCAGACTCTAAATACTTCCAAAAAATAGACGATAAAGTTGGATATCCACTTGTTTTACCATCCGTGGCGAATTGTCGGTTTCTAACATTAATTGTATTCTGCCAGAATGTTTGAGCGAACTCAAAGAATGTTTTTCTTTTTGGTTGTGGATTTATTTCAGTCCAATCGACACCACCTCTTTGAGGATATTCTATATTTGGATGTGGGTCACAATAAGTCGGTGCCACATAATTTAAACCTTGATTAGGGATTGGGTAATTATATTGTCTAGACATATACCATACGTCATACAAAATACCTTGTCCAGGGTTTAAAAATAAATCAATATTCTTAACGTTTAATACTAATCTATCATCATCGGCAAAATAACGAGCGTTAATCCCACCATCTAAATTACTTCTTAACCCAACTTCATTGTCAGTCCAACTTTTATTATTATCAGGTACTGCGGTCAAATTATAACCTAATGTCATAAACGGGAAATCTCTAAATCTATTAAGATATTCTTGACCATATGAATAAGGCATTAACGTTGTTTGATAATTAGGATTAGACCCTGTGAATACACTATTATTTAAATCAACTTGAGCAGGTGCTCTATGTTTTGGCGTTTGTTCAAACCAACCACTACCAATTTGGAAAAAGTAGTTTTCAGTATTTATAGGCGCTTGTGGATACCCATAAACGTCCATAGGATATTCTTCTCGGTTAACATTAACATCTGTAATAGTTATTTCAGTTGTAAATCCTGTATAGGTAAACCCCATAATATTAAATGTATTACCTTGCTCATAAGTCGGTAATTCTTGAACATAAGTTCCACCTGAAATATTGTAGAATTGAGTATCAAACTGTTCTAAATTAATTTTTTGGTCCGCAACATAAACATACTCATTAAACTCAACTAATGCCTCAGGAGCCCCAACCAATCTCATTAAAACTTCGATTGATTTTCTAGTTCCTTTAGATTTGAATAGGTATGCTGAATTTAATACTAAATTTCTATAATACTGATAATTTAATTCATCAGGTGTTTGTTGTTGTGACGTTCCAGGAAATTGTGGATTATCTTTATTTTTTTCACCAAACACAGACCCTAAAAAGTCATCATCAGTAATAGGTGAAATATTAATTCCCCAACCTAATGTTTGTGCTAAATTTTTTAATAATTGTGATGGTATATCATTACCCACATTATAATTAACTGAGTTCATAAATGCCAAAGCATCTATGAATTTTTTAGTTTCATCAAAACTTCTACCATAAATCTGTAGAACTTTTTCCATTTTTTGAGTTACGGTGTCAAATTCTTTAAATGACCCTGTAATTAAAAATCTTGAGACTAAATTCGTAGTATAAATGTCAAAATACTCACTAACATCATTTAATTGTATTAAATAATCTTCAAATGATTTAGTTACTATATCAATATTCCATTCACCATACAATGGCCATGTAATTGGTTGATTTGCAGTATAATACGTACCATCTTCAGATTCTCTGGGTACTTGGAATGTTGCGGTATAAATTGGTGTTACATTTCTATTTAATAAGAAATTTTCAACCTCATCTAAATCTTCATTAAATATTTTAGTAACTTCATAGTCATTAGGTCTAATAACAAAACTTTCATACACAATACTTTGTCCTGAAAAAGGATTCCCACTAACATATATTTTTAACGTCCCACTAGAAGTATTAGTTGTTGGTACTAAAGATTTAACATCATACCCAACCCCGTTAAAGTATAATGAATACTTAGCGTATTGGATTGTCATATCTCTTAATGGAGATACACTAATTTCTTTTAATTCTAAATTTCTAGTTGAGTTAACCGAAAAATCAACATCAAATGGATTTCTTAATTTTGCAACATCTAAATCAAAACTTGTTTCATCATATACCGAATCAAAAGTAATATTAGTTGCGGTAGCCCCTGTAACATAGTTAGGTCCCATGAATGTCGATTCTAAAGCCGCAGGGAACTTACTAATAATTGTTTCAACAGAAACTGAAATACGTTTAACCATCGACCCATATAATGTGAAGTTGGTGATTTGACTCATGTCAAAATTAGGGTAAACCTTAAAGTTATTTTCAAAAATAGATTTAGATTGTACCACACTACTAACACCCATACTATCTAAACTAATAGGGTCAGAGAAGTTTCCTGTATTAAACGTTCTATTTGTTTTCTCATTAATAGAACTAACAAACTCGAAATTTCCTTGCGTTAAACCTCCACCAGTAACTAATTGGAAACCAACTAAGTTATCGGAAAAGGTCCCCGCACCTGATGCGGATTGAGGTGGGCAAGTATATTTCGTAACGGCCATTATTGTGTTATATTTGTAAAGTTTTTACTAAAGTCGATATCATTTCCTCTATCTTGTCTAACTTCATAAAGTAATTCATTAAATTGGTCTCTAATTTCATATAAGTTGTATTGTCTGTATATGTTATTTTGAGTATCATATAATGTGTAGATACCATCATCCATAGATTTAGTTTGATTACCAAACAACGCAATTGCCAATGTTGAGAAATCGTGTTCAGCGATTTCAATATCCAAGGTTATTGGATTAAAGAAAGTATTTGTTATAATAATATCTTGGTCAGGTTGTCCAATATACGGTGTTGCATTTGGCTTATTAGTAGGTGACGATGATGGTGAAACAGTACAAAAAATTAAATTTGTATTATTATCAGTATATCTGTATCTAATTGCTTTTTGAGAAGTATTTGTTAAATTTTGTACAACTGGTTCACAAAAGAATGATGAGGTTATTAGTCTAAAAAAATTAGGTACTTTAGTTCCGTCAGAATTTAAATATTCAATTCTAAATCCAACCAAACCTTGATTAACAAATTTATTTCTAAACTGACTTGGTACATCATTTAAATCAATAATTAATCCTTTAACGTTTGGTAATGCCGATAGAACACCACAATCAAGAATTCTTGTTCTTATTTGAGCGGGTCTAACCATTAAGGTGTAGATACCAATTTTATTAAATTGTTCTGAAGGCAATCTTAAATTATATAAACCACCCAATATTTCAACATTAGGGTTACCACCCGTAGCGTCGTTATTAAAGTATGGTCTTAAGATTGATGGTGCATCTAATTTAGTTAAGATGAAATTTTCCGTTTCGTCTCTTGATGGGGTATAGTTTAGGATTATCTCCACATCTTCGGGAGATACATCCGCTGGTCTAATCGTACCGTATGTTCCTGTTGCCATATTATATATTAATTATGTTAAAAAATTCGTAACCGTATTTTTCAAGGTCACCTATATTATCAATTTCACCCAATCTTTCGATTCGTTCCAATGCCGATAGTTTACCTCTCTCTATAAATACATTGGTTTGAACTTCTGCTTCATCAATTACATTTAATAATACCTCATTTTTTGTAATTGCGGAACAAATCAACATATCTTCAGTTAATCCCGAAGACTCAACCGCAAATACTGTGGTATTATCACTATAATCATAGTAATTCATTCCATTAATTGTATAGGCAGTGTATGGTTCTGTTGGGTGAGGCCCCCAATACGTTCCGATGTTTCCTGAAGTACCCGTAATTTGAACACCTATCTTATATTTTCCACCAAATAGAATATTTTTACTACCATATACTTCTAAATCGCTAACAGAGGATTTAGTGTATCCTGTAATAATAAAAGGAACTGTGGTGAAATTTGTAATATCCATTATTTGAGCATCACAACTAGCATCACCACTAAAAATGTAATCATAATTAAACATGGTTCCACTCCAACTTCCACCCGCAGGTGTGAAATAAGCAGTACCTTTAGGGTTAGTAATTATAGTATTAGTAAATGGGACCTCAACTGTTTTTTGAACAATGTTTGAACCCCAAGGACTCATTCCCGACATACTAATAGTGAACTCTCCAGTTGTTGAATAAGTGTGTTGGTAATAATTTGGTGCGTTAGTTGTTATTGTTTGAATTGGCGTACCATCCCCCCAATCGACATAGTAATTAGAGAATTGTAAGTATTTTTTAAACTCGGTGTCTGAAGTATTATAAAAATAATATACATTAGGAAATGTTGTGGTGGCAGAAAACAAAAAATTAGTCATGGTTTCCTGTTGTAAAACCATACCATCAAAAACAGAATAATATCCAATATCAACCGTATTCTCGGTTAACATAATTGGAACCGTAAGTCCTGTTAAGATTGAATTACCGTTAGTACCGCCTGATAATATTTCAGTCATTGATGAGTATACATACGTATGACCTGTTATATATTTAGTGACTTGTTGAGTGTATATGTCACAACAAAAAGGTATCTCAACATCTTCAGTAAAAGGTGAATATATATTAACCTTGAATATGTCATTTTGGATAACCTCTGGTGATATTTTTATATAATAATTTCTATTATCCATATTACGGGTTTATATATTCATACCATTTTATCGGGGTTCCCTCTCCAACTCTAAGTCCATTAGAAATGTTAAAAATTTTATATGTTTGATTGATAGAATCTAAAACAACTTTATAATAAAACTTATCCTCACCATTAAATAAAAATACATCGGGTAATGTAGATTGTGGAACTGTCATCATTTTAACAAATACACCTAATCTAGCATCAAAAAATTTAGCAGTCATATAAAACGTACTAATATCAAGAAATTCTTTTTTCCTTAACCAATACAAAAAGAAACCTTCTTTATCCCCAACATAATCTAAAAATTGTGAAGGTTTTTTAATATCAACATTTGGCTTTGTTGGTGAAATACTAACACTCTGAGTTATCCCCTGTTGAACAGGTAAAATAACCGTAAAATAATTTGTTTGGTTTGTCCCACTGTTACTATCATAAAAATCTAATTTGAAGAATGATTTGGTGAATGGTTTTTCGTAATAATAAACTTCGGACGCAGTAAACCCTTCTGGTAAATAACTACACACCCAATTTGTAAGTGTTGATGCGGTTACAGTATTAGGATTACCACTATAGAAATTAAATTCATAATTTATTTTAGTGTTTTCAGAAAATGAGTACTTATCATGAGCAAATCTTAAAATCTCAAAATCCTCAGCAATACCTATGATATCTTCAACAACCTCTTCTTGGAAAATCTCAATACTATCATCTCTACCATAGAAATCCCACTTAAGTTCTATAGGTAAATTGATATATTCATCCGTTGTAGGTAATATAAATTTATATTTGTTACTCACATCCATCTATAATCGGGTCAGTTGTTAATACTTGTTCTTTATAATTACTTCCTTCTGGAATTATTCTAAAAATATTATTATTGTAAGGGTAATGTGTACCATTCATAAATGGGTAATTAACCCCAATACCATTATTAACATAACCATACGGGTATAAATCTCTCCATATAAATGAATCGGTTTTTTGCGAATAAAAAGAATAGTCAGGGATACCATCAGTCAATTGTTTACTACCAGTCTCAATATAGTCTGAATAATCCCTAATATTTAACGAATAATGAGGTTGGTAATAATATCCAAACATGTTAGATGGTGATTGTGGTGGTGTGGTTAATTTAAAGGCGAACGGATTGTATCTGTACTTATGATATAAGGTGGAAATAACTCTTTCTTGTTGTTCGGATTCGTTCCACTCACAGTAATCCCCATCCAAAATATCACCTTCTTTTAATGATTCAATATATGTAAATGGTATTGAACTTAAATTAGGTCCTAATCCAGCACCAAGTGGCGTGTTATAAACAACGACAGGGAATGGTGTATTTGATAACGAATTAAAATTATCCCACCAACCACTAGGTTTTTTAGTTGTAGGGTCTAAAGGTAGATTAAATTCATATCCTTGTTTAAGACCTAAATACTCACTTTGATTTTTCTTAGTGCCGAACATTAAACCAAAGTACCCCTTCCACATAACAGTAAAAAATAACTCACTGATAGGTCTTTTTTGATTATCTCTTATTGGGTTAATATGAATATCCTTACTGAAGGATAGTGTATATGATTGTGCCCCCTCTTTAATTGAAACTCTAGCAACTTGATTTGGCGTAAAACCACTACTTTCAAATTTCTTTCTATTACCAAAAATATTTTGGTCAAATCCCGCATTAACTAATACCGCATCTTGTGAGTTAGTTAATATTTTATGTTTTCTAACATAATATTGTGAAGTGGTATCAGTTGGATTTTCAATATCAATAATTCGTTTAAAAGTCCCTTCAGAATTATTTGCAAACGCTCCTCCTGTAAACCCAACATTGTATATATTAAAGATGTACTCCTCACTACCCGCTTTTTGGTCACCTAATGAATATACTTGAAAAGAATCAATCCCATTGTAGTTAAAATTAAACTTTACATATTCACCAATAGTTAATCCATGTTTTACAGGGCATCTAAATGACACTAAGTTTTGGCCATTAAAAGTTGTATTATCAATTATAAATGGTATACCATTACCACAAACCCATTGTAATAAATTTGTACTTTTTTTATCAATAGCTTCTAATTGTTTTGTAAAATCATTATCATAAGCGTAACTGACAAAGAAATTCCAATTATAACTTGACGCACTTTTAGGAACGAAAGTAATATGGTTATTTGGTGGTTGAGTATATCCTGAGACATTATAATCGGTACGAATAAAATCAAACTCGTTGTACTGTGGAAGTCCTGACCAACTAACATTCTGTGGGTTATCACCACATTGTTTTTTGGCCGCCTCTTGAGCATTAACATAATATAAATTATTCTCTAATGGTGGGTAATTAGTTGACCCACTATAAGAATTATTAAATAATAACGAAAACTTACATACAGGTCTAAATGTATCTGATTTTTGTCTTTCATCATCAAAGACTTGTTGTAAATCAATATTAATATTCCTATCAAATTCAACATTTTCCTTATTTGTTTGAACTAAAGGAACATTAAACATTAGGTTTGTGTCTGGTGCCGACTTGTACCTTAATGACCCTAAAACTACTCGAGTATCTATTCTATTCCCCATGGTTATGCTATTATATTATTTGTATCAACCCATTTAACTATAAATCTATCAAATGCGGTTCTACCTTTCTTTAATCCAAAATAGAAGTGGAAAGGTGCTCCTGTGTTTATTACTCTAGGTTGAGGACTATTTAAATCCTGAGTACCTATTGACGCACTATACGTAAATCCATTAGCCGTAAATGTTGTCGACCCAACAGTTTGAGGAATATCAATAAGATAAGTACCATTACCTCCTGATGCAGCAGTTGATGGTACAACGGTCAATTGACCTAAAATAGTCGTATTTGGTGTAATACCTGGTCCTGACAATATAAAACCTTCTTGTAAAAGTGGTGAAGATACTGAAGTTATTGTTAAAACAGTCCCAACAATACTACAAGTACCGTTCACTGTTTGAGGTGTGACACTATAGATATAACCTTTAAAGTATTTGGTCATAGAAGTTGCGTTAGTTCTAAAGTATCTAGACGTAGGTTCTATTCTATCAAGACTTTGATATTTTTTAGTAAAGAACTCATCGCCTGAACTATATAATGGGTTTGTCATCCATCCATTGTCTTGACTACCAAATATACTATCGTTATTAGAATTACTATTAACATTCCACTGATAGAAAGGTACTTCTTGTGATATCACTTCAATATTACTAAAAGCACACACATTAGTTGCTGCAACAGTATCATCAATTATAGTCCTCTTTGGACTCACAAAATCTCTTAATCTAGTATCTGATTGGAAAAACACGCCAAATATTTGGTCAGAATCTGAAAGTGTGTTAATATAAATTGAATCTTGTCCAGGTCTATCGGGATAATTAGCCGATTGGAACGGTGCAACTCCAAGTTCCGAATTAACGGATATTGCTTGAGCATAATCACCATCAACCATATTTTTAACTCTACTAAAATACGATAAGATATTCGCCCCATTTATCAAACCTTGTAAAAAATTGGTATTCGCCAATCGAGTAATAATAAATAAATTTAATAACTCAGACACATCAGAAAATGTTGTTGATTGTAGTTTATTCATAACATACCCATCATATTCATCTGACATAACTATCTCTTGTAAATAATCGGTTCTTGGTCCTAAATCTAAAACAGTTGTTGGGTATAATAAATTATAAAAATTACCCCCATATTGACCAAATAACGCTCCAAATATACCACCTGAAGTTGCCCTGTCTTGACCAATAAATTTATTTGTTGATTCATTCCATGGACTACTTCGATAATAAAAATTATTAGTACTATTATGTAATACCACTACATCATCACAATAAGCATATCGAGCTTGGTTTGGATTAGGTGCTAATGGTGATGTGAAGGTAACATCGTTATTGAAATTAAATGCGTATAGGGTACCGTTAATCCAATTGTTTGTAAACATATGACCCCATACGTTTCGGCAAGCCGCAAATGTAATTAATAAACGAGAAGTCCATTCTGTCAAAAGTAAAAGGTCTCTAGGTAATGATAAAAATATGGTTGTTACATAAGTATAACATCCATTTGTAACTAAGGTACCTCCACCAATAGGGTCTTTTCGACAAGGACCTGTGTTAATTACTAATTCACCATTTGATTCACCATAACAACCAAGATTAACCATAACCCCACAGTTAAACGAGTCAATAACTGAACTAATAATTTGAGGTTCACCAGCACTTAATAAGTCGGCGGTTGTCCCCGTTAATGTAGCCGATTGGTTGGCACCAGTCTGTGCTTGAGTTGAAGTACCGTCATCAGAAAACTGAAATACTGAAAAATTAACATTGTTATGTAATACAAAACTATTTTGTAAATTATTTTGTAATGTAGTAGATGTTGGTAATCTATCTGACCTCATAATTATTTTACGAGTACCCCCTAAATTGTAATTCATGTTTACTATAGGGTATTTTGGGGAATAATAATAACCATTATAAGTAATTCCAGCAACAACAGTGGACCCTAGAACTTGGTCTATTGACGCCAAACATAACATACCTGACCCACCTTCAATAATTTCGTTATCAAAATATCCTCGAGTAATCATATTAGTTAAGGTATTAATAGGTGCGTCGTAATAACCTCCTGATGTACTAGTTAAAAATTCTCTAGCAAACCAATTATTACTACCCTTAACATTAAGCCCCCAAGTTACATCACTATCAAACCCCGACGATAACACAGGCGCACCTGTAGGTGGTGGTGTCATACCACCATTATCTAATGAAGAATAATAGGTTTGTAAATTAGAAGAAAATCCACTAAAAGGTGCCCCAACACTCGTACTTGGTTGATAGTGGAATGAATCAAAATATAATTTTTGCCCACTATATGTGTCAGTATCAAAGTTATTAGTTAAATTATGTCTTACGTTTTTAAAACCAGGTTTGATTGGTTGGTTTAAATGATATTTAGGTGCTCCATTAACACCACTTGTAACTTTAACACGGCCAAATCCTGTATCACCATATAAAATACTAAGGTCGTATTCACAATTACTCCTTGTTGAGTACGGGTCAACCCCTCTAACTAAGAATACAACATATTGGTTATTAAATTCAGGGAAATAATCGGCAGGTCTTATCATTGGATAAGTTGACGGATTCCCACTATTTAATTCATTTATCCAAAAACCACCAAAACTAAGACTATGACTATAAATCCTATAAAATTTCATCTGATTATTAATAAACCTACGTTGGAGTCCTAATTGGTTATTTCCTCCCGCAACACATAGTGATGAAAAGTTAGAATAAGTATTCGCGGTAATTACTTGGAAATACTCGATATCCATTGGAAATTTAGCATATTGTACATCATTCTCATCTTGTTGACTAGTATATGTTTGAGACAATGCTGGTCCATTAGGATTAGTATAATCAGCATATTGAACAGTAATATTACCAACATTTGACGTACTACTTGGTTTATTATTAACCGTAGTACCTGTACTACTTGCGGTACCATATTCATTAAGAGACGTGAACCCTGTTATATTAGGGTCAGTTGATTTTGAAGGGTCTTGGAAAGTTATTAAACTACCTGTTTCAAAGATTGCCGCTGAATTAGGTTGAACCATAATTGCAATAACATTATCCTCATGAAAAACACCATTCGCAGGATTAAATGAAACTTTAATTCTATTAACACCACCACCAGGATTATTCACAGATGGTTGGAAGAATTTTGCCTTAGTGTTAAATAAATTTAATCTTTCCGCTTGAGTTAAACTAGTTGTAAACTCAAATGATGAAATACCTTGATTATTACTACCACCCACCACCGTTTTAAGTTGTGGTGTACGTGACGCAGGGGTTAATGGATTGGTTGATTGGGTAGCACTACCTAATGATTGTCCTGCAAACAAGTTTTCATAAACAGTATTATCAGTAGTGTAAGGAGAGGTCGCGTTATAATTAGCAGAAAGTTCAAATGCCGTTAAAACCGCATTAGAACCATTTTCCTCAGCAGTTTGTTGTGTACTAACTACCGCAGGACCGTAATTAGCCGCGGTAGTCTCAATTACACCACCATCACTACAACTACAGAACTCACAATCAGGATATGATAAATTAGGAATTTTCATATCTGTAAAATTCTTATATAAGTTCAACATTTTATTAACAACATCTTTAATATCTCCAGCATCAGGACAATCAATATAATCTAAACTACCTAAGATATTAATTACCCAAATAATTGCGTTAATAATCGAACAAATAACAATAGCTACAATAACCACAACCGCGGCAATAATTGCTAATACAGGCCCAACAATTAATAAGAAGAATGCAATAATGTGCATTGTAATTAATAATGAATATAATATTGGTCTGAATATAAACAACATGATGTTGAACAGGAAGTAGATTAAATCAAATCTATACACCGCATCATTTGTTGGGAACTTATTATTATCACTCGAACATTCAGTATCTAAGATGTCTTTAACCGCAATAACTCTCCAATTACCCCAACCATTTCTATATTGAGTAATTAATTGTGATACAGTATAAACTTTATTATACTGGAATTCATAGAATTTATCCTCACATTTAATTGCGTCCACAATCATCTGATTACCTATGGTTGTTCCTGTGTTTCCATAATCCGCCCAATCTAAACTAAAAGCGTATGACCTTTGTGCTGCATCTTTATTTACAGAACTCGCACTATTATTAGTAATTGGGTCAATGTGAGCACCTCCACTAACAGTCCATCCGTACTCTTTAACATTTGGAACTAAAAAATACCCTCTTTTAATAGGGTCGGCAGAAACAGACGGTGATTGATTCCATTTAACTTTAAATCGGTATTTACTTCTTGTTGGGATACCTTTTTTAGGGTCACTAGAAATAACTTGTTCACCAAACTCATTTGTAATAACATAATCTAAGTTCATTGGGACATCAACTAACCAAGTACCATTCTCATCAATAACCTGCCCACCTGATTCTAAATCAACTGTTTCTAAAATAGGTCTTCCGTTTACATCTTGAGCACTTGTTTGTCTAATTGCTAAAATTTCGCCAGGACCCGCAACTAAAGAACAAAGTGACCCTGAGGTTAAAGTTGGTTTACAACTCTTCTTAACATAATCTTCTTCTTTGGAGGATACTAATGACCCCATAAAGATTGCCGTAGGTGTGATGTCAATATTGGCTTCCCCTGATAAATCAAAATCAGTTCTTGTAATACCTAAATTACAAATTTCGGGTTGACCCCATAATGGTTCAACTTCAAGGGTTCTATTAAAGGTAATGATTTGAGGTAATTCTCTTAGGTTGGTTGAAGCTTTAAAATATGTTCCAGCAACTTGTGATTCTGTAGTAACTCCCATTCTAATTAAATCCTGTGGTGATAGAGAGAACTCACCAATGTCTGAAAGGTCAATGTCAACAACAACAGTTTGAGACCCCACAGGTACTCCAAATATCATATAATCCCCACTCTCGTTAGTTACTGCATTATACTTATAGTACTTGTCATAAACTTCAATAAGACTTGGGTTAATTAATACATCTTCTCTTGTGAAGAAGGTTCCTGTAGGATTGTGACCACTATGTTGTCGATTATATGGTAATAGATTATATCTATAACCATCTTCATTTAAATCAGCTAAAGTTTTATAAGGATATAAATCAGAAATTACTGGGTCGTTTTCATCCATATTGTCCAAAGGAATGAAAACAGAAACTTTTGCATTAGGAATACCAAAACCATTGTTAACACTAACTCTACCAACAATAACTCCATAGTCGGAGCACTGTCTTGTGTAAATTTGACTTTGTAATATTTTTAGAGAAAGAATCTCTAAATATTCAAACTCTTGGTCAATTAAAATCTTAATTGAACTATCAACGCCTGGTTTGGTTCTTATTCTATACGAGTTGGACATGTTAATCTTTTTTGATAAATAGTTTATATACTATTTTCAAAAGATAATTCATTTATTTTGAAAATAAATTATCAAGAAAAATTAACTGTTTTTAGATTTTTAACTCTAACATTGATATCTTTGTTAGGATATCTGATTTGATAGGTCTGACTTGGTTCTGCAAATATGGTGTCATCAACTAACCCAATCTGTTTTGTATTTACATCTATGTAGGCTTGTGATGTTTGTGACGAAGAGTATTGACCACCAACCTTATTAAAGAATAACATATCTGAAACTGCAATAACACCGTTTTCACTTTGAACTAATCTTCTAAGGTCAGATACATACACATTTTCTCCCATCTGTCTGTTACCAGGACTGAAGAACTCAGATATAATAGTAATAATTTGAGAAATAACCGCTCCTTGGTTTTGACTATTGTCTAACACTACATCAATAGTAACACCTAAATCAACAACATTAGCACTTTCAATAGAAATGTAGTCATTAATCATTCTATAGTTTGATAGGTAGTTAGCGACGTTATTTTTTAATGTATTTGACACAATTTCTGTTAAATTACCTGATTCGTCATAAGATAACATCTGAATTTTAATTTTATTATTTTCCTCAGTAATTGCTACTTTAGCAGGTGCCCCAAATTGTGATGGCATTGTTCTAATAATAGAATCATAGTCATTAACCGTCACCGCTCTATTTTGTGCGGCAAAATTAAACGCAACTAAGTTTCTTACTTCTTCAGTTGTTGGGTAATTAGCCCCACCAATTGCCGCAACAACGTTAGTACAACGTAATGAATTAACAACACTTGTATTAACCGATTCTGATGGACCATTAACAAAGAATGAAACTGTACCTATTTGATTGATGATATTAACACCTAAATTAGTTCCTGTTCCACCCCCAACTCTATATTGTACAAATAATGTACTATTTGCCTTAAGAACACTACCTAAAGCAAAATTATTTGAGTATTTGTTTAAATCTAAGGTATAACCATTTCTCGCAAACTCTCTTAATTGTTCGTCAGCAGATTGACTACCACCACCATAGGTCATTTTAAAGAATCCTTCAGGCGTGTACTCAGTAATAAATTTATCATTTGTTTGAACGTACTTACCTACTTTAATCCCTGGCTTATCAGAAACCTTTGTAGGGTCTTCAATAAACACTCTATCTTCAACTAAGGCTTTAACTTCGTACCATCTATTGTCGGTACCTAAAAATTCTTGGGTGGTTGGGATATTTGCGTATTGTGTACCATCTTTTAATAAAACACTTGTAACACCTAATACATTCTTTTCAGGTAAGAATATTTCTAAAAATGGTCTAACATCTGCTGAGGTAATAACTCTTTTAAATACTTTTGTAATACCATTAACAACGGTTTCTCTTTTAACAATAGTATAATTGATTAACTTATTATTAGAATCAAAATTAGGTATTTTTAATCTATTAGGATATCCTTCAGCATTTATTGCCGATGCAAAGTCAATATCGTATATTGTTTCAAAAACTTGTCCAGCCCCATTAACTTGGGAACCTCTTCTTAATATACCACAATATCTTAAATCTTCTTTATCACCGAATGCTGGTACCGTGATTGAGAAATCAACTAATGATACTGATGGTCTAAGACCTGGAACTTTTAATCCATAAGTTCTTGCGATATTAAAAACAGAAGACCTTTGTTGTGCGTATTGTAATACAGTTTCCTGAATACTTCTATCGATATTAAATTGTAAGTTGTCGGTTACGGCAGCATTTAAATCTAATAATACCGAGAAAACCGAGGCGTCATTAAAATTATCAACAGTGTCAGGATAATAAGTTCTTGTAAAATTTATTAACTCAGTTCTAATTGATTGGAAATCTCTAGTAGTGTATGATATTTTCTTGTTAGCCATATATCATTAAATATTTATAATTACGAAATCTGAATTATTAAAAGCGTCATTAGTAATGATGTAATCAATTTTAACTCTCGCAGTATGTTCTAAAGTTCCAATACCAGGAACTCGATAAACTCTTTCGTCGTTGTCGTTTATATAAGTACCTTTATCCTCTTCCCCATCTGACGCAGCACTTATGTCAATCTTAGTAATTGTAATTCCTGGAATATACTCATCAACAGATGCTCTAATCTCCGCCTCAATCTCAGAGAACGTAGGACCATCTAAAGGTTCAAATATAAATTCGTATAGTCTTGTACCAAAATCAGGCAAATAATATCGAGTACCTTTTCTAGTTAATAAAAGATGAATTAAGTCAGTTCTGATTTCTTCATCATTTACCACAGAAAGGTCTAAATACTTACCATCATAAGAATCTCTGAACGGGAAATTAATTCCATATGTTGTTCCATTTGCCATATCAATAAATATAGTGTCGTGATTATTTCTTATAAATAGCGTAAAATAAAAAATCACGACAGTTTGTCGTGATTAATGTTGTGATTTTCTATTTTATATTAAGACCCACATCCAAAACATTCGAATTCTGAATCAGTTGGTTTAACTGTTGAGTCAATTGGTATAACATTCACTTTTGGTGTTTGTTTTTCAACTTTTGGTTTTTCAACCTTAGAGATGTCCATTGCCAAGTGTTTTGCTCCTGTAGAAATGGCCTTAGTTCTAACATAATAACAAAGAGTTTTTAATCCTTGTCTCCAACCATGGAAGTGTGCCGAGGAAATCTTAGGTAATGTTGGTGCCGACATATAGAGATTCATTGATTGTGATTGGTCAATGAAAGGACCTCTGTCCGCAGACATATCAATCAATTCTCTCTGAGAGATTTCCCAAATAGTTTTGTATTTTGGGATTAAGTGTTCGATACGTTTAACTTTCTTATTATAATTCTTGTCTTCAGGGTCTAAGTAATGATTAAAGTTAATTCCTTGAACTGAACCTTCATTCATAATGATTTCATTTTTTAAATCCTCAGACCAAATACCAATTTTTTCAAAATCACTTATTAAGTATTTATTAACTATCAAAATCTCTCCACCAACAACTCGTCTATTAAATAAAGCCGAATGAGCTGGTTCTGTCATTTCAAAAGAACCTGTAATTTTAGCTGAAGATGCCACAGGCATTTGTGCCGTGAACAAAGAGTTACATACTCCGTATTTTTTAACATCTTCTTTTAATTGTTTCCAATCCCAAAAACCTGATAAATCATCGTCGTTTAATCCCCACATATCAAATTGGAATTCTCCTTTTGACATTGGTGACCCTTCAAAAAATTTATATGGTTGGTATTCTTCAGTTTTACATAATTCATTACTTTCACTGATTGCAGCATAATAGATAGTTTCAAAAATATCTTTATTTAAAGATTTTGCCTCATCAGAAGTAAAAATATAATCCAATAAATAAAATACATCGGCAAGTCCTTGAGTTCCAATTGCAATCGCTCTTTGTTCAAGACCACCTTTTCTACCTTGTTCAGTTGAATAACTATTAATATCAACAACTTTATTAAGTGCTCTAACAACTTTTCTAACTTC
>Ga0114969_10000805_pt1 | contig 27099 bp, 8 predicted proteins | sample M_130807_MF_Meta_FD_87316 | JGI IMG/M metagenome (GOLD analysis project Ga0114969, IMG submission 87316) | Freshwater microbial communities from Lake Montjoie, Canada to study carbon cycling - M_130807_MF_MetaG | ecosystem: Environmental > Aquatic > Freshwater > Lake | place: Lake Montjoie...
CCCAAAACCACGCGAAGAAAACGGAGACGGAGGAGGTGTGCCCGCTTGACAAGAAAGAGGCCATATCAGCGGTGTCGCGGCCTTCCGAAGGCCTTGCCACCGCAGTCCGAAGGCGCTGCGCGCGGAAGACAAGCCGCGGCGGTTCCCCGCGCGCAGCGCCGTCGGAGTGCGGGGGGTAGGAGCGTCAGCGACGCCCACCCCGCTTTGCGACCAGGCGCACCCTCCGCCTAGTCGCATCCGGTTTCGAAAGCGGTGTCGTGGCCTTCCGAAGGCCGTGCCACCGCAGTCCGAAGGCGCTTCGCGCGGGGTCGTGTCAAGATTTGCCCGGGTCCGGGCCCATCGATTTCTTCGTGTTCACAAACGATCCCCGGGAGCACGCTCGGCCGTATCGACGCGGCACACGGCAAAACCAGCACGGTGCTCGAATCGGGGATCCACGGCACGCAACGACACCCTTCCAGAGCCATGAACATCAACAGACGCAAGTTCCTCGCCCAAACCTCGATCGGACTCGCCGCCGCGCCCGCGCTGGCCAGCCGCGCCGCCGAACCCGGTTCCGCGACGGTCCAAGGCGAGCGTCCGCTCGTCGTCTCCACTTGGCCCTTCGGCAAAGTCTCCAACGACGCCGCGATGAAGATCCTGCTTGCCGGTGGATCCATCCTCGACGCGGTGGAAAAAGGCATCTGGGTGACGGAGTCCGACCGCGGCAATTCCTCGGTCGGTCTGGGCGGCATGCCCAATGCCGCCGGGGTCGTCCAACTCGATGCCTGCATCATGTCCGGCCCCGGCCACCGCGCCGGCAGCGTCGCGGCCATCGAGGGAATCGCCCACCCCATCTCGGCCGCGCGCCGGGTGATGGAGAAGACGCCCCACGTCATGCTGGTGGGCGAAGGCGCACGGATGTTCGCGCTCGAGGAAGGTCTCGAATCCATCGAGAACAACACCGCCGAACGCTACAAGGCTTGGCGCGAGAAGCGGGCGGCGGAGAAGGCGTCCCCGAAGGACTCCAAGAAGAAGAACCCGGGCAACCACGACACCATCGCGCTGCTGGTCCTCGGTGCCGACGGCAACATCGCCGGCGGTTGCTCGACGAGCGGCTGGGGCGGGAAGCTTCCCGGTCGCGTCGGCGATTCGCCCATCATCGGCGGCGGTTTGTACGTGGACAACGAGGTGGGCGCCGCGGGGGCGACGGGCCTCGGCGAGAACGTCATGCGCTACTGCGGCTCGTTCCTTGTCGTCGAGTTGATGCGGCAGGGATTGACCCCGGAAGAAGCCTGTCTCGAGGCGCTCCGTCGCATCGCGCGCCAGGATCCGAAGGGCACGGGCATCAGCGTCAGCTTCGTGGCTCTGGACAAGAAGGGACGGTATGGCGCCGCGGGCTCGGCCAAGGGTTTCACCTATTCGGTGACGACCCCCACCAGCAGCCGCGTGCTGACCGGACCGGGCGTGGGAGCACTCGACATCGGTCCGATCGGGGGCAACCGGAAATAGAACCGCGGGCTCTACGGCCGGACGGTCCTGTAGAGCCGCACGGCCTTCCCGACCGCCGCGGTGTCCTCGTACGCGAACCGTCCGTCCGTCCCGGCCGTCAGCAGGGTCAGCTGCGTCCATCCGAAGCCGTCCCCGGAAACCTCTAGTCGATGGACGGCGCCGGGCGTTCCCGTGCCCCGGATCCGCGCCGATCCTCCGGCCAGGATTTGCAGGGGATCGAGCTTTTGGGGTGCCTCCGACGATGGCTCCAACGAGACCCGTCCCGTCCCCGTCCCGCCGAAGCGATCGCCGACGACATAGGTGAACGAGTCGGTGCCCGCATAGCCGGCCGCCGCGGTGTAGACAATCCAGGGCCATGCCAGTTCCAGGCGTGCGCCGTGGGCGCTCAGGGCCTGCACCGACACCACCTCCGGCAAATCCCCGTCCCCATCGGTGTCGTTGTCCAACAAGGCGGACACCGCGATCCGGAAGGTTGTTCCCGGCGGACGCGGCAAGGAATCCGGACCGGCCACCGGCGCCGTGTTCGGGACCGTCGTCGTCGTTCCCGCCACCGCCGAGGCCACGCCGTTGAACCACGCCTGACCCGCGAACCCGACCGCGCCCGTCGCGTCCGCCGGCGCCATGGCCAGGTAGGAGAGCGGACGGAGATCATGGTCGAAGTACGGGCCCCACTTGATCGTCCGGTGCGCCGCGTCGTAGGTCCCGCCGTCGCTGATCGCTCCCGCCGTCCAACCGACCGGCAATGCTTCCTCCACCGCGTAACTCGTCACCCCGGGCACGGGCACCAGGGCAAGCGTCACCCGATTCCCCGACCCGGGGTTGTACCGGGCCGGCAACGACCGGGTCGCCGTCGCCGGTGCTCCGGCGATCGAGGAAACCCCCGAGATCGCGACATCGGCGGCATCGAAACGGCCCGTTCCGGAGAACGTCGCCGTGCCGTAGGCGTCGGACGGCGGGGTGGTCGTGTACGAGAGCGTGCGTGGCGTGGGCGTCGGGTCGTAGTACGGTCCCCATTTCACCTTCCGATTGGCGGCATCGAAGAATCCGCCGTGGCTCACGTTCGACACCGTCCACCCCTCGGGCACGCCTTCCTCCACCGCGTAGGACAGGACGGTGTCGGAGGGCACGGGCGCCACGGTTACCGCCAGCGGTTGGCTCGGACGGAATTCGGGCGGTAGCACCCGCGCCACGGTGCTGGCCGGGTGCACCAGAAAGCGATCGATCGTCGCCGACGAATGGACCGTGACCCCGTCGAACCGGGCGTTCGCCGCGAGCGCCAAGGGCTGGGAAGCGCCGGCCGCGGGCAGAAGGCGATAGCCCAGCGTGCCCGGCATGCTCGCGGCTCCGAAGTAGGGTCCCCACTTGATCCTGCGGTTGATGGGATCCCACGTCCCGCCGCCACCGATGTCGGTCGGCGTCCACGACTCGGGCACGGCTTCGTCCACTTCCAGCATGGCGACGTAGGGAGCGGGCACGGGCGTCAGGGTGACGGCGAACCCGACCCCCGGCTTGTAGACCCCGGGAGCCACCCGCCCCAACCGGCTCGCGCGCACCGGGAGCATCGCGGCCAAAGGAAGCACCGTCTGGTCGAAATGGACCCGGGCCTCGAACGCCGCGTCGGTGCGCGAGCTCGCGGGGGGAACGATGGTGTAGGTGAGCACCCGCGGCACCGCGTCGAAATACGGGCCCCATTTCACGGTGTGGTTGATCCCGTCGAACCCGCCGCCATGGGAGATGGCCCCCACGCTCCAACCCGCCGGGACCCGTTCCTCGGTCGCCCATGCCCGCACCGCGTCCGAGGGTGCGACCGCAACGCTGACCGTCAGCGCCGCTCCCGGCAGGTAATCGGCCGGCATCGTGCGCGACGCCGTGCCGGGCAGGCGGCCGGCGACCCGGTCGCCGCCGATCGGCAGCGCGGTGGTGTCGAACACCGCCAGACCCACGAAGGTTTGGGGCCCCTCCGCGTCGGCGGGGGGTGTCGCCGTGTATTGCAGGACCCGCGGCGTGGCGTCGCCGAACGGACCCCACTTCACCTTGCCGGAGACGGGATCAAAGGCACCCCCGTGCGAGACGGCGGCCACCGTCCACCGGGGCGGCGGCGCGTCCTCCACCGCGTTGAACAGCGTGCCCGGGTCGGGACGGGTGTCCAGGGACACCACCAGCGGGACCGCGGGGCCGTAGATGGCCGGCATGGTGGCCACGACCTCCGCGGCACGGGCCACGCCACAGGCCAGCAGCGCCGCCAGGAGAAGCAGCCGGCGGATGCCGCGCAGTTTCATGGGGAACGGAGGGACGGAACGCGGGTTCAGGGCAATTGGCGGAGGCGGAAGAAACGCGGCTTGGCGGCCTGGGCCACGTCGACTTTGGCAATTCCCTGGGCGTTGACCGAAACCGTCTGGCCACCGGTCCACGCGACCAGATCTTCCGAAGACTGGAGGTCGTAGTTTCCGTTGGGTTGTCCATGGAGCTCGAGGTTCACCGAGCCATTCCCCGCCACCACCACCAAACGCGGCGGCGGCGCCTGCACCGCCGGCTGCATCCGGACCGCGCCCGACGCGGCGAGTCCGAATCCATCGAAGCTGCCGCGTCCCGCGAAGTCGGCCGGGCCGCTGGCCGCGGGGCCGGGGACGGTCTCGTAGGTGAACGTGCGGGACGATTGGTCGAAGAATGGACCCCACTTGATCTTGTGGTTCGCGTCGTCCCACCGGCCCTCGTGGCTGATGTTCCGCACGGTCCATCCGGTCGGCGGCGTTTCCACCGCCGCGTAGGCCTTGGTCTGGTCGGAAGGCGTGACGCCGAGCGTGACCGCGACGCCCTGGTTGGGCTGGTAGATCGCCGGCAAACTCCGGACCACGGCCAGCGCGCTGGCCACCGGCGGCGTGCCCGGCGCCGGCGGATTCACCCACCACATCGGCGCGTTCGTCGACGGATCGTTGTCGAACACGTACGTCTCGCCGCCCTTCCAGATCGCGCCGGCCCGCGTCACGTAGTCCTCGATGTTCGGCGCCGTCAGCGCGGGCTCCACGGGCCAGGTGCCCCCGGTCTTCCAGGCCAGGATGTAATCCGTCAATTCGGCGATGGTGATCCGGTCGTCCGAAGGGCTGCGGTCCGCCGGATGCCGCCCGTCGGCCACCAGCGGGTTCGTGCCGTCCAGAAATTCCCGGAAGTTGGGCCGTCCGTCGTGGTCGGGATCGCCGTTGGGATCCCCGCCCGTGGCATTCCCGAAGTACGTCGTCTCGAAATCGTCGCTCATGCCGTCGCCGTCGGTGTCCGGCGAACCGAAATTCAACCGGGCCACCAGGCCGCGTTGGTCGAAGACCAGCTTTTGCTGGGCGCGGTCGCCGGACGCGTCGCGGACGACGACATACAGCGTCGAGCCGAGGAGGACGTTGTTGGGATCGGACAAGGGCGCGGCACTCTCGGCGTTGATCCTGAGGGAATAGAAATTCCCGGCGGCGGGCTGCGAACCCATCGGGTAGCTGGCGATGGGCGGTCCGGACGGGCTCTTGCGGGCCTCGACGACGACCGAGGCATCGGCGGCGGTGATCGCGGCGCCGTCGAGGGCGACGGTGCCATAGAGACGGATGCCGGGCTCGGGGATGCCGGCGACCGCGACTGGCAGCGCCAGGGCGAGGGCTGCGGCGAGGGAGCGCGCGAGGCCCATGACCCATCCGGTTCCGTGCGCCGGGCCGTTCCCGCTGTGCTTCTTGGTATTCATGTTGGTGGCGATGTTGGGGACTTGGGTCGCGGTCAGTTCCCGGAATAGGAATAGGTCTGGAAGAACAGTTTGATGTCGCTCACCGAGTTCGCAAAGGCGTCGAGCCCGTTGTTGGGATTGGCCAGGAACGTCTGGCCGGGGATGACGAGCATCCAGTCCGTGTTCCACACGCTGCGCCCGATCAGGCGCGAGTCGGTGGTGGCCTCCGACGGATTGAATCCCCCGCTGTCATGGTAGGCCCGGAAAGAGGCGAACCGCCGGATCTCGGCGAAATTGCCGCCGAGCGAATCGTCCATCGGGATCCAGGAAGGATCGCTGAGCCGGTTCGCGCCGATCGGGAAGGGCACGGGCAGGGCCTGGTCGACCACGCGCCATTCGCGGGTCACGAAGTCGTTGGCCGTCGGGGAGCTGAGGACGTCGGCCCCGGCCGGGAAGAGATAGACCCGGGGCGTCTGGGACAACCCGAGGCCGTTGTATCCGGAAAACCAGATGCCGGCGCTGCGCACCTTGGTGGCGAACCGGCTGGAATCATAGGCGCTGTCGCCGCCGCCCAGGGGCCAGTTGAAGTAGTTCCGGCCCGCGGTGACGGTGGTCGGGAAGCGGATGACGATGCCCGGCTGTGCGCCGGCGGACTCCGGGGCGAAAGAGCGGCAGTAGCGCCGGAACTCCGGAACGTCCCAGAGGTTGGCCACGCGGTGCGCCTTCAACTGGGCCCGCCAATCCGCGTCCGAACTGTCCTTGAGACGGAACAATTCGTTGCGGAGCGAGAAACGTCCGGTCTCGGTCTGCGGGTTGTTGAACCCGAGCTGGGCCTTGATGACGTCGAAGTTGCTGCCCATCCGGGCCAGCGGGTCGGACAGCCCGGAGCGTCCGACCACCGGCGCGCCGTTCAGCATCTGGCCGATCGACCGCTGGCGGATGATGTCCGTCAGGAACGCGCGACCGCCGCGGGAATCCGTGCCCAGGAGGTTGGATTCGTAATCATAAGCCGTCGCCGCGAGGAACACGTAGCGCTGGGCGAGGTCGAAGGTGGCGCGGTACTTTTGCAGGGCATCGTTGCGGAAGATCCGGAACGTCATGTCTTGGAAACGGCTGTCGGTCGTGCGTGCCGCCACCTTGATGCGGTAGGCGACCCGTTCCTCGATCAGGCGTTGGCCCTTCGCCAGCGCCGCGAGGTACCGGCCCGAGGCCTGGCGCATGCCTTCGGCGAGTTGGAGGCCTTCCAGACGCGAGGCACCCTCCTGATGGATGGTTCGTTCCAGTTCGTCCACCTGCTTCCGGATCTCGTAGTTGAACTGCGCCTTCTCGATCTTGGCGTCGACGATGCCCTTCGCGACATCGAGCCCGACCTCGGCCACCTGCGCGACACCGCCCGCGACGGCCGCGGCGGTTTCAAGACCCTCGGCGATGCCCAGCGCGGCCAGCTTCACGCCGACCCGTCCCACCGAGGTCACGTCGCTCGCCAACCCGACCACCTTCGGGAAACCCTCCGAGGCAATGTCGCCAAGGCGCAGTGCGGTCTGGGCCTTGTCGGCCAAAACGCTCTGGACGACCTTGCCGGCGGCGACCGCGACCCCCAGGCCGATCTTCGTGTTGCTGAGGTCGTTCTTGAGCTTCAGTTCCTCCGCCCGGAGACCATAGCGAGAATTCAACAGCCCGATTTGGTCCGCGATGTCGCTCAGGAGCGCGTCGTCGTTCTTGAGCGCCGCCCGGAGCCGGGCCTCGGCCTGGATCAGGTCCGACAATGCCATCTGCAATTCGCCCGGGGCCCGCCGTTGTCCCCAGGTCGAGGGCGGCGAGAACCCGTACCGGGCCGTCGTCATCGGATAGTTCACCCCCAGGATCCGGTTGGTGGACTCGAGGCCGTACACGGGATTTGCCAAATCGCTCGCGAAGTCCGCGGGGAAGAAGAACGAATCCTTGCTCGAGCCGAAGGCACCGCTCTGGGTGTCCCCGGAGGCGATGATCGGGTCGGCACCCAGCTTCATGCGGGTGAAGAAGGCGGTGAAACCCCTTCCGTTGGCGCTGCTGGTCCCGTCGAGGTCCGGAACCGGAATGTACATGTAATGGTACAGGTCGGGCCCGTCGTACCCGCTGGGATAGGTCTTCCCGGCACCGATGTCGCCGGCGTACGGATAACCGTAGATCTCGATCAGGCGGTTCTTGTAGTCGCGCTCCTGGTCCTCGACCTGCCCGGAGAAGACTTCCACGGAATCCTGGTTTTTCCGGAGACCCTGGGTGGCCTTGTTGACCTCGTCCCAGACCGACAGCGCGTTGCCCATCGATTTCAGGGCGCGTTCCTGGATCTGTTCGTAGTGCGTGCGGCCCGCGGTCACCAAAGACGGATCGATGTCGAACGGCACCACGCCCTTGGCGAGGCCGATCGGGTTCAAGCCCGCGTCGGCCTGGTCGAGCCGGGCCTGGATCTCGTCGTAGTGCGCCGGGATCTCCTGCAGTTCCCGCACCGTCTGGCGGTCGATCTTGTCGATGCCCGTGTGGGTGGGATCGGGATCCGTGCTGGGCAGGATGGTGTTGCCGGTGACCCAGTCGAAATAGGCGCCCATGCCGGCGCGGCGGGCCCAGTCGGTGACGCCCCAGGCGCGGTCGGGCTTGGTATCCTTGTACCCCTGCCACTGGCCCGCGGGATCGTCCACGTAGTTCAGGCGGTAGGTCAGGTCCACGATCTCCGCGCCCGCCTTGGCCTTGGCCGAGGCGGCCCGGGCGAACTTCCGTTCGTCGAGGAAGTCCACCTTGATGGCGGCGCCGCCGACGCTCACGAGTTCGCTGCGCGGGATCCAGGTGAAGTACGGGTGCCGCAACAGCGCGTAGTGCTGCTCCACCGCCATGAGGTAATGGCCCCAGGCATCGCCGTGCCCCTGCGGGTACAGGATGCGGGCATCCTTGTCGTTGATCAGCCCGTTGCTGTCCTGGTCGCTGATGTTGTAGTTCTGTTTGTAGGCCACCTCGCCCTCGCCGAGGGTGAAGTTCCAGAACAGCCGGTTGTAGACCGGTCGTGCCCCGACCCCTGCCGCGCTGTCGTCGCGCCCGCGCAGCAGCGCGAGTTCCTCGTCCAGCAGCGAATCCAACTGGTTCTGGAAGGAGAAGATGCTCGACGCCAACGAACCGTATTCGGTGCTCGCCGTGCCGAACCCAATCGTCGGGTCGCTCGCGTCCGCATACGCCTCGTTGCCCAGCACCATGTAGAAGTCGCTCAGCTTGGTGGCCACCAGCAGCAACGCGTTGTTCGCGGGATTGAAATCCACCTGCGGCACGCCGTCGATGCTCAGGCCCTGGGCCCGCTGCTGCACCGTGGTATACGCCTCGATCAGCCCGATCTTGTTGATCGCGTCCGCACCCGGGTTGAACGCGATCGGTCCCTCGTAGCGCTGGCCCAACTGGATCAGCATCGACGCGAAGGTGTTGACCGGCGACGCATGGAAATCGGTCGTGCCCGCGTCGAACGGATTGAGCCCGCGGATCACGCGTTTGACCCAGCCCTCGGCGAGGGCGGCGCGCGGTTGGTCCGCCGTCCCGCTGGGATCGCCGACCCAATCGCTCCAGGCCGCCGTGCTTTCCAGATTCACGGCGTAGCCGCGATAGCGGCAGATGAAGGCGTTGTCCGAAATCGTGATCAGTCCCGATTCACCGCCCTCGCCCGTGGTGACGTAGTTCACCCCGCGGCCATCGAGGGGGAGGTAATTCCGGTACGGCGTCCATCCCCGCATGTCGCCGGGGAATTCCGCGGTGGGATCCGTCACGACCGGCAGGTCCGTCGGATCGAAGTCGGCCCCGATGGGTTTGTAATACCACTGGAACGTCAACGGGCCGGGGTCGCCGCCGAAATCGCTGCTGTGCCGCAGGGTCAACCGCTCGTCGAACACGTTGTCGCCCGGCAGGACCTTCAGGTCGCCGAGGAACGGCCCGTCGTCGACCCGGATCACGTGCAGGGCCACCGGCAGTCCGGCCAACGCCTCGTCGTCGTTCTCCGCGATCGTGAGGTACCGCGGCGGGATGCCCGTCGGGGCCGTCGACACCACGGACCTGACCCCGCCGAGGACCGTGCCGGCATACCCGCCGCGCGTGGCCAACGAATCGTTGGCCAGCGGACCGACGGACTTCCCGCCGCCGCGAGGGATTTCGTCGCAGCGATACAGGATCTCCAGCTTCAGCTCGGACCCGGGGCCCGCCGGCGGCGGGGTCTGCGCGCCCAGCAACCGCTTGTTCATCTGGGAACGGATCTCGGCCCCGCTGCGCGCGGTCTTCCACACCCGGATCTCGTCCAGTTGCCCGGCGAAGTACTTGTTGCCGAATCGGCCGATCTCGACCGTCCCGAGACCCGCATAGGTGAGCACCACGTTGGTCCGGCTGTCGGTCTGGACGCCGTCGCGGTAGATGGCCTGGATCTTGGATTCGGGATCGAAGGTGCAGGCCCAGTGATGCCAACCGGTGTCGGTGTAGGCCGACGACGAGTTGAAGATCGACGGGCTTGCCGGCGTGGTTCCGAGATCGAAGGCGAATTTGCCGCCGTCGCGGAAGCCGACGCGGAGCCGGCCGAAATCGGCGTCCCCGCCGGGTTGGCCGAGGACGTATTGCTCGATCGACGGGTTGGTGACCTTGGCCCAGAACTCGAGGGTGAACGGGGTGCCGGCGAGATCGAGATCCTGGCCGCCGTTTTTCCCGATCGTGACGAGGCCGCTGGCGCCATCGAAGGCGAGCGCGTTGCCCGGTTTGGGCTTCGCCGCGGGCAGACCCCCGATGCCGGCCGTCAATGCCTTGGGCCCGTCCCCGAGGGTTTCCGAGACGACTTGGCCGCGATCGTTGGTGGTGAGCCCCACGCGCAGTGCCTTGTCCGCCCTGCCGTCCCGCGGATCGAGGTCCACGGCGTTGGGATTGCGGGTCAGGTCGTAGAGGCGGTCCATGAGGGAGGCCCAGCCGCCGTCGCCGTCGGCCAGCTTCTTGAGCCGGTCGCGCTCGCGCTCGCTGAGCACGTTGGGAAGCAGCAACGGTTCCCCGACCCCGAAGTTCTCGTCGAGATGGCCCCCGAAAGAGAGCCAGTTGTTCACGGGATCATAGGTCATCCGCAATTTCAGCATCCACGGCAGGTCCGCGAAGTAGTCCTTGCCGTTGATGTTCTGCCGCTTGATCGAGCCGGGAATGATCACCCCGGTCTTCAGCGTCCGCGCGCTGAGCGGGTCGTAGAACCGGGTCAGCGTCTGCACGCCGGCCGGGCTGTCCGGGCTGAGCGAATCGAAGATCACCTTCGCGTTGGCCATCGCGAACACGTCGGGCAAACCGTGCTTGGAATGCAGCAGCGTCTCGCCGATCTGCAACACCGGGTGGTCGTCCCAACGGATGTCGTACGTCACGTCGATGGGCGTGCCGGTGCGGCCGGTGGTTTCGTTGGGCACCTGGAGTTGGCCGGCGGGACGCCGGTCGAGCCAGGCCAGGCAATCGCCCACGGACACCTTGTCGTCCGGATGGAAGAAGCCCGGCTGCATCGGGTAAAACCAACGGACCATCAGGTTGGTGTGGGTGCCGTCGGGCCCGGCCATCCGGGCATAGACCTTGCCCTTGTAGTCCTCCCAGCCCACCCGGGAGTCCGGGGGTTGCTGGTACGAGGCCTCGCACAGCGGCATCAGGCTCAGGGGCAGCGGCGGCTGGATTTCTTTCCCGACCGTCCCCGCGTAGGTGAAGAAGTAGGGCGCCTGCTCGGCGACCACCTTGTACACCTTCATCCGCCAGCGACTCGTCGACGGATCCCGGTACTTGAGCAGCGCGTAGGGCTGCGAATAGTTCCGGATCGCATTCAGGTCGTTGCGGATCGCGTACAGGGTGTCCACCGGCATGTACGCGTGTTCCTCGTTGAGATTGAACCCGGGCTGGGCGATGTCCGGCTGGTTGTAGATGGTCTTCGCCGGGTAATCCGCGTTTTCCAGCATCCCGGATCCCAGCAGGCTCGCGATGACGATCCGGTCCACCGCGTCGTCCTTGGGCCAGTCCAGGGTGTACTGCACCGGGACCGTCGACCAAGCCACGCCGATGCGGTTGGTCCGGTACCACACCACCACCAGCGGGTCGGGATTGGCGAGTTGGTTCCCGCCGGGCTTCTCGGTGTTCACCGGGAGGATCGGCCCGAGCCGGGTCCCTCGGTCATAGGCGCGGTCCGATCCCACCGCGTCGTAGGCGGCGTTGGGGAACAACACGAAGCCGTTGCGCTGGTCGTATTCGGTGTGGCCCGCCTCGGTCACCTCGTCGCCGATGCGCCAGTTCGCCTCGCTCAGGCCGGCATGCGAATCGTTCCACGCCACGGTCCGCACGACGTCGAAGTACGGGCGCTGCGTCGTGGGGTCGGACGCCAAACCGTCGGTCTTGAGATAATGCAGGACGGTATAACCCGGGGTCGGACTGGTGAAGGCCTTCGAGCTGGGTTCGACGGAGGCGAGGTTGGTGACGTAGATCAACCTCTGGAAGGTGTAGGTCGCCGCGGTGAACACCGGCTGGAGGTTCGCGGGGGCGCCGGCGATGTGGATGATCGGCTGCTTCGGCCAGACGTTCACCGTCACGCTCACGACCCGGTCGGTGTTCACGGCGAGGTCCTTGCCGGAGCCGACCGTGTCGTCGAACGACGTGTACCACTGCAGTTTCGCGGTGACCGGGCGGATCGCGTAGAGCTTCTTCTCCGCGGGACTCCAGTAGAAGGAATTGAGTTCGGAGTCGTCGGGCAGGTGCTTCTTCAGGATCGAGATCTGCGGCATGCGGTCGACCGCGCCCTGGGGCCGGATGACGGGACGCCCGATGATGGTGGCGGGCAGTGCCAGGAAGGCGCGCTTGAGACCGCGGTGGGTGCCGGTCCCGACGATGGCACCGCTGCGATTGATGCCCCGGGCGGATTCCAGATTCCACTGGTCGAGTTGGTCCGCCTCGGGGAGCAGGTCGTTCAGGTCGTTCAACCGGCCGGCGCTGTAGAAGAAGGCGTGCGTGCCGGCGCTCTTCACCGCGGTGCCGACGATCTGTCCGAAATCATTGATCGCCTGGGCCTCGCTGGAGCCGCCGCCGGGAACCGTTCCCAGGGAAGCGAGCCGGCCGGAATCGGTGTCGTAGAGGAACGCCCGCCGCGTCCCCGTGTCCCGCCCGGCCCAGCCGATCGCACCCTGCAACGTGGCGCCCGCGGCGGTCGGCACCCGGTTCACGGCCGTGTTGCCGCCACCCTCGTCGAAGGTGAAGGCACTGATGAGTCCGGGCGTGTTCCCGGCCACGCGCGTGTCGGCGTTCGCCGCGATGTCCTCGCCGGAGCGGACCACGTTCCAGAACCGGACGTCGTCGATCAGACCCTTGAACCAACTCCCGGGAACGAACGGGGCCGTGCCGATCAGCACCGGTCCCGTGCCTTGGAAAGCCGCGTCCACGTGGTCCTGGGCCACGATCGTACCGTCCCGATAGATCCGGCGGACGCCGTTGGCGACGTTGAAGGTGCAGGCCCAGTGGTGCCAGTCCGTGTCCACGTAGGCCGACGGGGTCGCCAGATCGCCCGACCCAAAGGTGAAGACGAAGGCATCGGCCGCGTTGAAACCGACCGAGAGCCCCAGGTTGTCCCCGGACGTGCCTTGGGACACCACGACGTCGCGGGTGCCGAGCTCGGCCCGTCGGGCCCGGAACTCGATGGTGAAGGAAGCGTTCGCCAGCGGCAGCGGGGGCATCGCGGCCTGGCTGCTCACGCCGTCGAACTGCAACACGGGATCGCTCACCGTGAGGTTCGGCGAGGGAAGGCCGCCGCGGACCGTCCATTCGGGATCTCCCCCGAGCCCGCCCACCAGATTCCCCAGCGCGAGGCTCGTGGTCCGGGCGGTGCCGGATCCCTCGTCGAACGGCAGGTAAGCCACCAGCCCTGTCTCGGTGCCGGAGAGACGACGGGTATAATTGTCGGCGACTTCCGCCGCCGTCCGGGTCGTGCGCCACACCCGCACCTCGTCCATTTCCCCGGAGAAGAACTGCTCGCCGTTCTGCGCGGCGGCCAACCGGAGCGGGATGCCCTGCAGGTCCACGCCGGCGACGGCGTTGGTGCCGACCGGTTTTCCGTTGATATAGACGACCAGTTTGGAACTGGGCGGATCATAGGCCGTGGCGACATGCATCCACGCGTTCAAGGTGACGGGAACCGGGATGCTGCCCGAGCCGACGAAACCGAGATTCAGCGTCCCGCCGTTGTCGGGGACGATGGTCCAACTCTGGGAGCCATCGGCGGGATTGCCGAGGAGGACGGGCCAGGACCGGACCGACGGCAACGAATGGACCTGGATCCAGGCCTCGACCGTATGGGCGGCGTTGCCCGCGACCAGCGGGGTTCCCGGGCTGGGGTTGGTCAACAGGTTGGTGACGGTGACGCGGGCATCGACGCCGTCGAAACCCAGGGCGGTGTCGCCCACGGCGAACGACGTCGTGGACCCGACCACCTGGTCGAACTGGTTGACGCCGTAGGCCACGCTGTTGGTGTCGTCGGGGACATCGAACAAGGGACGCATGGCGGCGTCGCGGAAGATCATGGCCCGGCGCCGGCCGTCGGCGGCGTAGATCGATCCGACGATGTGGTTGCTCCGGTTGAGCGCGAACGCCTCGCTCTGGCTGTCGAACGGGGGCGGCGCGACCCCGAGGTTCGCGATGGCACCGTCGCCTTTGGAAGCGCGGAAGGCGCGCCGTTGACCGCCCGCAAGGGTGGCGAAGCCGACCAACTCGCCGGCATCGTTGAGGGCGCGCGCCTCGGCGATCGTGCCGGGGATGAGCCTTCCCAGATCGATCACGGCTTCCTCGATGCCTTTGCTCCAGGCATTGGTGTTGCCGCCGCTCCGGCCGGCACCCGCCAGCGTGTAGGAATTGTTGACCGCATAGGCCCGGAACGGCGAGGACAGCGGCGAGGGTCCCACCTGCACCGGCGGATTGGCTTCCACGACGCCGCCGTTCTCGATCCCGTTGAAGAAGAAGCCGACCGGATTGCTCTCCAGATCCGCGGTCTCCGCCATGTAGCCCGCGACGGCGCCCCGGTCGTTGATGGCGGTGCCGAAGCTGGCCGATTTTCCGGGAATCACCCCGAGATCGAACACGCTGAACGCCGGCCGCGGCTCGATCCGCAGGTCGAACTCGGTCTGGACCTGCTTGCCACCCGAATCCTGGACCAACAGGCGGATGTGGACCGTGCCGATCTCGCCGGGTTTGGGAACGACCTCGAGCGTCCGGAATGCGCCCCCGGGCAACACGGCGATGCTTTGGATCAGCTCCGCGTTGACCAACAGGACGGGGGTGATGGTCAGCGCCGAGGGCGGACGGTCGTCGCCCACCGTGAAGGGAATCTCGATCCGCGCCGAATCCTCCTCCGCGGCGACGTTGGGAATGGCCGCGATGGTCGGCGGATCGTTCAAGGCGATGACCACGCGGAGATTCAGCGAGCCGGTGGTGACGTGGCCGGCGGCATCCTCGACGTCATAGTTGATCGTGGCCGGACCGTCGTGGTCCTTCGGCGCGGTATAGGCCCAGAGCCCGCCCTGCACCTGGACGACGGAACCGGTGCTGGCGTTGACGTTCTTCCAATTCAGATTCAGCCCGTTCTCGGCGTCCGAGGCCGGGAGAAAAAGATTCGTGGTCGTGCCGTCCGGGACGCGGACGATCTGCAGCGCCAGGAGGGCGGGGTCGGAGACCTGCCACGACGGCGTGCCGGTCGGGGTCATCCACAGCGGGTCCACGTCCAGCGAGTCGGCGACCAGCTCGCCGTCCTGGGACCCCGATTGGCCGGGCAGCGAGGCGAAATCCAGGAGCACCGTGGTGGGCTTCTGGTTGAAGCGGTAATAGGCCACCAGATTGGGTGTCTCGTTGGGCAGGGAGGAATGCATCGCGGAACGGATCTCCTCGGCGGAGCGCACGGTTTTCCAGACCCGGAATTCGGCGAGCTGGCCGACGAAACGGCCCAATTCGAGGGCGGCACCCGTCGACACGAAGGAACTCATGCCCGGCTTGGTGGCCTCCTCGATGCCGTTGCGGTAGATCTTCATGAAGTTCCCGGCGCGGCTCGCGACGAAGGCGAAATGCTGCCAGGAGCCCACGACCGACACCGGCGGGGTATAGGACAGGCGCCCTCCCGCGGACGCGTTGCCGAAATCCCACGTGACCTGGTTGTTGGCGCCCGGGGCCGTGGCCGAGATCCGGTTCGCCGGATCATCGGGATTCATCGCGAACATCGACTGAACCGCCGCCGTGTTCGCGTACTGCCAATACTCGATGGTGATTTCGTCGACCGGCGTGACGTTGCCGAAGCCCGCCACGCGCACGAAATTCCCGGCATTGAACTGGAGGGCCGTGGCCGGCCCCACGTTGACCGGGTCGTCCACCGGCGTGACCACCAGGTCGAACTTGTTGGTCAGCGCGAGCCCGGAGGCCAGATCGGTCACGACGACGGTAATCACCGCGGTGCCGCTCCGTCCCGGGCGCGGTTTGTAGGTCAACTGGGCGTTTTCCTCCGGGCTCGTGTAGACGACGCCGGAATCACGGACCAGCGTCGGGTCGCTCGACGTGGCCGTGATGCTCAGCCCCTGGACCAACTCCGGATCGCCGTCGGTGACGCTGATGGGCAACGTCGACGTCGGGGTTCCCTCCCCGATGGTCTGGGTCGGGATCGCCCCGAGCGTGGGACCATCCTCCACCGGGATGCCCTGGAGGTAGACCGTCGCGCCACGCTTGGTCGTCCCGTCGCCCACCGTGTAGGTGATCGTGGCGGGACCGTTGTAATTGGCCGGCGGCAGGAATCGGAACAGCTTGCCGCTGATCCGCGACACCTTGCCGGTGCTCGAGTTGACATCGCTATAGATCAGGCTCGCCGCCTCGGCGTCGAACGCCGGTAGGACCAGATCCAGCGGCACGTCCTCCGTGTAGTTGACCGTCTGCCGGCGCGCGAGGTTGGGATCGGTATCGTTCCAGGCGACGGTGCCGAGCAGGGTTCCGTTCTGGGTGCCGTCGCCGGCCGCCGCGTCCAACAGGGTGGTTCCGGAACCTTCGTCGAACAGGTAGTTCAGGACCAATCCGGCCGTCTTGGATCCCACGCCGTCGCGCCCAGCCGATATTTCGGCCGCGCTGCGGGCCACGTTCCAGATCCGCAGGTCCCCGATGCGGCCCTGGAACCGGTAGGAATTCGAGTTCTCCGGGATCGCCCCGACGATCAGCGGCGTCGCGCCGTCCTTCGGATTGCGACCGGACAGGGCATAGCCATCCAGAATGCCGTTCACATAGACCCGCAACAGGGTCCCGTCCCACTGGCCCGCCACGTGGGTCCATTCGTTGACAGGAATCGTCGTCTGCCCGCCGACGCTCGAAAACTTGTACGCGGGATCCAGGGTCAGGAAACTGATCTTGCCCTGGGGATCCAACCGCAGGGCGTAACCTCCGTTGTCGCCGTCGTATTTGCCGACGATGCCCTGATAGGTGCCGATGGTCCGCGGTTGGATCCACGCTTCCACCGTGATCGGGCCGGTGATGCTGATGGGCGGGCTGTCGAGGGTCTGCGCATACTGCGAGGTCCCGTCGAAGGCAAGGGACTTGGCCGGTCCATCGAGCGGCACCCAGGCCGGGTTGCCCACCAAGATGGCGTCCTGGGCCCCGTCGCCGGTGGCCGCATCGTGGGCGATGCCTCCCGAGTTCTCGTTCAGATGGTAGGCCGCGAGGAGGCCGGCCGTTTCGTCCGGCAGGGAAGCATGACGGCCATCCGTCAACTGTCGGGCGGTCCGGGCCACGTTCCAAATCCGCACCTCGCCGAAACGGACGTTGGCCAGGGCGTCGCCGTCCCAATTGCTGCGGCCGATATAGGTCTTCTTCCGCACCACGTTGTCGGGCGCGTGGATCGGCCCCGACGCGGTCTCGACACCGTCGATGAAGATATGTCCGATGCCATCGCCGTCGCGGGTGAATGCCACGTGGGTCCAGACGCCGGTGGGGATCTGTTGCGTGGACTGGATGGATTGCGACGAGCCGCCCCGGTACACGTGCAGGGCGGGCAATCCCGTGCTCCCCGCGGTCAGGCCACCCAGGACATTGTCGCTCGCGGGGCCGTTGCCGAAATCAAAGAAACGGGCCCAATTCGCGTAGTTCCGCAGGAGCACCCATCCCTCGACGGTGAACGTGTCCCCGAACCAGACACCGTTCGGCACGTCCAGATATTGGGAATTCCCGTCCAAGGCGACGGAGCTTCCCGGGCCGACCACGGGCGGATTGTTGAAGGCATTGACCTGGAGTTTCAGCGACCCGGTGGCCGCATCGGTTCCGTCCCCGACGGTATAGGTAATGGCATCGGCACCGAACGGAAGCGAGGCTCCGGGCGGCGGCGTGTAGAGGAAATCGCCGCCGTCGACCTGCACGAGCCGGCCCGCCGTGGCGCTGACCGCGCTGTAGACCGGCGAGGCCTGCTCCACGTCGAAACCCGGGAGATGGATCAGCTTGGGGGAATCCTCGGCAACCTGGATCCCCAGCTTCGAGGCCAGCAAGGCCTCGGTGTTGTCCCAGTAGAGCGGCCCCGTGGTCACGAGGCCGGCCTGGGAACCTTCCTGCGCCGGATTGACGGCGAAGGCAGCCCAGTCGCGGACGTCGGAGCCGGCACTGGCCTCGAAACGGTAATTCAGGACCAGACCCGCCGTTGCCGGCGGCACCGGTGCGCCGAGGTTCTCCGCGATCTGCGAGGCCGTGCGGGCGACGTTCCAGATCCGGAAGTCCGCCAGACGACCCACCGGGTTCAGCACCAGGTCGCGCGCCCCGCGGACGAACGGGCTCATCCCGCTCTTTCCCGCCTCCTGCACGCCGTTCCTATAGATCCGCATGTAATTGCCGCTCTGGCTGGCGACGAAGGCGAAATGGTTCCATTGGCCCACGGGCGATTCCGGCGGGGTGTACGACAACCGTCCCGGGCCGGAGAGGATGTTGCCCCAGTCCCAGAAGATTTCGCCGGTGATCCAGGGGAGATGGGCATTGGCGCGGTTGCCGGCAATGTCCGGCAGCATCATGAACGTGCTTTGGGACACCTGGGCCGTGGTCAATTGCCAGAACTCGATCGTCACCTCGTTGGTCGGCGCGACCAGGCCGAAGTTCTTCACGAGGATGGTCTGGTTCGCCGGCCGACTGGTATCGGCGCGGGCGACGGGCAGGTCGTTCGCCGAAGTGACGTTCACCACGAAGGTGTCGGAAGCCGTCTTGCCGTCGCCGTCGGTCACCGTGAACGTGAGAGTGGCCGCGCCGTTGGCGTTGGGAACCGGCACGATGGCCGCCGAACGCGAACCGCCGCCGAGCGCGGCGATGGTCACGTTGCCCGGCGGGACGAGGCCGGGGTTCGAGGACGCCACCGCGACGCCCAGACTCGCGGGGGCGGTCTGGTAGTCCGACACCGAGAAGGGCACCGTGATCGCCGTGTCCTCGGGCGTCGTCTGGTCCGCGATGTTGCTGATCTGCGGCGGCGAATCCTTGAGCGCGAAATTCGACGCGGCATTGGCCGAGACCGGTGCGAAGGTGGCGGCCGGCAGGCTGGGAGTCACCGTGAAGGGAGGTTTCAGGGAAGCCACCGTGAAGCTATACTTGCCGTCCGCCCCAGTGACGGTCGACAGGGTGTCGGAGGGTATGGTCCAAAATTCGGCCCCCCACGTGCCGACGGCGGAATACGTGGCGGTCGTCCCGGACGTCATCAGCTGCGAGCCGAATGATCCAAGGCCTATGACGAAGCCGTCGTAGGCCCAGAAGACATTGATGCCGGCACCACCGTTCTGCTCGAAAAACCTGACCTCCACGGAATGGTTGCCCGAGCTCACGTCGATGCTTCCCGAGGCCGTGGCCATCCCGTGCAACCCGTCGTTGTTGACCACCAGGTTGCCGTCGACATAGAGCGCGCTGCCGTCGTCCGATTCCGTCCAGAAGGTATAATGTCCTCCCGCTCCGGAGCCGAACAGCGTCGTGAACCGGGCTCCCACGAGATCCGCCGGTCCCCCGGGCCAGACGCTCGAGAACGAATTCCCGGTGGTGGTCGGGAAATTCACCTTGGTCAATCCCGTCTTGGTGAATGCCGCGGGCGCGTCGGTCGGGATCTGGCCCACGCCGGCGATCGTGCCCCGGGTGAGTCGCACCGTCGCCCCGGCCACCGGCCCCTGGGTGGCCGTGATGGTCCCCGAGACGGTCGCGGCCGACAGGGTCGGCGGTCCGGCCAAGGCGATCAGGGCCGACAGAAAGACGACCGGCCAACGGCACGGGCCACACGCTGCAAGGTTCGCGCTCATGGAAAATCGATGGAAAGGATTCATCGGGGTCGGTCTAGGGTTGGGGATTGAGTTCCGCGGTGGTGGTCACCCGTTTCAGCCGGAACGTGCCGCCGACCACGATGTTGGTCCGGTGCAGGCCGTTGATGGTTTCCAGATATAATCCGTCGACCAACCGTTCGCCGTACCCCGGCGGCGGGTTGGCGGGAGGGGCGACGAACTGGAGTTGGATGATCCGTTTGATGTCATGGCCCTTGCCGTGGTCGGGGTGGTATTTGTGCCGGAAGGGATTCCTCGCGAAGGTCGCCGACATGGTGTTCGTCCCGCGCACCGTCCCGCCGATCGCGAAATTTCCCGCGAGCGGGAGTTCGTTGTCCGCGAAATCGAAGGCGGCCGTGCTCAACCGGCGCCCGACCGGCACCCCGTCCCGGGCGGTGACCCCGGCGAATTGCCCGATCTTGGAGTCGTCGGTCACCAGCACCTCCTGCCCCGGTTGGTCGACCACCGCCACCCCGTCGACGTCGTTCGTCGTCGTCCCCGGCTTCCACATTTGGATCACTTCCTTGAGCAACCGCGTCTGGCCCGCCGCGTCCACGTGGAGCAACAACCGCAGGTGGAATTCGCTGCCGGTCGGCGTCGGGGTCATGGAAACACTCGTGCGGCTCAGTCCGTTGGGAATGCGGTTGGTCGTGACGATCCGGGAAACGACGTTGGTCTCCAGCTGGATCGTGAAGCCCAGGGCCACGTTGGTGGTCAATGGGCCCGAATGCGCCTCGCTGATCGCCTGGATCGAGGCCGTGCCCACCCAAAGCCCTGCGTGCGTCGCCGCCTCGGTCACCGCCGCCGGCGCAGCCCCCGCCAATCCCGCCCGCCGCGCCGCCACGGCGCTCCGGGCCGCCGGCACCCCCACCCGCGCCGCCGCCACCGGCACCAGCAACCGGCTGCCCTTGGAATCCGTGATCTCCAGGACCGTCTCGTAGGCGTCGGCGATCATCGCCTCGCGACGCACCGCGATCCGCTCCACCGCGCTCGCTCCCGTCCCCAACGCCCGGATCCACGGCAGCGTCCACGCCGGCCACGTCAGGGTCCCGTCGCCTTGGGTCACCGCCACGGACAGCGGGTTTTGGGCCGGGGCCGAAAGGTCGCGGACCGTCACGTTGGCCCCGGCGGCCAGGTTCCGCAGGCCCAGGCCGAGTTCGGTCACCGCGGTGCGGAAATCCATGCCGTCGCCGAAATCCAGAGTCACCCGCAACGGCGCGACGTAATCCGAGGCGCCCCGGCTATAGATCCAATAGGCGCTCCCCAGCGCGTGCCAGATCGGTCGGCGCCACCCGTTGCCACGCCCCGGCCGGGCTCAGGCGGTAGATGGCCTCGAGTCCCGTCCCGGCGGCATAGTGCGCCGGGGAAGGCTGGAAAAAGGCCGCGAACGTGGGTGGCAGCGAGGGGTCGACCGGCAGCCCGCGGAAATTCAGGGCATCGGGTTGCCAAACCACCGACCGCAACGACGGCCGGCCGGAGACCGGGAGCTGGGCCTGCGCCGCCCCCTTCAGCTTCACGAGATAGGCCCGGTTGGCCTCGATGCGAAAGAGGTCGTTCTGGAACGCCTCGGGCCGGCTGCTCGGCACCCATGAACGCCATCCCGCCTTCGCCAGGGCCGGCTCGCTCACTTCCTGGATGAAGTCCGGGCTCTCGGCCCCGTTGTCATGCGCCCAGACGCTGTCCACGTCGGCCCCGTTGAACACCACGTCCAGACTGGGATCGGTGGGGAGCACCGTGAAGTGGACCGCGTTCCAGCCGGGATTCAGCACGATCGTCTGGGCAATCGTCCCGGCCGCCCGGAGCGTCGGCATCATCAGGACGAGCACCAACGCAAGGAACGCGCTGCCGGGAATCCGTGTCGGCAACCGCACGGGGTGGGGGATGGGCATAATCAAGGCTTGGTTGACCGTGGACGTTGGTGGAAAAGGAAGACGCGGGTCATGGGAGCGGGGGCGGGGCTGCATTTCCCGTCGGATCCGCAGGGATTGCATCGAAAACAAGCCGGTTGGTCCGGATATCGAGCCCGGCCCGCATCCGTTCCCGGAATGCGGCGGCGCGTTGCTCCCTCTTTTCGAGGGCCAATTGGTGCCGGATGACGTCGCGGACCTCCGCCAGCGGGCGGGTTGCCGCAGGGCGCGTGGCCATGAGCCGCACGACATGGTAGCCGCGGGGCGTCTCGATCACCCGTGCCGCGGCTCCGGGCGGGTCCATCGCGAACAATGCCTCGACGACGGCGGGCTCCAGGGCCTCCCTCGCCAGACCCGCGGGTATCCATCCGGTATCGCCGCCTTGGTAACGGGTGGTCTGGTCCTCGGAATTCTCCCGCGCCAGACGTCCGATCGTCGCGGCATCGGCGGTTGCCAACTGCGTCCGCAGTGTCTCCGCCAGACTTGCCACCGCCGCGCGCTGTTCGGCGCCCATCCTGGGGCTGCACTTCAGGAACAACACGGTCCCACGCACCGCCGGCGGGGTCCTATACCGCGCCGCATCCGCCGCGTGGCGCGCGCGGATCTCGTCCTCCGCAACCGCCGGAAACTCGACCGATCCCAATTCCCGTTCCTCGAAACGGGCCACCAGCACCCGCTCGATGGCGTTCACGATCTCCGGATCGCGGTCGAATCCCGATGCCCGCGCCTTGGCCAGCGTCGCCTCGAACCGAATCAACTCGTCGAGCACGGCCTCTTTTCGGGCCCCGGGCCCCCGGCGCGCCATTTCCTTTTCCAAGGCGTTCTTGGTCACGGCACGGCCGGCGACCATGGCGACGACCTGGGTACCCATCGGTTCTCCGCCGGTCGGGGGCGACTGCCGGCACGCCACGCCCGTCCACATCAAGGCGATGGAGAGGAGCAAGATATGGCGTGGGAAGTGCAAGGAAGGGGCGTTGGATTTAGTCCAATTTGCCTTCGATTCTATTACTGACCGCCCACGCGTGGTGCAAGCCGATTCACGGCCGGAGCGCTTTGGGTGCGCCGTCACCAAGGTGTCGATGACCGTGGCACCCTTCGGACCTTGCCTCCGATCTTGGCCCGGATGAACAGCGGATTGGGCGCGGAGGGTGCCGTCTCCGCAGCATCCCGTGGTGGGTCGGGCGATCACAACCTTCCCGTGCACCCGCCGGGTGGAACTCGGATTCAAAGCCGTCGCCGCCACCCCGGGTCGTCGAGTTCGCCCTGCCCGGGAAGGAGCCCTTGTCCACGGTCGTGGATCACGTCCTCGAATCCGCCGGGCTGCCGCAGATCCGTGGCGAAGACCGGGACCGGATCCTCGCCTCGGTCCCTGGGTTGTTGACCACCATCGAAGCCGAGAGCGCCTTCGCCTTGTCGGTCGTGGAAACCCGGGGACTGGATCCGGCCGTGATTGCCCGTGAGAAGTCGCGGGCCGTCAAAAAGAGCGGCCTCCCCGAACCCGTCCTTGCATGATGCCATCCACCCGGGCCGTCCGCCACAGCCACCCCGGGCAACATTCCCCGCGACAAATCACGGCAGCTGCAGCCGGAAGTATCCCGTGGTGGTTCCCAAGGGAACCGACAGGCTGGTGCGCTGGTCTTTCGTCACCGGCGTCCCCGGAACGGGATTCCATACCTTCGCGTCAAGGGTGTCGGCACCCTCCACGATGACGCCGTTGAGTGCCGACGGCCACGTCAGCACCAGCGACGGCGTTGCCCCCGTGGTGTCGATGCTGGATCCGACCTGAACGGGCAGGATATTGACCGCGGCATCCTGCCAGACGGCCGGCAGGGGGGTGGCGAGTGGGTCCGCAACCTCGCGGAAAACGGGAAGGTCCGCGAACCGCAGATTGGTCGCGCCCTTTGCCGCGGAGGTGGCCGCGAACCGGAGCCGGGCGATCTCCAGGGAACCGCCCGGGAACTTGGCGTTCGTGCCGAGCGCCAACGCCACACCCAGACTGCCTTGATCCGAGTTCTTGGAATTCACGTTGAAGGTGGCTTTGCCCGAGGATGACCCGCTGGTAACCCCCACAAACCGCAGTACGGCCGGGTCGAAACGGACGCTGAACGCCACGCCGTTCTCGTCCCCGGAGGCTGCCAACATCACCGGTACATCATTGGTCTGCCCCGGAAGAAGTTCGAGGGCCGACATGCTGACCACGCGGGTGGGAACCGACGCCAACCGCGCGGCTGCACGACTGGAGGGAGGGATGCTCACGGGATCGGTGGGCCCGCCGGCGACCTCGAGCAGATCCAATCCGGCAGCGAAGCGCCCGGCCTGGATCCAGTCGCTGAGGGTGAGGTATCCATTGCCGAAAGTCGCCAAGGGCGCGCAATCGGCGCGCTGGAAAAGGGATCCGGCGGGAAGATCATCGAGACCGGCCACGAATCGGCCGACCTGGACCCAATCGGAAATGCCGACGGCCTTGTCGCCACCCGGAAGCGGCGAGACATCGCCCTCGAGCTCATCGACGCCGAGCACCACACTGCCACCCAACCAAACCGCGCCCAGCGCCTTGGCGGAAACGTCGGCGACTTGGCGCACGGTGGGCGTGTCGCCGAATTGAAACGTCGCGAGACTGGGAGCCAGGATCAAATGCTTGCCGAAGCTCAACTGGAGCACCCGGTTGGCGCCCTCGGCAAACACCGCACCTGCCGGAAGAGCCACGCCAAATCCAAGCAGCCCGCTCGCCGCTTTCGAATCATTGACGAGCAACTGGGCGCCGGTCGCGTCCCCGTCCAACGTGGCGCCGATAAACCCAAGCCGGCCGGCATCGAAACGGAGACTGAAACCGAGTGCATTCTCGAGACCGCTTCCGGACAAACCGATTGCAACGGAAATCACCCGCGGGGATTGGCTCACTTTGGCTACTGCGCTCACGGTCGTGGGAGCCGGGGTTACGGTAAGCAAACCGTCCGGGCTTGCGACACAGCCGGCGCCATTGCACACCACAACCGAATATCTTCCCTGGGCCGACATCCGGGCCGCGGGCACTATCAGGTTCGAGTTGGTCGCATCGGGAATATTCTTACCGTTGAACCTCCATTGGTAGGAAAGTGGCAACGTGCCGTTGGCCACGACCTCGAAAGTCGCGTCCTTCCCGGCCACGACAATGGCATTCTGGGGCGGGACCGTCACAAATGCCGGGATGGGCCCCAAGAATTTCCCGGCGTGCCCGGATTGCGCCACCGCGTCGATTTCGGAGCCCTGTAGGGCACGGTTATAGAGACTGAACTCATCCACGAAACCGTTGAATCGGTCCTCCGGATGAATGGCAATATATTCGTCGGTCCGGGATGCGATCCGAATGGCCCCGTCCGTCACCACGATCGAACCCGCCAAGCCAGCGATCCGCCGGGCCTGCGCGCCGTTCACGTAAACGACGAACAGGTCGGGCTGCACCACGAGCGCCACGTGCGACCAAGTGTTGAGCGGTATCGAAACCAATCCATCCACCCACCCATTGGCGTCCTTAGGCAACCCCTCATAGCCTCCGAGGCGGGCGCAAAGATTGCCGACGGGAATCTCCCCCGGGTCGGGAACGGGTCCCGGCGCGGCATTGGCAGGCCCACGAATGCCCAAGGCGAATTGTGTTATACCGCCGCTTTCCTTGCTGGCGATCACGTCCACCGTTCCATCCAGGGATTCCAGGAACACCCATGCCTCGAGCGTGAACGACGTCGGGTTGAGTTCGGGTGCGTCGGCAATGGTCACCTGATTCGCGCCATTGAAATGAAACGCACGGCCAACCTCGCCCTGGCCATAGGACGGATTGTCAAAGGTACCAGCCCGCCCGCGCACGGAATCGACGCTGTTTTCCTCGCCACGAAACCATGCCACCAGACCGGCAGGGGCCGATGCCGAACCCGCCGGCGCCTGGACGACCTCCGTCCAGAGCGAGACCTTGTCGAACAATGTCCGTCCGGGGCCGGAGTCCAGACCCGAGAGCCGGATTTCAATCGGTGCATTGAGCCATGGAGAACCGGGTGGCAATACCGCCGAGACCCTTGCCGTACCGAAGCCACCCGATGGGATGTGCGTCGAATTGACGTCCACGGCGACCGCTTGGCCATTGGCGTAAAGGCCCACCGAGTAACCCGGGGACCCCATTCCGGTGACACCGCCCACGTTGACACTGAGCGTATAATTGAGATTGGCTTGGAACGTGGCATCCAATGTCTGGTGGATGACGCCGGCACCATCGATCCAGGCGCAATTCGATCCGTCCGGGAGCCCGGATGGAAACAAGCTCGATCCACCATAGGCGATCGTGCCGCCGATCGGCCCCCCACTCCAACCCGGAATCGCGTCGGCCACGGTGAACCCCGTGGGCCCCGGGCTGGATCCCGGAAACTGCGAGAAGTGGTCGGGAATCAAATGGCCCGCGGGATCGAAATGGGCCGAATCGGAGCCGGCCAATTGTTCGAAACTCGGATTTGCTATCGAGACCTTTGCCGCAAGCGTCTGGGTCGCGTTGGCCAACGCCTTCACATCCGCGTCGGTCAGCACGCCGCGATAGATCCGAATCTCGTCAAGATCGCCGCTGTAGAACTGGATGACCCCTCCGGCGGTCGGGGCATTGATGGCTCCAAACACCAGCGGGTCGTTGCCATCCGTGGCGAGGGCGTCGGGCGTGGAAATGGCCGCGGTGGGCACACCGTTGACATAGAGGTGGCGCATTCCCCCGCCGGCGGTGATCGCCACGTGGATCCAATCGTGGCCCGGGGTGTAGCCAGTGTTCCAGTTCCGATCGAGAGTTCCCGTGTTGTGGGTCGCCGAAAGAACCCCGTTGTTGAGGTGCACGGAGTATCCACCGGAGAAATCCACCCCATCATCCATGGCCATGATGCGTTGGTATTGCTGTCCCGTGGAGCCGGCAGCCCGCATCCAGAACGCGATGCTGTACGGCTTGCCGGCCAAGTCCAAAGGACTGCCGGCGCCGCCCACCTCAACCCGGCTCTTGATTCCATCAAAGCGAAGGGCGCGGGCCCCGGATCTGCCTTGGATCCGGGTAGCGCCGACGATGGTTCCATTGTGCTGGCCGGCCGAGTCCACGGCGACATCCCCGGATTCCTCCTCGAAATCCCATCGGCCGAGCAACGTTGCGGGAACACTCACGGTCAGGGTCGCCGCCATGCTGGTGACCTGTTGGTTGCCGTAGATGGCGACGACCGTGAACTCTGCCCCGCTGTCGCCCGCACTTGCCGCAGGAATCGTGTAGCTGGACTGGGTGGCACCGGAAACGGGGGCACCATTCCGCAACCACTGATAGCCAATCACCGCCTGCGGCAATCCCGTGACCACCGCGGAAGCGGTGAAAGTGGCCGGCTGGCCTTCGGACACGACGACGGGACCCGGTGGGGCGACAAATGTCAGGACCGGCATTTCCAGTAGGACTGCCACATCCAAGGCGGACAGGGCATTGTCGTAAATCCGCACGTCGTCCAAATCGCCCTTGTAGAACTGTATGAAACCTCCGAACGCAGGCGCGTATATCGCACCGAACATCAATGGGTCATTGCCATCCGCCTTGAGGAGCCGGTGTAAGAAGCTTTCTGTAATTTGCTTTCCGGCTGCTCCCACCCAACCCCTGCGGGGGAGGTGGAGCGATGGCGAGCGTAGCGAGCCGAGCGCAACCGAC
>Ga0114969_10000806_pt1 | contig 27052 bp, 26 predicted proteins | sample M_130807_MF_Meta_FD_87316 | JGI IMG/M metagenome (GOLD analysis project Ga0114969, IMG submission 87316) | Freshwater microbial communities from Lake Montjoie, Canada to study carbon cycling - M_130807_MF_MetaG | ecosystem: Environmental > Aquatic > Freshwater > Lake | place: Lake Montjoie...
CACCACGTCCGCATATATTTAAGCCATGCAAGCTCCCCATACTCTTGAGGGGCTTGCCAAGCCTCATGTCTATTACTCGCTGTCGCTCGATAGCTTGCGTGAAGACCTTCGCTATACAGCGAACCACCACGTCCGCATATATTTAAGCCATGCAAGCTCCCCATACTCTTGAGGGGCTTGCCAAGCCTCATGTCTATTACTCGCTGTCGCTCGATAGCTTGCGTGAAAACCTTCGCTATACAGCGAACCACCACGTCCGCATATATTTAAGCCTTGCAAGCTCTTGGTATAAAAATACTATATAGCAGCGTTTATATTAGCACCATTTAGATCTTAAATAAAGTTATTTGAGTAGCCAAGACAGGTAGATTAGAAGTGAGCCTAGCGCAAATCCAAACGGCATAAAGATGTAGCGATTTATAACGTAGTATATCTGCTTCGGTTCATTAAAAATATTGCGCTTTTTCTTAGGTAGTTTTTTATAGCTCGCATTATAGTCGCGCCACACCCTCGGAGAATACACTAAGACCCAAGACGATACGTATACCAGCAGTAGCCCAAGGGACAATATAGCATAAGATCTTCCTGTGAGTGACATTATAGCCAGCGCGATAAAAACAAACAGCAAACCTAAAGAAGTGAGTGAATTCTTGCGAACCATCTTTAGTGGTTGTAATTGCCCGGTAAATGCTCAAAAAGCTGGTTCATAGAATACTCCTTGCGCATCTTGACCATGGCATCTTCTTTAGTCACGCCAAGCTTTACGCCCGGGTTTAGAAACCCAAGTGGGTCAAAAAGATCTTTTACTTCTTCAAATAGCGAGTACACTTTTGAACCAAACATATCTTTTAGGTAAGGGCCTCTCATGATGCCGTCGTTATGCTCTGCCGTAATACTGCCGCCAAGCTTAATAACCATCTTGTAATAGTCATCTGTTAGTTCAAAAATCTTAGCCCTGTCACGCATATTACTTAGATCTAAGAATGGCTGAATATGAAGATTAGCGTTACCAGCATGACCCCATGTGGCAATTTTTACGCCGTATTTTTCAAATAGTGCATAGGCACCCTCTAGGTATTCAGTCATTTTTTCAACAGGAACTACGCCATCTTCAATTATTGGTAGGGCCTTTTTGGCCCCTTGCTGGGTCCATATTAAAGCCGAAGCGCCTCTGCGAATTTGCCATAGCTCATCTTGCTTTGTAAGGTTATCAGTATTTTCTATAATACTTGTATACTCAGCTAAAATCTTAGTGGCCTTTTTTGCTTTTTTAATACGATCTTTTGGCTTAAGATCATCGAATTCTGCAAGTAAAATAAGCTTAGGCAGGTCGTCTATATTTATACCTTTTAGCATTTCTGGCCTATTCTTACGAACAAAGTCGAGTGTGTGATAGTCGACCATCTCAAGTGCGCTTGGCCCAAGTGGCAAGATCTTGCGAACAGCATCTTCTGATTTCTGCAAATCGTCAAAGTGTGCAACAATTAGATTATTCTGGGGGTTGAACGCAGCCGTATGAAAAGTTATTTCAGTGACAACACCCAATGTACCCTGCGAGCCCACTATTAGCTGGCCTAGATCAAAAGACCCATCACTACCTTTTACGTCCCACAGATCATAGCCAGAAGAATTTTTACTTACTTTTGGCCTTGAATGATGAATGGTGTCAGAATTTTTTATCAACAGTGCGTCGATTGTACGATACAGGTGACCCTCAAAATCTGACTGGGCTTGCTTCTTTTTAAGTTCTTTTTTGTTAAGTCTTTTTGTAATAATAACATCGCCATTACTCAAAACTACCTTAAGGCTCTTAACCCAATTACGGGTAGCGCCGTATTTTAGGGTCTTTTCGCCAGATGAATTATTGGCTACAGCTCCACCAACCGTACAGTAGTCCATACTAGCAGGATATGGTGGCAAAAATCGCCAGTGACTATGCAAGATGCCTTGCAGGTGAGAATAGATCATTCCGGGTTGAACTGTAACAGTATTGGCAGTAATATCTTTTAAGCCCTTCATGACAGCAGGAAAAACTAAAGTTACCCCATCACCAAGAGAGCCACCTTCTTGGCCGGTACCTTTGCCGCGGGCCGTAAGAGAAATTTTTCGTCCTTCTTGAGCCTGCCAATTCAAATACTTTACTGTCTTTACTACGTCGTCTTCATGACGTGGATATACAACAATCTGGGGCGTGACCTTAAAAATACTACCGTCTGTAGAAAAAAAATCTCTGGCTTCCTTAGAGGCTGTTACTTGACCACTTAGCTGTACAGAAAGATCGTGAATGAGGGATTTCATTTATATAGCATAACAATTTTAATATATTATTGCAAAGCCAATTTGACTTTGCGAACAGTAAAGTAGTAAGATATGCACAAGCGCTATGAATGCAAAAAAAGTAAATACTAGCAAAAAATCATTAAAATCTGTATCTCAAAACAAGCTATTAGCAGCTGTTTTAGTTTTAGCATCTTTAGTGGTGGGGGTTATTATTGTATACAACACCTTTGCTGGTGGCATAACAGTATTTAAAGACAATCCAGACTACTGGCGAGATAGAATTGGCTATTGCGAATCTGGCGGTAGATATGACCGCATGGGCCCCAGTGGCCACACCGGTAAGTATCAATACGATTCTGGCACCTGGAAAAGTGCCGTTGGTCCTGAGCTTGCTGCGCAATACCCCCAAGCCTACCTTGCACCTGGTGACGTGCAAGAAATGGCATTCAATAACACCTTTGCGAGACGCGGTACTCAGCCATGGAATGCTAGCTATAAATGCTGGATAAAAGGTGCAAATGTTCCGGCTGCTGCAGAAGACCAAATTAGCTCTGTAGTTTCAACAAGTATCGCGCCACCCACCCCACCTGCCAAACCTTTTGGGGTTACTTCTGGTAGCTATAATGTGGTGGTAAATGGGCGAGTAACTCTAAATGAGGTCGCACTGCCTGGAGTTACTATTGCGACCTGTAGCGCAGACAGGATTGTCACGACAGACGCCGAAGGTAGATTCTCGTTTGGCGTACCAGTTAATAATAACTTCTGCCTAAGGCCGACTGGCGGAATTCCTGAAGGTGCAGTTCTAACTAGAACAGCCAACAATGTAGAGCACGCCACTGACAAGACTTTTGAAAATCAAGTAGCGGGCGTTAACTGCTACCGACAGTTCTGGTGTTTTTTAGGGCCTAGCTACACCTGGGACAGAAGCCGAGATGCTGGCTATAACTTCTTCTACACTAAGCCATAACAATCTAAATAAAGTAACATACTCCTGTAGCTCAGCGGGGTGATTATTTACTACTTTATGCTTGCTTTTGTAGCTTGCTTTGTCTGTACAAACCACTTGTAAACATCTAAGAATCTATTGCTTGGTTCTACCATTTTATTTGCACTTAGTCCACCGACTGCATTGTTTTGAGCATAATTGTAGTAAGGAGTATAGAGAACAACTGCTGGCACATCTTTGGCCCAAAGCTGCTGAAAAGCAGCATACCTGCTATTTTTATATACCGCATCTTTGGCTGTTCTACCTGTTTCTAGCAACCTATCAGCTTCTGGATTAGCATACTGACTTAGATTTAGACCCGGGTCTTTCACTTGCGAAGAGTGCCAAAAAGCATAAACGTCTGAATCTATTCCAATATCTTGACCAAACAGCAAAACATCGTAGTTGCGGGGCCTTATAAAATTCTGCTGAAGCTCATCTAGGGGCACAGCTATAACTTCAGACTCTACACCAACGCTAGACCACATATCTTTTACAGAATAAGCGATGTCTTCGTATACAGAATCTTTAGAGGTTACAATTCTTAGCTTAGTATTTTTAATTTGCGCCGCATCTAGAGCAGAAATAATTTCCCTAGACTTTACTTGGCTAAAATCATAGCGCGGCACAGTATTGTCAAAGCCAGCATACCCAGCAAGTATTGGGTAGTCTATCTTAGTTGCCTGACCATCAAGCTGGTTTGCCACGATACTATTTTTATTGGTTGCATAGGCTAGTGCAGTTCTCAATCTTACGTCACTCACAGCAGGTGAAGCAATATTGAAAAAAAGTGCCCCGTAGGCAGGAACGCTCAGGTGATTAATACTCAAATCGTCAATTTGCTTGGCCTTCTGTTCAATAGACGGCTTGTTTACTGCAAAGCCATTGATTTGTTTTTTTAAGTACCCCTCTAAAAAGTCATCACTTGACTGATACTGAACGAACCTAAACTGCTCTAAGTATGGCCTGCCCAAATAGTAATCATCAAATCTATCTAGCACTAATTCATCTTGTTCGTCCTTAATCTCGCGAAGCTTAAATGGCCCAGTGCCTATTGGCTTCTGATTAAATTCATTAGTTTTAAGGAGTGATGGCCGTACTCCATCAAGAATGTGCTTTGGAATAATACCAACTGTAGTATTGAATAAAAATGGCGAATAGCTACTTGGCAAGCTGAGCCTTACGGTAGATGCGTCTACGGCTTCAGCCTTTACTCCTAGCCAGTTACTAGCTAGCGGGCTACGGGTATCTGGATTTTGAATTCTGCTGATTGTAAATATAACATCTTCTGACGTCAAGGCGACCCCATCATGCCACTTAATGTTTGGCCGAAGCTTAAAGGTATAAGTTTTTTTATCTGGGCTTATTTCCCAGCTAGAGGCGAGGTCGCCAGCTATCTGTCTTTTAGAATCTACTTTTGTTAGCCCACTAAAAACCACTGCTGAAACATCTGTAGTTGCGGAATTATCTGGGTAAACTGGGTTAACTCCCTTGACGGATCCGCTGAGGGCTTCAGAGTATATTCCGCCAATAGTAGGTGCCTGGGCTAAATAACTACTATTTATTTGATCGCTTTGCTGAAACAAACCCACAAGACTAAGCCCTACTACAAGTGCCCATAGTAGAAAAACTTCTTTAGAGTTACCAAGTTTTTGCCAGCCACCAAAGACATGTCTTTGTGAATAGTGCAAAAACCATGTACGCCAAACTTTAATATTACGCCTAAAACGACGACTATTTCTATTTATTTGAAATTGAAAATAAGAAGCCATCTAGCTTTGTGGTACGAGCAATAGACCAATTAAGCAGGCAACAAAAATTATTGCTAAAACTATAGTTGTAATAAATAACGCCCGTTCGGCTCCTCTTTTAGTGCGGTAAAAGCTAGATTCGCCTCCGAATGTAGAGCCGAGTCCACTGCCTTGATTTTGAAGTAGAACAGATATAATAAGCATCACACTAGAAATAACGGTTATAACTGACAATGTATTTTTCATGAGTTTTTCTCCTTTAGTATAAATAGATCAAAAAAGTAATTAACAAGCCATACTATCACGACTGCGCCGGCTGCTGCCCCCCAAGACTTTATTTGAAAAGCCGGGTAGATGCGGCTGGTTATAAACAGCATAAGTGCATTTACTACCAGAGTAAAAAGGCCTAATGTCAAAACAATTGCTGGCAGACTCAAGATTATTATGATGGGCCTTATGAGGGCATTGACTAGCCCAAATATTAGACTGGCAATAAGCAGCACTGCCAGCCGGTCACCATAGTCAACACTGCTAAATACCCAGGCTGCGGCAAATAGGCCAATGGCGTTTGCAAGCCAGCTCCATAAAAATCTTTTTAACACATGCCTATTTTACCAGAAAATAGCTTATTTGAGAAGTTTTTGTCTAGCCTTTTAAACCAAGGCTTTCGTCTATAATCCTGGCTTTTGCTGGCCCTACTACTTTGGCAATTTCAGCCCTAGTAGCAATTTTTATTCCCCTAACGCTGCCAAAAGCATCTACTAGTTTTTTTCTCACAACAGGACCAATACCATTAATGCTGTCTAGTTCTGATTTTTGAGTTCTTTTTTTGCGAATAACAGTGTGGTAGCTAACTGCAAAGCGATGCGCTTCATCTCTAATGCGCTGAACGAGATGAAGTACCGGTAGCTTGTCATCAAAATTAAAACTCAAATACTCCTCTTGTGGCCGGGTACTGTCATCAGCTGTCATGACTGGCCTGGTACTAGATTTTTGAATTATAGTCTCATAGCGTTTTGCCAGCCCAACAATAGGGATGTTTATTTTGAGATCATCAAGAACTACAAGTGCTGAACTAAGCTGGCCCTTACCACCATCGACTATTATAAGATCTGGCTTAGGCCAAGAGGCGTTACGTTTTGAGAACCTTCTAAGTAATGTTTCTTGCATCATTGCAAAATCATTTGGTCCAGGTGTATTCATCTTGAAATGACGGTATTGTTTTTGATCTGGCAGGCCGTCTGTAAATACCACCATGCTACTTACTGCATCGCCGCCAGCGAAATTTGATATGTCGTAGCACTCAATTCTTTTTGGAATACCCTTTAGGCCAATTGTGCTGGTTAGTTCGGCCATCGCTTTGTCGAGCGATATGTCAAAAGTCTCCTCTTTGCCAAAAACAATCTTGGTTGAGAGGCCTTTTAGTGCCAAATACTGATTTCTCAGGCCAGCTGCTTCCTCGTAGTTTTTAGATTTCGCAAGTTTTTTCATATCCTTTTCTAGACTGTTCGCTAGATACTCACTTTTACCAGAAAAAACTAGCATTAATTTACGAATATTACTTTTGTACTGAGCCCTAGAAATATCTGGAGGTGGCAATACCCCTATCTGATAATCAAGCTTACTTTGGTAGGCCGAAGCGGGCTTTGAATAGTACGGAAAAATTCTTCGCAAATACCTCAAAGCTTGCCGTACTTGGTAGCCCGCGACAAAAGGCCCAAAGTAATGGGCTTTGTCGTCAGTTGGCCTTCGCACCAAAGTGACTATCGGAAAATCTTCTTGGGCAGTTACTTTAATATATATAAAATTCTTATCATCTTTTAGATCTACGTTATATATCGGTTTATGGCGTTTTATGTATTCAGCTTCTAAAAATAAGGCCTCAATCTCTGAGCTGGCCACTATCCATTCGACTGAATGAATATTTTTGACAAGTAGTGGGGTTTTGTAGTCGCGGTGATTCTTCTGAAAATATGAGCTGACACGCCTTTTTAGTATTGAGGCCTTGCCAATGTATATAATCTTGCCGGCTTCATTATAGAAAAAATACACTCCTGGTGAAGTAGGTAGTGTTGTGAGTTTATTTTTTAGATTAGTATTCATAATTATTGATTATACCTCAACCCTACTATCCTAGGTAATTTAACGCTTGATTTGCTTGATTTATTTATTATTTCTGTTACTATAAGGCTGAATCGTACCTACTTCGCCTTGAGGAGGTGAAATATATGAGCAGCATTAGAGAAATTGTTTTACAGCATTCCAGAAATCCAGAAGATGAAAACGAGATAACCAAGTTGCTTCAAGAGTTCATTGATCATGGAAAAAGCACAGCTGAACTTGATATTTCTTCGCTCTCAAGGGCAGATATTATTTCGCTCCGCGAGCCAATAGCAAAGATAGTTGAAAAACTGAGAAATGAATACGGTTTTTCGACAGAAGAACTATTCGATATCTCTGAAGCTAACAGCGAAGCCAGCACTCAAGATTTATAAGCTTTACCCCTGCCATATGCAGGGGTTTTTACTTGGCTCATCAAATGCGCTCTAGAGCAATCTTTTAAGATATCTACCGGTGTGAGACCCGTCTATTTTAGCTATCACCTCTGGGGTGCCTTCACCTACTATTGTGCCGCCGCCGCTGCCGCCTTCTGGGCCAAGGTCAATAACCCAGTCTGCGCACTTAATTACATCTAGGTTGTGTTCAATTATAAGTACGCTATTACCCATAGAAACTAGCGCTTGCAAAACTTCTAATAGCTTGCGTACGTCTTCAAAGTGAAGACCTGTAGTTGGTTCATCTAGAATGTACAGCGTTCTACCAGTTGCTCTACGACTTAATTCAGAAGCAAGTTTTATTCTTTGAGCTTCACCTCCAGAAAGAGTTGTAGCTGGCTGACCAAGCTTGATATAGCCAAGCCCAACGCTTCTTAGTGTCTCAAGCTTGCGTGAGATAGAAGGAATATTGGCAAAAAACTCGCAAGCTTTATCAACTGTCATATCTAGAACGTCTGATATATTCTTACCTTTATAGACAATCTCAAGAGCCTCACGGTTATATCTCTTGCCATGGCAGGTCTCGCAGGTCACATAAACATCTGGCAAAAAATGCATTTCAATTTTGATTATGCCGTCGCCCTTACAGGTCTCGCAGCGGCCACCTTTGACATTAAAACTAAATCTGCCAGAGCTGTAGCCCCGAATCTTAGCTTCTGGAACCATCGCAAAAAGATCCCGAATGTCGCCAAAAGCACCTGTATAAGTAGCTGTGTTACTTCTTGGAGTACGGCCAATTGGGCTTTGGTCGATATCAATAACTTTGTCTAGATGCTCTACCCCCTTAATCTCTCTGTATTTACCAACTGGTACCTGGCTACGGTGGTATTCTTGGCTAAGCTTACGTGCCAAAATATCGTTTATTAAGCTTGACTTTCCACTACCAGAAACACCACTAACTACGGTCATTATGCCAAGTGGGATTTTTATATCTACATTTTTCAAATTATGCTCAGTGGCACCAAGCACCTCTAGGAATCGGCCGTCTAGCTTGCGGCGTGACTTAGGGACTTCAATAGATTTTTTGCCACTCAAATACTGGCCAGTTAGCGATTTGGCGACCTTTTCGACTTGTGCAGGTGTACCAATTGCAACAACCTCACCGCCATTTTCTCCAGCTAGAGGACCAATATCTACCACATAGTCTGCGGCCCTAATTGTGTCTTCGTCATGCTCAACAACTATAACAGTATTGCCAAGATCTCTAAGGTTATTTAAAGTCTCAATTAGCCTATCGTTATCTCTTTGATGAAGTCCAATAGAAGGCTCATCTAGAATGTATAAAACACCCATTAGGCTAGAGCCAATTTGAGTAGCAAGCCTAATTCGTTGGGCCTCGCCGCCGGCTAGAGTTGTGGCGCTTCTGTTTAGTGACAGGTAGCTTAAGCCAACGTTGTTCAAAAACTTAAGTCTTGAGTTAATTTCTTTAAGTATCTGCTCTGCGATAATCATTTCTTGACCCTCTAGTTTAAGATCGCCAAAATAGCCAAGGGCTTGCTCTACAGTTAGCTCGGTAACATCTGCGATTGAATTACCATGCACAGTTACTGCCAAAACTTCTGGCTTGAGTCGCTGGCCTTCACAGCTTTCGCATATTTGCGTCGTCATATACTTTTCTATCTCGCGCTTTACAAAATCACTATCTGTCTCACGGTAGCGACGCTCGAGGTTTGGTATTACGCCTTCAAATTTTGTTTTGTAAGTGCGTCCACCAGGCCCAGGTACGCCTATTTCTTCTTCACCGGTGCCATAATACAAGATTTTTAAATCTTTGGGGGTTAGCGCGCTAAAGGGGTTACTCAAGCTAAATTTATGAGCCTTAGCCACAGACTCTAAGAGTTTTGTATACCAATTAAGTCTCTGGGTTGTTCTGCTCCAGGGCCTAATAGCTCCTTCTACAATACTTAGGCCTTTATTGGGCGCAATTAGATCTGGGTCAACTATTAATAGTGAGCCAAGCCCCATGCATTTAGTGCAGGCACCATGCGGACTATTAAAACTAAAAATTCGTGGCTCAATTTCTGGCAAAGCAAAGTCTGAGTTTGCAGTGGTGTAATGCTCAGAAAACAGCTGCTCTTCATTAGTCTCATAATTCACTACGTTAATTACGCCTTCGCCAAGGTGGAGTGCCGCCTCAACAGACTCAACCAGCCGCTGAGGATTGTCTGAATCAACACTAATACGATCTATAGCGATTTCGATGGTGTGTTTTTTTTGCTTATCAAGCGCTGGCACTTCATCTATTTCCATTAGCTTGCCGTCTAGACGAACGCGAGTATAGCCAGCCTTTTGGGCCTCTTCTAGTAGGTGTACGTGCTCGCCTTTTTTATCTTTTACTACTGGGGCAAGTATTACTATTTTGGTATCTTTGGGGTATTTTTTTATAAGATCAACAATTTGCTGAGGAGTCTGTTTAGTGAGTACTTCACCAGTAGTTGGGTCGTGCGGTACGCCAATACGGGCAAAAAGTAGTCGCAAATAATCATATATCTCTGTTACTGTTGCAACGGTAGAACGAGGGTTGCGGCTTGAAGATTTTTGGTCTATTGAGATAGCCGGGCTAAGGCCGTCTATTTGGTCAACATCTGGTTTTTCCATAAGACCTAAAAACTGACGGGCGTAGGCGCTAAGACTTTCTACGTAGCGACGCTGACCTTCGGCGTAGATAGTATCAAATGCCAAAGATGATTTGCCAGAGCCAGAGAGACCGGTAATAACTACCAGCTTGTCGCGGGGTATCTCTAGATCAATGTTTTTTAAGTTGTGCTCGCGAGCACCTTTTATTATAATCTTGTCGTGTTGAGCCATAATAACTTCACCTTTCTTGCGAACCGCCAAAATATGACGTATTTCAGGAATCTATTGTACTCCTGTAGTCAAGATTATTCAAGCACTACTTTGTGAACATGCAAGCCTACGAAGCTGCCAGTGTAATGTCACTCTGTATGATTTGTCGTCTTTTTTCATCTAGGTCTTGACCACTTACTAAGTACGTAAACGATTCCGCATAATCTTCGTGTGCTGCGAAGGAACCATACAGGGTGGGAGATTCTGCCTGGTTAAGGCCTTGAAATGCCACAGACTGCTGGTTACCGTTCACCTTTTCATCAAGAATATGTCCGACTTCATGAACAATAGTGATTTGGGCTCCTAGAGTGCTTGGGCTCTCGCTTAGACTCGACCAGTCACCTGGGTGTAATATTTCGTCCTCGACCAACTTTTTCTCAGTTTCTTCTAAGGTTAGGGACTGCTTAACTGTATCAAGAATAATGGCATTCTCTTCTGCCAGAGCAAGACCCCCGCCATCAATAATGCCATCGGCAAAATATATTTTAAGACCTGGAAATATTTCATTGAGCGGACGGCCAAAGGTTCGTTCAAGTTGAGACAATGCAATTTTAGCAGCTTCTGTCAGTTGTTCGTTATTCCCTTCCCCGCAAAGACGAACTTCAACCGCGCTTTCCCCTTCGCCGATTTGTACAAGTACTTCTTGCTGATCTTCTGGGTATTTTTCAAAAAGATTGCGCATTTCGGCACCAGGCTGGTGAATTTCCATATCATCAAGGTGTGCATCTGGTGTAGCTTCACTATTCGCTTCGGCAATTGCCTTCAGTTCTTGGGTTAATTTTGTTTCAGTGCCACCTTGAGCTGTTGGTTCAGTCAGCTCACTGCCTGGAATTGGCTCAGCCATAACTTATTTGCCCCTATTCAATTCTTTTTTAATAATTTCAAACAACTTGTCTGGATCGCTGGTAGTTGGTACTAATTTGAGCTGCTTAATTTCATCTAGACCAAACCATTGCGAACTCACCACCTCTTTGGTTGGTTGTATTTTATCCTTGCGAACATCTACTCTGTAAAATATATTGGCCATTGGCAGCTTTTCTACCACTGCTCCGATGCCAAAATGCAGTATCTCTGGGTGCAATATGATATCTTGTTTTGCCAAGGAAAGCTCTTCGTGTAGCTCGCGGTGCAGAGCCTCTGGTAAAGTTTCGTTATACTCTACGCCTCCACCCGGAAAACTCCACCACTCGTCATCCCATTCTTTGATAAGAAATATCTTTTGACCATCAAAAATAAGGGCTTTTGTAGATACCCTATACAAACAATTGTTCATTTTAGACAGCCTTGAATCAAGAGGGTTTGTTTGCTTACTCATTTGCTCATCCTTTTAGACGAAATGACGTCTTTAACTTCTTCTATTTGATCACGAATCTCGGCAGCTTTTTCGAACTGAAGGTTGGCGGCTGCTAGCTCCATTTGCTCACTCAACTGTTTGGTTATAAATAACAATTCATCTTTTGGTATTTTTTTGAAATCTATATTTTCTACATCTACGGTCTCGGCATCTTTTTCGGCCTGCATGCTGTCAGCTAGGGCTTTTTGCACAGTTGTAGGGGTGATGCCATGCTCAATATTGTAGGCTTCTTGAATTTTGCGGCGATCAACGGTAATTTTTATTGCTCGCTCCATTGAGCCAGTCATTTTATCTGCATACATAATAACCTTGCCGTCTTGATGCCTAGCAGCTCGCCCCATTGTCTGAATAAGCGATGTTTCAGAGCGTAAAAAACCTTCTTTGTCGGCATCGATAATAGCAACAAGACTTACCTCTGGCAAATCTAGCCCTTCACGTAACAAATTGATACCAATTAATACGTCATATACTCCAAGTCTTAGATCGCGCAGAATATCTATTCTGTCTAGTGTGTCGACATCACTATGCAAATATTGCACTTTTATGCCTAGCTCCTGCAAATACTCACTAAGATCTTCGGCGATTCGCTTGGTGAGAGTTGTGACCAGTGTACGCTGACCATTGCTGGTGCGTTCACGAATTTCAGCTAATAAATCATCTACTTGGTTATCGCTTGGGCGCACTTCCACAAGTGGGTCTAGTAAGCCTGTTGGTCTAATCACTTGCTCGGCTACTTGAGTACTTCTACTTAGCTCGTACTCACTTGGTGTTGCAGAGACATAAATAACTTTGTTGATGTGTCGCTCAAACTCAGTAAAGTTAAGTGGGCGGTTATCTAACGCAGAAGGCAATCTAAAACCGTGCTCAATAAGAGTTTGTTTGCGAGCCTTATCGCCGTTATACATTCCACCAACCTGAGGGATACTAATATGGCTTTCATCTACAAACATCAGAAAGTCGTCTGCAAAATAATCCATTAATGTGGCAGGCTGAGAGCCAGGCTCGCGATTAGTTAGATAGCGAGCGTAGTTTTCTATTCCTTTCACGTAGCCAGTTTGTTCAAGAATTTCTAGATCATATTTAACTCGAGCTTCAATTCTCTGAGCTTCTATTGCCATGTCTCGGCTTTTATACCAGGCAACTCTTGCGTCTGCCTCTTCTTGAATCTGCACCATCGCGTGGGCTAGGTGCTCGCGCGGTGTGACATAGTGTTTGGCCGGAAATATAGCTAGAGTTTCTAAGCTGTCCATAACTTCACCAGTCAAGTAGTTGATTCGCTTGATCGCCTCTATTTCATCTCCAAAAAATTCAATTCTGTATGCACACTCCTCACCTACTGGAAATATATCTAGGTTCTCACCTCTTATTCTAAAGCTCCCTCGCTCAAATGCTGTATCATTGCGTTGATATTGAATATCGTTGAGCTGCCTGAGTAACTTGTCTCGCACGCGTCGCTCACCTAGTTTGAGATGTAGAGTCATACTGGTGTAGTCGGCAATATTACCAATGCCATATATACAGCTTACAGAGGCAATAATAATTACATCTTTTCGACTTAGTAGTGCTGCGGTAGCTGCGTGGCGTAGTCTATCAATCTCTTCATTTATAGCGCTATCTTTTTCAATATAGGTGTCGCTTCGGGCAATATAGGCTTCTGGCTGGTAGTAATCAAAGTAGCTCACAAAATAGTGTACAGCGTTATCAGGAAAAAATTCTTTAAACTCGCCATATAGCTGAGCAGCTAAAGTTTTGTTGTGGCTTAGTATTAGAGTTGGCTTATTGTAGTCAGCGATCACGTTGGCCATAGTAAAAGTCTTACCGCTACCTGTGATACCCAGTAGGGTTTGCTCTTTTTGGTTATTTTTAAGGCCAGTTGTAAGAGTCTCAATAGCACTAGGCTGGTCACCCGCAGGTGAGTATTTCGATGATAGTTTAAATAAGCTCATAGTGACATTATATCTTATTTTGAGCCAAATAATGAACTATAGTTATCTACGCAAATAGAGCTTCGAATTTAGGCTTGTCCCAGCCGACTATGACTGCCCCTTTTATTTCAGTAACAGGCACGCCCATTTGACCTGACTTATCTATCATCTCTTGAGCCTTAGCAGGGTCTGCAGACACATCTATTTTTTCAAATTTGTAGCCTTTTTCATCTAGGTAAGCCTCTACATTTTTACAGAACTGGCAAGTAGGGGTGCTGTATATTATTGCTTTGTCTTGAACTGTTTTTTCTTCACTCATAAATTTCCTCTTTCTAATTATTTTGCAGCGTTGTTTAGTAGCATTATAGCACCTGTCGCAATAATTGCCACTGCTAGAATTGCCACAAATACTATAAGAACAATTTTGAGTATACTAGATTTTTTAGCCGTTGGCCCAGAACTAGGCTCAGATTTTGCTTGCTCTATAGACGACGCTAAGCTGAGCTCATTAAGATCCTTCTCTGGCTCACTATCTTCTTTCTTTGGAGTATCATTTTCTGCAGCTGGCTTTGGCTCACTATCGTCTTTTTTAGAATCACTCATCTCTGTGTTATCTGGGTCTTTTTCAGTTTTGTCTTTCTGATCTTCTGAAGCTGATTCTTCATTGAATAGTTCAGAGTCAATGCTCTGCTTTTGGTCGGTTTTTGAATCTACTTTATTGTCTTCCTTACTTTCAACTTCTTTAGGCTTTGCATCGACTTTTACAATTGTATCGGCTGGTTTAGCTGGAGCACTTTCTTTGACTGGTTCTTCTTCAAAAAGTGGCGAGTCTGCTATAGTACTATTGCTATTTTTTAAATCAATAACGTGGGCACTGGCAGTATCTGGCATTTTGGCTAGAGTTGATGCATCACTTGTAGAGCTCGCGTTGGCTGGTGCTGAAGAACTGCCTCTCATCATTCCATCAATGCTCGGCTTACCTGGTAAAAAATCGCTGCTTTTAGTCTGGTTGCTATCTTCCAATTTAATCTCCTTGGTTGGTTAGAATACTTTATAGTTGTAATGCTTTAGTTTTCTATTCTAGTGCATCTAGGGCCTTTGGTCAATTATCGCTATTTGGCACTGCGGGCGATATACTGTGCTGCGCATATTGCTGCTTTTGCTCCTTCGCCAGCTGCCGTAATAATTTGCTTTTCTGGGATGTCTGTAATATCTCCTGCAGCAAAAATACCTTCTCTCGATGTCATATTGTACTTATCTATAATAATCTCTGATGCCTTATTGAGCTTAATTAGGCTCTTTAAATAACCTGTAGCTGGCAGCGAACCTACCTCAATAAAAACACCCGCCACGTCAATAGTGCTGGGTTTTTTTATTTTGTGATTCTGTATGGTTATTGAGTTAACAAATTTTTCGCCATTAACACTCACTACTTCACTGTCGTTGATAACTCTAACATGCGGGCTTGCGGTAATCTTATCAATCATCACTGGGTCGCCAGTAAGCTCGGGTGTAACATTTATAATCACAATAGATTTTACAGTCCGCTCAATATTTAATGCAGCGTCGAGCGCCGAATTACCGCCCCCCACAATAGCCACGTCTTTGCCGGCAAAAAGTGGTCCATCGCACCAAGCGCAATATGTTACACCGCGATTCAAAAACTCTTTCTCTCCAGCCACCCCGAGTGGTCGGGGAACCTTTCCGCCAGCAATAATGACAGCTCTAGCATGTTCGATATTGCCATCTTTGATTTGCACAGAAAAATATGTTTTTTCTTTTTTTATTTCAGACACGCCCTTAGTTACTAGTCTTAGCTCTAGTACGTCTTTGAACTGTTCAACATGGTGTTCGAATTTCTCAACCAAATCTGCACCAGTAATCATAGTAAAGCCAAGATAGTTCTCTACATCACTACTCCAGGCAGCTTGGCCGCCAATATCTTGAGAGAGAATTAGAGTTTTTAGCTTTTTTCGGGCCGCATACACTCCAGCTGTCATTCCGGCCGGGCCAGCGCCGATAATTATTAAGTCATATACCATAAGAACTATTATAGCAGTCTAGATGACTTTTGCTACATAACTACTGGGAGCTTTTTTTAGCCAATCAGTAATTTCTTTTTTACTGAGTAGGCCCGCCTGAGCACCAATCTTCTGAACAACACTCATAGAGTTTATTCCTGCCCATGAAAGTGCCTCAGCCAGACTCAAGCCGTCTGCAATAGCGGCAGTAAAAGTGCTAGCGTAAGAATCTCCTGCCCCGGTACGATCTAGCGGTGGCTTAGGGTCTGGGTATGGTGGCATGAAAACAACCTGATTACCATCTGAGGCAAAGGCGCCTTTTGGCCCGTCGGTGAGTAAAACTGTTTCTGGGCCAAGCTGATGCATCTTAGTTATTAAGGTTTTTTCATCTGTTGACTCAGATTCTAGTATTTGCTGAAACTCTTCTTTGTTGGCAGTAAAAATAGTAGTTTTCGAATAAAGCTCTTGTAGTTTTTTAGTGCCTTCTCTTATTTGAAAAGTGCCAGGCTGAAAAGACAGCTTAGTGTCTGGGTTGTCTTCTAAATACTTAACTAGTTGAGTGTGAATAACGCCGCCTGATTCACCGATTGAGCTTAGGTAAATCCAGCTAGGTTTTTGATAGTCGCGTATTTCTGGCCACTTATAGGAGTAGTTTTCGTGCTTAATAAGTATTGTTCTGTCGGCTCCGTACCACAAAACGTAATGGTAATTGCTTTTATAGCCAGCGTGAGAGTTTATAAACTCGGTAGAAACACCATGCTTGTGAAGTGCTTGTAATATATCTTCGCCAACCCTATCATCGCCAATATCAGCCATATAGGCTGTATTTAAGCCTAGAGCTGCTGTAGCCACTGCAGCGTTTGCGGCATTTCCCACGCCATTTATTATTATTGCATCTTTAAAAGGTATTTTTGAACCATAAGTCATGCACAGCAGTGGGTGCCTTGCTTTGTCTTCGTTAATTTCTGCCTCTGCTGGCAAAAGCTCTATAAATGCGTCTGTTACTACATCGCCAATTGCTAAAATATCTATTCTGTCTTTCATACTATATCCTCCGTTAAAAAATCTTCATCTACACTTATAGGCTCTAAGGCTGGCTTTTGCAAAATTGCCGATCTTGCGCCGGCCACCATTTGCACCGACTGAGCTTGAGCTATGCCAAAAGTTAATGCGAGAGTGACATCAGAGTTCTTAGCATATTCACATGAGTAGCCTGCGGCAAATACCACCTCTGCACCAGTATTGTCATGCTGGTGGCTTTGTTTGGTTTGGTCTGTAGTATATATTTTGCCATTTTCTATGGCTACTGCGCCTGCGTTGGGGTCATATACAGCTATGTGGTCAATACCGGCTAAATTAAGACTCTGCGCTAAGTCTTCAATCTCAAGATGCTCACCGGTCAATATTCGGGCCTCATCAATGCTAATAACAACTAGACTACATTGTTTTAGTGTTTTCATAAGCAGTTTTGCTGAAATACTATCCACGAAACGCGGATTAATTGAAACCTTGGCATGGCTAGCTTTAGCAATTTTTAAAAGATCTAGTAAAACAGACTTATCTGCAGGTAAAGTCGCGATGTGTAGCCACTCTAAAACAGCTGGTAGCTCTCTGCAGTCCGCCTTAGAAAGACTTGAGAAGCTACCGGTAAAATGCAGATTGGTTTGATCTTGGCCATCGCTAGCCAGATGAATAGTAGTATCGGTATGATGCTTGTTGCTCTGGTGGCTTGAATTAATCGATATTGATTCTTTTTGAGCTACATGATCTATTATCTCAGAGAAAACATCGACGCCAGTTTTTGTAACAAGGTGAGTCTCTAAGCCTTGTCTGGCGAAAACCATGGCTGATAAAAGCCCTGCGCCGCTAGGCTCTTGCACAGAATCATCTAGCCATAGCTGACTTCCATGGTCTAAGACTATTTGATTTTGGTTTTTTTGAGGACTAAAAAATCTAGATATAGCGTAAATATCTACACTAGCTGAGCCCACAACACCAAAAACCTGACTCATTTTTTGCTTTCCTTTGTAGATATCTCAATAACTTTTTCAACTATTGAGGCGCAGTCTAGATCATATTCTTGCCACAATTCTTCCACCGTGCCAGACTGCCCATATCTATCTTGCACTCCCATTCTATATACTGGAGCCAGCTGGTCTGTAGCCAGGTTTTCTGCCACCACCCCGCCTAGGCCGCCGGCCGACTGAGCTTCTTCAATTGTTACGACCAGGCCAGTTTTTTTAGCACTTGAGGCAATTGTCGAGTGGTCATACGGCTTGATAGTTGAGCAGTTGATCACCTCAGCTGATATATTTTTTTCCATAAGTACCTTGCTGGCCTTGAGCGCTTCATAAACAAGAGGCCCGCAAGCTACAATCGTTACGTCACTACCCTCTACCAAAACCTGCGCTTTGCCAATCTCAAAAGGCGTCTCTTTTGTAGAAAATACGGCAGTTTTTTCTCTAGCTAGGCGTAAGTATGCTGGGCTGTCAGTTTTAGCCAATGCTTCTGTAGCCTTCTGGGCTTCAATACTATCTGCCGGTACGATAACGGTCATATTCGGCAAAATTCTCATTAGGGCTATGTCTTCTAGCATTTGATGCGTGGCTCCGTCTGGACCAACAGAAACACCGGCGTGAGAGCCAACAATTTTAACATTTTGATCATTAAGACATATAGTGGTGCGAATTTGTTCCCAGTTTCTACCAGGCGAAAAGCCTGCATAGCTAGTAACGAAAGGTTTTTTACCTACAGAGGCTAAGCCAGAGCCAACTGTAACTAAGTTTTGTTCAGCTACTCCAATCTCCACAAATCTTTCTGGAAATTCTTGCTTGAAGGCTTCCATTTGTGTTGACTCAGTGAGATCTGCACAGAGTGCCACTATATTTTTGTCGGCCCTACCAGACGTTACAAGGCCTTCACCAAAGCCTTTTCGTATTGGAACCATGTCAATCTTGTCTGTAAAAATTTTTGGGTCTAAATATTGATTTTTGGCAGTCTTCATTATTGGTGCTCACTTTTTATTTTATCTTTAAGTGTTCTTAGCTCGGCGAGTGCTACCTTAAGCTGATCTTGGGGCTCAGGGCTACCGGGCACCGCTTGCTTGCCGGGCGGTATGCCATGCCATCTATAGTCGAACTCCATAAAATCCACTCCTTTGCCAGGTATAGTGTGGGCGATTATACAAGTTGGCTTCTCAAATATCGCCTTGGCTTGATTGACGGCATTAGCTATTTCCTCATGATTATGGCCGTCTATCTCAATCACGTGCCAATTAAAGGCCTGATACTTCATGCCAAAAGGCTCGAGCGGCATAATGTCTTCAGTAAGACCATCTATTTGAATATTATTTCTGTCGACGATCACAGTTAGATTGCGAAGCTTGTTCTTACCAGCAAACAATATAGCTTCCCAGGTATTGCCCTCGTCATGCTCACCATCACTTGTTAGACAAAAAACATGTTGCTGCTTGTTTCCGTCAATTTTTAGACCGTAGGCCATACCGGCGGCCTGACTTATACCGCTACCCAATGGCCCGCTAGTGGTCTCTAAGCCGGGCAACCTAACTCTTTCGGGGTGACCCTGAAGACGAGTACCAAACTGCCTAAGAGTCTTAAGCTCACTACGTTCAAAATAGCCAGCATGGGCCATAGCTACATATAAAACAGGGTTTATGTGGCCGTTACTCAAAACTAGTCTATCGCGCCCAGGCCAGTCTGGGTTTTTGGGGTTGTAGTTCATTATTCCACCAAAAAACAAGCTCGTAAATACGTCTGCCATACCAAGAGGCCCAGCGCTATGCCCGCTACCAGCGTGCTCGAGCATTCGCAAAATATCTTGGCGAATATTATCGGCTTTGAGCTCAAGGTCTTTATTGCCTAAAGTTATCATAGGGTTTTTTCCATTAGCACTGAGTAGGCACTTAGGGTGTCCATATTTGGATTATCAAACAAAAAGCTATTAACGTTTATGACATCAAACTCAGCCTTGGCGATAGCAGAAATGGTTTTGTCGTTGACCCCACCATCAAGACCTATTTCCATGCCTGGAACAATCGCTCTTACTTGAGCTGGCTTTTCAAGCACTGAGCGTTCAAACTTTGAGCCCGCAAAGCCTGCCGAATAGCCCATTATCTGAACATAGCTAACTATGGGTAATAGTTTTTTAATTGATTCTACGGTAGTAGTAGGATTAATAGACAGGCCAGCCCTAAAGCCATTTTTTGAAATAAGTTCTAGAGCGCCAACAACATCACCTTCGCTCTCATACTGAACAATAACAATATGCGGATTAAGGCTTATGCACTCCCTGGCGTACCATAGAGGGTCTGATACCATGAGGTGCATGTCCATCTTGTTATCAACTTGCTTCACAATATCTCTAGGCATAATGGTTTTGTTGTCTACAAAATTACCATCAATAATATCAATGTGGAACCTGTTAGTTAGCTGGCGAGCCTTTCTAAGTGTTGAGTTATACTGGTCTACTGTACTGACAAGTAAGGCTGGTACAATTTTTGTCATGCCTGCTCCTCTTCAATCTTTTTAATTTCATCAATTCTACGAATATGACGCTCGGCTCCAGAAAAAGGTGTATCTATAAATGTTTCGGCTATTTCTAGCATTTCATCTAGACTAAGTTCACCGCTTGGCAGACTCAACACATTGCTATCGTTGTCAGTTCTTGTTTCCATAGCTAAGTGCTTGTTCCAGGCAAGGGCAGCCCGCACGCCGTCAATCTTATTGGCGGCTATTTCCATGCCCTGACCGCTTTTACAAACCAAGATACCAATACTGCCCTGATTCTCCACTACAGAGTTAGCCACTCTCTCGGCAAAGATTGGAAAATCATCGCCTGGATTTAGTTCTTCTGGACCAAGATCTACTACCTGATAGTTTTTGCTCAATTTTTTAGCTAAGCCTTGTTTTTTGATAAAACCAGCATGGTCGGCAGCGATAAAAACTTTCATGCTATTTTACAAGCTTTCCTACGTGCTCTACCATCTCAACCAAGCGATTGCTATAGCCCCATTCGTTATCGTACCAGGCTACAACCTTGCAGAGATTGCCAGCCACTACTTTGGTTAGTTTGGTATCTACAATACAGCTGTGAGGATCACCAATGAAGTCTCTACTTACTAGCTCTTCTTCGGTGTAGTCTATGATTCCCTTGTGAGTAGACTTGCAGGCTTTAATGATAATTTTGTTGATTTCTTCGGCGCTAATACCACGCTTTGCCAAAAAGGTAATATCACTAAGCGATACCACCGGAGTAGGCACGCGAATACTTAAGCCATCAAAATTACCTTCTAGTTCTGGTACCGTAAGGGCAGCTGCAATAGCCGCACCGGTGGTGGTAGGTACTATGTTTTCGGCGGCACTACGAGCTTCACGTAAATCTTTATTTGGACCATCTTGCAAAACCTGGCTGGCGGTGTAGCTGTGAATTGTAGTCATCATTGATTTTTCTATACCTATTTCTTTTGAGAGTACGGCCATAATTGGTGCGATACAGTTGGTGGTGCAAGAAGCATTAGAAATAATCTTGTGATCAGCTGGAATTTTTTGATGATTAGCGCCAAAAACAAATGTATCTTGTTTTTCGTGGCCAGCTTCATCTTTCTTTTCAGGGGCAGATAATACAACTTTTTTGGCGCCGGCTTTTATGTGCATCTCCAGGCCCTCTCTAGTAGTGAAGAACCCAGTCGATTCTATTACTACATCAATATTCATTTCTTTCCAGGGCAACAAGCTAGGGTCTTTTTCGGCTAAGACTTTGATTTTTTTACCATCGACAATTAAGTTTTTATCATCACTACTGACTTTTTTATGATAATGCCCGTAGTTACTATCGTGACGCAGTAAGTGAGCTAGAGTGGCGTTGTCTGTGAGGTCATTTATAGCGACTATTTCAATGTCTTTTTTAGCAAAGGCAATTTTGAAAGCATTTCTACCAATTCGGCCAAAACCGTTTATGGCGACTCTAATACTACTCATGTGTTTTTTCTCCTTAGTAAAGCTTATGCTCTATATTGTATCTGATATGAGCTGAGCCTTCAAGCTTAGGTGAAGAATAATATGGTATTTTATTTTTTGACTTTGCTGTGGGGCATACAGACGTTGTCTTTGCAGTCGCCACCTTCTATTAGCTTGATGATGTCAGCTTCATCGTGAGCACCACATAGAGCCTGACCAGTCTTGGTATTTACAAAGGCTGGCACAGCCGCAAAACCACCGCAGGCTTCACTAATAATATCAGTATATTTTTCCATTATTTTTTGGTTTGCCGGGTGATTCCAGACCTCTAATTTTTTTACCGTTATATTGTGGCTAGCTTCAATTTTTGCAATTACTGGCTTCATACTAATACAGTGCGGGCAGGTTTCTCCAAAGAACTCTATCACATGACTATCTTTGCTTGGCATAAGGTTACTCCTTGTTTATAGATTTATTAAGATCACCCTTAGGGTGTCTATTTTTAAAGTATAGCACGGTAGTAATTGTGAATATAAGACTTGATGTGAAGGCCGAAAGCAGACAATACTGACAAAAAGCTTTAATCACAAAGGCCTGCACAAAAAGTAGGTATAGTGTAGACAAAAAGCCAACTACGCCCCAGATGCTAAGCCAGCTGTAAAATTTATTGTGCTGAATAAAAAATATACTAGAGCCTAAACTAACAATATAAAAAACTATGCCTAGTGAAGCTAGTGGAATTCCAAAAATCTCTGAATAGCTTGACCTCAAAACAGTCTCACAGCCTTGAGTAAAATTACAGGGCACAAGCGCGTTGGTGTAGTGAGTTATTGTAAGATATAGCGAATCTATAAGACCCACCACAGAAAGTAGACTTATTACCAACAAAAGTGATCTATTGAGCTTTTGCGAGTGCTTCATCAATTGCCTTATTTAGATCTGTAAATGATTTGGGCTGCAGCAAAACCCCATTGACTAAGAATGCTGGAGTACCAGGTAGTTCTAGCTTTTCACCAAGTGCCTTATCAGCAGCTATTAAGTCTTTTACCTTGTCTGAGTCGCGGTCTTTTTTCCACTGATTAATATTTAACCCAAGTTGGCTAGCGTAGCTCTCAAATTTTGTGTTGGGGTCTTTTTCATTTTCCCAGTCTTGTTGTTTTTCGTATACAATATCATGCATTTCCCAGAATTTACCTTGCAGGCCAGCGGCCTCGACAGCCTGGGCTGCGGCTGGGGCATTTTTGTGAATTGGTAATGGAAAATTCTTGAAAACAAACAGAATTTTGTCACCGTATTTTGCGATAACATTATCTTTGACATAGGGGCTCCAGGTGGCACAAGATGGGCACTGGTAGTCACCAAACTCAGTCACTACCACCTTGGCCTGAGGGTTGCCAAGACTGGCTCCCTGCCTTAGGGCATCTGTGTCGGCCTGGGTGACTGGCTGTTTTGACTTGGTTTCATTTTGGGAATCTGGGGTCAGTAGAGCCCTTACAATAAAGCCAGATATAATAAGTATGCCCAATACTATTAGAACGGTTGGTAGATATTTTTTGAAATCAATTTTTTTCATAAATAAATTGTAGCAGTAATTGAATCTCTAATCTAGTCCACTCTAAACTACTCTGCATAAAAAATCACCCTTGCTGGGTGATTATTTTAGTTTGGCTTTGACTTCTGTAAAAGTCTCAACCTTTCGGGTTGCGGGGTCGAACTTTCTTAACTCAATCTTGTCGACTGTGTTTTTTGGATTTTTTCTAGTGTAATACCTAGACCCAGTGGCCTTGTTTTTAAGTATTACGATTTGTTCTTGGGTTTTCTTTGACATAATGTTGAGTAGTATAGCAAAATCTTGACTACAAATCAAGGGTTACTGAGACTGGACAGTGATCTGAACCCATCTGAGACTGATATATGTCAGAAGAAATTATATTTTTTTTGATTTTGGGGCTGACCAAGAAATAGTCTATCCGCCAGCCAACGTTGTTTGCTCTAGAGTTAGCCCAGTGCGTCCACCAGCTGTAGTGTCCGTTTCCTTTGGTAAATATTCTAAAAGCATCCACAAAACCAGCCTTTATAAAATTATCAAAGCCTTCGCGCTCTTCGGCTGTGAAGCCATTTTTGCCGATGTTTTGCTTGGGCCTAGCCAAGTCATCTTCAGTGTGAGCAACATTTAGGTCACCGCAAAATACTACCGGTTTTTTGGCGTCTAGTGCTTGGCAGTATTCCAAAAAGGCTGGGTCCCAATGTTTGTGCCTGAGCGGCACCCTACTTAGATCTCCTTTTGTGTTGGGAGTGTAGACAGTTACGATGTAAAATTTATCAAATTCAAGCGCCAAAACACGACCTTCTTTGTTAGGGTGGCCATATTCGTCTTCCATGTCATATTTATCTACAATTTCTTGAGGCAAACCATAGCTTTCACTTAATGGCTTGGTTTTAGAAAAAATTGCTGTTCCGCTGTAGCCTTTTTTTTCTGCAGAATTCCAAAACTCATAATACCCTTCTAGGTCGATCTCTACTTGATCTTTATTGGCCTTTGTTTCTTGAAGGCATAAAATATCAGGATGATATTGTGATATAAATGACTCAAAGTCACCTTTTTTTATAACGGCCCTAATGCCGTTCACATTCCAGGAAAATATTGTTGTCTTCATAAATACTATTATAGCAAACTAATCATAAAATCTATTCATGGTGTAAATAGCACATACGGACGAATGAGTACTTCATACGCCCGTATGTTAGATATCTACGGTAATCAAAATGATTTTCCTTTCCTGAACCTTCTTTTTGTGTTCTTGACTTAATTCTACTTTGGACTTGTTTGCATTTGGCCCAATGCTTGATTTTGTAATTTTTCGGTTTTAACGGCCCACTTTATGGCCATTTCATCTAAAATGTCTTCCATTGTTTGTCTATCTCTTAACAAATTCTGGGGCATTTTTCTTATTTGACGCAACACTCTTTTCTTCATAGCACACCTCCTGATTAAGTAATTATTTTATTAAATAATGTGTCTGCACCAAATAGTCGAGCTTTTTTGAGCTTTTATAATGACTAACAGGTGCTACTTAATAGCTTATTATCTTTGTCTGAGAATAGGCTGAAAAAATGCTATGAATATAATAAAAATCTAGTCTAAGCAGTACCTTTTGTTATTTGACGCTATATAAAATAGCCGCCATTACTGTAAGAGTCACCAAGTGATTAGAGAAATTTATGGCAGAAAGTTCGTAAGATCTTTTTTCGAACAAAGTATTGCTGAGACCGTAAGTTGCCACAAATCCAATCCACACCCATACAGACAGTCTGATGGCCTCTAGAATGGAAGCTGGGGCCGCAATAACAATAAAGCGCTTCAGTACAAAAGCACTTACAAAAGATATGGCGACAAGCCCAACTATTGATAACAAAAGATTGTCCTTAAACTCTTTGTCTTTTAGCTTAGTGACTCTTCTCCACTCTTTGCCAAACATAAAATCTGAATACCAAAGTACACTTATTACTACTGCAGTGCTGGTAGCAATGATAATTCCTAGCCAGTTGTTCATAAAAAACTCAATCATTATTTTTTAAAGTCTCCTAAAATGTTTAAAATAAATTCTTGGTTTAATTATGCTATAAGCATAAGGATTTTACAAGACCCATTTACGAATCTAGCTTGCCCAGCTGAGCCCTTAGCGCATTAAATATAACTACTACATCAATAGCCTCTTGAAGAATTGCACCATAAAATGGCTCTATCTTGCCCAGCGAAGCTAAAACCATCAGCACAAGACTCAGTCCTATGCCAATAAAAATACTTTGCTTAGCAATAGTAATGGTGTTTTGAGCAATAGTCACAGCATCAGCCACCCTAGAGATATCGTCTAGCATAATAACCACGTCTGCCGATTCAGAGGCCGCAGTAGAGCCTTTGGCTCCAAGTGCGATACCAACATCTGCTGCTGCCAAAACTGGCGCGTCATTAACCCCATCACCCACCATTCCAGTAACTTGACCAGTACTTGAGTTAGTTTTTACAAAGTGCAACTTATCGACAGGCAGAAGACCGGCGTGTATTTCAGAGATTCCGGCCTGCTGGGCAATCGCTCTGGCAACAGTGGGCTTGTCTCCAGTAAGTATCATGGTCTTCTCAATACCTAGCTTCTTAAGCCTCAATAGCGTGTATTTAGTGTTGGCTCTTATTGGGTCTTTGAACTCAATAAAGCCCATAAATGTGTCGCCTTGGCCTATATACACGGCGGTCGCAGTACTTTTGGCTAAGCCGTGGGGGATCTTGATTTTGTTTCGCAATAAAAATTCAAGCTTACCTACAAAAATATCTTTTCCACCAACAACGGCTCTTACTCCCCCGCCAACTTCTTCATGCAGCGAGCTGGGTTTATGGAGTTTTAGTCGTTGGCGTTTGGCGCTAGACACTATAACGCCAGCCAATACATGAGTACTTTCTTGCTCCACAGAGGCCGCTAAGCTGAGTAGCTGAGACTGGCTAGTTTTGATGGCGACAATTTTTGAAATAGTGGGCTGATTTTTGGTGAGCGTTCCAGTCTTGTCAAAGGCCAGGGCCTGTAAAACTGCTAACTTTTCTAGGCTAGCGCCATCTTTGATTATAATTCCGTCACGAGCAGCCCTATTCATGCCAGAAACTATCGCTACCGGTGTGGCTATAAGTAGTGGGCAAGGTGTAGCAACCACCAGTACCGCTAGAGCACGTACTGGGTCGCCACTAATAGCCCAGGCTAGGCCAGCTAGGCCAAAGCTAATTATTGTAAAAGGAATGCTGTAGGTGTCAGCTAGGCGCACCATTGGAGACTTATTAGAAGCTGCAGACCTAACTAGATTAATAATCTGCTCGTACTGGCTGGCCTCGCTAGTATGACTTGCTCTAACCTGCACCGGGGCATCTTGATTGATAGTGCCTGACAGTACTTGGCTGTTTTTTTTCTTGTTCAGAGGCATACTTTCGCCAGTGATTGCTGATTCATCAAAACTACTTTCGCCACTTACTACAACACCATCTACTGGCACTATCTCGCCTGGCTTAATAAGTACTATGTCTTTTGGCTGCACCTTAGAGACAGCAACATTCAAAAATTCTTTACCACGCAGCACATGGGCAATTTTTGGTGCTCTCTTAAGAAGACTACTAAGTTCTTTTTGAGCTCTTGCCTTAGCATACTGCTCTAGGGCAACTCCTCCTGTAAACATCAGTAGAATGATACCAGCAGTAGCATATTCGCCCAGTCCAAGAGAAGCAAGTATCGCAACAACGGCGATAATGTCCACCCCAAAGCGCCTATTAAGAAAATCTTTTACAATTGAGACTATTTCTGGCACAACACCAACCAAGCAA
>Ga0114969_10000807_pt1 | contig 27043 bp, 28 predicted proteins | sample M_130807_MF_Meta_FD_87316 | JGI IMG/M metagenome (GOLD analysis project Ga0114969, IMG submission 87316) | Freshwater microbial communities from Lake Montjoie, Canada to study carbon cycling - M_130807_MF_MetaG | ecosystem: Environmental > Aquatic > Freshwater > Lake | place: Lake Montjoie...
CACCAACAACGAGGACGTCGAAATCGCGTGCGCTTGCTCTAGTCATGTGACTACGGGTATTGTGGCGTCATGCCACTCTCTCTTTCGACCGGTGCGCCGACGATCATTGTGCGGCGCGAAGCATTCGAACGCGCAGGACTCAGTCGTGAAGTGATCGATCGCGCGTTGATTCTTACTGCGGATGAATTCCGTGTTGAGCGCGATGTGGTTGCCATCGGCCCCCTCTACAGCGACGACGGGCTCGCGGCGCTGATCAGAACGTTTGAAGACGCCGGACTGGTGTACTTCGACGACTTCTTTGAGATGAGCGGAAACTGGCCGGAGTGGCTGACGTTCCACGTCATGTCGAAAGGCACATAGAATGGTGCAGGGGCGCGGGGACCGGCGCGCTTGCGATGCACCGCCGGTCCCCTTCGCTTACTTCAGATTCTTCTTCAGGAACGCGACCGTCTTCGGCCAGGCGTCTTTCGTGGCTGTAAGGTTGGCCGCTGCTGCGGGGGCAGGCTGTCCCTGAGCGGTGGGATCGTCTTGTGCGCGGAGGAAACCGTGAATCGCGCCCTCGTAGTTCATCCCGACGTACTCTCTTCCGAGTGACGTCATCGCGGTTTCGATGCCGGGCATCTGCGCGCTGATGCGCGCGTCAGCTGATCCATTGAGGAGCATGACCGGAACCTTGATCTTCGCTAACGAGTCGGTTGCGATCGGGCCCGGAACGGCTGGAGCGGTTGCCGTCGCCGGTGTACCCGGCAGCGAGTACGGGAACGCTCCATAAAATGCGACACCACCACCGAAACCCTTTACGCCACCGTGAACCGCGTGGCCCCACACCGTCTGGCCACCCCAGCAGTAGCCGATGACACCGTAGTGTGGGTCAGCTGAGGGCTGCATCATGGCGTAGTTGGCAGCAGCGACAATCGCGCGGTTGCGCTCGGGAATGTCCACGCCACGGATAAGCTTCGTTGCTGTATCGCTTGCGAGTTCAACGGTGCTCGGACCACCGCGGACGCGCGAAAGAAAATCAGGCGCGATAGCAATGAATCCTTCGGCTGCAACCTGATCGGCGACTCCACGAACCCAGGTGGAGAGCCCGAAAATTTCGTGCACCACAACGACGACCGGCGCCTTAGTCCGCGTGACCGGGTAGACGATCCAAGCCATCAGTGAATCCTTCGAGCCCGGCTCCCATGCGATCTTCACCCACTCGCCGTGCCGCGGGCTCGCGGCCAGCCGCGCGGCGGCGGTCGAGTTGCTGGCCGGCAGGCCCGAAATTCCCTGAGACTGCGAACCACCTCGCGAAACGCTGGAAGGCGCACGGAGGTCAGCGGCCATCATGTGAGCCGTATGGTCCTCAACCGAAGTCACCTTGACCGGCTGCCATCGCTGAATTGTGCACGCCGTCAGGGAGAGTGCTGCGAACGCAAAAAATCGGCGCTGCATCATGGGCCACCTTAGTCCTGAGAGGAAGCCGCAAACTATCGGGACGGCTTGTGCCTAGCGAGTCCCGGTTTCCATGGCAAGAATCGCCCGAAGCACTTCATGCTGCCGCCAGCGATTTATATCGCTACCGGAGGGTGGCGGGAACTGCGACCTCGAGAGCGCCTCCAGACCAAGCACGCGGACGGTTGCTCCCTCCCACGGAACTTTCATTGAACCGGCTTCAACCTGTTGGTATTCCCCAACATCCGGGAGCTCGCCATAAACGTTGAGGTTGGACTCTCCGCTGCGCAGGGCCAGCATGGAAGGTGCCCGAACAAGACTCGCGTCCAGCGCAAAGCCGTCTCGGACGGCAACCGCCCTCGGTTGTGAGCCGAGGTCGTTAAGCACCTTCGCCAGCGTCGATGCGTGGCGCAGTGACAAGTCGGCGCAGATATCAAGCTGCCCGCCGAGGGCTGGAGCGGAATGAAATGCCGCAGCCACATCGCCGATCACCACGAAGGGAATGTTCGCGGCGCAGAGTGCACGAACGATGCTTCGTGCCGAACCGGGCGACAAATCGGCGGCACCAATTTCACCGAGCGCAATTTCCAATCGATTCGGTGGCGCCAGGGCTTTCCGTTCGAGGACTACGGCAAGTTCCGCAGGGAGCAGATGTGGCACCGTGCGCGCGCGCGACGTGAGTCGTGGCCGGCCGCGACTGCGTGGCACAGCGAGATATTGTGCGGACGCGAGAGCGAGCGCAGCGCCGTCATGAAAACGTGCCAAATCAACAAGGATGGCTACTGATTCGTCTCGTGTGGCGCGGAGCCGGACCCGATTCGGCAGCACCCCGGGGGTCAGTAGCGTGTCGGCCGCGCGCGCGGCGTCAGCAAGCGAGGCGCCGAGGCCAACGTCGAGATGGTGGACGAGCCGCCACCATCTCGCTGCTTCAGTAGACCGATCGACGGGTTTTCGAAGCCGTCGTGCGGAGTTGTAGAGCCACTTGATCTGGCAACCGATGGCAAGCGCCAGCGCGGCGTCTGAAAGCAATATCAGCTCCCCGGAAAACCGATATTAGGAATATACATCTTGTTGAGAAAATTAGTTTAAACAAACCACCCAACTTATTAGAACGAAATAAAACAGCATTGCTTGCGAATGCCGTATTCCGAGCGACAGGAAATTAAATACAATATTATTAGCCAGTATTAAGCCATAATAAAGACACTACAAAGACAAATATTCAATAATTCTCGATTCCATGTAATATATGCCTGGCCATCCAGTTCCTTCGATCCATCCAACATGTCCGCCCCGTGCTGTGAAGTCCAGTTCGATGGACTTGTTCGCGCCGGCCAGTGATTCGGCCTGGCTCATGACATCGGGCGGCACGAACGGGTCGTCGCGTGAGTTGAATAACAACGTTGGAACCCGCACGCGCTCGATGAAGGCCATCGAGCTACTCCGTTCGTAATAATCAGCGGCTCCGCTAAATCCGTGAAGAGGAGCAGTCACCGCATCGTCAAACTCCCAGAACGTCTTCGCGCTCCGGGCCCTCAGCTCATCGAATGCGCCCGGAAACTGCTTCAGTTTGCGAAGCGCTTTCGGCACGAGGGTCGACAAGAAGTGCTTCGTATAGAAACGAGACAACCCGCGCTCGAGGTAGCTTGCGCCGGCGCCGAGATCAAAGGGAACGCTGACCGCCGCAGCGCGGTGCACAAGTGATTTGGCGCCAGCCCCACACTCGCCGAGCCATTTGACGAGGACATTTCCACCGAGTGAAACGCCGCAGATTCTCAGCGAAACTCCCGGCGTCTTCTCGGTGAGCCAGCGCACGATGAAATCCGTGTCCGACGTTTCTCCGGAGTGATAGAGGCGTCGTGCCGAGTTGATTTCACCATCGCACGTTCGAAAGAGAAGGAGATCCGCACTCCACCCATGCGAACGCGCGAGTGCCATCAATCCATGCGCATACTTGGCACCGATCGTTCCCTCGAGTCCGTGCAGGACAAGCAGATGCGGAACGCCAACCGTGGGCGATCCCAGTCGAGCAAGCGTCAGATGATCGCCGTCGGGAGTCGTGACGCGCTCAACGCGGTCATGCACCATAGGCTGCCAGCGCATCTTCTTGCCCCAGATGGTAGGCAAGTGAGCCCCGGGCAGCAGCCACGAAGGTTCAAAGCGTCTCAGAAAACCCTCCGACTCAAGACAAGCAAGACCGTTCGCGGATCCGGGACCAGCTTACGCCTATGCTGGCGCTCGTGGTAGTATGCCGCCGAAGCACTTGAACAGGCGTGAGGACTGAATCGGAGAGTGTCGTGGAAGTTCAGGTGTTTGGGACGCACAAAAGCCAGGATACGCGAAGGGCGCTCCGGTTCTTCAGCGAGCGCCGAGTGAAGGTGCATTTTGTCGATCTCCGTGAGCGCCCAGCGAGCCGCGGTGAGTTGACGCGGTTCGTCCAGAAATTCGGCATCACCGCGCTCATCGACCTTGCTTCCCCGCGATATCAGGACTTGGGTCTCGGAAGCGGGCGGTACTCAGACGAGACCTGGTTCGACAAGTTGTGTGACGAACCCATGCTCCTTCGTCAGCCGCTTACGCGGTTTGGCCAAAAACTCACAATTGGATCTGCCGAGAGTGAGTGGACGTCCTGGATTGATTCGGTCAAAGCGAAGTGATTTACATGTGGGGCGGGTTCCTGCTATTTGTGTTCATCGTACTTGCGGTGGATCTCGGTGTGTTCAACCGCGACGACCATCAGCCGAGTGGCCGGGAAGCTCTCACGTTCACGGCGGTAACGATTGTGCTGGCGCTCGCGTTTGCCGTTTTCGTATTCCAGGCCTACGAGCACCACTGGCAGGGCCTTGGACTGACGCCGGACGCGATCGATCACCGGATAAACGACGGCCACCTTGCCGTTGTGAAATTCCTGACGGGATACGTCGTCGAGCTCAGCCTCTCGATGGACAACGTGTTCGTCATCGCGCTGATCTTCACGCACCTGCGTGTGCCGATCCGCTACCAGCATCGCGTACTGTTCTGGGGTATTCTCGGGGCGCTCGCCATGCGCGGAGCAATGATCGCTGGCGGCACCGTCCTGGTTACGCGCTTTCACTGGGTGACGTACCTCTTCGGCGCCTTCCTAATGCTGACGTCGGCAAAAATGCTGCTGACCAAGGAGAAGGAAGAGTCGCCGGAGGAGCGGTGGATCGTCCGGTGGCTGAACCGACACTTTCGCGTGACCGGCGAGTTCCACGAGCAGCACTTCACGATTGTCCGTGAAGGCAAGCGATGGATCACGCCACTGGCCGTTACGCTCGTACTCGTCGAAACGACCGACCTGCTCTTTGCAGTGGACTCGATTCCGGCAATCTTCGCGATCACCACGGATCCGTTCCTGGTGTTCACGTCAAACGTGTTCGCAATCCTCGGCCTCCGATCGCTCTATTTCGGTCTAGCCGGCCTGCTCCAGAAGTTCCGCTATCTGAATGTGTCGCTGGCCATCATCCTCGGCCTGGTTGGCGCAAAGATGCTGGCAGCGACGATCGTTGACCGCTGGCTCGGCGAATCGCAGAACACAATCATGCTCGCCACAATCGTGATGATTCTGGGAGCGGGAGCTGTGTTCAGCGTCGTGGCCGACCGGCCGCGGCGCTAACGCGAAGCCGCGCGGATCCGCACGGTCCGATCCAGTTCGTCAGCGCTCTGCAGGACCTTTTGCCTCAGATCTGCTGGCAGGTTTGGATGCGCGGCCAGCCAGGTTTGGACGATCGCGAGGGCCTCCGACGAACGGTGGCCGCCAAGAAAGGAACTGAGCCACGAGCCGAGGAAAAAGATTCTTCGGTTCTGCTGGACGTAGGGAAGGGAATCGAGCGCTGGTCGCAGGAACCTGAGCGTCAGCTCGGAATGCTCAAGCGCATTGAAACCACCAAGCGATGAACTCGCCCAGTCTTCATTGAGCGCCTTGTCGGCAAAGAACCGGGAGAAGTAGTCCGCCTTGCTTGTCGCGGTACGCCGCGCGGCACCCGCAGTGAATGCTCGGCGCCGTCCGTCCGCGGTGGTGTCCCGGGCAACCTGAGTCGCAAGCAGGGACGGCGCGCGCGCGTCATCGAGCACGATCAGCCGGTCGATGACTGACCACCTTGTTGGATCGCGCAGCGGTTCGCCAGCAACCGAATCAGCGGAGAGAAGGCTCATCAATTTGATCCGTCCGGCGTCGGTAGCTGCGACGTTGATGAACGCGTCAAGCAATCCGCGGCGAACACCAAACGGACGCGACGAATCACTGAGACCGGTCCAGAGCACCGTTTCGGCCGTCGCACGGAGTCGTGCGGCGTCAGCGTCGGAGACGTATGCGCGGATCGCACGGTCCAAACGTCCGGTCAACGACGGAATCAATTGTTCGTCGCGCTCTTCAGGCAACTCGCGCAACACCAGATCGGCGAAACGGGTTGGTGGCATACGCGTGTCGCGCACCTGGTCCCAGAGGGCGCCCCACACCATGCTGCGAAGCAGCGGCTCGCTGATCGCTCGAATCGCGCCGCCCTCGAGTGATCGGACACTTGCCGTGTCGAGCAGCGAGAGGAAGTATCCATAGTCGTCCGCATTCGGAAAGACGAACAACGGTGCAGGTTTTCCGGCGGCGGCCGCCACATTCGTGACCGGACCGGATAGATCGACATCGAGGCGTTCGGACGGCGCGTCAGCATACGCAAGAAGGACGCGGGTGCGCATCGGCCACGCACCGACACCCGAGAGTGTCGGCTGCGCCGCGCGTTGTACCAACTCGAGTCGCGCAATCTTTCCGTTCACTATCTGGATTCGCGGCTCAACAATGGGCAGTCCAAGTCGTACCATGAAGTTCGCGCCGAATGCGTCCAGCGATCGCCCCGAGGCCGTGCCTATGGAGGCGAGAAGATTCTGCCAGGTGGCATTCGCGTACGCATGCGTCGAAAGAAACTCGCGTACCCCACGCTTGAAACCATCCTCTCCAACCAGGTGATTGAGCTGTTTCAGGACGCTCGGCGCCTTGTTATACACAATTGCGCCGTATGCGCTCTTGGCCTGGTCGAGATTGGCGAGCGATTGCCAGAGGGGCGTGGTGCCCATGGTCTGGTCTACTGCGTATGCCGTTGGCTTGTTGCCCTGATAGAACGACTTCCAGGAATCGCTTGTCGGTTCGAGGTCTGCGAGGGCTTTCGCACCCATATAGGTCGCGAAGCCTTCCTTCAGCCACAGATCGTCGAACCAACGCATCGTCACGAGGTCGCCAAACCACTGGTGCGCGGTTTCATGCAGAATCGTGGAGAAGCGTCCTACGCGTCGCGCCAGCGTCGGACGATCGCGAAAAATGAATCGATCCTCGTTGTACATCACGAGGCCTGGGTGTTCCATGCCGCCAAACGGAAACGCCGGCGCAAGCATCAGGTCGAACTTTTCAAACGGATACGCACGGCCGAAATAGTCTTCCATCCAGGACAGCGCCCGGTGCGACAACGTGAGCAGTGTATCGGCATCCACTTCGCGTGCCCGCGATTTGCGCACGTACAATCCGATGGTCCGCCCCTTCACCGTGCTGGAGAACCGCGTCCATGGGCCGGCCGAGAATCCGATGAGGTATGTGCTGATCGGCTTTGTCTCAGTGAAGTGCGTCGTCACGCGGTCTGCCGTGCTGTCCGCGGTGCGAACAGATCCGTTGGCGAGGGCCGCCCACGCGCGCGGTGCCGTGAGGCTGAGCGTTACACGGGCCTTGAGGCCCGGTTGATCGAAGCTTGGAAAGAGCTGGTTGGCGTCTGCGGGCACGAGCAGTGTATACAGGTACTCGCTTCCGTCTACGGCATCACGCGTACGGATGATGCTCGCGCCACTCGGCGCGACCTCGGATACGAAGTCGGCATCAATAATGTTTTCGCCGGTGCGCAGATCGCGGTTCGCGATCCGCAGATGATTGCCGTTGAACGATGGCGTGACGAGTGTCTTGCCATTGGCCACGACGGTGCCAAGTCGTCGGCCGCGGAAATCAATGATCAGGTCGTCGTGTCCCGTTCGGGCGAAGGTGATTCGTACCCGGCCGGTCGCGCTGTCCGCTGACGAGAGTGCGAGCGTGAGGTCGTACCGGACGTCGCGAATCGTTCGCGCGCGGAGGCGGGCCAGTTCAAGCGAAACGCCGTGGCCATCAAGCGGCGCCTGGGGACTGGCTTTCCCGCGTTGCTGTGCGCCAACAGGAAACGGTACCACTAGTGGCAGGAGCAGCGCGAAGGCGAGCGGGCGGGCGAGTGTCTTGATCATCGGTGTTTCCGGTTGTGATTTGCGGCGGAGCGAACGTCGCATCCATCGAGGTGGTCGTTCACCAGCCCCATAGCCTGCATGAAGGCGTAAGCAGTTGTTGGGCCGAGGAAGCTCCAGCCGCGGCGTTTCAACTCTTTCGCCAGCGCCATCGATTCGGGAGTGCTCGGCATCTGCCTCAGTGCTGACCAAGTGAGCGTCTTCGGTCGCGACTTCGCGTTCGGCTCAAACTGCCAAACAAAGCTTGAAAGCGATCCAAATTCTTCCACGAGCTCGATGCACCGTTTGGCATTATTGATTGTACTCTCCACCTTGCCACGGTGGCGGACGATTCCGGCGTTCCCCAGCAGCCGGGTGACATCCCGCGCGCCGAAGCGGGCAACCTTTGAAAAGTCGAAATCCGCGAACGCATTCCGGAAGTGTTCGCGTTTTCGGAGAATCGTTAGCCAGGACAGGCCGCTCTGAAATCCTTCAAGTGAGAGTTTCTCGAACAGTCGGATATCATTGTGGACCGGAAAGCCCCACTCCCTGTCGTGGTAGGCGGCGTACAGTGGATCGTCGCCGCACCACGCACAACGGGTGCGACCAGCGGAGACACGCAGCCCGTTCTTCACGGCTCGAAAATACCATCGGTACCGGAGTGCGACTTCCGGTGCGGCCGCGCGAACGCGAGATTCACCCACATCCCCGGCCTTGGAAAGTGCAGATGTCATCACGTCGCGATTTTGTAGCCCTCTCAGCCGTTGGCGCACTTGGCATCGCCGCACGCCCAACCGAGCTGGTGAGCGAAGCCCAGTCGTCCGTGCTGCCGCCAGCGATCAAGGCGCTGACATCCATGAAGGCGCAGGCCAAGGCGATCACAATTGATGAGCGAAAGACCCGGCTCGAAAAGGCGCGTGGCCTGATGCGCGCGAACGGCATCGACGCCCTCATGCTCACCGGCGGCACTTCGATGGAGTATTTCACTGGAATTCGGTGGGGACTTTCAGAGCGACTGCTGGCGGCCGTGATTCCGTCAAAGGGAAGTGCGTTTCTCGTGACACCGAAGTTCGAGGAAGGACGGGCGATGGAGCAGGCGCACCAAGGGCCGCTCGGATCCGATGCGGATGTCTACGCGTGGGAGGAAGATGAAAGTCCCTATGCGCTTGTTGCAAAAGGACTTAAGGCGCGGGGTCTGTCGGCTGCGACGATCGGCACAGAAGAAACGGTGCGCTTTGTGTTTGCGGACGGCGCCGCGCACCTACCTGGCGTGAAGGTCGTGAGCGGCACACCGGTGACTGCCGGCTGCCGTACCATCAAGGATGCCCATGAGATCGCGCTGATGCGGCTTGCGAGCCAGGTCACGCTGAAGGCGTATGAAGCGGCCTGGAAATCACTGAAAGAAGGGATGACCCAGTCGGACTTTGCGAAACTTGTTGAATTGGCGCATCGCCAGCTCGGTTTTGAAGGCTCGGCCGGCGTGCAGGTTGGGACGTACTCGGCACTGCCGCACGGATCCGCGACGCCGCAGGTTGTTCGCGAGGGGACGATTCTCTTGATAGACGGCGGCTGCAAAGTTGAGGGGTATAGCTCTGACCTTTCACGCACGTTCGTGCTCGGCAAAGCCACTCAGCGGATGAAAGACGTGTTTGAAGTTGAACACAAAGCGCAGACGACCGCGGTGAAAACAGCCCGGCCTGGACTTGCCTGCGAGGCGGTTGATGCCGCCGCGCGAAAAGTGATTACTGATGCTGGCTTCGGCCCGGACTACAAGTTCTTCACGCACCGTGTTGGGCACGGAATGGGCATGGATGGCCACGAATGGCCCTATCTGGTGCGCGGAAACAAGCTTCCGCTTGCACCAGGCATGGTCTTCAGCGATGAGCCTGGGATCTACATCCCGGGTGAGTTTGGGATCCGGCTTGAAGATGATATGGTCATCACGGAGGCTGGCGCAGAGCTCATGACTCCGCAGTCGAACAGCCTGGAAAAGCCGTTTTAGGCAAAGAAAAGCAGTAAGCCAAGATAATTTTACAATCTAGAAAACATTGCCAAACGATTGTAGCACAATAGGTTTCACGTTTCATAAATGAAAAATCAACAATCGCTTCGGCCAGGCGACTTGGTTGTCGCCTTACAGCTGTCTCTCACGCCTGACGCACCCCTCGCCGCTGTCGCCGCTGACTCCTATCGAAGCATCGGCGAGGTGCATAATGCCGTGAGGCGGCTCCGCGGTGCCAGGCTCGTTGACCCGTCAACCCGGCGGGTGGAGCGAGAACCGCTGCTGCAGTTCATACGCTCGGGAGTGCCTTTTTCGTTCCCAGCGACCGTCGGGTCTGGCACCGTCGGCGTCGCGACGGCCGTCCACGTTGGACCGGCGGGTTCGGCAGAACCGGCCTCAGCCGAGTTCGTTTGGCCCCGATCAAGCGGCCAGTCGCGAGGCCAGTCGCTCGTGCCACTCCATCCACGCGTCAGCGAACTCGCTGAAACGAACCGCGATCTTCGCGCACTACTGAGCCTGGTTGATCTCGTACGCGTCGGAGGCGTGCGAGAGCGAGCAGCGGCGGTTGCCGAGTTGGAGCGGCTGATGGGCGGGGGGGTCCGGTAGTGGACCAGGAGACCATGGCGCGGTTCACGCCGGCCGCATCAGCGATGAAGCCATTGCTCAACCGTTTCGTCTTTCACGGTATCCAGACCTGCCGCGGGCAGCTGAGTTCGACGGCGGCTCGAGTGAGGTTCACGTCGCCCAGAGTGATGACGCTTCAGGCGCTGACCACAGCGGCACCGGAGCGCGTTGCACCAGAGTTGAAGGCCGCCGGACTCGTGCGAGTCTCGCGCACGGCCGATTGTGACGAGTGGGCGCATGGCAGCGATCTGCGTCTTGTCCTGAGTTCCGCCGCCAGCGACCAACCCGAGTCTCCCAATTCGGTTGCGCGCGATTTTGCAGTATTACTCACGCGCACTCTCGCGTTGGCCGACGACTGCGCCGTGCGGGTGAGCGCGCTAGTTCCACAACTCGCGCTCTACTGGCAGGCTCACGACGCGAGCAATTCGTCAGTCGGTGAGAGCGAGTGGCTCGAAGACGTTATTGAACTGGTTGTACGCCGCGACACGATCGTTGACGAGGTCGGTGCGGCACCGCAAGAACTGAGCGAGATCATTGCGAACGCGTCGGCGCGCTTCGTCGCGTCGGATTCCTGTCGCTGGGTACTGCGGCGGGCGTTGCCAGACGCGCGCGAAGTACCCGGGTTTGTCGAGCACGCGCGGGACCGGTTCATCCGGCTCGCCGCGCTCTGAGCAGATCGCTAGTGGCTCAGAAGTCTCCCACGAATCCAATCTCCGGATCGAGTTGTTGTCCAAACTGGTCGAGCACGCGGGCCTGCACATGCGCAATCAGCGCTCGCACGTCCGCAGCAGTTGCTCCGCCACCGTTGACCATGATGTTGGCGTGGAGATGTGACACCTGTGCGCCACCGATGCGATAGCCCTTGAGCCCGCACTGGTCGATGAGTCGCCCCGCACCAACGCCCTCGATCTTCTTGAAAATCGAACCTGCACTGGGGTGGATGTCGAGCCAGGGATGCCGCGCTCCACGCCAGCCAAGATTTTCCTGGATCGTGCGGTCGAGCACGGCCGGGTCGGTTGGTGCGAGTCGCATCACCGCAGACAGTGCGATTTCGCCAGACCCATGCAGGCGACTAATGTCATAGCCGAACCGCATTTCCGCACCCGACACGCGCGCCCGTGAGTTGTCGGGCATCAACAACTCGACCGACTCCACCACTTCGGCGATGAACATTGTTCGTTCACGGCTGGGAGCCGGTGACAAGAAGTGGAGGTTCTGCCAAAGCGCTCCGCCAAGGGTACTCGGAATGCCTACGTAGTGCTCCAGTCCGCCCAATTCCCGATCAACGGTTACTCGAATGAGATCCCGCACAACAACACCGGAGTCGGCTGTCACGAATGAACCTTCAAACGCAGTTCGGCCCTCCACGTTCCGTATGATCAGGCCGCGAATGCCCCGATCACCGACCAGGATGTTGGCGCCGAGTCCCAGCACCATCCAGGGAATCCCGGCCCGGCGCGCCGCGATCACGATGTTTGCCAGATCGTCACCCGATGTGGCATCGTACAATGCGTCAGCCGGCCCGCCAATGCGGAACGTGGTGAACGGTGCGAGCGGAACGCCGGCGCGAATGCGGTTCCGGTCTACGGAGCCCGCCAACACCGAGATCAGTTCTTCGCCCGCGCGGTGCGCGGCTGCAACCTCAGAGGTCATGATGCTGGAAATCAATGGGCGGCCCAGGGCAACCGCCAGCGGGACGGCCGGGAAAGTTGCACTGGCGTTTGGCCGGCTGGTCGCGAGCCTGCTGGTGGTGGCGGTGTTGATTGGCGTCCCGAACACCAGTCAGGCGCAGCGCGCCCAGCTGCAAAAGGTGGTGCAGCGGCGCACCCTCGCCAACGGGCTCGAAGTGATCGTGATCGAAAACCATGGCGTTCCGCTCGTGACCACGGAGGTCACGGTCCGGAATGGTGCCTTTACGCAGTCGCCCGAGTACGCCGGACTCGCGCACCTGTATGAGCACATGTTCTTCAAGGCAAACGACCAGTTTCCCGATACCGACGAATACATCGACGAAATGTCGAGACTCGGTGCGGTCTTCAATGCGTCCACACGTGAAGAACAGGTCAACTATTACCTGACGTTATCGGCTGACTCGCTCGAGACCGGACTGAAGTTGCTGGTCACAGGCTTCCTCTCGCCGAAGTTTCGAGCGGACGAACTGGAGCGTGAACGGCAGGTGGTGATCGGCGAGTATGACCGAAACGAATCCAGTCCGTTCTTTCGCATGGAACAGGAAACAGGAAAGAAGCTCTACTCCACGCAGTGGAGCCGGAAGAACGTGATTGGCGACCGCGACGTGATTCTTGGCACGACGCCAGCAAAGATGCGCGCCATTCAGCAGCTCTATTACGTCCCAAACAATTCCGTTTTGATTATTGCGGGTGATGTGGATCCAGTAAAGGCGTTCGCGCTCGCCGAACGCATCTTCAGCCCCTGGAAGCGCGGGGACGATCCGTTCGTGAAGGCTCCGGTCGCGCGGATTCCGGCACTGACTGCGCCACAGGCCGTGATTCTCGAAGAGAATGTGAATGCCATTACCGTGCTGATTCAATGGCACGGCCCGAGCGTTCGGCGCGACGAGGTGTCGACATTCGCGGCCGATGTGTATTCCGACGTATTGAACAATCCGCAGTCGCGATTCCAGAAGAAACTCGTGGACAGCGGACTCTGGCAAAGCGCGGGCGTGAATTATTACACGCTCGACAACACCGGACCCATTTCGGTGAGTGGACAGACGACTCCGGAACGCCTCCGCGAGGCGATTCGAGCGATGCTCGCCGAATTGCGTGCGTCGGTTGAGCCCGGGTATATCGTCGCACAAGAACTTGAGGCGATCAAGGCCAACCGTGCACTGACGACAGAACTCGGGATGGAGCGCAGCTCCGAGTTTGCGCACACGATTGGATTTTGGTGGAGCGTGTCGGGACTGGAGTACTACATGAACTACGTCGATCAGATGGCGACACGAACGCCGGCCGACCTCCAGCGATACGCCAGCAAGTACATCGTCGGAAAGCCATTCGTGATCGGCGTCGTCATTCCGCCGGCGGATCGTCGGCGCATCAACCTGACCGAACGTGAACTCGTGCTGATGGGAGCTCCCAAGTGATTTTCGCCTCTGCAGCACTTGCGCTGGTTTTGGGCGGTCCGAGCGGCCCGCCCGTAAAACCGGCGCCGGTCGACACCATGACGAGCACGTACACCGTCGGTGGAGTCAAGGTCATTCACCGGCGCGCGACACTCAACACGGTCGTGACCAACCTGTATTTACTCGGCGGCGTTCGAGCCGCACCGCCTGCCCATGCGGGGCTCGAGCATTTCCTGCTTCAGGTGTCGGAACGCGGGACAACGCGGTATCCCCGCGATGTGCTTCGTCGGTCGATGGCGCGTACCGGGAGTGAGTTTGTAATTGAGGCCCGCGAAGATTGGACGATGGTCGGCGCCCGGACCACCCTGGCCGAACTGGATTCAACCTGGGCCATCTTCGCCGAACGTGTGATGCATCCGCGGCTCGACTCCACCGATGTGGAGTTTCTTCGCGGGCAGATGCTGGCCGCCGTCCGCCAGCGCGATGACAGCCCTGATGCCGTACTGGCCTTCGCGGCCGATAGCACCACGTTCGCCGGCCATCCGTACGCACTCTCACCAGTTGGCACCGCGCGAACGCTCGCCGCGATTTCACGCGCAGACCTCCAGCGCTACCATCGCGAGCAGTTTGTCACGTCGCGGATGCTACTGGTGGTGGTGGGAAATGTGGATCGGGCGACGGTCGAACGGCTCGTGCGGTCTACGCTGGCGACGCTTCCGGCCGGTACGTACGCGTGGACCATGCCTGATACGATGGAAACGCCCAAACCGGACGTTGCGATGGTGCGACGGATCCTCCCCACGAATTACTTGCAAGGGTTCTACCGCGGCCCACCGGCCAACAGTCCAGATGCGGCGGCCCTCCGCGTGGCGTCTGCCGTGTTGTCCGGTCGTCTCTTCGGTGAGATTCGGTCCAAGCGCAACCTTACATACGCTGTGAGCGCCAACTATCGCGACCGCGCGCTGACCTCGGTCGGGCTTTATGTCACAACGACGGCCCCGGATACGGTGCTCGCGATCATGCTGGCCGAAGTGAGAACGCTCAAAACGTTTCCGATTCAGACGGAAATGCTTCGGCCAATCGTGCAGCAGTTCATCACCGAGTACTTCCTCGACAATGAGACGTCAACGGCGCAGGCGGACTTTCTTGCTCGCGCCCAGCTCTACCGGGGTGACTACGCGGCGGGAGAAAAGTTCGTTTCTGAGCTGCGTGCCGTCACCGGGGCGGACGTGCGCCGCGTGGCGCTGCGGTATTTCTCGAATGCGCGCTGGGCCTATGTCGGAGATCTGAACAAAGTGACGCGGGATCGCCTGATCGCATTTTAATTTCCGCCGGCTAGGCAGCGGTGCGGAGTACGGCCAACACACGTTCCATGATTGGCCACGGCGCAATAGTGATGCGAATCGCATCACCAAAGCGCGCGGTGTTCACGAACAATCGCACACCGATCCCGGCCGTTTCGAGGGCCAGCGTCAACGTGGCTGCACGGGGTGTGGGAACGAAAACAAAATTTGCCGCCGATGACAACGGCGGCAGTCCGAGTTGACGAAGCTCCGCCGCAAATCGCTCGCGGTGCTCGATGGCGTCCGCTGCCCGGGCCATCACCCAATCCCGGTCGTGCGAGAGCGCGGTGACCGCAGCGCGCTCGGCGAGGAGGTTGAGTTTGAATGGGCCACGGGACTTTTCGATGCTCTCGATGACATCCGGATGCGCCACGCCGTAGCCGATCCGGAGGCCGGCCATCCCGTATGCCTTTGAGAGCGTTCGGCAGACCAGAACATTCGACCGCGACGCGGCCTCGCGCGCAAAGCCGGTCGTTGTCGTGAAATCGATGTACGCCTCATCAAGGATGACGAGGCCGGTCGCATTATCCAACACGCGACGAATCGCGTTCTCTGGCGTCGCCGTGGCTGTCGGATTATTCGGGGAGCAGAGGTAAATGATCGGCGCTTTTGTCGCGAGCAAGGCGTCCACATCCATCGCGCCGTCCGAATCAACGGGAACCGGAACCGGTACCACGCTGTTCAGGCGCGAGAAGACCGGAATCATCACAAACGTCGGATCCGGATAGGCGAGTCGGTCACCAGGCGAGCCGAACGCACGAATCGCGCAGTCAAGCACGTCGTCGGAACCGTTTCCAGTCACCACCGACTGAACGGAGCAACCGACCACGCGGGCGACGGCGTCCTTCATCGCCGCGCCATACATGTCTGGATACCGGGCAACAGCGCCGCCCTCGCGGAGGATCTCCGAGGCAGCCGGTGGTGATCCCCATTGATTCGTATTGTCAGTCAGGTCAACGGGTTGCGCCGTCGCATCGGCGTATCGGCGAAGGGCGTCGAGATCAGAGCGGGCAAAGGTTTGCATTTCTACCTGTTTGTGAATAATTTCACATTCGACTGACGGAAGCCCCGTTTGTCGATCTACATCACTCATTCAGAACGTATTTGGAGGACTTGGCGATGCAGTTCAAGGGCATGGCATTTGTGGCGAGCGTGTTGGTGCTTGGCGCGTGTGGCGGTGAGAAGAAGGCGGAGACCCCGCCGCCGGCGACCCCGGCTCCGGCTGAGGCCGCCCCTGCGGCTGGCGCTGCGGCTGCCGGCACGGCAATGCCGATTACGGGCAAGACGATCGAAGTCAAGATGGTTGGCGACGCGAAGGGTTATCGCTTTGAGCCGGCCAACATCACCGCCAAGGCTGGCGACGGCATCAAGTTCATCGTCGAATCGATGGGTCCGCACAACGTCGCATTCGCCGTCACGATGGTCCCGGCCGATTCGAAGGCGCAGCTCGACGCAAACTTCGGCACGGACCGCATGGGCGAGCTTTCGAGCGGCCTGAAGATGAATACCGGCGACGCGTTCACGCTGTCGCTCGGCGGCCTGAAGGCCGGCAAGTATGAGTTCAACTGCACGCCGCACCTCGCAATGAACATGAAGGGAACGCTAACGATCACGCCGTAAGGTTGATTGAGCAAAGGTTCTGGCGGGCGCCCGGTTCATCCGGGCGCCCGCCTTGCTTTTCTCCCACGCATCGCTCAACGCACAAGCAGCCAGGGCGATAGGTTTGAAGTTCATGCCACTGCTGATCCCAAGGCGATGAACGGCTATTCCGATCGCATCAACCATGCGCTCGCGTTCGCGGCGAAGCACCACGACCAGCAGGTGCGCAAAGGCACGCGACTTCCGTACGTCACGCACGCCGCCAATGTCGCGTTGATTCTCACGCGCTACGGCTGTGACGAGTCCACCGTAACGGCCGGCATTCTTCATGATGTCGTTGAAGACTGCGTTCGCGATGGCTGGACACCTGCGATGCTCGAGTCACGCATTGCCGAAAAGTTTGGCGACGATGTGCTGGCTGCCGTGCTCACCATCACCAAGCGCCGAATCGACGACGATGGCAACGAGATGGATCGTGACGAACGAAATGCGGACTATCTGGCACGCCTGGCAATTGCGGACGATCGCGCGCGCTGGGTCTGTGCGGCGGACAAGGTCCACCATGGCAATTCGACGCTCGCGGATTTGCATCGGACGGGAGATCCTGGATCGGTCTGGATCCGGTTTACCGGCGGACGCGCCACGACAGTCGCTTGGTACCGTGCGGTGTATGATCGGATGAGTGATGCGGGATTTGCCGCACCGATCATGACGGAGTTGCTCACCACCGTCGAGCAGCTCGAAGGCGCGCCCTAGGAACCGCTAGCGTACCGCCGAGTATCGCTTGACGACGTAGTCGTTGAGCAGCCCGAGAAACTCCGGAACTATGGCGTCGCCCTTGAGTGTGACGCGGAGCTTTCCGTCCACATAGACAGGGGCCTTGGGTTCTTCGAACGTGCCCGGGAGCGAGATGCCGATGTCGGCGTGCTTGCTCTCGCCGGGACCGTTCACGATGCAGCCCATTACCGCCACCTTCATCTCTTCCACGCCGGGATACTGATCGCGCCAGATGGGCATCTGGGTGCGCAGATATTCCTGAATGTCTTCTGCCATCTTCTGGAAAAATGTGCTCGTCGTACGTCCGCAGCCGGGACAGGCACTGACCTGCGGAGCAAAACTGCGGAGGCCAAGCGACTGCAACACCTGCTGCGCGATGTAGACCTCTTCGGTGCGGTCGCCACCGGGTCGTGGCGTAAGTGACACGCGAATCGTGTCGCCGATGCCTTCAGCAAGAATCAGTGAAAGCGCAGCGGTGGTTGCGACGGTTCCCCTCATTCCAAGGCCAGCTTCGGTCAGTCCAAGATGCAGCGGATAGTCGCAGCGGCTCGCGAGGCGCCGATAGCAGTCGAGCAAATCCTGCACCTGAGAGATCTTCGCCGAGATGACGATCTGGTCGTGGCGAAGCCCAGTCTCTTCGGCGAGCGCAGCTGATCGAAGCGCGCTCTCGATCATGGCTTCCATGTAGACGTCTTTGGCGTCGAGCGGTTCCGAGCGCGACGCATTCTCATCCATCATTGATGTCAGCAGGTCCTGATCGAGCGAACCCCAGTTCACCCCGATACGAACCGGCTTTGCATATTCGACGGCGACCTTGACAATGGTGCGGAAGTTCTCGTCGCGACGCTTGGCGCCGACGTTCCCGGGATTGATGCGATACTTGGCGAGCGCTGCGGCGCATGCAGGATGGCGCACCAACAGCAGATGGCCGTTGTAATGAAAGTCACCGATGATTGGAACAACCACGCCGGCGTCAGCAACGCGCGTCACGATTTCCGCGACAGCCTTGGCGGCTTCATCGGTATTCACGGTGATTCTGACCAACTGCGATCCGGCAGTGGCCAGAGCGACTACCTGCGCGGCAGTTCCGACCGGATCGGCCGTGTCCGTGTTGGTCATGGACTGCACGACGATCGGCGCGGACGACCCGATTGGGACGCCGCCGATGGTGGCTGTGGCAGTTTGCCGGCGAGGCTTGAAGATCAAGTGTTGGTCGGTTGCAGGCTGGTAAGGTGCAACTTAATCCACGAGCCGGTAAACTTGTGGCTTCACGGAACATCTGCTGGGAGGAACCTGATGGCTGAAGCCCCTGAAACGCCGAGTATCCCAACCACAGAGGATGCCGCTGGGCCGGCGGTGCCGCGCGGGTTCATTCGCCGTCACTGGCTGGCGACAACGATGCTGATCCTGCTTGGGATCCCGACCTTCGTATTCACGGTCTGGGCCGGGGTTGCACTCAAGTTCAGCTATTCCGAGGGCACCCGAACCGGTTTTGTTCAAAAGCTTTCGAAGAAGGGTTGGGTCTGCAAGACATGGGAGGGTGAAATGGCCATGACCGCACAGCCCGGTGTTGCGCCGACACTCTTTCAATTCACCGTGCGATTGGACTCGGTCGCCGGCGAGGTTACGAAGCTCGAAGGAAAGCAGGTGACGCTCACTTATGCTGAGCACAAAGGCGTTCCGTCGAGCTGTTTTGGAGAGACTGGACACTACGTAAGTGGTGTCAGCGCCGTGCCCAAGTAGGGTCCGCATAAGACTCTTGCCGAACCGTCAAGGCCGCCGTAGCTTCGATGCGAGATACGGCACCAGGAGGGGGGCTGGAAGTTCAGGTCCGCTTCGTCGTATCGGCCCAGCGTGGGGGGCCACATTGGACCCGCGAGGACACAGATTGTCTTGTCAGGGTACGGCGTGTTCCGCTCCCGGCGACAATCATCACACAGGAGTTTGGAATGCGTACGACCGGCAAGGTGAAATGGTTCAACGACGCGAAGGGCTTTGGTTTTATCACCCCGGATAACGGGACCAAGGATTGCTTCGTGCACTACAGCGCGATTCAGGGCAGCGGCTTCAAGTCGCTTGCGGAAGGCGACGTGGTCGAGTTCGACATCGTGCAGGGCCAGAAAGGCCCGGCGGCGGAGAACGTGACGAAGCCGGGCGCGTAAAGACCGCGGTCACGCTGTTCACCAGGCTGCGAAAGCGGGGTGCCTCAGAGCGAGGCACCCCGCTTCTTCCTTTCGGCGAGGGATGGCCGGCCGCGGCGCGGACGATTTCGATCGTCTACCGCATCACCTAACGCGTTGGTCAGGACCAACCTGAGCTTGGCGACGTCGAAATGAAGTGAACCAAGCGTTCCGACTGGCACGGAGCTGTTTGTGTCCGCGATGAGTTCACGGGCCGTTATCAGTCCGCGCGCGATCGATATTCCGAGATCGCGCTCCAAGAGCAGTGCGATTGCAATCGACTCGATTATTTCCTGCCCGAGCGCTCGGGAGCGCCCGTTTCTGTCGACAGGAACTAGTGCTCGTCCAGGTCCGGTTAGGATATTGTCGAGCCGCTTAGGCTTGATTCCAAGTGAATCAGCGGCCTCGGCGGTTGTGTACATTTATTATCCCTGTTAATAAGGAAAATATAATGTACAACATAAATTATTGATTTACAACGCTATACACGCTGCAGTAAACAGATGTTCAGGCTATCTAAATCTTAGGATGCGCTTGGCGTTTGCGAGTTGGACTGCCACAGCACGCGTGCCTGTGCCGCCGTGGATTTCGCGGTTGGCAAGCGACCTTTCCGGCTCGAGTTCGCGGCGCGAGCGCTTACCGAACAGAGGGTGTGCCGCTCGAAACGATGAATCGGGAAGCGATCCGATGTCAACGCCGGCATTTTCGGCTTCGCGAACGAGGGACCCGACCGCCGAGTGCGCATCCCGGAATGTCACTCGACTGCGCACCAGCGAATCAGCCAGGTCCGTTGCCATCATCGAACCCGACACCGCGTCGCGCATGCGCTTTCGATTGAACTTCAGCGTGCGCACGGTGCCGGCGACGGCTGGCAGCAGCAACAGCATTGCGTCGATCGCGTCGAACAGCGGCCGCTTGTCGTCCTGAAAATCTTTGTTGTAGCCGCTGGGCGTTCCCTTGATGGTCGCGAGAAGCGCGAACAGGTTGCCCCCCATCCGGGCCGGCGACGAACGGGCGAGTTCAAGGGCGTCCGGGTTTCGTTTCTGCGGCATCATGGAGCTGCCGGTGCTGAAGGCATCGCCGAAACGAACGAACCCAAACTCGCTGGAGCCGTAGAGAATCAGATCTTCGGCAAGTCGCGAGAGATGCAGAGCGACGCCCGAGATGGCAAAAAGCGCGTCGAGCATGAAGTCGCGATCGCCCACCGCGTCAATGCTATTCGCCGAGATGGAATGAAAGCCGAGTTCACGGGCCAGGCGCGGACGATTTACGCGAAAGGCCGAACCGGCGACCGCTCCCGATCCGAGCGGCATGACACCAGCTGATCGGCGCGCAGCGGCAAGTCGAACTCGGTCGCGCTCCAGCGCCCAGAAATGGGCGAGCATCCAATGCGCACCGGTGACCGGCTGCGCGCGCTGCATGTGCGTGTACGCCGGCATGATGGCGTCGGTGAGGCCGCTCGCCCTTGCGACATAGACTTTCTGCAAGTCGCGAACGCCAGCCAATACGCGGTCAAGGGCATCCATCGTCAGCAGTCGCGACGCCGTGGCCACCTGATCGTTGCGGCTCCGACCCGTATGCAGTCGCGAGGCTACTTCACCGATCTCGTCGTGGAGGAGCCGATCGATCAGCGTGTGAACATCTTCGTCGGATCGAATAGGCTTCGCTCCGCCGGCAATACGCCGCCCAACCCGGTCGAGACCGCGGCGCATGCTTGCACCCTCGGTACGCTTCAACACGCGAGCGCCGACGAGTGCCCTTGCCCATGCCTTCGAGAGGGCGATGTCAAATGGCCAGAGCCGGAAATCGACGTCAATCGAACGATTCACGGCCTCGAGCGCCGGATGCGGTCCGCTCGAAAATCGCCCGCCCCAGAGTGCGTGCGTTCGCTTTTTTGGCTTTCTGGCCGGCACGTTAGACGCCTGCCCGTTCGCCCGGTTTCGGCGTGTTCGTGTTCTTCACGTTTCCGGCCTTTGCCGCCTTCACGTCACCAGCCATCTCGAGATCCTTGAGCGCGCGAACGCGTGCGGCGAGACCGAAGAGGCGAATAAAGCCGGCGGCATCGCTCTGCTGGTAGACGTCGTCTTCGCCGAACGTGACGAAGCGTTCATCGTAGAGCGCGTGCACGCTGTTGCGCCCGGCGATCGTGACCGTACCGCGGCAGAGGCGCAATGTGATGCTGCCAGTTACACGACCCTGGGTGGCATTCACGAACGCATCGTAGGCTTCACGCTCCGTCGTCCACCAGCGTCCTTCGTAGACGAGATCGGCATATCGCGGCGCGATAAGATCTTTGGCCGCAAGGGTACGACGGTCGAGGACGAGCATTTCGAGTTCGCTATGCGCCGTATACAGCAGCGTGCCGCCCGGCGTCTCGTAGACGCCGCGCGACTTCATACCGACGAGGCGGTCTTCGACGATGTCGGCGCGTCCGATGCCGTGCTTACCGCCGATCTCGTTGAGCTTCGTGAGCAGGGCCACGGGCGTCAGCGTTGTTCCGTTCACCGCGACGGGCGCACCATTCTCAAAGCCGATGGTCACGTCTTCAGGCGTCATCGGCGCGTCGGCGGGATCGGTCGTAAGCATGAACAGGTCCTTCGGTGGCACGCTGTTCGGATCCTCAAGGACGCCACCTTCGTGCGAGATATGCCAGATGTTCCGGTCGCGCGAATAGATCTTCGCCGCTGTTGCGGCGACCGGGACACTGTGTGCCGCCGCATACGCGAGACAGTCCTCGCGCGAGCGAAGGTCCCAGATGCGCCAAGGCGCAATGACCGGAAGATCCGGGGCCATCGACATGTAGGTCAGTTCGAAACGCACCTGATCGTTGCCCTTGCCGGTGCAGCCGTGGGCAAGCGCGTCGGCGCCGACTGCGCGGGCGACTTCGACCTGCTTCTTGGCGATGAGCGGACGCGCCATAGACGTGCCGAGGAGATACTTGCGGTTATAAATCGCGCCGGCGCGGAGCGTCGGCCAGATAAAATCGCGCACATATTCTTCGCGCAGGTCCTCGACGTAGCACTCCGCCGCGCCCGATGCAATTGCTTTCTGCTTTACGCCGTCAAGTTCTTCGCCTTGTCCAATGTCAGCCGCGACGCAGATGACGTTCGCGTCGTAGTGCTCGCGCAGCCAGGGAACGATGATCGAGGTATCGAGGCCGCCAGAGTAGGCGAGGGCAATGGTCTTCATCGGAGGAGCACCGGGTAGCGCGGTTGACTGGCTATTCAGATAACTGCATTTAGACACATAAATATGCAGAGAATGCCTCGCACAGGCAACTGCCGGACGCTGCCGGGCAGCAGCTTTTCGACTAGCGGCGGGCCAAGCTGAGCAGCCGCTTGGCCACGCGATCGCGCGCGGCGTCGGAGCGGCAAATGATCAGGATCGTGTTCTCTCCGGCAATAGTGCCGAGGATGTCCGGACTGTCTTCGGCATCAATCGCCTCGGCGATCGGTTGCGCGCCAGCGATTTTCGTGCGCACGACGAGAAACTCGCGGACGGAGTCAAGGCGGGAAAAAAACTGAGGGAAAATCGACGCCAGTGTCGCACGACCCTCATCGTGTCCGCCCCCGTCCGCCGTGGTGTAGCGCGTGCCGGCGGCGGTGGGAATGCGCGCAATTCGGAGATCGCGCATATCGCGTGAGAGCGTGCTCTGTGTGACCTCCCACCCACGTTCGGCGAGAAGTTGACGGAGCTCTTCCTGGCTCGCGACGGCGCGCGACCCGATAATTTCGCGAATGGCGCTTTGGCGGTCCTGCTTGGCGGCGGTCACAAAACAACGATAACACCAGTTGACAACGGTATGCAGCAAACTTATGCATTAAGCATGCATAAAATCCCGATCGGAGTGATGGGGGCGAGCGGCTATGCCGGTCGGGAGCTCTGCGCGTTGGTACATGGGCATCCGCAGATGGAACTCGCGTTCGCGACCGCCAACAGCCAGAGCGGTTCGTCGATGGAAATTCCAAATGGCAAACGCATTACGTTCGTCGCGACCGAAGACGCGCCGCTCAACAGCGCAAAACTTATTTTCAGTTCACTTCCGCACGGCGCATCGGCGACATGGGTTGAGCGCGCGCGCGACGCTGGCGCGCGCGTGGTGGATCTTTCCAGCGACTTGCGCATCGGAAACGGTCCGGCTTCGAACGGAATTCCTTACGGCCTGACAGAGGTGCGCCGCGATCAGGTGCGTGGCGCACAGGTGGTGGCCAATCCAGGCTGCTATCCTACGGCCATTCTTCTCGGCCTGCTTCCGCTGTTCGAGCGGAAGCTCGTAGCTCCCGGCGCGACGATTTCCATTGCCGCAGCAAGCGGCGTCACGGGTGCGGGATTGTCGCCGCGGCTCGACCTGCTGTTCGGCGAGATCACGGAAAGCTTCAAAGCGTACGGCGTGGGCAACACGCACCGCCACCTGAATGAAATGCGCGCGCTCGTGAATGAACTTGGCGGCGACGTGGATCTGTTGTTCACGCCACATCTGTTGCCGACCGCGCGCGGCATTCTGGCGACGATGACCGTGCCGCTGACGCGCGCACTGGAGCACCCGATGGAACCGTGGCACACACGGTTTGCCGGTGAGCCGTTCATTGAACTTTCCGACACGCCGCCCGAACTGCGCCATGTCAATCGACGGAACGTCGCGCGCATCCACGCGACACCGGTTGCCCATGTGCGGACGCCGACGCTGCTCGTGTTTTCCGCGATAGACAACCTCATGAAAGGCGCCGCCGGCCAAGCGGTGCAGAACGCGAACCTGATGCTCGGGCTCGATGAAACGATGGGGCTGCCCGCCTGATGCGCCGCGTCGTGAAAATCGGAGGACGCGCGCAGGCCGATCCGGCGCTGGTTGGCGCGGTTGCCGCGGCCGTGGACTCAGGCGATTCCGTGTGTCTCGTGCACGGCGGGGGCGACGAAGTTTCGATACTGCAACGCCGGCTCGGCATGGAGCCGAAATTCCTCGGCGGACGCCGCGTGACGAGCGCGGAAGACATGGATATCGTGCGCATGGTGCTCTCAGGCACCACCAACAAGCGGCTCGTGGCGCAGTTGATCTCGGTTGGTGTGCGTGCCGTTGGAATTTCCGGCGAGGATGCCGGCCTCTTCAAGGCGCGCGTGACGGATCCACAGATGGGGCGCGTGGGCGGTCGGGTTGACGTCGATGCGTCGATCATCACGCATCTCCTTGCCGGCAATTTTGTCCCGGTGGTGTCGCCCGTTGCTCGCGACGCCACCGACGCCACCGGCCTGGGACTCAATGTCAACGGCGACGATGCCGCCGCGGCACTTGCCGCCGCCGTCGGTGCCGAGGATCTCGTGCTCGTTGCCGATGTGCCCGGTGTGCTGGACAACGATGGCGTGATTCCAACGCTCAACCTGGAAGCGGCGCGCGTTCTGGTCGAGCGTGGTGTGGTGACCGGTGGCATGGCGGCAAAACTCGAGGCCGCCGCTTTTGCGCTGACACATGGTGTTCCGTGTGTGCGCATCGCGGGGATCACGGGAATTTCTCGTATTTCCTGCGGGACGCGAATCGTACTGACGGCCTCGGCAACTCCTTCACCTCTGCGGTAAGCGGGGATTCCTTTCATGACAGCCACTTTGAGCGCCTCCACGACCGAAGCCCTCTTGGGCGTGTACCGCAAGCCGCCGATGGAGCTGGTGCGAGGCGCGGGCGTGGAGTTGTTCGACACCGACGGCAAGTCGTATCTCGACTTTGTCGCTGGAATCGCCGTCAATGCGCTCGGGTACGGCGATCCCGGTCTCGAACAGGCGATGCGCGATGCCATGGAAGGATCGCTGATCCACACGTCGAATCTCTATCGCACGCAGGCCGGTGAACGGCTGGCCGAGCGCTTGGTGGACATCAGCTTTGCGGAGCGGGTGTTCTTCTGCAATTCCGGAGCAGAAGCAAATGAAGGCGCGTTCAAGCTTGCGCGTCGTTGGGGCCGCGCGAAGGGAGGCACTGCAAAGCATGAAATCATTGCGTTGCGCGGTGCATTCCATGGACGGCTCTTCGGCACGCTCGCGGCTACAGACCGCCCATCGTATCGCGCGCCGTTCCGGCCGCTGGCCGGCGGCATCTCAATTGTTGAGCGCGACTTGGACGAACTTGACGCCGCGTTGAACCCTGAAACCGTGACCGCCGTAATTGCGGAGCCGATTCAGGGAGAAGGCGGTGTGCGCGTGCTCGACCCGAAGTTCTTGCAGGCGCTGCGCGCGATGACACTCGAGCGCGGGATTCTCCTGATCCTCGATGAGATCCAGTGCGGCTACGCCCGCACAGGAAAGTTTTGGGCACACGAGCATTCCGATATCACCCCCGACATCCTGACGACGGCGAAGCCGATGGCGGGCGGACTTCCGATGGGAGCCATTTTGACGACGCGTGAAGACGCCGATACCATGCAGCCCGGCGATCATGGCACGACGTTCGGTGGCGGGCCCTTCATCTCGGCGGTCGCCTTGCATGTCCTGGGTCGACTCTCGGATGCCAGTATGCTGAAGCATGTGCGCGAGCGCGGTATGCAGGTGAAGAAAGGACTCGATGCGATCGCGAAATCGAGTTCCACAGTTCGCGCGGTACGGGGAACAGGACTCATGTGGGGTATCGACGTCGCAGACCCCGCGAAGGACATCGTCGGACGCGCAATGGAACTCGGGCTGTTGATCTGTTCGGCCGGCGAACACACGCTTCGGCTGCTTCCGCCGCTGGTTGTGTCGAAGGCCGATGTGGATCGAGGGCTCGGACTGCTGAAGCACGCGATCGGCTGACCGTTCACGACCGCAAAACGGCGCCCCGTTCGACTGAACGAGGCGCCGTGTGTTGCTACCGTTGGTTAGCTGGCGCGAACGTACGCGCAGCCGACATGCTGGGCACGCACCGCAGCGAAGACTCCGGAGGGCTGCAGAATCACACCGGGGATGAGCATGGCCGTAGCGGCTTTGTGCGCAGCCGCTTCAGTGGACTTGTCGCGCTTCTGGAGCTTGGGCACGACGTCGAGGTTCAGAGCGAGGTTGCAGGCCAGCACGATGCCGCCGCCCGCGATGAACTGGGGAATGGACAAGCCATCAAACTTCGGCGGCAGTCCCGACTTGCCGTCGAGAAGGCCGGGATTCTTCGTTGTCGGCTTGCCGTCGGCAGGATGCGTCGCGTTCATCTCTTTGCCGATGCCAAAGGCATCCCAGTAGGCCTGATTCATGGCGAGGTTCACGCCATTGTGTCGGAGGACGAGCACCATGGACACGTCTTTTGGGGTGACCTTCAGTGCGTCTGCGAGCTGACCCTTCGTGATGCCGGCGCGCCAGACACCATAGCCGCTGTCGATTTCGGGCACATCCATCACGGCTTTGTACTTGCCAGTGACTTTGCCGGCCCAGCTCATATCGAAATCTTCGGCGGGCGCAGCAGCAGTGGTGGCTGCCTCGAGTTCGCGCAGGCCGCCATCGAACATGAGAGGAGCGCTGCTGAATAACACGGCGCTACCGGTGAGCCGTTCTACGAACTCGCGACGAGACGTGGGCATGGAAACCTCCAAGAGGGCGGGCAACGCCGGAGGGCGCAACGTGAGGGGTCAATTCGAAATGTACGGATTTCGGATGGAACGTCCATCGTCCCTGGCTACCTGGACGCGAGGATTAAGCCTTGGTGGCCGATCCAGACCGCCGCGATTCCGAGCGCGACTTGAGCGACGATGTTTGCTCCCGCCAATAGCCACGCATGCTCGTGACCGAGGAACCATGTTTCAAACGCAAA
>Ga0114969_10000810_pt1 | contig 26995 bp, 24 predicted proteins | sample M_130807_MF_Meta_FD_87316 | JGI IMG/M metagenome (GOLD analysis project Ga0114969, IMG submission 87316) | Freshwater microbial communities from Lake Montjoie, Canada to study carbon cycling - M_130807_MF_MetaG | ecosystem: Environmental > Aquatic > Freshwater > Lake | place: Lake Montjoie...
AATTTTGAAGAAGCCATTGAATTGGTGACAGCAGAGCTGAAAAAAGAGGGCTTTGGAATATTGACAGAGATTGATATACAAGATACTTTGAAGAAAAAAATTGATGTTGATTTTCGCCGCTACAAAATATTGGGCGCATGCAATCCGCACTTTGCACACCGAGCTTTAACGGCCGAAAGTAAAATGGGCGTATATCTTCCTTGCAGCGTGATTGTTGAAGAAACGGACAAAGGAACTATTGAAGTTGCGGTTGTTGATCCTATTTCTGCCATGAGCGCCATAGACAATCAAGTACTGGCAGCACTGGCGGGTGAGGTACAGGAGAAACTGAAAAAGGTGATTTCGAATTTGAAGTAAGGGGTGTTTTTTTGTGCACTGTTGTTGCAATCGTGTAAAATACGTTTAAGCAAAGGGTGAATGGAAAGTACTTGACTTCGCGTAGTATTCTGTTCGCGAAGTGGTGTTTTTAGTGGCAAAGCCTTCGGTTTTTTTTCTGTTCGATATGTGAGGCGATGATTGGCGAGGATATTTAAAGTTAAAGACAAATGAGGAAGCATTGAAGCAGATAAAATCGAATATAAAAAAGGGGACGTCCTTCAGGAGATGATAAATTCATCAAAAAAATTGAGAAGAAAACAGGAATTAGTTTTTCCTTTAAAAAGGTAGGTAGGCCGAAGAATAAATAAATCGGGTCGCTGTCCCTCATATTTGGGGTCGCTGTCCCTCATATTTAAGAAAAATAATTGCATAATTGTAAACTATGAAAAGCTACTATCCTATTCAAATAAAATTTCTAATTACATTTTTGTTTTTTTATAGCTGTAAAGAAAATAAAGAATTAGAGTTTTATTCAGGAACAAATCAGACTTCGGTACAGACTGTTTTAATAAAATATATTGATTCTGTAATGATATATGATGGCAACAATCAAATTCTTGTTTTCAATGGTAAAGATTCCGATTTGAATATTGATGAAAATGAAGGTGATTCAATTAAAGTAAGTGTAAAAGGTTGCTTTTTAACTTTCCAGAAAGATACTTCAATGACTTTCGCATTGATTTCAGAAAGATTAAAGGAGATTAAAGGTTCATTTAAACTTAGAACGCTAATTAGTGGTAAGTGGAACGTAACAAAGAATCAAACTGAAAGTGAAATTTTTGAAAATTCAAAAAGCATAAATTTTACAAATTCAGGATTGATTGCTGATAAGGGTAATCTTCAGCAGAAATTTAGTTATAATATTTATGAGGAAGGTACTGTTAATGTGTTATATACAGATTATGTTGAAAGCTACTTTTTATCAAATAGAGATACGGTAGATATGAGTACGATTAAAAAGAGTTTGTGGTTAGCGAAGGATAATGGAGAGAAGCTGTTATTGTATAAGAAGAAGCCAGTTACAACAATTATAGAATAGTTCCTTAAAATCCTGAAAACACCTACGGAACCACAATCACCTTTTTAGGTTCAGTTTCAATAGAATCCATTCTAATCGGATTAATATGGCTGAAATTATAAGGACTTTCATTTCTCATTACCATATCCGATTTTATTTCTGTCGGACAATTACAAGAATTTAAATTGTACATTCTTGAACCAAATTCAAGGTAAACGGAATCAGTTTTTGAATCCTGAGAAAATGTGATGATTGAAATTGATGAGAGAATAAAAGTGTAAATAAATTTCATGTGGTGAAGATAATTACTGTAAGTCGGATTACCAGAAACTTTGATTTATTTTTGGTTTTGGAAGGTATTATGATTGCGGTGTTGGTGGTTTTACATCATTGTAATATCTCTTTTTAGCTTCACTCCGCCATTGGCTCCTTATTTTGGAATCGTATTCTCTTTCTGGGTCTATGGAATTAATAGCTCCCCTGATTTCGGGATTATCTTTCCCAATTACTATACCGATGTTAGAAACAATTCCATTTGCACTTACGGATGATTTGTTTTGGAAAAAAAATGTTCTTTTATGAATAAAAAGTTGCACACCGTTACGGTAAAAATATCCTTGTTCAACAATCACATTATTGGGAATATTTATAATGATATGGAACATTATTTTTCCTTTTTCATTTCTGATAATCAAATTATTAGATTCAAAAGTTATGTCCCGCTCGGATTCCACGGAGATTCGGAATAAAACAGTACGAATATCCGTTTTTCAATAAATAGCAAAGTGAAAAACGCTTTTGATTAAAATCAGAAGTGTGTTTTTTTATTTCTGGCGCGAAAAATCCTGAATAGAAAAATGAAGCTTTTGATTTTGCTTGATTTCGAAAATTGTACCTATTGTATTCAGTTTTTAAAAAGTATGTCGTAGAAAAATTCTTTAAGGGCAACTGATATTCAAAATTTCAAAGCAAAAAATCAGCAACAGGCATTGCAAAAAGTAGCTGCTTTATTTTCAAGATATCGTTGGTGCATGGCAAGGCGTAAATCTTTTTTGAATTTGAATTTGTCGGGGATCGCGCCCTGCACCACTTCCATTGGTGCGTATCCGCCTCGATTAGGCTTCTTAAGACCGAAAGTTCCTTTCTCCTCTTAATATCAAATCTAAGCGAGGCGTGGGCTATTGTGCTTGCGCGGATGCTATAAATGGTGCAGTGCTGCGGAGGTTACGCTTGCGCAATAAATGCTTTTTACAATTGCATTGTTCAAATATTTGCCTATCTTAGAAACAGAGACGCCAGTCTCCAGGGATTTTTCTTTACTCTTCTTAGTGTTTTTTTTATTTATTTAAACGAATGACTATGAAGACGAATGCCTTTATTAAATTGACTTTTGCTGTGCTTTTGAGTAGTGCTTTTTCTATAGGTGCTGTAGCCCAAACCTTTCGCGTGGTGGGTTATGTGCCCAATTGGATCAGCGTGGCTACTTTCGCCAACAGTTTTGATTATTCTAAAGTAAGCCATATTAATTTCGCTTTTCAAAATCCAAATTCAGCGGGGATCATGTCAGAGTCGAGCACTGGACTTAGCACCTTGGTGACCAAGGCCCATGCCGCAGGAGTGAAGGTGTTGATTTCTCTCGGTGGCGCTGGTTCCGCGTCTGATGCGACCTTGCAGGGATATTATTTTAACCTCATTAAATCGGCCAACAGAACAGCCTTTGTGCAAAAAATATCGGCTTACGTAGATCAATACAATCTCGATGGCGTTGATGTTGATTTGGAGGGCTCGGCCATCAACAGCGATTACGACGGGTTTATTACCGCGCTGGTAGCATCGATGCACGGCAACAACAGAGGAAAGCTGGTAACGGCGGCACTCAAGCACGACTACGGCGGAAACAATGTGTTGAATAGTACTTTGCAAAAATTTGATTTTATCAATGTAATGGCCTACGATGCTACAGGTTCGTGGAACAATACGCCTGGGCAGCATTCTTCAATGAGCTATGCGCAAACAGCGCTTGCTTTTTGGACGAACAAAGGATTGAGTAAAAGCAAAATGACTTTGGGCCTTCCTTTCTACGGTTATGGCTGGAATGGTGATGCGGGCAACAAATCTTATTCGACCATTATGGCGAAATACTCCTCGGCCTGGAACAGCGATGTGATCGGCAATATCATTTATTACAATGGGGTAGCGACGATTAAAAGCAAAACAACCTATGCCAAAAACAACGGCTACGGCGGTGTAATGATTTGGGAATTGTCGAATGATGTTAGTGGTCAATATTCGCTGTTGGCGGCCATCAATAGTGTTGCAACACCATACACGTCTGCTGAAGAGTTGAGCGCTGTGACTGCAGCGAGCATTTATCCAAATCCGGCGACGGAGGTGTTGCGCATTCAATCAGATATTGCTTTTTCAAGTGTTGAAATTTTTGATCTTGCTGGAATGACGGTACTGCAAAGTACAGCGCGCGACATTGATGTGCAAAACATAGCGGTAGGTGTTTACGTGCTCAAAATGAGTACAGCAACAGGGGAAGTTTTTTACCACAAATTTGTGAAGAATTAGCGCTGAGTTGATGAAATAAAAAAGCCGCTCCAATTTTTTGGAGCGGCTTTTTTTTATGAATTTACTTACTTGTTCTTTTTGTAGTAGGCAATTAGTCCATTTGTTGAACTGTCGTGACTTGTAATAGTGTCGGCAGAATTCAATTCTGGTAAAATTAAGTTAGCCAATTGTTTTCCCAATTCAACACCCCATTGATCAAAGGCGTTGAGGTCCCAAATTACGCTTTGTACAAATATTTTTTGCTCGTACATCGCTAATAAAGCGCCCAAGGTAGCAGGTGTCAGTTTTTTGAAGAAAATAGAGTTGGTAGGGCGATTTCCGCTGAATACTTTGTGTGGTGTAAGTTCGGCTACTGCTTCGGCTGAGAGTCCTGCTTTTTCCAATTCGGCTTTGGCTTCTTCTTTTGTTTTGCCCTTCATTAAGGCTTCTGTTTGCGCGAAGAAGTTGGCCAATAATTTAGCGTGGTGGTCGCCAATCGGATTTTGCGATTGCACTGGCGCCATAAAGTCGCAAGGAATCAATTTGGTGCCTTGGTGAATCAATTGGTAAAAAGCGTGTTGGCCATTGGTGCCCGGCTCTCCCCAAATAATTGGACCAGTTGAATAATCTACTGTTTCACCAGATTTAGTCACGCCTTTACCGTTGCTCTCCATGTCGCCTTGTTGGAAGTACGCGGCAAAGCGGTGCATGTATTGGTCGTAAGGCAATATGGCGTGTGAATCGGCGTCGAAAAAATTGTTGTACCAAACGCCTAATACCGCGAGGATAACAGGAATGTTTTGGTCGAAATCGGCCGTGCGAAAATGCTCGTCCATTTCATGCGCACCTTGCAATACGCCTTCGAAATTGTCGAAGCCGATGTAGAGTGCAATCGACAAACCAATTGCCGAGCAAAGTGAATATCTTCCGCCAACCCAATCCCAAAATTCAAACATGTTGTTGGTGTCAATGCCGAAGCCACTCACCAATTTTGCGTTGGTTGACAATGCCACAAAATGTTTGGCTACTGCTGCTTCATCTTTCGCCGCTGCCAACAACCATTGTTTCGCTGTTTCAGCATTGGTAAGGGTTTCTTGAGTTGTAAATGTTTTTGAAGCAACGATAAATAAAGTTGTTTCGGGATTCACTTTTTTCAGCGCTTCGGCTATGTGCGTGCCGTCAACGTTGGAAACAAAATGAATGTTCAATCCTTTAACTGCGTACGGTTTCAATGCTTCTGTGACCATGTAAGGGCCCAAATCAGATCCGCCAATGCCAATGTTTACAATGTCGGTAACAGCTTTGCCTGTATATCCTTTCCACGCACCTGAGTGTACTTTTTCGCAAAAGCCTTTCATTTTCGCCAATACAGCGTTGATGCCCGGCATTACGTCTTGTCCTTCAAAAAGTACAGGACGGTTGGATCTGTTGCGCAAGGCGGTATGCAAAACGGCTCTTTTTTCAGTGTTGTTTATTTTTTCACCTGAGAACATCGCGTCAATGCTTTCGCGCAGTCCGCTTTCTTTTGCAAGATTAATGAGCAGCGGAAGTGTTTCTTCGGTGATTCTGTTTTTTGAAAAGTCAACCAAAATGTCATTCAGTTGCAGGGAATATTTATTGAATCTGTTTTTATCGGCAGCAAACAAATCACGCATTTGTTGTCCTTGAATTTTAGCGTGGTGCGACTGTAGGTTTTTCCATGATGGAAGGTTGGTCAACTTTGTCATATCTAATATTTTAATGAAGTATAGCGCTGCGAATTTATCTTTTTTATTTTATTTTTAAGAACTATGAGTGAACAAAAGCAAAATCCGGCCGACATTGCGAAACACCTCAGAAAACCAGAGGGAGCGCAAGGATTAAAAATTGGCGAATTTATGAACAAGGGCAATGCGCCAATGTATGCGGGTGTACGCAAGCACTTACCTAAATTGGTGGGGCAACGCTTGCTGGAGATTGGCTTTGGCAACGGAGTCACCTCTAAAGAAATTATGCAGCAAACGCAGTACACAGGTTTGGATTATTCGGCCGATATGGTGGCGGCGGCAGAGTCGCTTTGCACCAAAGAAATGCAGCAAAATGGCGCTCGTTTTGTGCACGGCGACATTCATCAAATGCCTTTTGAGGCGGGTAGTTTCGACGTTGTGTTTACCATCAATACTATTTATTTTTGGGATGATGCGCCAGTCGCAGCCGCCGAGTTGAAGCGCGTGCTGAAGTCGGGCGGCCAACTTTTTATCGGCATGCGCAGGAAGGAAGATATGGAATTGCTTTCTGCGATCACGCAGCATGGCTTCATTCTCCGACCTTTGTTAGAAGTTGAAGAACTATTGCGGGAGGCGGGTTTTACAAATTTAAGCTATACGGTTTACCCTGATCCACCCCGTCCCGACGCGCAAGGGCGCCTGGTGCAGTTGCATACGGTGGTGTTCTCGGCATTGGCGTAATTGCAAAATAGTTGTATACGTGCAGTATTTAATTGTATTTTAGAGTCCCTTTGAACCTGTTATGAAGAATTGCGTTATTCTTGTTTTGTCTATCATTCTGTTTTTTGCAGCAGCGTGTACCCAAGAACACGGTTGTGAGCAAATCAACAAAAGCACATCTTGCGTGGCCTATAACAATTGCAATGTGCTGGAAAGCTGGAGGCTTTTGCGCATTGAAAAAACATACACTGTGGGCGATACATCGATGGTGAAAAAAGTTTTGTATCGTGACAATTTGTTGATGTATGCAGATGGCAGCATGGAGTTGCGTTTTGCCAATCAACTGTCGCCCTTGAACAAGTGGGAATTCACTTCTTGTACTTCTCTTAAATTGTTCTCCAGCAACAGCGATAGCGTTTTAGTGACGAATGTTGTTAAAATGGAGGCAAGGGAAATGCAATGGCAGTTCAGCGCCACAGAAAGCGATTCTGCCGTCCACGCTGTTTTACAAACTTTGTATTTTCAAAGAATGTAATATTTACTTTACTCTGACGGTTATATCCCATAGTTTTCGCATTTTTGCAGCCTAAATTTTCCACATGTCTTTTCAAAACGATTTAATATTAAGAGCCGCAAGAGGAGAGGCCACAGAACGTACTCCGGTTTGGTTGATGCGTCAGGCGGGACGAATTTTAAAGGAATACCGCGATGTGCGTGAAAAGCTATCGGGTTTCAAAGAACTTGTTGAAACACCTGAACTTGCCGCTGAAGTGAGTATTCAGCCTGTGGATTTATTGGGTGTTGATGCTGCGATTATTTTTTCTGACATATTGGTGATTCCAGAGGCGATGGGTTTGACTTATCAAATGCTGGAGAACAAAGGTCCGTGGTTTGAAAAAACCATTAAATCTCAAAAAGACATTGATCAGCTCATTATTCCCAATCCTTACGAAAAGCTTGCCTATACTTTAGACGCTATCAAGATCACCAAAAAAGAATTGAACGGACGCGTTCCTGTGATTGGTTTTGCTGGTGCGCCTTGGACGATTTTCTCATACATGATAGAAGGGAGTGGCAGCAAAACTTTTTCGAAGGCGAAAAAAATGTTGTACACCGAACCCGCGATGTCACATATTTTATTGGATAAAATTACCCAGTCTACCATTTTGTATTTGAAAGCGCAAATTGCTTCGGGTGCTGATATGGTGCAAGTTTTCGACAGCTGGGCAGGTATTTTGTCTCCCGCTCAATACAAAGAATTCGCCTTAAAATACATCGCTCAAATTTGCGATGCCATCACCGAAGTGCCCATCACTGTTTTTGCGAAAGGAGCGTTTTTCGCTCGTGAAGAAATGGGGCAACTGAATTGCAATACTATTGGTCTCGACTGGAATATGGACATTGCCGAATCACGACAGTTGATTGGTGTAAATAAAACCTTACAAGGCAATTTAGATCCTTGTGCCTTGTACGGAACTTTTGCTGAAATTGAAAAGCAAACACACGCGATGCTGGATCAGTTCAAGGGCACGCGCCACATTGCGAACCTCGGTCACGGCTTGTATCCTGACACCAATCCCGATGCGGTGCGTTGTTTCGTTGAAGCGGTGAAAGGATACAGATAGTTTTCTGGTGTTTGAAAACAAGGGTTATTTATACTTAGTGAGATCGATCGTGTAATTGAAAGCGAACACAGCGTAATTTCTATTGTAATTGTTGCTCGACTACAAAGCTATGCCCAACTCACAAGATACATTTCTATATACTTTGTATCCGGTTGTTTAGTCATTTTAATCGTACCCGTGTTTTTAGCACAGTGTTCATTTTGCGCTGATACTTGCAAGGAATATTAAAGGCATGAAATAAAATAGATGTTCCTGATGTTTTCAGGGATTGCATTTTAGGCAGTAAGTTGGATCGGCTTTCTGTTCCGTTTGTATTGGTTTTATTTCCTGATGTGCGCAGCTTTTGCAGTGGTACAAATAGCCTTTTGTTTCATTGCTTGGAAAAGCACAATGGGCGCACTCCAATCCCGGAATACTGCTTTTTATAGAATACCCTAATGCCAAACATTCTGGGCATTGTCGCTGCATATTGTTTACCAATTGTTGCGCTGCAATTGAAATGTTTTTCATTCTTGTGGGATTGCGGTGCGCCCTCATATCGCTTTCAACTTCAATTTCACCCGAAATCGACTCGTTTATAAGCATACAGATCGCCTTTTTCAAGTCACTTTCCGAATTGCTGTCCTTTATGATCAGGGGATTGATAGCGAGCGTGTTTGATTTTAGTAATACACCGTAGTTGGGAAATCCATTTTTGATGCAAAAATCATAGGCGTGTATATCGTTTGAGAATGATTTTTTAAAATACTTGACGTTTGAACTGGTCCATTGCGCCTCAATTGCAATTTCATTTTTTCTGTCCATTAAAAGTATGAATTCGTTGTTCACTTGTGTAAATGGATTGGTAGGATGTTGAAAAAAAGAGCCTTCGCTGGCAATTATAATTTCGTGATCGTAATTTTTTAAGGCGGCACTTATTTTTTGTTTTGCGGCATATTGAGGGATCACCTTTCTTTCTATTTCACCACTGAAGGAACCAAATTGATCGGTGTTAATGTTTCGCGTAACATCCAAAGTAATGTTAAAAGTTTCTTTTAGATAGTTTCCTAAGGCCACTTCCTTGCCGTGCATCGTCACCAGTAAAGCTTTTCTGTTGTTGAAAATTGTGTGATTCATTGCCGATAGTTTAATGTATTTATTTTTTTAAAGCGCGATTTCCTGAGCGCTGTGTCACATTTGAAGCGGCATCGCTCTATGCTGTTTCGAAGATAGTAAATGTTTTTAAAATAATAGTATTACTATTACAAATGATTGTATTTTGTAAATTAATGATATTAATACTATATAATTTTTATATTTGCCTTTAATAAAACGCAATATGGCATTGTCACTTAGAATTGTACTGAACGAAAAGCTTTATTTGAAGAACCCTGAAGAATCTTTATTGGGGCGAAAAATAGTTGCAGAAGGGTTGAGGCTGATCAATACTTTGGGTTTTGAAGATTTTACTTTTAAAAAATTGGCCAAAGAAATTGAAACGACAGAGGCAACGATTTACCGCTATTTTGAAAATAAGCACAGATTACTGGTGTATCTGGTGAATTGGTATTGGACTTATTTGGAGTACAAGGTCACGATACAACTGAACAATATAGTTGACCCTAAAGAAAAAATAAAGAAGGTTATTTCCGCTTTGGTGATCCCTGCCTCCAATTTGTTTTCTGACGTTTTTGTTGAAGAAAAAGAAGTGTTCGACTTGGTGATGTACGAAGGCTCAAAGTCATACTTGACCAGAAACGTGAGGGATAACAACAAAGACAACTTGTTTAAACCATACAAGGATTTGTGTGCAAGAATTTCGTTGGTGGTATCAGAGCTGAATCCCAAGTACAAGTATCCGCATTCATTGGCCTGTACGCTTCTGGAAATGTCGCATGCGCAAAAATTTTTTAAAATTAATTTACCTTCGTTAACTGATTTTTCAAATGATAAAAGTGATGCCTCTTTAATAGATTTTTTGGAAAAATTGGTTTTTGACTCATTAAAAAAGTAGCCGTGGAAAATAAAATTGTTAATCCTATTGCCCGTTTTATTCGCTTGTTGCAGCTCAATAAACAAGATGTAATAAGCGTGTATCTTTATGCTTCTGTTGCTGGTTTGCTCAGTCTTTCGCTTCCTTTGGGGATACAAGCCATCATGAATTTTATAACATCGGCGCAAATTTCTACTTCTTGGGTTGTGCTGGTGATACTGGTCATTGCGGGAATTTTATTGGCAGGTTTCGTTCAAGTTTTGTTGCTCACCGTGACCGAGAATTTACAGCAAAAAATATTTACGCGATCTGCCTTTGAGTTTGCTTACCGCCTGCCAAAAATGAAGAGCGCACTGCTTCAAAAACACCACGTACCTGAATTGGTAAATCGCTTTTTTGACGCATTGACAGTGCAAAAGGGTATCTCCAAAATTTTAATTGATTTTTCGGCGGCCTCTCTGCAAATTATTTTTGGACTGATTCTTCTTTCCTTTTACCATCCGTTTTTTCTTTTTTTTAGTGTCTTTTTATTGCTCAGTATTTATCTCATATTTCGCATACTTGGACCTTCAGGTATTAAGACTAGTTTGAAAGAATCAAAGTACAAATACGAAGTGGCTTTTTGGCTCGAAGAAGTAGGAAGAACAATGGAGACTTTTAAGGTCAGTGAGCAAAGTTTTTTTCCTGAAAAGAAAACCGATAAAATTGTCAGTTCGTATTTGGACGCGAGAAACGATCATTTTAAAGTGTTGCGTTTGCAATACGTCAATATGATTGTGTTTAAAGCTTTTGTTGCCGCTGTTCTTCTTATTTTAGGCGGATACTTGGTCATTCATCAGGAAATGAATGTGGGGCAATTCGTGGCTTCTGAAATCATTATCATTCTTGTTTTGTCTTCGGTGGAAAAGTTGATTTTAAGTATGGAAACTATTTACTATGTGCTTACTGCTTTGGAAAAATTGGGTTACGTCACCGATATTGAATTGGATGAAGATGAAAACCACGAATCTTTTGAATTTGAAAATACTGACGGAATATCGGTGAAAACCATCGACTTGCAATTTCAGTATCCCGACGCTGTAGAGCCTATTCTCCATGCAGTAAATCTCGATATTGAGAAGGGCGAAAAAATAATGCTTTCGGGATGGAGTGGCTCAGGAAAATCAGTATTGCTCAAGTTACTGGCTCAAAGCAGAAAGGATTATCGTGGGGCTATCGTTTTTAATGAAGTTCCTGAGCAAAATTGGAACTTAGCGTCTTTGCGAAAAGTGATCGCATACTGTCAAAATAGCGAGCAAATATTTCAGGGTACAGTGATTGAAAATATACTTGTTGGAAGAGCAATTTCATTTGAGAAGGTGCAAGAGGTAATACAGATGTTGGGCTTGGATTTTGTTTTTCAAAAATTGGAAAATGGCTACAACACGGAATTGTTTCCCGGAGGCAGAAATTTGACGGCTATTGCACGTATGAAAATTATTTTGGCGCGTGCTTGTATCGCCAATCCCCAACTTCTTTTAATTGAAGACAGCTTCAATTTTATACCTGTCAAGGAGAGGGGCGAATTGCTGAAAAGTATTTTTGTGTATTTGCCAAAATGCACTGTGATTGCTATATCTAATGAAGAGGATCTGAAAAATATTTTTGATAGAACAATTACCTTAACGCGTGTTTAAAAAATTAGTCATGTTGAATTTAGGCGAAAATGGAATTGAAAGTAAATTAAAAACAGAGGACTTCCGGTCTTTGCAAATGTTAAGTAAACATTCTGCACTTGCTGTGGCTAAAAAGATTGCCATTTGGTTTTTTGCAATTTCACTTGTTGTGGGTGTTTTGCCCTGGACACAAAATATTAGAGCGAAGGGTTACGTAACGACTTTGCATCCTGCGCAGCGTCCGCAATCTCTGCAATCGGTGATTGCCGGTAAAATAGAAAAATGGTATGTGAAGGAAGGACAGTTTGTAAAAAAAGGTGACACTATTTTATTTCTATCGGAAATAAAAGATGAGTATTTCGATCCTGAGCTTTTGTCGAGAACTGAAGATCAAATCAAATCAAAGGAATCATCAGTAATTGCTTATATGGAAAAAATAAAAGCGCTCGACAATCAAATTGATGCCTTAATAAAAACCAAAGCAATTAAGTTGGAGCAAGCCCGAAATTATCTTAAACAAGCTGCCTTAAAAGTGCAAACCGATAGTATTGATTTGCTGGCGGCTGTAGCGAACTACGATGTAGCAAAAGATCAGGGAAAACGAATGGAGAAAATGTACGAAGACGGGTTGAAATCGCTTACTGATGTGGAAAGTAGAAGGTTGAAATTGCAAGAGACGCAAGCAAAGAAGAACAGCGCCGACAATAAATTATTGTCGAGCAGAAATGAATTGCTCAACGCAAAGGCGGAACTGAATTCAATAGACAATCAATACAAAGACAAATTGGCCAAATCGGAATCTGAAAAATTTGAATCCATGTCGAATATGTACGATGCAGAAGCTACTGTATCTAAAATGCAAACTACTTTCATGAATTACACCGTTAGAAACAGCATGTATTATATTACGGCACCTCAAGATGGATTTGTCACTAAAGCTTTGCGCGATGGTATTGGCGAAACAGTAAAACAAGGAGAACCGTTGGTGAGTATTATGCCTTCGAAATATGATTTGGCTGTTGAAATGTTTGTAGATCCCAATGACCTTCCCTTAGTGCACGTGGGCAATGATGTTCGATTTATTTTCGACGGGTGGCCGTCGGTGGTTTTTTCTGGTTGGCCCAATGCCTCTTATGGTACTTTTGGTGGCAAAGTTGCAGCCATTGATAATTTCACCAACGAACAGGGTAAATACCGCGTTTTGGTGGCTGAAGATACTGCAGAAGGCACGTGGCCAAAACAATTGCGCATCGGCTCCGGAGCGCAGGGCATAGCGCTGCTTCAAGATGTACCTATCGCTTATGAATTGTGGAGAAACTTAAATGGTTTTCCGGCCGAGTACTACATGCAGGAAAAAACAAAAGAGAAAAAAAACACAGAAAAAATAAAGGACGCTAATGAAAAATAACTCTTTTTTTATCTTGGTTTTCTTGCTTTGTAGTATGTTGGCGCATGCGCAAGATACCTTAATGGTATTTTCTCCCGAACAGTTCATTAGCATTGTCAGAGCGAACCACCCAATGGTTAAACAGTACAATTTACTGAGTGTGAAGGGCGACAAAACAATCTTGCGTGAAAATGGAAATTTTGATCCTTATTTATTTTCTGATCTTGACCAAAAATATTTCAGCGATAAGCAGTATTATCATTTGTGGAGCAGCGGCTTAAAGGTGCCCACTTGGTTTGGTGCCGATTTTAAATTGGGTGTTGATCAAAGTGCAGGACAATATGTGAATGAAGAAAGTAAATTGCCTAACTCGGGCTTGGTGTACTTAGGAGTATCAATGCCATTGCTGCAGGGCTTCTGGATCAATGAGCGCCGAACCGTGGTGAAGCAAGCGAATATTTTTGCTAGATCCTCCGAAGCAGAACAAAGAAATTTGATCAATGATTTAATTTTTAATGCACTGGCAACGTATTGGGAATGGTACAATGCCCATCAGAAATTCAATGTGTATGTGTCGGCAGTAAAAGTAGCGCAGCTGCGTTTTGAGGGGGTGAAGGCGAGCTATGTTTTGGGCGATCGCTCAGCGATAGATACGCTGGAGTCATTTATTCAACTGCAAAATCGAATTTTAAATTTGAACCAGGCTGCCATTGAGAAGAAAAATGCGGCCCTCGAGCTGTCCAATTATTTGTGGAATACTGCAGAAGAACCTTTAGAAATTCAAAGCAATCTGTTGCCCATAGAGCGCACTATGTTCGTTCAGCAATCATTTGTCTTGCCTGATTCGCTGAACGAAAGTTCAAAGCAATTGGCGCTGCGACACCCAGCGGTCAATATGTATCATTATAAATATGAAATTGCAGCTTTAGATAAAAAGTGGAAACAGGAAAAGCTGAAACCTAAATTGAATGTGAATTACAATCTGTTAACTCAACCTGTTGGCAGCAGCTGGGTGAGCAACTTTTCATCGAACAATTACAAGTGGGGTGTAGATTTTAGTTTCCCCGTATTTTTAAGAAAAGAAAGAGGGGATGTGCAATTGGCCGATATTAAAATGCAGGAGATAGATTATTCAAGAGATCAAAAAATATTGGAGCAAAGCAATAAAATTGAGCAATATAAAAATGAACTAAAAGTGCTGCAGCAGCAAACCATGTTGTTTGCGCAAATGGTTAAAAATTATGAAGCCTTGCTGCAAGCCGAACAACGAAATTTTGATGTGGGTGAAAGCTCTTTGTTTATGGTGAACGCAAGAGAAATGGCGCTCATCGATGCACACTTGAAACAAATTGAAGTTCAGGCCAAATGCAGTAAGAGCAAAGCAGGGATATTTTGGGCCATTGGTTTGTTGAAATAGAAAAACACAAGCGGGGGGCTGTTGCGCGATTGATTCGTGTTTTATTGCAGCTGTTTTTAAATGAACTTCACATTTGAAACACTTAAAGTTAACGGTTGTGTTGTCGTGCTTGAAAGTCAACATTATTACTGCTAGAATGCAGTACAGATTTCAGAGATAGCGTTTTAAATTTAAGGAATGGACAGGATTTATTCTGACCGTTTTTTTGTTATGCCATTAATTCGTTGCAACAATTTTTTAGAGTACTCTTCTGTCTTCTTCGTTGATTTTTAAATCGTTGATACTTGCAAATCGTTTTTTCATAAAACCATTTTCATCAAATTCCCAATTTTCATTTCCGTAGGAACGATACCATTGTCCAGTAGTATCGCGCCATTCATATTCAAAGCGAACTGCAATTCTATTGTTTGTAAAAGCCCACAATTCTTTTTTAAGTTTATACGCCAATTCTTTTTCCCATTTATTTTTCAAAAATGCTTTTACTTCTGCTCGGCCATTAATGAATTGGTCTCTGTTGCGCCACTCTGTATCTATGGTGTAGGCCAATGATACTTTTTCAGGATCTTTAGAATTCCAGGCATCTTCAGCCATTTTGACTTTTTGTGTGGCTGTTTCAAAATTGAAAGGAGGTAGCGGTAATTTTTGTTCCATCGTTTATATTTAATGTTTACTAATGTAGTGATCTTCGTTGGAGTTTTCAATCTGCTTTTTTGCAGGAAAAATAGTGCTCGTCCTTATATCTGTTTATTTTTGATATTTTAGAATCATTCAACATTTATCACGATTGCTCATGCGCAAATTGGCTTTAATTTTTTTCTTTTTTCTGTTTGCTTCATTTGGCAACGCACAATCTTTGCACAATCTTTGTGCTTTGCCACCAATAGTGAATGAGAGTTCGGGTATGGTGGTGGTGAATGAAAACAGATTGTGGACTGTCAACGATAGCGGAGGCGAAGTTGCTTTGTATTTGTGTGACACTTCAGGTAATTTACTGCGCACTGTAAAGGTGCTGGGCGCGTGGAACCGCGATTGGGAAGAAGTAACGCAAGACGACGACGGAAATTTGTACATAGGCAACATCGGTAACAATGCAAACGATAGCAAAGATTTGTGCGTTTTCAAAATTGCAAATCCGTTTGTAGGTGCTGCAGATTCAGTGCAGGCGCAGGTGATTCATTTTTCTTACGAAGATCAAAAACTTTTTCCTCCTGTCGACAGTGCAAAAAATTTTGACTGCGAAGCAATGGTTTGGTGCAATGGTGCACTGTACTTGTTTTCAAAAAACAGAACACGTCCTTTTGATGGAAAAACGTATTTGTATAAACTGCCCGACACCGCCGGTAGCTACGTGGCAAAAAAAATAGGCGAATTCAATACCAAGGGAAAGTCAATGTTTAACAACTGGATTACGGCCGCAGCAATGAGTCCCGACAAAACGAAATTGGCTCTTTTGTCGAGCAATAAAATGTGGTTGTTCAGTGCTTTTGAAGGCGACAATTTTTTCGGCGGAAAAAGCAAACGCATCAGATTTCGATATCCCACGCAGAAGGAAGCCATCGCTTTTGTCAACAACAGCAAGGTCTATATTAGCGATGAGCGCTATAAAAAAATGGGCGGAAAATTGTATGTTTTGCATTTGAAATAGCAATGCCGCCAAAGTTGTTGTGCCATTTGAAATTTAATTTATTGTTGGCGGTACAAATGTTGTCAATCGACAATTAATACTCTGATCATGGCAAAAGATTGCGATGCAGTACTCACTTGAATGAAATACATTCCGCTCGACAAAGCATCGCGTTGTAAGTGCAATTGTTTACCGGAAATATTTTTAATGCTTTTAACTTGTTGACCACAGGCATTAAAAATACTTGCCGTTGCATTATTAATTGCAAAAGGAAAGTAGAAGGTGGTGTTGTCGTGAAATGGATTGGGGTAAAGTTTTATGTTTTCTGTTGCGACCAGATCTTGAATTCCATTTGAAGCAGGCTGACAAGTATCAATAGAAACAATATTCGCGGCTATATCTATCGCGGAGTCGCCAACTAAATTGGAGAAATGTATCTGAAGCGCACTGGCAGGCCAAGAATTCAAATCAACAAAGGTGGGGATATTGGTGTTTGACAATGCGTTTTGGGTGTTGTCATGTAGTTCCCAATCAATTAATGACTCTTCTTCAAATGAATGCGTGCAGCGATTGCAGCGGTTGTTGATACTTGTAAAAGCAATATTGTCAGAGGCGTTGAAATTATTGATAGTTTCGATTCTAAAAAATGCGGCGCTACTGTCGGTTCTAAAACGATTGCCTTTTACTGTACAATCGAAGCCGTGCGCTTTGTTATACGATACATAGTCGGCAATCGACGGAGATACGTTGTTGTCCGTTGTGCCCAAGTCGTATGTCATTTTTGCGTAAACGGTGTCGCCAAAGGTTACGCTTCCGTTCAACAATGCCTGTGAGTCATGCACATAATCGACAACTGCTTTAATGCAGAGAATTCGTGTTTGGGCAAAAGAGATGTTGCTGTACAGTTGAATGATCAAAAAGGAGACAATAAAAGCGGTATATTTTTTCATAATTTTTTTGTGCTTGTTAATGAATTTTTGTGATTTATGTAGCGATGGTATTTCCAAACGTTGTGCAAAATTTCATAACGTTTTAGGAAATTCTAGTGCATGCTTTTATTGTTGACGCTATCGATACGCGTTTGTGTGAAAAATGTTCTCTTTTGCGGGTGAAAGAGACAAAGACTTTTTTTGTTGCGCGCAATAGCTTTGATTGCGCCTCATCAGCGCGCGATTTTAATTAAACCACACCGCATATCCTTTTCTGCGCAATTCCAACGCCAGTTTTTCTTCCATTTTAGGCGCTTCTTCCTGCGTCATTGTTATTCCATGCAAATGATTGTACAAACTTGGACGCAGATACCTTCCGTATTTTTGAACTATGTTAGAGGAGAGTTTGTGTCCTTTCTTGTTGACATATCCCGTTTTGTGTTGCAAAAATGACATCTTGTTGCTTTGCTCCGCTTGCGCTGCATTTTTTTTGTCGCTATGCGAAAGTAATATTTTAGAGACTTCTCCTCGTGTAGAAAAAATACGCCAAAGTTTTGGGACTGGGCAGGTCGCTTAGCCAGGCGGTCTTTTAAATGGTTGTTTCATTCTTTAGTGATCTTTACCGTAGAGGCCTGTAATTGTGCAATAACAAAAATGACGATAGATTATTCGGAGCACTATGTGCCTGTTTTTACAAATTATTTCAAATAATAGACAGATACTTGATAGGTGCTCATTCAACATTAAAAACCACTTGTAGTTGTTTTAGGATTGTCTATAGCCGATGGTTTTTGGTTGGCTTTTTATAGATTCATGTCATATACTTGATATATATCAAACTACAACTTATGAAATACAGCATTCTATTTTGCTTATTATCTCTCAGCTCTACATTGATAAATTCGCAAAACTTTACTGTTCTTATTATACCTGATACACAGTTTCAGGTGATGGATTTTTCATATCAGGGTTCCGATTTATCACAATTTACAGCCCAAATGGATTGGATTCCTTTGCAAAAAGATGCTCTTAATCTCAAATTCATTTGTCATGTTGGAGATGTTGTTGACCATGTGGATGTGTCAAATGAATGGAATAGGTTTCATACAGGATGGAGTAAAATTAAAAACTCCGGAATTCCATGGGCTATTGCCCCTGGAAATCATGATACTGACTTGCCAATGGGTTCTGGTCCTTGGAAGGAATGGAATCTTCAGTTTCCCGCAGCAACATGGTTGCAAAATTCATGGGCACAAGAAACTTATCCAGCCGGACAAAGTGAAAACAATTTAAGTTTCTTTGAAGCATCGGGAATGGAGTTTATGGTAATTGGTATTGGTTATAAAATGTCAACGGCAACTCGCGATTGGGCAGCGGCAAAATTAGCACAATACCCAAACAAAAGGGCTATTCTTATCTGTCATGATGTGCTTGTGTACGACAATATTATTCCCTTAGCAAAACAAAGTGCCAACGTCTTTTTAATTGTTTCAGGACATTTTTGCGCTACAGAATGGCACAATACTTTTGTGAATGCGGCGGGCATTCCAATTCACGAAATAATGACAGATTATCAATGTGGGTTAAATGGGTATTTACGTTATTACACTTTTAAACCAAGTGAAAATAAAATAGATGCGTTTACCTATAGCCCTATCGCAAAAACCTTTAGAACTGGAACTTCGTCTCAGTTTTCGTGGGATTATGAGATGAATGTTGAACCCAATATAACCCTATCGCAAAGCGCAACAATTAAGGAAGGAAATGAAGACGGTAAAACAATAACGGTAACGCTTGCGAAAAGTGAATTTGTTACTGTGCTGAACAAAAATAATTGGACATTTTATAATTTACCTGCTGGTGTTACGGTAGATAACATTACTAGAAACAGTAGTACGCAAGCAACACTTGTGCTAAGTGGGAATTCCACCATCGGTTCGTACAGTGGCAACATTACAAATGTCAGTGTTGACATTGCTTCCGAAGAAATAACAAACGGCACTAAAGTACTATCGGCAATTACGGGTGTAGTGCTTACTAAATATACAGACCCTGGCGCCGAACATCTTTTTGCCAACTATGATGGTGTCGATCTGTCATTTTCGGGTTTTGGTAAAACCGAATTTGCAAAAATGGCTAATCCAATTAAAGAGGGTATTAATACTAGCGACAATGTTGGCGTTGCTACCAAATCCAATAACTCAGAAACCTGGGCCGGAATGTACTCAACAACATTAACTTCTAAAATTGATTTTTCTGAAAAGAAAACATTAAAAATGAAAATATTTGCGCCCATTGTTTGTTCTATACTTTTGAAATTGGAGGACGCTGCAAACAATACAGTTTTTAAAGAGGCGTCAGTAAAAAATACCAAAACCAATGAATGGGAAGAACTTGCTTTCGATTTTGGTGATGCGACATCCGGCACTTATAATAAAATTACGATGTTCTTCGATTTTGGCAGCACTGTCGGAAATACGTTTTATTTTGATGATATCGCTTTGTCAAATTCTGATTTAAACACTGCTGCAACTGATAATTCTTCAGAAAACATATTCCTGTTCCCAAATCCTTCCAGTACTCAATTCAACATAGCAAACATTGAAGATATTCACTCTGTTAAAGTTCTTGACATTTATGGTCGAATTGTAGAAGAGTACGAAACATTAAACGTCAATACTTTACAGGTGGGTAAAACACTGTCAAGCGGATTGTTCCTTGTAAATCTCGAAGGAATACATTCAAGCAAAACGATTAAGATCCTCAAAAATTAATACTATCAAATTCCATTTTGCATCAAAAATCAATGTTTTACGTATGAAAATATATCTACAGTTAATCGCGATTATAGCGCTAAACACTTCGCTTGCTTATTCGCAGGATTTTACGCTAGGCGTGATGCCTGATATTCAAAACATGAGTCAGTCGGATATAGAAGCATTAAAAGTGAAGAAGATGACACAGCATTTTATTGACAACAAAACCGCATTAAATCTACAAATGTTGGTGTCGTTGGGAGACAACGTATATGGATACAGTACAGATGCTGTTATGGAAGCAGAATACAAGAGAATTAAACCGGCATTTCAAAATTTAACCAATGCCGGAATTCCTTACGCACCTTGCGCAGGAAATCACGATGGACAGCCAGGGGATCATGAATTTAAAATGTTTAATAAGTATTTTCCTATTAGTGAAATGAAAGCGCAAAATCCTTATTTAAATGATAATTTAAACGGTTCGGCGAATACATCATATCTTTTTTCGGCCAGCGGAATGGATTTCGTAATGGTGATTATTGAACCCCACGATCAGTTTATTACAGGTGATTTTAAACTGGATTACGACTTGGCTTCCATAAAATGGGCAGATTCCATATTTAAAGTGTACCCCAACAGAAGAGGAATTTTTGCTACCCACGACTTTTTTGAACCTAGTGGAAATAAGTTGATAAATGATTTGGTTAAAAAAAATGACAACATTTTTTTATCTCTATGTGGTCATTCTTGTTCCCGACAAGGCTTTAACGGCATGATCACCGGAGAGTATGCCTGGGATGAAACAACCAATGGAGGTCACAGCGCTAAATGCATTTTATCAAACTATCAATGCGACGCTGATAAAGGGGCAACGGTTAGGTACTACACCTTTAAACCAACTGAGAACAAAGTATATGCATACAGCTATAATGTGGTTAATAATGCTTTTCGTACCAATGCTAGTTCGCAATTTTCATTTGATTATAATATGAATGGCAGTGGAATCAGCATTTCGCTGGCGCAAACTTCGGCTATTTATGAAGGACAGGAACATGGAAAAACCATAACGGTAAAATTAACAAAAGCTCAATTCGTCTCATCACTTAATGCCTCCTACTTTACAATTAGTAATTTACCGACAGGATTGAGTATTGGGGCTATTACCCGAAACTCTGATACTCTGGTCACAATAGCACTCAACGGAAACTCAACAATTGGGACTTACCCAAGTGATATAACAAATGTTGGTGTAAATGTGGCAGCTACAGCTATCGTCAATGGCAATACAAGTGTTATGGCTAACTCGGGTATCGTATTGTCAAAAGCACCTCAAGTTGTGCCAGGGAAAATTGAGTCGGAATCATATACAGCCATGCTAGGTGTTCAACTGGAAAACACAACAGACGTTGATGGTGGAAAGAACATTGGTTATTTAAACCTTAACGATTGGTTTAGCTACACGATCAACGTTGCTACAGCGGGAAAATACATGCTTGCTTTTAGGAATGCGAGCATGACTACCAACGGAAGACTACAGATGCAAATCAATAACAATGTCGTTAAAACTTTTGATTTCACGCTTACCGGAGGATGGCAAACGTGGCAAACAAGCACCTTTGAAGTGGATTTAAGCGCAGGTATTCAGGAACTGAAATTTGTGGTGCTCACTGGTGATGTTAATATTAATTGGTGTGAATTCACGGCAGATCAAGTTGTAACAGGCAGTAATGAAACAGTCAATCAACCTGCCATGATTCTTTATCCCAACCCGGTAAAAGAGCTTTTGCAAATAAGAAATTTGCCTGAAAACGCAACAGTATATGTGCTAAATATACTTGGTTTTGAAATACAAGCATTTCAAAACCAAACGATGGATGTAAGCGATATTCCGGCAGGGATTTATTTTGCAAAAGTACAGGACCAAACGTTTTGGTTTTCCAAATGCGATTGAAGTTTCAAAATCTCGAATGATTTTTACTTACTAGAGAAAGTAATTATCAAACTGGAAAGATCGCTTAGATTTGATATTAAGAGGAGAAAGAATCTTTCGGTCTTAAGAAGCCTAATCGAGGCGGAGGTTCGGTTTAGGCTGTCGAACATAGCGGAATTAATTGCAATGCATTTATTCTATATTTATTGTGCAATAGTGCTTCGCTGTTATTTCTTTTTTAATGCAGTATTTAAAATACTTTAAAAGCTGAATTTTGTGCATGTTTGATTTTATTTTTTCATTTAGAATGAATTCATTTGCAACATGAATTTGATATTTCAAAAAGAAGAATACGCCAGATTTGGTTTAAGAAATTTATTTACAGCGCTGTTGATTTTATTTGCCTTTGTGCAAGTTTCGTTTAGTCAAAACAATGTTGGATTGAAATTTTTTGGTTTAAGTATTCATCCAAAAGGAGAGCAGCTGAACGCTTTTTTAATGCCTCGGAAATTAGATCAAAATGGGTATTTTGTTGTCAACTTGGGAGGCATGTTGTCGTACGAATATTTTTTATACAAAGACATTCTGAGCGTTAAAGTGGTTCAGGCACTTTACTCAGATTGCGCTGCGCGATTGGGCGGAATTTCACACATTGGATTGAGGGGACGAATCTTTAAATATAAACGGCATTCGTTGTATGGAGGCATTGGACCAACAGTGGCATTCAGGCGAAATTGGCTTGAAATGAAAGGCTACACCAATCTCAATCGTTTTGTGGGTGACAGCAATGCTTATTGGCAATATCTTTTTTTGTGGTACGGTGGTGAATTCGAGTATTCATATTGCATCAATAGCACATTCGATTTCAGCACTACTTTTGTGCCTGGTTACCCTGATTTGATGAGTTTGTCATTTGGACTGAAGTACAAATTTCAGTAGTTGCGCGCAAGAAGATTTGATCTCGTATTTATTCAGAATTCGTTCTGCTTATTTTTGCCAAATTGTTTTAACGAGACTTGCTTCTGAAAATTCAACACCATTTATTTTGGTGTTGCCGAAATAGCCGCCAAGAGATCCCGAGATAGTGCAGTCTGCTTCGATTATTTTAGTGATCATGTCTGCTCCGCATGGACCGGGATCAAAGGCATATACTGTTCGGCCTTGAAAGAGATATTGTTTCACATTTGCCTTTGGACAAGTGTTCGATCTTTTAAAATCATCTATTTTATTTTGAATGCATTCGCTGGTTGGTTTTTCACAACTGCTTGTAAAAATAGCGAAGCAAATTGTTGCTAAAAGTATGCTTTTCATTATTAGGTGGTTTGTGGTTTGTGGTTTGTATTATTTTTGAGTCAGCTGCAATTAGCGTTGGCGCGATGTGTATTATTGTTTTTTAATCCCCTTTTTTTATTGGGTACTGAATTAAGTACTGCTATTGTTCGGTTAGATTAAAAACGAAATGATTATCCGCAATTCTACCAGTGCAATGACAGAAGTTGCGATAGATCCTTCGGGGTAAATCAGGAAGACAATCCTTCTCGAAAAACCTATGTAGAAAATCGCTCGCCTTTGTCCTGCTGAGATTTGAGATTAAGAGGAGAAACGAAGTTTCGGTTTTTGAAGTACCTATTGCCCTAAACATAAATCTACTGGTACGATTCCGGATAATCATAAAGCGAATGTAGTTTCCCTTTAGCAACGAAGTGCGCTTGTTTTGTGAACGCCACAAATGAATTTGTATTCGCTGAATTTTGACTTGTATTCGCTGCCTCGCTAACGAAATATACGCTAAGTGAGGTGGTGAGTATATTTTTAGTTGTCCTGATCTCAATATTAGAGATCCATTTTTAGATCTTCGGGAATGATAAGTTCATCTAATCGCGGAATTTCATTTTCATTTGCAATAGTAATGTTAGTGAATCCAATTCTTACGATAATTTCTTGGTTCTTTGGTTCCACATCTAATTCTGTTTGATCTGGAACGTAATCTATTGGTGATCCCAAGTCATAGGCGTTTACATCTTTGATAACGTATTGGCCTTGCCCCGAACCCCCAACATGAAGTTTTTTTCTTATGAAATCATAAATGCCTAAACTGGCATCAATACGATGCGTTGCTCTATACCATTGAGTTGCAAAGCTAAATTCAAAGTTGAAACCGTTTACTTTATGTTCTGTTTTGCCAAAACTGAATATTGTTGGAGATTTAAATTTATGACTAGCTTTAATTGGAGTGGTCATTGATGGATATTTTTCGGCGATCATAAATGCTCTCTTGTCAACCCAATTGCTAATGCTCAATCCTTCAAATTTAATTTCTTTCGTATTATTTATATTGATTGTCGGTGTAGGATCTACGAAATCGAAAGTAATATCGATGTTCGAAAAAGTAATTTGTCTTTTGTAAAACACTTCCTCTATTTCAATCTTGACATGCTCATCTCCAGTTTTTAATATTGAAATCAGACCTAAATTCAATCGTTTGGATTTTATTAAAGCCCCTTCGGTGAATCCAGAGTTGCTGCAGATCATGGCGAAATCAAGGTTCAAGTCTCGTCTTTTAGAGTCTAATGCATCAACAAATTCAATACCAACTGGTCCTGTTTTATTTACATCATAATCTTTACACTCAATCATCATTGAGTAAGTTTTGCCATTTACTATTCCGGTTACATAAACGTCCATATCTCTTCTGCCATCAGGTCCTTGAACCCATTGACTGTATTCAACTTTCACGTTTTTATCTATTGCAGCGACTACGTTTGCTACAAATTTTTCATACGAACTGCCTTTTTTTCCCATAAGATTATTTAAAAAAGTAATTGATTTTATGTGACCAGCGACCTTGTTTAGTCTTTATGTATTGGTTGGTCGCGCACTATTATTGTTAATATTCCTTTCCGTTTTCTCCTCTATTTTTTGTTGCACGATTAGCATTTATTTATATGAACGTGGGCGTTGTTCCCTAATAGTTAGTATTAAAATTTGGCAACGACGTAGATCACTAAAAAAGCGTGCCTAAAGAAAGTGCCTCGGTGGGTAGGGGGACTGAGTTGGGGTTTGTGCGCAAAGGTTTATTTAGTCATAATTCGCTTACTTGGGATTTTATTTTCGCGTTGCAGAAGTGCTATTTTAAAGACGTCGCTTCGTGGAATCATAAGTCAAAGGCTTTGTGAGTGCGTATGTCACTTAGCGCAAAGAGCGCTAAGTGAGGCGGTGGTGGGGAGGCTACAGCTTGCTGATCAGCACCGAATCTTATAACAAATGGCAGTTAAACTATAACAACTTGCTCATGAAGGTAGCGTTGCTTATTGAAACCTAATTCAATTGCTATGAAAACATATCTTGTTGTCCTCTGTGTATTGAGTTTAAATCAGCTGTTATTCGCACAAGATATCCCCATTAGAGATCATTCAGTTCCTGTAGTGGTCGACGAAAATTATGAGATTTATGTTCTGCCTTACACATGCGGAACCATTATGTTGGTTGAATTGAACAACCCTAATGTAGGAAATGTCATTGTGGAGCTTTTTAGTTTCTCAGGGAACTTTTTGAAGAAGGGAATTATTTACCGGGGAAGCCAGTACACCTATTTCAATTTAAGTGAATTGGACAGCGATGAATATTTAATTAGAATTCAAACGCTCACCGCCATAAGATTCAGTAGGGTAAAGCTGTTGAAGTGATGAGAAATCGTGCCTAAAGTGCGTGTCTTGTTGGGTAGATGGGTTCTGAGTTGTGGTTTGTCCGCAAGGCTTTCGTTATTTCTTTTTCCTTTTAGTCGCAGGGTTGTGTTTTAAGCCCCATTCACTCATTGCTTTCATCATCGCGCTTAGTTCCTTTCCAGCTTTGCTCAAGCTGTATTCTACATAGGGAGGTATTACGGGTTTGGCAACTCTTATCACAATTTGATCGGCTTCCAATTGTTTTAAATGTTGAATGAGCATCTTTTCAGTAATTGCCGGAATTCCTTTTTTTAATTCACTGTACCTTTTGGTGCCCGATAGCAATTGGTGAATGATAATGGCTTTCCATCTGCCGCCAATCTTATCTAAGGTAAAGGTAACGGGGCACATCGTATTGATTTCCTTTTTGTTTTTTTGGTTGGTGGAGGTGGTTTTTATTGCCGTCATTGTACATACTTTAGGGTGAGTACTTGTAATTAAGTAAGTACAAATATATCTTTGTTAAACTTAAATGCAAATAATTTTGCAGCTAAAAATTTAAATTGAATATTAACTTAAATAACAAACGAAAATGAAAATTGTAATCACAGGTTCACTAGGAAACGTAAGTAAACCACTTGCTCAAAAATTGGCAAAATCTGGTCACCAGGTAGTGGTCATCAGTTCAAAAGCAGATAAAGTAAATGCTATTGAAGAATTGGGCGCTAAGGCTGCTATTGGTTCTGTAGAAGATGTTGAATTTCTAATAGCACAATTTATCGGCGCCGATGCTGTTTATGCCATGGTGCCTCCAACAATGAGTGCAGCAGATTGGAAAGGGCATATTGAAAAAATCGGACAAAATTTAGCGCAAGCCATCCAAGCGTCGGGAGTGAAAAACGTGGTGCTTTTGAGCAGCGTTGGCGCGCATTTGGAAGATGGTTGCGGTCCGGTGTCGGGATTGTATCGTGTTGAACAAATCTTTAATAAATTGAAAGATGTTAATTTGGTGTATTTACGCGCTGGTTTCTTCTACAATAATTTATTTGCCAACCTTAATCTTATTAAAAACGCTGGTATCATTGGCTCCAATTACCAAGCAGATACGCAAATGATTTTGGTTGATCCTGCAGATATCGCATTGGCAGCTTATGAAAAATTGAACACTCTTTCTTTTAAAGGACATTCTGTTGAGTACGTGGTGAGCGATTTAAGAACAAATGCTGAAGTTGCTAAATTGTTAGGTGCTGCTATTGGTAAAAACGATTTGCCATGGGTTGAGTTTAAAGACGAAGATAGTTTGGGCGGTATGCTGGGAGCAGGTTTACCGCAAGAGGTTGCCAAAAATTATGTTGAAATGGGAACTGCTGTTAGAAGTGGAAAAATGTTTACTGACTTTGAATTGCAAGGAAAACCGGTGAGCGGTAAAACCAAGTTGGAAGATTTCGCTAAAGTTTTTGCGGTGGTGTACAACAACTAATTTTACTTGAAATAAAAATGAAATAGGTCGGAGAAATTCCGACCTATTTTTTTATTGTGTGATTGGTATTTCTTTGATGTGCGAATTTATTTTTTACTCTCGCTTTGCGTAGTGAAAAGAGCGTTAGCAGGGGTAGTTGTGTGCGGCTAGATTAATTTACGTCTGTCCCCTATATCG